>Ga0315274_10011623_pt1 | contig 12614 bp, 12 predicted proteins | sample YL17G02_20_MG_FD_203700 | JGI IMG/M metagenome (GOLD analysis project Ga0315274, IMG submission 203700) | Sediment microbial communities from Yellowstone Lake, YNP, Wyoming, USA - YL17G02_20 | ecosystem: Environmental > Aquatic > Freshwater > Lake > Sediment | place: USA: Wyoming | collected... | reverse complement strand
GTCTATCGTCTATTGTACTGAACAACGCCATCCAAAATAATACCAAAATATTCGTAACTTTTTTAGTTTTTTCTCCCGTTAAAAAAGTATTTAAAAAAGTGAGAAACAGATGTGCGGAATGTGGGCCATATTGTAAAAAAAGAAGGATTCTCAGACGATGATGTACGTCATATCCGAGAAAATTTTCAAAAACGATTGGGAGAAGAATTTTCATTATCTTTTATATATATGGATTCTATTCCTCGGACCAGCCGCGGGAAATATCAATTTTTAATTCAGAAACTACCAATTCAATTTTCTGCCTAAAGAGAATAAAAGAAAAAGAATGGAGTGATGCGCTGGATATATCAACAGGTTTTGTGTCTTACCAGTGGATTCTTGGGTTGATTAACGTCAGGTCGATTGCTGACCAATCATCAAAATCATTTTTCCCACGGGAACCATCTGAATAATCATTGACACCATTGAAGACGTATCGGTAATTCATAATGCTCTTATATGGCCCATATCGCCAGTAATCAATTTGCCAGGGCAGGACAGTTTGCGAATTGTCAACCCCAGGATTGTATAATCCTAGAGTATGTCCGGTTTCATGCATGATGGAACCAGCGTATATGATTGCTCGATTAATCTCTCTATTGAGCGTTTTTCTAATAATCAGTGGAAAATAAAGGTTTCCTCGCGGGTCATGATACTTTGATGAGAGAAGGAAGCAATCAAGGGCAGACGTTCCGTTGATCCGGGAGGAAAATGTAAATCCTTTCGCCCAGGTGTAATTATACGTGATGATACACCAGCGGAACACACCACGCCGCCAGTTATGGAGATCCCCATGCATGAAGTAGTCCCAGTACCATTGTGAAAGATCGTTATTGGTGTAACTCATCTTAAAGGGGATGATTTCACCACCACCGAGACGACCGTCATCGATATGCCAGAAAACATTATGTTTTGCATGCGAGTCTCGTAACAAGTCGTACGAAAGCGTAGGAACAAGATTGCCACCTTCACCATTCGGACCTTTTGCCATCTGATCAATTTCAATGAATATATCTTGCCGGAATGGATCAGAGCCCCATTGCCATGCTTTGTATTCCTCTATGTCATTTAATCCATCATTATCTTCGTCTAATGCGGTATAGTTCTCCCAATGGAAAGGATCGTAAATGAAGTAGTATCCCTCATTATGGCCCCATTCAATATAGGTTAACCCAAATGTATATTCCCATTCAATGGGGATACCATCGTTATCTGCGTCTTCACCACGGTTATTTATCAGAGGGCTGGTGTTGTACATATTCACTTCAAGCCAGTACGGCAGTCCGTCACCATCAAAATCATTTTGTGATATAGTAAAGAAGAGTTCACAGTCTTTCTCTAGTTCGTAAATGCTGTTGTCATCACATCCATTCAATCGGCCATACCCGCTGGGATCCTCGAGATAATCATCACCCCACCAGATACCTGTAGCGATACTGTAGGTCAGATCCGCCGTACGAGCCTGTGTAAAATTCCCGTAATCCGGGCTGATATCACAAACACGGTCTATCCCCGCGTTCTTGTCCCATAGTTCGATAGTAATATTAACGAATTCTTTGTCTTTGGGGACCACGCAGAATGCAGACCAATTCGGGTGTTCAATGTATTGCATATTTTCCCAGAGGTCACTGATAAAGGTCTGGTCGTTGATTTTAACCTTTGCATAAAAATCAGGGTTGGAAAAACGGTCTATCGTTTTTAATGCTCGGATCTCGTTAATAGCGACCGTCACAGTAATGTTATCAACTAGCGGATCGAAATCTGTCACTGCTAATGGTGTAAAGACCGTATGTTTCACCTGTGGATTGTAGGTTTCCTTAGACTGTTCCGTGAAGGTGACTGGTTGTTTTTGCTTTGCAAGAGCAGAGGCCGAAAGGACCATTATTGTTAAAATTAAAAGCGTACATATTACTTTTATAGATTTTTTCATCATATAGGTATCCCCCTAAGTATTAATCGATTATCTTCCTTCTCTATAGATAACGCTATTATAAATAGTTTATTCTCTGTCATAAAATCGCATGATTTACCATTTTTTCTGTGGTATCCTGAATTAATTTCCTTCTGATTTTTACCAATAAGGATAGTTTATTAAAGGAGCAATCTGTTATAAAATTATACGTTGAAGAGGAAATAAATGAGAAACGTCAAAGAAAAAAATAGAATTGCTTTTCTTGCTAATGTAATTCTTGATAATACCTATTTTATGGCGGCAATTGAAAAAGAATGGTATCAAGCAACAACACCCCATTATTTTCTTTTTAACGAGGTGTAATGAGCAATGAAGGTAATTTTTATTTTTCCTTCAACAGGAAGGTTTTATCTGGATCCCGAGATCCACGGTCCACCAAGTGCGTTTCTTCCTCCTCTCGGTTTATTATATCTCGCAAGAATGGCTGAGCTTCAAGGTCATTCTGTTGAAATTATTGATTATAATGCAGAAGCTTTTAATGAAGCTGCTCTTCAGAGAGCCATTCGATCTTCTGATGCAATCGGGATGACTATTTTTAGTGAACCGAGCGAACTTAACAATTCAATCGCGGTAACAAATAAAATCAGACAATTTGCTCCAGATATTCCACTTATTCTTGGTGGTCCACATTGCAATTTTTTTCCAAAACAAGCACTTGATGATCATCACGCTGATATCTGCGTGCGTGGCGAAGGTGAATTTATTATTGGCCCCCTCATAGAAGCTCTTGAAGGAAAACGTCATTTATCTTCAATTCCGGGAATAGTTTATCGACAGAACGGAAAAATTTATGCCACAGAATTACAACCACAAATCATGGATCTTGATCAGATTCCATTCCCTTCACGTCATCTTGTAGAAAAATATGACTATGGATATACATTTGGTACAAAAACCATGAAAGGAAAGGTCACTTCTCTGATAAGTTCACGAGGCTGCCCCTGCCGCTGTTCATTTTGTCAATTATCTGCCTCCTTAGCAAATTACAGGACACGGTCTGTAACAAATACTGTTCAAGAAATTGATGAACTGGTGTCCGCAGGATATAATTCAATTGCATTTGCAGATGATAACTTCCTTGCTAATAAAAAAAAAGTAGAGCAAATAATGGATCATATCATCCAACAGCGATATGATCTTTCATTATGGGTTCTCGATACACGTGTGGATTCAGCAGATAGGAAATTATATGAGAAGATGCGAGATGCTGGCGTCGAACTTATTTCCTTTGGAATTGAATCAGGTAATCAAGATGTACTTGATTTTTACAATAAAAAAATCACGATAGAACAGGTACGTGCCGCCGTTCAATTAGGTAAAGAGATGGGGTTTGTAGTAGATGCTAACTTTATTATTGGAGCTCCAATCGAGACGAAAAAACATTTCGAAAATACTATACGGTTTGCCAAATCACTTCCGCTAGATCATGCATTATTTGGTCATTTACAATATCTTGCAGGAACACCACTATGGCAACAAGCTGTAAAACAAGGAAAAATATCTCCAGAAGAATCAGTGGTATACAGTGACAGACAGCGAGGGCTAGCATTATATGATGCAAAGGAAATTGATAAATATTGTAAAAAAGCCTATTATTCTTTTTATCTTAATCCCGAATATTGGTTTAGAGAGATTCGTTATGCACTTTCCCACCAAAAAATAAAGTTCATTCAAATGGGATTACGTATGTTATTAAAAAAATATTAGAACGTACGTGGAAAGCTGATTTTTCTTAAGTTCTAACTGACTTCTATTGCGTAATTTTTTATATAAGGAGAGTATAATAGTAATTTGAAAAGGGGTAGTAAATGAAGAATAACTTACTTCGAAAAATTCTTTTTCTATCAACACTTTTTATTCTATTTACTAATGTTCTAGTTCCAGTTTCTGCAAATTTTGTTGAAAAATCATTTATCGTTAATAGCATCGAATTAATTGATGATGGTTTTGATCAGATGATTATTGACTATATGAACAATGGTCATATGCCTTCCACAGCATTAGCCATAATTAAAAACAATAGCATGGTTTGGTCAAAAGGGTATGGATATGCAGATATTAAAAATAAAAAAGAAGCTACAAATGAAACAGTGTATATGTTAGCATCAATATCAAAAACCTTTACTGCAACTGCAATCATGCAATTATGGGAAAAAGGTCTTTTTGATTTAGATAACGATGTGAATGAGTATTTACCTTTCAATGTCAGAAATCCCAATTATCCTGACGTACCCATAACATTTCGAATGCTTCTGACACATCGGTCAAGTCTTGCATCAAAGAATATCAATCTTTTTACGTTATTTTCAATTTTTCGTGTACCCATTGATTATTTGGGTGATTATCTGAATCCCGGAGGTAAATTGTACAATCCTGACAATTGGAAGGATTATCCACCGGGTGAACAACAATTCTATTCAAGTACTGGCATTGAATTATTAGGATATCTTGTTCAATGTCTTACGAATCAATCCCTGTGTGACTATTGTACACAACATATTATTCAACCACTGAATATGAAGAATACGAGCTATTATCCTTCCTTATATAAAAAAGAGCAGCTTGCAGTTCTGTATATTTATCTGCTTGGGAGATATATTGCTTTACCTGCTTTTGAGGATAGGAACTATGCAGCGGGCGGATTGAGATCAAATTTAGAAGACCTTTCACATTTTTTGATTGCATTTATGAATGGGGGGGAATTTAACGGGGTTAGAATTTTAAAAAATGATACAGTTGAACTCATGTTTACCCTTCAATATCCCACGGATAGCTATATAGGATATGGCCTTGGATTTCAAATTTATCCAAAACGGAATAACTCTGAAAATGACCTGAGGATAGGTCATAACGGTGGAATGCCAGGAAGTCAAACATATATGTTTTATCATGTTTTTGAAGATGCCGGAATAATTATTTTTACCAATCAACATCTCTCTTATAAGATGAGCGATTTGATGAGCTGGTTTTCAATTATTGATTTACTTACTAAGAAAGCAAAACAATATTAAATCATCAATTATTTTCCATTAAAATTTAATGATCTTTGGATTCTTTTTTATCTTAACAATAAAAAAAGAAAGAAGACGGGATTGTGATGCACCAGATATACATCAATAGGTTTGTGTCTTACCAGTGGTGTCCTGGGTTGATTAAGGTCAGGTCCATTTGTGTGTAATCGTCAAAATCGTTTTTCCCACGGGAACCATCTGAATAGTCAACGATTCCGTTATAGATGTATCGGTAATTCATGGAGCTTTTATAGGGTCCATATCGCCAGTAATCAATTTGCCAGGGTAAGTAGCCTCGGTGATTGTCAACCCCAGGGTTGTATATCCCCAGAGTATGTCCAGTTTCATGCATCATGGCACCTGCGTATATGATTGCTCGATTAGTTTCTTTATCGAGCGTTTTTCTAACAAGTAGTGGAAAATATTGGTTTCCTCGCTTGTCATGATACAGTGATGAGAGTAGGAAGCAATCAAGGGCAGACGTGTTATTAATTCGTGAGGAAAACGTAAACCCTTTAGCAAAGGGGTCGTTATAGGGAACAATACACCAGCGGAACACACCACGTCGCCAGTTATTGTAATCCTTGTGCATGAAGTAGGTCCAATACCATTGAGTGATATCTTGGTCAGTGTAATCCATTTTGAAAGGGATAAATTCACCACCACCAAGCCGACCATCATCGATATGCCAGACAATGTTATGTTTTGCCATCGAGTCTCGTAACAAGTCGTACGCCAGCGTAGGAACAGGATTGCCACCTTCACCATTCGGACCTTTCGCCATCTGATCGATTTCAATGAATATATCTTGCCGGAATGGATTAGAGCCCCATTGCCATGTTTTGTATTCCTCTATGTCGTTTAATCCATCCTCATCTTCATCTAATGCGGTATAGTTCTCCCAATGGAAAGGATCATAAATAAAGTAGTACCCTTCATCATGACCCCATTCGATATAGGTTAATCCGAATGTGTATTCCCATTCAATGGGAATACCATCGTGGTCTGCATCCTCACCGCGGTTATTTATCAAGGGGCTAGTGTTGTACATATTCACTTCAAGCCAGTATGGGAGACCGTCTCCATCGAAATCAGTTTGCGTAATATTGAAAAAAAGTTCACAATCCCGATCCTGTTGATAGATGCTGTTATCATCGCATCCATTTAATCGTCCGTACCCGCTGGGATCCTCGAGATAATCGTCATCGCCCCACCAGATCCCTGCAGCAATACTGTAGGTCAGTTCTACAGTTCGTGCCTGTGTAAAATTCCCGGAATCTGGGCTGATATCACAAAGAAGGCCGGTCTTCTCGTCCCACAGTTCGATAGTAATATTAACGAATTCTTTGTCTTTGGGGACCACGCAGGAGGCAGACCAATCCGGGTGTTCAACATATTTCATGTTTTGCCAGACGTCACTGATAAAGGTCCGGTCGTTGATGTTAACCTTTACATAAAGATCAGGGTTGGATAACTGGAGCGCCCGTATCTCGTTAATCGAGACTGTCACATTAATGGTAGTATCCAGTGGATCGAAATCTGTCACTGCTAGTGGTGTAAAGACTGTATGTTTCACCTGTGGATTGTAGGTCTCCTTGGACTGGTTCGTGAAGGCGACTGGTTGTTTTTGCTTTGCAAGAGCAGAGGTCGGAAGGACCATAGTTACCAAGACGACAAGTGTACATATTAATATTACAACGTTCTTTTTCATATTGATATCCCCCTAAGGATGAATATTTTTTTATTATTCATCCATATACTAGAGGCTCCTATATATACTTTTTTCCCAAATTTGTTCCATATTAAAAAGAGAAAATTTGTAAAATTGTGTTTACTAAAAACATAAATACAACGTGACGTTACCATCTACTATCTACCATGTATATGGGGGATCATCTATGAACTTGATTATACCGCCAGAACCACTTATGCTAAAAAAACAATCAACAGAAGAAAAAGGCAGAGAATGGGATATTGACTCACTCGCCCTCTGGTTCGGCAATCGACTCCCAACCTATCTTTGGAACGACGCTGGATGGTCAAAACCGTTAAAGGCCGAAGGATATAACTGGCAGAGTTTCCTGAAAATCCTCTCCCTTCATAAAAAAGAGATGATTCGCTGGTCTCGCAACGCACTTTCCTGGAAAGAGTTCCTGCTCAAGCTTCAAGACACCATCAAGGATCCAGTGTTTAAGACAATCCTGCTCAGACATGACAAACGGGAGGCAGTCATCGATGGATAACCATACCAATGGCTACCCTATTGTTCTTACTGCATCGCGTGCAGAAGCAAACGAATATGACGATAATCCTTTTGCCGCATTTATCTGCACGTTTCCAAAAAAACTCTCAGGCCTTGCACTTCGGGAACACTTAGTGAACATTCCAAGCAATAAAGACGGAACTGCACAGCGAACGATTTACGGTCTCCGAAAAGTAGAATCACTCATCTCTGATGAGTTTGGCCAAGAAAATGTGGTCGTCGCCCATTATGATCAATTACACAAATTCATCGGCAAGAACACAAAGATAGTTGGCATCTCTTCCATGGATCCCATGGGTCTTGCCTATGTCTCAACAACCTACAATTCACTTATCGGATTTGGTGGAGAGGCATTGAACGCATCTGAATTCGAAAAACTCATCACACATCCTGCCATCCAACAGTTTAAACCAAATATCATTGTTGGTGGCGCTGGATCCTGGCAGATCAACGAAGCAGGAACACAAAAAAAATGGGGTATCGACGTCCTTTTTCAAGGAGAGGGAGAAGAAGACCTTGTTAGCGTGTTTAAAAAAATGATGAACAATGAGCCAGTGCCATCATATTTTATTGCACAGAAACCAAACAGGAAAAATATTCCCCCGATCAAACACGCAGCTTGCTACGGCATGGTAGAAATCACTCGCGGATGCGGACGAGGCTGCCAATTCTGCAGTCCCACAAACCGGACGAAATACTCGTTTCCCCTTGAATACATCATGAACGAGGTAAAAACTAATATCAATGGAGGAACAAGCACCATTTTTACGGTGACTGAAGATATCTTCTTGTATAAATCAAAACCAGGGTTCATCCCAAACAGAGAAGCAATCGTGAAATTGTACAAAACAATCGCATCCTACCCTGGTGTTGAACACATTCTGCTTTCTCATGCGTCCCTTGCACCCGTCATTTATGATCGGAAACTTTTGGAGGATTTATCACCGATACTCCTCGAAAAAACACGATGGACGCCAGAGTTAAATAAATCCTACCCGAAGCGTTTTGTCTCTGTTGAAGTCGGGATTGAAACCGGTAGCGTTCGACTGATGAAGAAATATATGAAAGGAAAAGCACTTCCGTACAGTGTTGACAACTGGCCTGAACTCGTAGTACAGGGCGTTGGGATCATGAATGACCATGACTGGTGGCCGTTGTGTACCATTATGACCGGCCAGCCGGATGAAACAGAAGACGACGTCCGTGCGACACTAGATCTTATAGATGACCTGAGGAATCATAACGCGAAAATGTTTTACACGCCGGTCTTGTTCATCCCGTTAAATGAAGCAATGTTGGGGAACCACCGTCGGACCAATCTGAAAAACCTTTCAGAGCTCCAATGGGAAGTCATTGCCCGATGCTGGAGGAATAACATCGACTTCTGGTCACCAGATAGAAGATGGCTGTTAAATCCAATGTTCTTTTTCACCCACTGGTTCTACGCGCGATGGAAACATGGGAAAAAAGCAACCGTGCCGATGATGCATCTCGCAGGATTCCCGATTGCCAAAAAAATAGATAGACTATGTAATCCAGAGTATTGCCAAGATGGTTTTCCGATTGGAAACGGACGCCATCGATCTTTCTGAAAAACAAAGCCGGGGGCATTAGCTTTTGAGGAACGTAAGGTACGCCAAGTACGACGAATAGAGATCAACCTTGCTGGTGACCTCATAGGGTGAATGCATAGAGAGTACCGGGGCACCCAGATCAACGACCTCCATTCCTAACCGCGAGAAATACTTTGCGACAGTTCCTCCGCCACCCTTGTCAACCTTACCAAGCTCCCCTGTCTGCCATGGTATCTTTGCCTTGTCAAGTAACGCTCGGATTTCAGCAACATATTCTGCTGACGCATCGTTCGCCGAGTACTTCCCACCATGCCCCGTATATTTTGACATCACCACACCATGTCCCAACGATGATGCGTTTTTAAGCTCAAACACATCGGTGTAGTTCGGGGTGACCGCTGACTGAACATCGGCAGAAATCACCTTTGATTTAAGCAGAACACTATCGACATCGACATGGGGGTCGAGTTCCTTTATAAGGGATCTGAGAAATGTCGAGGCTTGTGCAGACGCGTTTCCTTCACTGCCGATTTCTTCTTTATCAACAAAAAGAGATAACACGGTATGTTCAGGATTTTTTACATCTAAAATTGCGTGTAACGCGGCATATGCGCAGATACGATCATCCTGTCCGTACGCACCAATCAATGACCGGTCAAACCCAACGTCACGTGCCATGAACGCAGGGACTGCTTCAAGCTCCGCAGAGATAAAATCCTCTTCGGTGATGTTATAGTCGGTGTGGAGTTTTTCAAGAATCGCGGCTTTAATTTTTTCTTTGAAATCACCTTTCGCAGGCACACTTCCAATCACGATATCCAGACTTTCTCCCTTGATTGCCTCATCGATTTTTTTATTATCTTGGACCTCATGAGACAGATGCGGCAGCAGATCCGGTACAGAGAACACTGGGTCTTTTTCATCTTCGCCTAAGGAAAACGTGATTTTCTTGCCGTCTTTTTTCACAATCACTCCATGTAACGCTAGTGGAATCACAACCCATTGGAATTTCTTGATTCCTCCATAGTAATGGGTTTCGAAGAGAGCAAGATGGCTTTCTGAGTCCTGATACAGGGGTACTTGTTTTAGATCAAGTCGGGGTGAATCAATATGGGAAATGACAATACGAAGCCCATCGCGTACCGGTTTTTTTCCAGGCAGAATGATTGCTGCTGATTTTTCACGGTTGACCACGATTTTTTTCTTTTCTTTTTTTGCAGCGTCTACGATTTTATGTACTGCTTCTCGCTCTGTTTTTGCTTCATTGAGAAATGTTTTATATCCTTCTGCAAACGCAAAGGCACTGGTGATTTGTGCTTTGGAAAAAAGTTCCCAGGCAGATTTTTTCTTATACGCGTATTTGCTTTCACCATCTTTCATGTTGTAAATCCCTCGTAGTGAAAGTCATCTGCTAGGAACATAAAAAGATAACTAAAGAGAAAAAGAGAAGGACGGTGGTTTATCGTCGTATGATCCAGACAATGACAACGACACCGATGACGATGACAATTAGTAAAATTGCCAGGAACAGGATCATTTGGGTAGAGAGAGAATCTTTGGTTCCCCCCTCTGCAGAAATCGTGATAGTGCCAGACTGATTTGCAGTTGCATCTGCGTTATCCGTGACCGTAAAGGTATATGTATAGACTCCTGCTTTTGTGTAGGTGTGTGTTGGATTCAGTTGTGTTGATATACTTTCATCTCCGAAATCCCAATGGTAGGTATAGGGTGGTTGTCCTGTCAGAGGTTCCACGCTTCCATTAAACTGTATGTTCTCTCCTATAGAACCAATGTTTGATGCGTACGCATCATAAACCACAAGCGGAGGGTTTGGAGCAACATCTGATAGATACACTAGGCCTGATGATTCAATGGAACTAAAATTCGCTTTTATGTATGTAGAGGTTACACTGAGATTTGAATATGTTTCATCTACACTTGTTAATTCGAAAGAAATCGTAAGAGTATCACCAACAACGGAGAAATCAGATGATGTGAGGTTTATTTGCTCATTACCATATAAAAGCTGACCGGTTTCGTTGGAGTAACTTACTGAATAGTCTTGTTCTGATGTGATTAATTGAAATCCATATTCGACAGTATCAAGTGAAGCAAGAATATCTTCACTGTACGGATCCATGATTTTTCCTCTATTCTCAATGTTTCCTTTTACTTGTAAGCTCAGAGTGGCCTGTATTCCTTGCTGTGTATAGGTTGCTTGGATCAGATCAATATTGTCAACATTAATATCTGGAGAATTAGTGACTACCTTGGTTTCCCCCGTAAGATAATCAATTGAGCTTACATCGTTCATTCCATCTGTTATATCGACAGCCTCGACAGAAAACGTAGCTATTAAAAATAGGCTGCTTACTATCATTGTTATTACCCATATATTCTTGAGTTTCATATGTCTAGCACCTCATTTTGGTTGAGAAAGACTATTTACTAATCCTATTTAAAAATATTGGAGAGCACCAACTGCTGAGAGTTCATTTGAAAATGTCCCTTTTATTTCAGTTTCTTTTTCAGATCTGTCATTGTGGTTATCATGTCGTCAAGCGTTGATTCAAGTGTACCAAGTGTATCATGCACTTTATCAGTGATGATGGCTCCTTGAGATGAGGGTTTTATGATGCCGTCATGTTCAAGTGTCCGCAGTGAGTATCGGATCATGTGTTGTGGTTGGCCGGTTACTTGCGAGAGTCGTATGATGCCGATGGGACCATGATCACGAACGGTTCTAAGGACGTCAATGTGTCTGATGAGAAGATCAAGTTCTTTTTCTGCAACATTCGTGATAGCGGTTTTATCCCGTTGTTTTTCTTGCATTTAATTACCTCCCGGGTTAATTGTTAACAATTAGTATGCAATGGGGATATATAACCTTTACGAACTCTTCAGTAGTTCTGAAAGTTCCTACCAAGGACAAACAGAAAGCCAGAATGAGGGTTAATCCAAGTAGATAATGCAGCCTTGGAAGAAGAATCTTTTGCTTGTTTAAACAAAATTAAGCATTTGGATAAAATGGTGCAGGGGAAGGGATTTGAACACCAAAATACCTGTAAAAATTAACCTTTTCTCCTGTTGACTTGAAAACGTAGATTTAATTAATAAAATGATTATTTGAGACTATAAGCTGAGACGGTATAGGTATGGACAAAAAAGTGGATGAATATATCGAAAAGCAAAAATCACCGCAAAAAGAAATTTTACAAAAAGTAAGAAAAATCTTCCAAAAAACACTTCCAAGCTGTGAAGAAAAAATGACTTGGGGAGTCATAACGTTTGCAGGAGGTAAATTTTATATCGCAGCAATGAAAAATCGTGTTCATGTCGGCTTTGCAATCAATGGATTGAACAAAGAAGAGATAAGTTTGTTTGAGGGAAGCGGCAAAACAATGAGGCATATAAAAATTCCTACATTAGAAAATATTGACGAGAAAACGCTTGTAAAACTGATAAAAATGGTGGACAAAAAAACAATCTGCAAACCGTGCTAAAATCTAATCTAAAGACCAGCAACAAGAATATTCCTATTGACTAAAAAAACACAGGGGGAGGGATTTGAACCCCTGGACCGATTCTCTGATATCTGTTTGGGTTAAATAAGTGAGGAAATAACTTATTTATGACAAGACTTTTGCACTTTTCTGAATCCTCCATAAATTTCAGATAGAAGAACATCGTTCCCATCCCAGGATGGATGGGATGTGTGATGTTCTTCACAAAAGAAGTGGAAATTTTTGGTACCA
>Ga0315274_10011618_pt1 | contig 12616 bp, 10 predicted proteins | sample YL17G02_20_MG_FD_203700 | JGI IMG/M metagenome (GOLD analysis project Ga0315274, IMG submission 203700) | Sediment microbial communities from Yellowstone Lake, YNP, Wyoming, USA - YL17G02_20 | ecosystem: Environmental > Aquatic > Freshwater > Lake > Sediment | place: USA: Wyoming | collected... | reverse complement strand
AAGCGCCCCGCGTTCACGGCGTTCTGGTACGAGGGCGGCCTTAAGCCCGATTTGCCTGAGGAACTTGCCAACGATAAGGACATCCAGGATCCCAAGAAGCGGGCGCTGCCCAACAGCGGCAACCTGTACATCGGCGACAAGGGCAAGATACTTGTCACGGGCGACTACGGCGACTCGCCGGCAATCATCCCGACTGCAAAGTTCATGGAGTTCAAGGCCGGCCCGATGAAGAACATCGAGAAGATTCCGAACTCGCCCGGCCACCGCGAGGAACTCGTCAAGGCCTGCCGCGGCGAGGAGCCGTGGGACTTCCCGAAGTCCAACTTCACCTACGCCGGCCCGCTCGTCGAGGCGATGAACCTGGCCAACGTCGCCGTCCGCCTCGGCCAGAAGGTCACCTGGGACCCGAAGACCCTGAAGTGCCCGGGCTGCCCCGCCGCCGACCCGCTCATCAAGCGCGAGTACCGCAAGGGGTGGTGGAACGTTTGATTGGGTGCAACTTTTAGCCGCGACCCGAAGGGTCGCGCGGGCCTTGCTTTGCGCGGCGGGTCTCCCGACCCGCCGCGCTTTGCGGCTGTTATGTGGCACAGCCGCCCTCGGCTGTGCATTTTCTCGATTTGCACGCCCGAGGGCGGGCGTGCCACAGTTCTGAGATAGTTTCTAAGACCTTGATCCGAAGGAGCCGAAAGATGTCCGATCGCATGACCCGTCGCGGACTTCTAAAGGGCGCGGCCGCCGGCGCCGGCCTCATCGTTCTCGCCGGACCGTGGTCGGCCCGCACGTACGCCCAGAACGCCAAGGTGCGGTTCGCCAACGTTGGCGTCGGCGGGCGCGGCGGCTCCCACCTCGGTTGGGCCTCGGCCGAGGAACTCGTCGCCGTCTGCGATGCCGACCGCGGCACCGTCGAGAAGGTCGCCGGCCAGCATGCCGGCGCCAAGAAGTTCGACGACTGGCGGAAACTGTTCGACGAGATGGCCCAGAAGATCGACGCCGTCGTTTGCGCCACGCCCGACCACACCCATTTCCCCGTCGCCTACACGGCCGTCAAACTCGGCAAGCATTGCTACTGCGAAAAGCCGCTCACGCACGGCATCTGGGAGGCCCGCACGCTTGCCGAACTGGTGAAGCAGAAGAAGGTGGGCTCGCAGATGGGCAACCAGCACCACGCCAACGAGGGCAACCGCCGCGTCGTCGAGTGGGTCCGGGCCGGCGTCATCGGCGACGTCAAGGAAGTGCACACCTGGACCAACCGACCCATCTGGCCGCAGGGCAGGATCGGCCCCTTCAAGGAGGCCCCCGTCCCCGACACACTCAACTGGGATTCCTGGATCGGCGTCGCCCCCATGCGGCCGTACTTCGTTGACGAGAAGGGAGAGAGCCCCGTCCACCGGTTCAAGTGGCGCGGCTGGTTCGACTACGGCTGCGGCGCGGTCGGCGACATGGGCTGCCACACGTGGGATTGCGTCTGGTGGTCGATGGACCCCCGGTTCCCGCTCTCGGCCGAACCGATCAAGGTGGTGGACCTGGGGACCGAGACGTTCCCGAAGCAGATGATCGTGAAATGGGAATTCGGCCCCAGCGCCGCCGACTCGCCGCTGAAGCGGCCGGGGTTCGTCGCGTTCTGGTACGAAGGGGGCCTCAAGCCCGAGGTGCCGGAGGAAATGAAGAACGACCCCGGCCCGACCGACGCCCCGGCGCCGCAGGCGGCGCAACCCAAGGCTGCCAAGGGCAAGAAGAGGGGCGGCGAGGCAAGCGGCGGAAAGGGACTCCCCGGCTCCGGCAGCCTGTTCATCGGCACCAAGGGCAAACTCCTCGTCGAAGGCGATTACGGCAACTCGCCTCGCCTCATCCCGACCGCCAAGATGGAAGAGTTCAAGAAGGGCCAGATGCAGACTATCGAGAAGATCGAGAAGTCGCCCGGACACCAGGCCGAGTTCGTCATGGCCTGCAAGGGCGAGAAGCCGTGGGACTTTCCGAAGTCGAACTTCACCTACGGCGGCCCGCTCGTTGAGGCTATGCTCCTCGGCAACATCGTCGCACGCCTCGGCAAGAAAGTGAAGTGGGACCCCGTGGCCATGAAGTGCCCCGGCGCCCCCGAGGCCGACCCGGTAATCAAGCGCGAGTACCGTAAGGGCTGGTGGGCAGTTTAGCAGCGATGATCTTTTAGCCGCGACCCGCAGGGTCGCGCGCCAAGTGTGCAATGGTTTACGGGGCGACCGGCCACCCGGTCGCCCCGATCATTGCGCTTCGCCCAGAAACGCCGAAAGCCTCCGGAGAGGGTCGGAGGCTTTCGCGCTGCACGGATGTTTACGTCAAGGCGGCTCGGCTTGCCGCCGGGGTCAGTCGTGGCCGGCAGCGCCGCCGCGATTGTCGCGCCCCGGCCCTGCCGTTACTGCCACGGTCCAACAGGTCCCGGGAGAGCGTCCCGGGGGCCGCACTGGCAAGCCGGACCCCGAAGGGTTGCCCGGCGGCCGGTGTTTTCGCCCGAGGTGCCGCCGCCGATGAATCCCGACGCCTCAGCGAGCCTCGTGCGCGGCTCATAAGGGACTCTAACGGTAAACGGCCGGCGGTCAAATCAGGAATGTAGATGGATCAATTAGCAGTTCGTAAGTGCCGCATTTACAGGGGTTTACGGGCAGGTCCCGGGGGCAGGTTCTCCCTGCGCGCGTGCGGCGCGCGACCCGAAACCGGCGGGAAAAGCGGATTGGTGCGAGAGCGCCAGATTGGAGAATCGCGCGGCGGGTGCGGAGACCCGCCGCGCCAACACGCAACGTTAAACCGCTCTAATGCCCGGCCGCAATGCGGGCCGTGTCGCGGGCGATCATGATCTCCTCGTCGGTCGGGATCACGAGGATCCGTTTCGGCGATTCGCGCGTCGCCAGGTCCCGCCGGCCGCGCTCGGGCCTGGCGTTGCGGACCGTGTCCAGAACGTAGCCGATTCCCTCCAGGCCCCGGCACGTCCGCTCGCGGATGTCGGCGGCGTTCTCGCCGATGCCGCCCGTAAAGACCAGGGCATCCACGCGGCCCAGCACGGCCGTGTACGCCCCGATGTACTTTTTCAGGCGGTAGCAGAAGATATCTATGGCAAGGTCGGCGCGGTCGTTGCCTCCGGCAGCCGCGCAGGTGACCTCTCGCATGTCGTTGGAGACGCCCGAAACGCCGAGGAGGCCGCTCTGGCGGTTCAGCAGGGCGTCGATCTCATCGGCCTTCATGCCGACCGCGCGTATCAGGTGGAAGATGATCGCCGGGTCGATGTCGCCGCTGCGAGTCCCCATGACGAGGCCCTCAAGCGGCGTAAAGCCCATCGACGTATCCACGCTCTTTCCGCCGGCGACCGCCGTCACGCTGCACCCGTTCCCGAGGTGGCAGGTGATGACGTTCGTCTCACCCGGCGGCCGGCCGAGCATCGCCGCCGCCTGTTCGGTCACGTACCGGTGGCTCGTGCCGTGGAAGCCGTACCGCCGGATGCGGTGCTTCGTGTACAGGTCGTACGGTATCGCATAGAGGAATGCGTGCGGCTGGAGAGTCTGGTGAAACGCGGTGTCGAAGACGGCGACGTGCGGCACGTCGGGCATGATGCGCATGGCCGCGCGGATGCCCGTCAGGTTGGGCGGGTTGTGGAGGGGGGCCAGTGGCACGCAGGCCTCGATTGCCCGGAGAACAGCGGCGTCGATGCGGCGGCTCTCGGTGAACTGCTCGGCCCCGTGGACGCAGCGGTGTCCGACGGCGTCGATCTCGCGGACGCCGCGGATGACGGCGGCGGGCCCTTCGGCCAGGGCCTGGATCATCAGGGCGAACGCCGCCTCGTGGTCCGGCGCGCGGACCTCGCGGGTCTCATCTGCCGCGCCCGCCTTGTGGCGGATGCGGCTCGTCGGCTCGCCGATCCTTTCGACGATGCCCGAGGCAAGTTCCTCGCCCGTGCCGTGGTCGGCCATCCGGAACAGGGAATACTTGATGCTCGACGACCCGCAGTTGACGACCAGGACGTTCACGCGCCGGCTCGCTCCTTAAGAAGCGGCGGAGCCGCTCCGCCCGCGCGGCCCGGCTCCGCTTGCAGTGTGCTTCAGTTTCGGCCTCACGCCCGCCGCATCAGGCGGCAGGCGCGTTGGGCAGATAGTACTCGTTGTACGCAATGACGCCGATGGCCAGAGACAGGGGAACGGAGAAGAACCATCCGACTCCGCAGGCCAGGGATCCCGCCCCGCCGATCAAGCCGGCGACTAAGGAAAGCAGGACCATCGGCCAGAGGTTGGCGAAGCAGAACTTGATGCTTCGCTTGAGGGCGTCCATCGGCGCTACGTCCGACAGGGCCGCGATGTCCATGACGAAGAACGTGGCCGCTCCGATGATCAGCGACACCGCAATGGCAACGATGGGGATCAGCACGATACCCACGCAGGTAAGGTACAGAATCAGGTATACGATCAGCATCACGATTGCTACCGCCAACCCGAGCGCGAACAGTAGCAGGAAGGTGACCAAGCCCTTGCTGAAGTCCTGAAATCCCTTGAACACATCGCCGATTTCGGCTGGCTCGCCCTTGTACCGCTTCTGCACGATGCGAAGGAAGCCGAACATCAGCGGTCCACCGATGATGATCGGGCCTACAACCGTGATCGCTGACAGCAGAACAATCCCAAACACAATGAGGAAGCCGACAATGAACAACTTGAGGTCGGCCGTCACCAGGGCCCATGCCTTGGAGACGAACGGCCCCAACGTCATCTGCCCGGCAGACGGTGCTGGCTGCGGCTGGACGGCAGGCGGCTGTGCGGTCATGGGTCTCTCCCTTTAGTCCTCGGATTCGGAGACGGGAACCTGGGTCCGCGGCCGCGACGGCTCTGCTCCGCCCTGCGTAGCGTGCTACGCAGAGCAGGGCTGGTTTCCCAAGGTCCTGGTTCTCCTCCTCCCAAGATATGTGCGGGCCGGCGGCCGATGCCCCCAGCCCCCCGTTTACCGGGAACGATATTATCTTACCATAGCGGACCTGCGCTTCCCCTGTCAAGAAACTTCGCGGCGGGCGGCCGGCTTTTACCGCAGCCAGCGGCCGATCCAGGCGTACTCAAAGTCCTTTCCGCTCCCGACGCGGACGGCGCCATAGACGGCGTAGGCAATGGCGGCAAGGCCGAGCACAAAGAAGACCGCCACGTCCGCGAGGATCCCCGCGCACGCGATGTGCGGCTCGCCCCCTTCCGGAGCCGCCATCGACAGTAGCGGCACAAGCGGCACAATAAGCACGGCGAGCGCCCCCAGCAGCACCGCCTGGTACCAGATCGCCTGACGGATGTGAAACAGTAGGAACCGGCTCCCGGAATTCCTCTTGACGAGATAGAAGACGAGCGGGCCGACGAACGAGAAGAGCGGCCCCAGGATGTGTGCGGCGGCGGCGGCCGTCCGGTCGTCGGGCGATGCGCCGGCTGCCTGGAGTTCCGGCGGAAGTGATGAGGCCGGCCCAGTCGCTGATGCGTGCCCCGGCTCATCGGCCATCTCGGCTCTCCTTCTCGCCAGGCAATGCCGTGAGCATAGGCCGCCGCCGGCCGGATGTCAACTTTTGTGAACAGAACCGGCCGGGGGTGGCCGGGATTACTGCTCGTCGTAGCCCTTCACTTCGCGGATCCAGATATTGCGGAAGCGCATCGGGGTGCCGTGGTCCTGGAGTTTGATCGGCCCTTTGGCGTCGTGCGGCGTGTATTTGCCGAGGGTCTTGTGGCCGGTCGAGCCTATCAGGGCCGTCTTGTTGTGGACGAGGATTCCGTTGTGGAACATCGTCACGTATGCGGGCGATTCGAGTTTGCCGTCCTTGAAGCGCGGGGCGATGAAGACGATGTCGTAGGTCTGCCACTCGCCCGGCTTGCGGCCGGCGTTGACGAGCGGCGGGTACTGGCCGTAGAGCGAGGCGACCGCGCCGTCGGCGTACGTGGGGTTATTGTAACCGTCGAGGACCTGGATTTCGTACCGGCCGAAGAAGAAGATGCCGCTGTTGCTGCGGCCCTGGCTGTCGCCCTTGGGCGGGTTCGGGGCGCACCATTCGATGTGGAGTTGGGCGTCGCCGAAGGAGTCCTTGGTGGCGATTTCTCCGCCGCCGGGGGTCTTCGCGGGCGGGACCTCCATGTAACCGTTCTCGACCTTCCATCCGGAGGGGTTGCCCTTGGAGTCCTGCCACTTCGAGAGGTCCTTGCCGTCGAAGAGGACGATGGCGTCGGACGGCGGCGCGGCCGGCGAGTCGGTCGGGGCGGGCGGGACGACGCGCGGCTGCGGCCGCAGGCCGTCATGGACGTGCCACTTGTCGCCCGGAAGCATGGGCGTGTCCTGGTAGCCGAGGCCCTTCTGCGGCTCGGCGGCCGTGGCGGCGCTCAGCGCTGCGGCAACGATCACAGCCAGTGAAGCGATCAGCCTGCACGTACTCATCTGGAGTCCTCCGTTTGTCTGGAACCGGTCTTTCCACTGTTTTGCTGCCCGACGGCAGCGGCGGAAAACATTAAACGAAACGCCGCGGGGTTTCAAGTGCGGACCCCAACGCAAGCAGCCTGTAGCGTTCCGCCGCAACGGCGATTATCATATCGTGCGCGGCAAGAGCGCCGGCCCGCGGCGTTTGGCCGTACGGCGGGGAGGGACAGCGTGGATTCGGTCGTGCCGTTCATCGAAGAGTTTCTGAAGGCCTTCGTGCCGATCTTCTTCGCCGTCGATGCACTGGGCGTCCTGCCCCTGTTCGTGGGCCTGACCGACGGCATGGACCGCCAGGAGCGGAAGCGGATCATCAGGCAGTCGCTTGTCACCGCGTTCCTGGTGGCCGTGGGGTTCGTCCTCCTGGGGAAGACCATCTTCAGCCTCATGGGCATTACGGTGTCGGACTTCATGGTAGCCGGCGGCGTGATGCTCTTCGTGATTGCGGTGCTCGACCTCGTGAGCGAATCGAAGGGGGCGCGGTACGCCGTGCAGACGATCGGGGCGGTGCCGATCGGCACGCCGCTCATCATCGGCCCGGCCACGCTGACTATGGCGCTCATTCTTGTAGATGTGTACGGACTGGTGCAGACGCTGCTGGCGATTGTCGCCAACATTGCGATCGCGGGAGTGGTTTTCACGAGCGCCGAGTACCTGACGCGGGTCCTGGGGCAGGCCGGGTCGCGGGCGGTGTCGAAGGTTGCCGCCCTCATCCTTGCGGCCATCGCGGTGATGATGATCCGCAAGGGCCTGCCCGACGCGGTGGCCTTCATCACGTCGATGGCCGGCAAGTGATCCGCATTCAGCCGCCGAGTTTACTCGGCGCGTGCTCCTGTAGGAGGAGGCCGCTATGCCGGACCGAGTGAATCGCCGTAGGTTTCTCGGGGTGGCCGCCGGTGCTGCGGCAGGGGTTTTCGCGCCGCGGTTGCTCCGTGCGGCGGATGCCGCGGCCGCCGCCAAGCGGCCCAACATCGTCATCTTCCTGGCCGACGACCACGCCCGCTTCGACACCGGCTGCTACGGCAACGAGGCCGTCCGGACTCCCAACATCGACCGCCTGGCCTCCGAGGGGATGCGCTTCGACTCCGCATTCACCGCCGAAGGGATCTGCGCACCCAGCCGCAGCACGCTCTACACCGGCCTATATCCGTACCGGCACGGGGCATACCAGCAGAGCGGCAGGGTCCGCCCGGACGTGAAGGGCCTGCCGCACTACCTCAAGCCCCTCGGCTACCGCGTGATCCTGGCCGGGAAGAGCCACGTGTCGCCGGCGCCGGCGTTCCCGTTCGAGCACGTGCCCGAAGAGAAGTTTGACGAGTTCTTTGCCGCGCCCGGCGAGGGGCCGTTCTGCTTCGTCCTGGCCACGCATTTCCCGCATCGTCCCTTCGCGGGCAAGGCCGGCGGCATCCGTTACGACCCCGAGAAGGTGAAGGTCCCGCCGTACCTGGTCGATACGCCGGAGTTGCGCAGCGACATGGCCATGAACTACGCCGCCGTGACGGCCATGGACGAGCAAGTGGGCGCGTTTCTTGAATCGCTCAAGAAACGCGGGCTCCGTGATAATACACTATTTATCTACACGAGTGACCAAGGTCAGTCATACCCGTTCTCGAAGTGGACGTGCTACGAGCCCGCGCTTCGCGTCCCATTCATCGCCCGGTGGCCGGGGCGCATCAAGGCCGGCAGCGCCAGCGATGCCATGGTCCACTTCGTCGATGTGGTCCCCCTCCTCGCGGATGTGGCCGGCGGCAAGGCGCCCGAAGGGCTTGACGGGCGGAGTTTCCTCCCCGTTCTTGAAGGAAAGGCCGCCGAGCATCATGACTGCGTGTACGGCTTCTACGCACACTCGCGGGTGATGAACTCGCATGGCGACTTCCCGATCCGCAGCGTCCGCAGTCGCACGCATCAGTACATCCGCAACCTCGCCCCGGACCGCACGTTCACCAACAACATCACCGCCAGCGCCGAGGACATGCGCTACTGGCCTTCGTGGCAGGAGAAGGCGAAGACCGACCCCTTTGCCGCAGCCCGCCTCAACCTGTATCAGCACCGCCCGGCCGAGGAACTCTACGACCTGGGCACCGACCCGTGGGAACTCAAGAACATCGCGGGCGAGCCGTCCCAGGCCGAGACGCTCGCCGGCCTCCGCAAGCGCCTCGACGACTGGATGCGACAACAGGGCGACCCTGGAAAGATCGAGGACTCCGCCAAGCCGGCGGCGGGCGAAGGCGCAAAAGACACGTGACAATCCGTCGATGCCGGCGTTATCTCGCCACGCAAGAACCGCTCCAAAGGAACCGTGCATGACGCTCCCGAAGCCGAATGTCCTCCTCATCACCAGCGACCAGCAGCACTACGACACGCTCGGCGCCACGAACCCGCGCATCCGGACGCCGGCCCTCGACCGTTTGGCGCGCGAGGGCGCCCGATTCGACCGCGCATACTGCCCGAACCCCACCTGCACCCCCACACGCGCTTCCATCATCACCGGCATGTACCCCTCGCAGCACGGGGCGTGGTCCCTCGGAACGAAACTCTTTGAGGACGTTCCGACCGTCGGCGACTGCTTCCGGAAGGCCGGATACGATACCGCCCTTATCGGGAAGGCCCATTTCCAGCCACTGGCCGCGCGGCCGGGGATGGAATCGCTTGAGTGCCAGCCGACGCTGCGCGACCTGGACTTCTGGCGCAGGTTCCACGGCCCGTGGTACGGTTTCGACCACGTCGAACTTGCCCGCAACCACGCCGACGAGTCGCACGCCGGGCAGCATTATGCCATCTGGATGGAGGAGCAGGGCCTCGCCAACTGGCGCGACTTCTTCCAGCCGTGGCCCCCGCCCCCCGGCCGCAAGCCGAAGGCGAATTACTGGGAGGTCGAGAACCGCCACTGGTCGCTCCCCGAGAAGTACCACTACAGCCGCTGGACGGGCGAGCGGAGCGTCGCCGCAATCGAGCGCGCGGCCGCCGCCGGCAAACCGTTCTTCCTCTGGGCCAGTTTCCACGACCCGCATCCGCCGTACCTGGCGCCCGAACCGTGGGCAAGTATGTATAAGCCTGAAGACATGCGCCCCGGCTGCCTGGCCCCGGGAGAGCACGACGCAAGCCCGATCCACTTCCGCATGACGCAGGAGAGGGAGCCGAAGTTCAAGGAACTCTTCTTCGAGGACCACAGCATCCACGGCGGGCAGAGCCACCTCTTCGACCCGGAGGAGATGAAGAAGGACATGGCGGTCTATTACGGGATGATCTCGCTCGTGGACGAGGAAATCGGCCGCATCCTCGCCGCTCTCGACCGGCTGGGCCTCGCCGAGAGCACGTTGGTGGTCTTCTCGACCGACCACGGGCACTTCCTGGGCCAGCACGGCCTCATTGCCAAGGCCATCCACCACTACGAGGACCTCCTGCGGGTTCCATTCATCGTGCGGTGGCCCGGGCGCGTGCCGGCCGGCCGGGCGAGCGCCGCCATCCAGAACCTCGTTGACCTCGCCCCGACGTTCCTTTCCGCCGCCGGTCTCGACGTGCCCGGCGTCATGACCGGCGTCAATCAGTTGGACGCCTGGTGCGGCGGCCCGCCCGCACGCTCGTGGAGCATCACCGAGAACCGCCACACCCTCACCAAGATGCACATGCGAACGTATGTCAATCAGCACTATAAGATCACCGTGTATCGCCTGAGCGATGATGGGGAACTCTTTGACCTCCAGGCCGACCCCGGCGAACTGGAGAACCTCTGGCACGACCCTGCCGCCCGCGACCTGAAGGCCCGCCTGCTCCTGGAACTGGCGCAGGCGACCCTCGGCTGCGAACCCACCCGCATGCCCCGCATCGCGGGGGCGTGAAAGGATGCCGGGAGCCTCCGGATTCCTCAAAAGGTTTGACATGCCCGCCGCGCGGACGTAGTCTTCGACAGCGTGGAACTGCGGATGATTAGCGGCAAGGCGGCGCCCCTGCGGCCGTCCGCGCCGCAGACGCCGGCCAAGCCCGCGCCGGCCAAGAAAGGTCCCTGACACTTTCTTTTTGCCTGATACCTCTTGGGGTGATGCTATGGCGCCGACGGCGATGGCGATTGCGGCCCATCCGGACGACATCGAACTCATGATGGCCGGGACGCTTCTGCTTCTCGGCGAGAAGGGCTGTCAACTCCACTATCTGAACGTGGCCAACGGCTCTTGCGGCACGGCCACGCGAGACCGCGAAGACAACATCGCCGTCCGCACCTCGGAGGCCCGCCAGGGCGCCGCCATCCTCGGCGCGACGTTCCACGACCCTCTCGTGGACGACCTCCAGGTTTACTACACGCCGGACCTCGTGTCTGGCGTGTGCGCGGTGATTCGCCGCGCCAGGCCGTCCATCATCCTTATACCATCGCTCTTCGACTACATGGAGGACCACGTGAACACCGCGCGCCTGGCCGTGACGGCCGCATTCTGCCGCGGGATGCGGAACTTCGTCACCGACCCGCGGACCGCCCCGGTCTCGGGCGACGTGGCCGTCTATCACGCGATGCCGTGGGGCCTCAAGGACCCGCTGCGGAGGCCGGTGGCGGCCGATATGTATGTCGATATCTCCGGAGTCATGGAGAAGAAGCGACGGGCGCTGGCCTGCCATCGGAGTCAGAAGGAGTGGCTCGATGAAAGCCAGGGCTTCGACAGTTACCTGCGGGCGATGGAGGAGATGTCGGCCGCCGCGGGCAGGATGAGCGGCCGATTCCGCTTCGCCGAAGGCTGGCAGAGGCACAACCATCTTGGTTTCGGGCCGGAGGATTTCGACCCGCTGCGCGAGGCATTGGGCGGCCTCGTCAAGCGCCCCGAGTGACAGTGGAGGAGAAGACCATGGCTAGGCCGCTCTCGAAACTCGCGCCGGATTGGTGGGACTACACCACGCTCGACAAGGAAATCCTGTCGGACGCAGCCCGCCTCAGCGCGGAGGACATGCAGGCGATGTCGCGCGAAGGGTTCCGCGTGGTCTTCTACGATACGCTGGAGGACTTCTACCTGGCCGAGGCGCTGGAGTACGTCGCGGCGTGGCGGCAATCAACGGCCGACCGCCCCGTAGGGGTCTGCGGCCCGATCGGTCCGACGGAGCAGTTGCCGCTGGTTGCGCGGATCGTCAACGCCCTGGACCTTTCGCTTCGGACCGCCCACTTCTGGGGGATGGACGAGTGGGTCCTGGATGGCCGCGAGGTGCCCGAAACGCACCCCCTCTCGTTCGCGCGGACCGACCGCGAGTTGTGCTTCAATCGCATCCGGCCGGAATTGGCGATGCCCGAATCGAACCTCCACTTTCCCAAGGCCGACGCCCGCCAGTACGAGGCCGCCTGGCGCGGCGTGCGATGCGCCGTCATGCAGGGCGGGCAAGGCGACATCAAGCACTGGGCCTTCAACGATCCGCCGAAACGCGAGGGCAAGCACAAGGACCGGCCGCCTTCCCCTGAAGAGTATCTGCGCCTGGGGACACGAGTCGTGGACCTCCACCCGGTAACCGTCATGCAGAACGCGCGGACCTCCGGCGGCGGGCAACTCGACCTCGTCCCCACGCAGGCCGTGACGGTCGGACCGGTCCAGACGTGGCAGGCCGAGAAGGTCTCGATCTGGCAGGCCGGCAACCACGACAACCCCTTCGGGATGCGCCTGACGACCCTCTTGATCGGCAAACGCATCCCCGACGCCGCCGTGCCGATGTCTCTCCTTGCGCTGCACCGAGACGTGCAGTTCAACTTCTACCGCGGCGGCATCGGCTCCTGCCGCGTGGAGATGCACTGAAGATAGTGCGTGTTTGGCGTGCCTGCGCTGGGTGGCACGGCCACGCTGTTCGCGTGGCCGTGGCGAACTGGCGGCAGCCACGGCCACGCAAAGGCACAGCGTGGCCGTGCCACCCATTTTGGGGATTACGCTAAACACATACGAAGGTAGGCATGCACGCCCGCGGCCATCTGCCGGCCCTGGGCTATGGCGCGGACGACCAACGAGGCCCCGGCCACCGTGTCGCCCGCGGCGAAGACCCCCGGCACGCTCGTCATGAAGTTCGCATCGACCGCCAGGTTGCCGCGGGCATCGGTCCGGAGGCCCAGTTGCTCGACCACCGGGCCGTGCTCCACGTGCACAAAGCCGAGCGCCAGGAGCACCAGGCCCGCCTTGACCTCGAACTCCGAGGCGGGGAGTTCCCTGAAGTC
>Ga0315274_10011616_pt1 | contig 12616 bp, 23 predicted proteins | sample YL17G02_20_MG_FD_203700 | JGI IMG/M metagenome (GOLD analysis project Ga0315274, IMG submission 203700) | Sediment microbial communities from Yellowstone Lake, YNP, Wyoming, USA - YL17G02_20 | ecosystem: Environmental > Aquatic > Freshwater > Lake > Sediment | place: USA: Wyoming | collected... | reverse complement strand
CCGAGCGGCACATTCATCCATAATATCGAGATGGAAAAGGGAAAGGGCGGACAGATGGTGCGCAGTGCCGGCACGGCGGCGCAGCTGATAGTCAAGGAGGGCGATTATGCCCTGATACGCATGCCCTCCGGTGAAATGCGACGCGTCCGCGGCGACTGCATGGCGACCATCGGACAGGTGGGCAATACTGACCACCAGAGCATCGCGCTTGGTAAGGCGGGGCGCAAACGTCTGATGGGCTGGCGGCCCGACGTGAGAGGCTCGGCAATGACGCCTCGAGACCACCCTCATGGCGGTGGTGAAGGCAGATGCCCGATAGGGATGCCTGGGCCGAAGACACCATGGGGCAAACCGGCGCTCGGCTACCGCACCCGCACCCGCAAGCGAAAGGCGTCCGATAAATTGATTGTAAAACGGAGAAAAGGCAAGTAGAGGTAATCAATGTCACGGTCGATAAAAAAGGGACCATATATTGATAAAAAATTGATGAAGAAGGTAGAGGCCGTTATCAAGTCAGGCCAGAAAGCGGTCATCAAAACCTGGTCACGTTCATCCACCATACTGCCACAGATGGTGGGGCTGACCGTCGGCGTGCATGATGGCCGAAGGCACGTGCCCATCTTCATCACCGAGAATATGGTGGGGCACAAGCTTGGCGAGTTTGCCCTGACCCGGACTTTCCGCGGACACGCCTCCAAATCAGAGAGGACGAGCCAGGTAAAAAAAGTGTAGGTTAATTACGGGTAAGGTATAAAAATGCAGGTACGAGCTTTTGCCAAAGACACGGGGATATCAGCACGCAAAGTACGCCTGTTAATTGATATGGTACGGGGCAAGAAGGTGAACGAAGCGCTGACATTGCTCAGGTTTGCTCCTTCACCAAATGCCCGGGTGGTGGCCAAGGTGGTGAAGTCGGCGGCGGCCAATGCGGAGAATAACTACCAGCTGACACCGGCAGATTTAAAAATCATCACCATTTATGCCAATGAGGCACCGAGGTTAAAACGGTTCCACCCCCGGTCGCGCGGTCGAATCAGCCCCGTGCGGAAGGACTCCAGCCACATAACGGTTATTGTTGCCGATGAGGAGACATAATTGGGACGCAAAGTTCATCCGATAGGCTTTAGAATTGGCATCACACAGGACTGGCAGGCCAAATGGTACGCCGATAAGCATTACGCCGAATCGCTACAGGAAGACCTGAAGCTGCGGCAGGCAATCCAGTCCAAGTATGCGGACGCCGCAATCTCCCTTGTGGAAATTGACCGTCAGGCGAAAGAGGTGTCGGTGACCATCCACACCGCCCGTCCCGGTATCGTCATCGGGCGAGGTGGTCAGCGCGTTGATGAGCTGAGCGCTTACCTGGAAAAACTCATCGGCAAGAGGGTCCGCCTGAATATCCAGGAAATCCGCCAGCCGGAACTGGATGCCCTGCTCGTTGCCCGAACGATTGCCGAGCAAATTCAGCGCCGCATCGCCTACCGGAGGGCGATGAAACAGGCGATTTTCCGCACCATGCAGGCGGGCGCCAAGGGAATAAGAGTCAGCTGCTCGGGTCGGCTGGGTGATGCTGAGATCGCACGCCGCCAGACAATGCACGAGGGGCGGGTTCCCCTGCACACGCTGCGGGCAGATATCGATTACGGTTTTACCGAAGCGCACACCACCCTAGGAAGGATTGGCGTTAAGATATGGATATTCAAAGGTGAAGTCCTTCCTGAGCCAAAAGAACTGGCCGTTGAAGGCATGCCTGCGGAAATGGCGGTCAGCGCTGGCGCTGTTGCCGAACCGTCTGCTGCCGCCCAACCGGAGGCGGAGATGGCCGAGCCCGCCGCCAGGGTAACCGCCGAAGCCGTAGAGGAAACCCCGGTGGAAGCGGAAGCCGTTATCGAAGAAAAAGCGGAAGAGGCACCAGCCAAACCGGCCCGAAGGAGAAAAGCAGTCGCGACCGCCGTGGAGAAACCGGCTGAGACCAAAGTGGCGGAGGCGGTTGCGGTTACTGCCGAAGAGAAACCGGCAACCAGACGAAGAGCCAGAGCTGCCAAGCCCGCCAAAACGGAAACCGCCGTCACAGAAACCACCGAGGCGGTTGCCGAAAAGAAGGTTGAGAAGAAACCGGCGAAGGCGACCACGAAACGAAGTCGCAAGACGAAAAAAGCCAGCGGCGCTGTCGCTAAGGCAGAAGCGTCCAACGTAACCGACGAGGAGAAAGATGCTGCAACCGAAACGGGTTAAATTTCGTAAAAGCCACAAAGGACACCGCCGAGGGAGTGCCCAGGCAGGCAATACCACGACCTTCGGTGATTACGGCCTGCAGGCATTGGAGTCGGCCTGGGTCACGGCGGCACAGATTGAGGCGGCGAGGCGCGCCATTACCCGTTATATCCGCCGTGGCGGTAAAGTCTGGATACGCGTTTTCCCGGATAAGCCGGTCACCAAGAAGCCGGCGGAGACCCGTATGGGAAGCGGCAAGGGCAATCCCGACCACTGGGTAGCCGTGGTTAAACCGGGGAGAATGTTATTTGAGCTGGCAGGCGTTGGTGAAAAAACCGCCAAAGAGGCGATACGCCTGGCCTCGTACAAGCTCCCGCTTGCCACCAGGTTCGTGACACGGGAGACGAGTGCTGCTCCTTAATGATGAATATTTAAAAGGAATGACCGATGGTTAGGGTTGATGAATTCAGGGCACTGAGCACGGAAGACCTGAAAAAGCAACTGGAAGATTCAAAGCAGGAACTGTTTAACCTGCGCTTCCGACTGGCCACGAGGCAGCTGGTGAACCATCGTGAGCTGCCCATGGTGAAAAAGAGGATTGCCCGTATCAGAACCATACTGAAAGAAAGAGAGCTGGGGATAAGGTAGCGTCATGGAAGAGAAACGCAAAACCAGAACTGGACGTGTGGTTAATAACCGCATGGATAAGACAGTGGTGGTCGCTGTCAATACACTAAAACGCTTTCCGAAGTACCGAAAGACCATCACCCGGGAGACCAAATATATGGCTCATGATGAAAAAAACGAGTGCCGGATAGGAGATGTGGTCAGGATTGTGGAGACCCGACCGCTTTCCCGACACAAGCACTGGCGTGTTGCCGAGATAATCACCAAAGGAGAGGCCATCGAGGTTAAACCGCAGGAAATATCGTAACCGTTAGGATTTAAGACCATGATTCAGCAGTACACCAGATTAAGAGCCGCAGACAACACCGGAGCCCGGGAAATCATGTGCATCAACGTGCTTGGTGGCTCGAGGAGGAGGTACGCCCGGGTAGGTGATGTCATTGTCGCCTCGGTGAAAAAGGCCATTCCGGGTGCCGCCACGAAAAAGGGCGACGTGGTGCGGGCAGTGGTGGTGCGCACCACCCAGCCCTACCGGCGCCACGATGGTTCCTACATCAGGTTTGACGAAAACGCAGCGGTAATCCTGACCGATAAAAACAACCCCCGAGGAACCCGAATCTTCGGACCGGTAGCCAGAGAACTGAGGGACAAGGATTTTACCAAGATAATTTCTCTGGCGCCGGAAGTCCTTTGAAGGCGAGCGATAATGAAAATAAGGAAGAATGATACCGTGCTGGTAATCGCCGGCAAGGATAGAGGGAAAAAAGGTAAGGTGCGCTTTGCCTATCCCAAGAAGAACCGTATCCTCGTGGAAGGGATTAACTTCATCAAGAAGCACTCCCGGGCACGGGGACAGGTCAGGCAGGCCGGCATCATTGACCTAGAGGCACCACTCGATGTCTCCAACGTCATGTTGCTGTGCGGAAAATGCAACCGCCCTACCCGTGTGGGCTTCACTTCCCTCGAGGATGGAAGAAAGGTAAGAATTTGCCGTAAGTGCAAAGAGGTGATTGATTAAATGGTGCGGCTGAAGGAGAGATACCAGAAAGAAGTGGTACCCGCCCTGATGGAGCGCTACAGCTACCATAACATCATGGAAGTACCACGCCTGAAGAAAGTGGTGCTCAATATCGGCCTCGGTGAGGCGATTCAGAATGCCAAAGCCCTGGAATCGGCCGAAGCTGACCTAGCCGCCATTACCGGGCAGCATCCGGTAATCACCCGTGCCAGGAAGTCAATCGCCGCCTTCCGGCTGCGGGCCGGGATGCCCATCGGTATAAAGGTAACCCTGCGTGGTGAACGGATGTATCAATTCCTGGACAAGCTGATAAACGCGGTTCTGCCCCGCGTGCGGGAGTTCTCTGGAGTGTCACCAAAGGCATTTGACGGCCGGGGCAATTATACCCTTGGCCTCAGAGAGCAAATTGCATTTCCGGAAATAGACTACGATAAGATAGAAAAGCTGCGTGGTCTGGAAATAGGAATCAACACCACAGCAAAAACGGATGAGGAAGGCAGGCATCTTCTCGAGCTGCTCGGCATGCCTTTTACCAAGGACGGAACGGAGTAGGAATGGCAAAGAAAGCAAAGATAATTAAAGCTAGTAGGCCGGCCAAATTCAAGGTGCAGCAGCACAACCGCTGCCATCTGTGCGGAAGGCCACGGGCCTATATCCGCAAGTTTGGCCTGTGCCGAATCTGTTTTCGCCGGCTGGCGCTGGCCGGTCAGCTTCCGGGAGTGAGAAAATCAAGCTGGTAAAGAAACCGAGAGGATAATATGACTGTTTCTGACCCAATTGCCGATATGTTAACCAGAATACGGAACGCCATCATGGCCAAGCATGAGCAGGTGCTGGTGCCATCGTCACGGCTGAAACTCTCTATCGCCCGCATCCTGAAGGAAGAGGGTTTCATCATCGATTATGAGGTGGTGCGGGGAAAGCCGCAGCGGGTGATTAAAATCCAGCTGAAATACTATGACCATAATAAGCCGGCGATCACCGGAATGAGGCGGGTGAGCAAACCCGGCCTGAAGGTCTATGTGAAGGGAAAGGAGATACCCCGCGTCTTTGGCGGACTGGGCATTGCCATCGTCTCCACACCTAAAGGGGTGAGAACCGGCCATCAGGCCTGGCGACAGGGAATCGGGGGAGAGCTGCTTTGCTTTGTCTGGTAATCAGAAAACGGGGTAACATCGCATGTCAAGAATAGGACGAATGCCAATAGCCATACCCTCAGGGGTAACGGTAACCATTGCCGAAAACCGGGTGAAAGTGACCGGCCCGAAAGGCGAGCTCAGCCGAACCATCAACCCGGAGATGTCCGTCGCCCAGCAGGATAATAAGCTGATAGTTAGCCGCCCCGGTGACGACCCGGAATACCGTTCCCAGCACGGGCTGACACGGAGTCTCATCAATAATATGGTGGCCGGCGTGTGTAAAGGCTTTGAAAAACACCTGGAAATCGTGGGAGTGGGCTACCGGGCGGAGAAAGCCGGGGAAAAGCTGGTGCTCCGCGTTGGCTATTCACATCCCGTGGAGATGGCGCCGCTGCCCGGCATTACCTTCTCGATTGAGGGAAACAACCGTATCAGGGTTACCGGAATAGATAAAGAAGCAGTGGGCGAGATGGCGGCCAGAATCAGGAAAATTCGCCCTCCAGACGCCTATAAAGGCAAAGGCATCAGATATGCCGGAGAAATAGTACACCTCAAGCCGGGTAAGGCCGGCAAGGTGATCGGAAAGAAATAGCCATGGCTAAAAAAACAACGAGAGCCGCACGGCAAGGAAGACACCAGAGGGTAAGGATGAAGATAAAGGGCACACCGAACAAGCCCCGATTTTGTGTCTTCCGCAGCCTGAACCATATTTATGCACAGATCATTGATGACACAAAGGGGCATACTCTGGTGGCTGCCTCTTCCTTTGACCCGGAAACCAGAGCTCAGACGAATGGCAAAACGAAAGCCGGCCAGGCGGAGCTGGTTGGCACCGCGATCGCTAAAAAAGCTTTGAGTCAGGGTATTAAAGAGGTTGCCTTCGACCGGGGTGGCTATAAGTACCACGGAAGGGTCAAGGCCCTGGCTGAAGCCGCCCGGCAAATCGGTTTGAAATTTTAAAGGAATGTCGAAATGGCCGAACAATTTGAGCAAAAAACTAGCCGAATAGACGCTGCTGATCTGGTCCTGAATGACCGTCTCATGTATATCAACCGGGTGGCCAAGGTTATGAAGGGCGGGAAACGCCTCAGGTTCAGTGCACTGGTGGTCACCGGTGACGGTAACGGTCACGTTGGACTGGGAATCGGCAAAGCCAATGAGGTGCCGGTGGCGATAAGCAAGGGTGGTGCCGCCGCGAAGAAGAACCTGATCAGTGTGCCCATGGACGGGAGCACCATACCGCATGAAATCATCGCTGAGTATGGCGCCGCCAAGGTGATGCTCAAACCAGCAGCGCCCGGCACCGGTGTCATTGCCGGCGGCAGCGTTCGTGCCGTGCTCGAGGCTTGCGGCATCAAGGACATCCTGACCAAGTCCCTGGGCAGCAACAACCATATCAACGTGGCCAAGGCAACGCTACTTGGTCTCAGCCAGCTAAGGAACCCGAAAGAAGAAATTGCCCGGCGTAAGACAAAGGTCAGTAAAGGGGAGGCGGAATCAGGTGGCTAAACTGCGTATTACCTGGGTGAAAAGCGGTATTGGCTATAATAAATCGCAGAAGCGCACGCTGGCAGCACTCGGTTTTCACCGGCTGAACCAGAGTGTCGTTCATGATGACTCTATGTCCCTGCGGGGCATGGTAAATAAAGTAAGACATCTCGTCAGGGTGGAGGAAGCAAGTGAGACAGGATAACATCGCGCCACCAGCGGGGGCCAAGAAAGCACGAAAGAGAGTGGGACGTGGTGACGCCAGTGGCCACGGCAACTATTCCGGGCGTGGCCGAAGCGGTCAGAAGTCACGCAGTGGCAACCGGATGCGCCCGGGCTTTGAAGGCGGGCAGATGCCGCTGATCAAACGCCTGCCCCAGAAGCGCGGCTTTACCAATATCTTCCGCAAAGAGTACAGCATCGTCAATGTGGATAAGCTGAATATATTCGAGGAGGGCAGCGAGGTCACTCCCGAAAAGCTGCATGCGGCCGGTCTGGTGAAAAATTTGCAGCATCCGGTGAAAATTCTGGCCAATGGCGAGGTCGGCCACGCGGTTACCGTTAAGGCAAACAAGTTTTCCGCGGCGGCAAAGGCCAAGATAGAGGCTGCCGGAGGCAAGGTCGAGGAGGTGGATTATGCGGCCCAGAACAAGTAAGCCGCGCCTGCTCCAGGCAATGCTGGATGCCTTCAGCCTGCCTGACCTGAGACGCCGTATCCTCATCACCGTCGGCATTCTGGTTATCTTCCGCTTTGTTGCCCACGTGCCCGTTCCGGGCGTGGACCAGAACGCTTTGCAGACACTTTTTGAACGCAATGCCCTGCTCGGTATGCTGGATATGTTCAGCGGCGGCGCCATGCGACGGCTCAGCGTGGCAGCGATGGGTGTTTACCCGTACATTACCGCCTCAATTATCATGATGCTGCTCGTACCGGTAATACCGCGCCTCAACGCCCTCTCGCGTGAGGGTGAAGCGGGGAGAAACAAGATAAATCTCATCACCCACTGGATGGTGGTGCCACTGGCCGCCATTCAGGGCTACGGGCAGCTTGTCTACCTGCAGCGCCAGGGGGTACTTGCCAGCACCGACTCCCTGTCAATGTCGGCGATGGTGCTGTCCATGGTGGCCGGCACCATATTCCTGGTATGGCTCGGCGAGCTGATTACGGAATACGGCATCGGCAACGGCATATCAATCATCATTTTCGGCGGCATCGTTTCCCGTCTGCCGGAGATGATCGGGCAGGGTTTCCTGGCCAAGGAGAACTTTGTTGGTCTGTCCGCCTATGCGCTTATCACGGTTCTCACCATTATGGTTATCGTCATCTTCACCGAGGCACACCGCCGCATCCCGGTACAATACGCCAAGAGCGTCTTCCGCAGCGGGCGCATGTACCGCCAGTCCGGGGCCACCCATATTCCGCTCCGGGTGAACGCAGCCGGCATGATTCCGCTCATCTTCGCCATGTCCCTTGTCCTGTTCCCGGGAATCGTGGCCAGCTACTTTGCCAACCCGAACGAGCCAAACTTTGCCGACTGGGTTATGAAATTATTTAACCCGAGCGCTGCCCTGCCCATGGGGCTGTTCTACTGGGGACTTTACTTCGCCATGGCGGTTGCCTTCACGTTCTTTTACACCATGGTGATTTACCAGCAGCAGGACCTGCCCGGAATCCTGCAGCGTCAGGGGGGGTTCATTCCGGGTATCCGACCGGGAAAAAATACCTCGAGCTACCTCAATGGCGTTATCAACCGCATCACGTGGGGTGGGGCCCTGTTCCTTGCCTGTGTGGCGGTCATGCCTTTTGTCGCCCAGCAGATAACCAATATCCAGGTGATACAGCTTTCCAGCCTGGGCCTGCTCATCATGGTGGGCGTGGTACTGGACACGATGAAACAGCTTGAAGCGCAGCTTGTAATGCGGCGCTATGAGGGCTTTATCAGGTAGGGGTAAACGTTGTATAATATTATCTTTATGGGGGCACCAGGGGCCGGCAAGGGAACGCAGGCCTCGATGGTTGCGGAAAAATTGAATCTGGCCCATATTTCCTCCGGCGACCTGTTCCGCCAGGCGCTGGAGCAGGGAACAGAACTGGGAATGCAGGCGAAGAGCTATATGGAAAGGGGGATTCTGGTTCCTGACGAGATAACCATACAGATGGTCATGGAACGGCTGTCCGCACCTGACAGTGAGAACGGGGTCATTCTGGATGGCTTCCCCCGCAACCTGCCGCAGGCGGAAGCGCTGGACAGTGCCCTGGGCGAGCAGGGAAAAACCATTGCTAAAGTTATTTACATCAGGGTATCGGAAGATGAACTGGTCAGCAGACTGAGCCGTCGCTGGCTCTGCCGGCAGTGCCAGGCGGTGTACAATACGGCTAACTCTCCTCCCAAAGTAAAGGGGAAATGTGACAAGTGCGGGGGTACGCTCTACCAGCGCCCCGATGATAAGCCGGAAACGGTGAAGAAGCGACTTGGCGTATATTTCGCCGAGACGGCACCGCTCATTGACTATTATCGCCGTCAGGGCAAGCTGCTGGAAATTGAAGGAGAAGGCAGCGTGGAAGAGGTGACACGAAGAATTGTGTCAGCTCTTCCTGAGGAGAAACTGGCCACTAGATGAACATTACCACAGATATCACAGCGGTTAATAATGAGCAAAAGTTAGCAACGATGCGCCAAGCTGGTAGCATAGTAGCTGAAATACTAAGCATATTAAGCAAGCGTGCAAAACCTGGCATGAGAACTAAAGAATTAGATGTTATTGCCGCTAGAGAGGCGAAAAAACGAGGCGCAAAATCATCATTTAATGGATATCATGGTTTTCCAGCCAATATTTGTGTATCAATTAATAATGAGGTCGTGCATGGGATTCCAGGAAGACGAGAACTGAAAGAAGGTGACATTATCTCAATTGACTATGGTGTTATATATAACGGTTTTCAAGCGGATGCTGCGATAACAGTTGGTGTAGGCAGGATAAGTAAAAAAGCTCAAGAACTCATAGCTACTACTAGAGGCGCTTTAGAAGCGGGAATAAAAGCTGCTCATGCTGGAGCTAGGCTCGGCGATATTTCCTGGGCGATTCAAAGTTATGTCGAGCTACAGAGAAAGGGCTATAAGGTAGTGCGTGAATACACCGGTCATGGCATTGGCCGCGACATGCATGAAGAACCACTGATACCCAATTTCGGCCTGCCCGATTCGGGGCCGGTGCTGAAAAAGGGAATGACCCTTGCCCTCGAACCGATGGTGAATACTGGCGACTGGCGCACCCGTGTTGGTGAAGACCAGTGGACGGTACTGACGGCTGATGGCAGCCTTTCGGCACACTTCGAGCACACCATTGCCATTACCGACGGTGAACCGGAGGTGCTAACCAAAGAAATATATGCCTAAGAAAGAGACGATTGAGGTTGAAGGAGCGGTATTGGAAGCGTTACCGAATGCCATGTTTCGTGTCGAGCTCGCCAACGGGCACGTCGTGCTGGCCCATATTTCCGGCAAGATACGAATGCACTACATTCGGGTCCTGCCCGGGGACAAGGTGCTGGTTGAGCTATCTCCATACGACCTCAATCGTGGCCGGATAGTCTATCGCTTTAAGTAAGGTTGGGGAACAGCATCATGAAAGTAAAAGCATCAGTGAAAGTACGCTGTGAAAAGTGCAAGGTGGTGAGACGGCACGGAGTGGTCAGGGTCATCTGTTCCAACCCGAAGCATAAACAGCGCCAGGGATAAAATGAGGTAAGGAGGCAGCAGTATGGCACGAATTGCTGGAGTGGACATACCGAGAGATAAGCACGCCTGGGTATCTCTGCAGTATATTTATGGCATTGGCCCTCACCTGAGCCGCCGGATTCTGGCCCAGACCAAAATCAACCCGGATACCAAGGTGAGCGAGCTCACCGAAGATGAGGTCAATCGTCTCCGCGAAGCTATTGACAAGCAATATAAAGTGGAAGGTGAACTCAGGCGCGAGGTTCAGATGAACATCAAACGCCTCATTGAAATCGGCAGCTACCGTGGCAGCCGGCATCGCTTTAATCTGCCGTCGCGGGGACAGCGTACCCGCACCAATGCCCGTGTCCGGCGTGGTAAACGCAAGACGGTAGCTGGCAGAGGTCAGAGAAGGAGCGTGGCTAAGAAATAATACATGAGGAGCATCTGATGGCACAACAGAAGAAGCGAGCGAGGACAAGGCGTCGGGAACGGAAGAGTGTCCCGGTAGGGAGAGCCTATATTCAGTCCACCTTTAACAATACCATCGTCACCCTTACTGACCCCGAGGGCAACGTGATTGCCTGGGGCAGTTCTGGGACTTCCGGTTTCAAGGGCTCCCGCAAGGGTACCCCCTATGCCGCCCAGATGGCAGCTCGCGAAGCGGTACGCAAGGCAATGATGCACGGCCTGCGCCAGGTGGAGGTCTACGTAAAAGGCCCGGGCAGTGGCCGTGAGGCCGCCATTCGTTCCCTGCAGAGTTCCGGCCTGTACATTACGGGTATCAAAGATGTCACCCCCATTCCCCATAACGGCTGCCGCCCGCCCAAAAGAAGACGAGTGTAGAAGAGAGGAAAAATGGCAAGATACACTGGCGCAGTATGTCGGATTTGCCGCCGCAGCGGCGAGAAGCTCTTCCTGAAGGGCGACCGGTGCTTTACCCCCAAGTGCAGCGTGGAGAAGCGCCCTAGGCCACCGGGACAGCCGCTCCGCCGGCGGCCGAGAATATCCGAACGAGGCATGCAGCTGCGCGAGAAACAAAAAGCCCGCTATAGCTACGGCATACTGGAGCGGCAGTTCCACAGGCTGTTTGCCAGGGCGACAAGACAGGCGGGGGTAACCGGCGATAATCTGCTCATACTGCTGGAGAGGCGGCTGGACAACATCGTGTATCGTCTTGGCTTCTCCGACTCACGCAGCCAGGCACGCCAGCTGGTTAGCCATGGCCATATTACGCTCAATGACCACCGGACTGATGTCCCTTCGGCACTGGTCAAAGAAGGAGATACCATTGGCTGGCGGAAAGAAAGCACCAAATCAGAGTATTACAAACAGCTCGCCCAGACGATTGAATCCAAGACCGTGCCGGACTGGTTGAGTCTGGATAAGAAAAAACTGGTAGGGCAGGTGGTGTCTTTGCCCACACCTGAAGCTATCGAGGCCACGTTTGACGGCAAGACGATAGTGGAATACTACTCGCGATAAAGAGTAAGGAGGTAGAGGCTTTTGTCTCGTCTGGTAATCCCGAGAATCGATTGTACAGAGAGTGAGGAGAACTTCGGCCGGTTCACCGTTGAGCCGCTGCAACGCGGCTTTGGCGTTACGCTTGGTAATACCCTGCGCCGTGTATTACTGGGCTATCTCCCTGGTGCGGCGGTGGCGCAGGTCAGGATTGAAGGCATCAGGCATGAATTCACCACCATCCCTCACGCCAAGGAAGATGTCACCGAATTTTTACTCAACGTGAAGGCGATACGGATAAAGCCGCTTTCCGGTCAGTCCGGGAAAATGGTCCTCGATGTACAGGGTGAAGGCCAAGTTTGCGCCGCGGATATCCGGCCATCAACCGACTTTGAAATTGCCAATCCAGAGATTAAACTGATCACTCTTGATTCACCGGAAGCCAAACTTTATGTGGAGTTTGACATCGAACTGGGCGAGGGTTATCGAACCGCCGAGTCAACTGATAACATGCCGGTGGGGACAATACCCGTTGACGCCATCTTCTCCCCGATACGCAAGGTAAATTTCACCACCGAGCCGGTTCATGTGGGCAGTAAGGCCAGCCACGAGCGACTGGTTCTGGAAGTATGGACCGATGGCACGACAACCCCAGTTGATGCCATCAGCCGCGCCGCTGGTATCCTGGTCGAGCAGCTCAGCCCGTTCGCCGAGTACGTCAAGGTATCTAAAATGAAAGCTGAAGAGCAACTCATCCGCCTCTCCATACCCGATGAGAAGTATAATATGCCCGTGGAGCAGCTGGACCTCTCGGTGCGGACAATGAACTGTCTCCGACGCGGCGGCATACTCACAGTTGGCGAACTCATCAGCAAAAAACCGAAGGAACTTCTCCAGCTGCGCAACTTCGGCCAGAAATCGTTTCGCGAAATAGAGGACAAACTCAAGGA
>Ga0315274_10011613_pt1 | contig 12618 bp, 1 predicted proteins | sample YL17G02_20_MG_FD_203700 | JGI IMG/M metagenome (GOLD analysis project Ga0315274, IMG submission 203700) | Sediment microbial communities from Yellowstone Lake, YNP, Wyoming, USA - YL17G02_20 | ecosystem: Environmental > Aquatic > Freshwater > Lake > Sediment | place: USA: Wyoming | collected... | reverse complement strand
CCCGATACCCACGTCTCTCTGGACGGCACACCGGTGGCCACGCTCGCTCCGGGTCAGTTTTTCGAGTGCATCCGGAGCAACGCGACGGAAATCATCGCGGACCAGCCCATCCTGGTGGCGCAATACGCGCACGGCTGCCGCTACGACGCCCCGCTGGGTGAGCCCTGCGCGGGGGATCCGTTCATGCTCCTGGTCCCGGCCACGGAGCAGTTCCTCGACGACTATGTCCTGAACATTCCGAGCTTCATTCAGCCTCCCACTCAGTATCTATCCCATTACATCAACATCGTGGTGCCCGTCGAAGCCGTCGGCTCCGTGACCGCCGATGGTTTGCCAATCCCGACTTCGGACTTTCTGCCGATCGGAACGAGTGGATTCGCCGCCGCCCAGTTTGATGTCCTCCCGGGCAATCATCGCCTGCAAGCCAGCCGGCCGTTCGGCTTGACCGTCTATGGGTTCGAGAGCGCTGACGGCCACGGTCACCCCGCCGGGCTCCTGCTCAGCGAAACCGATTCCATCCGCTCGCTCACCCTCGCGCCTCAGGTAATGACTCAACCCGCCGGCGGTGACGTCTCTCTGGTGGCCACCATCCGTGACGAGGCCGGCCGCCCCGTCGCCGGAGCGCGCGTGGAGTTCATCGTCACCGGGGCCAATCCCACCAATACGTGGGCGTTCGCCGATGAAGCGGGTCAGGCGTATCTGTTCTACCCGGCGTTGGACGCGGGGACCGATTCGATTTCGGCCTCGGCGGGCCAGGCCTCGGACACCGCCAGTCGCACGCTCACGCTCGAGTGTTCCCTCGACCTCGCCGGCTTCGTCACCGATGACGGACAACCGGCCGGCGCCGGTTTGACCGTTGCCTGGGCGTTGACCAGCGGCCCCGGCCCCGTCGCCTTCTCGGACCCGACAAACAGGGTCACGCAGGCTCGGTTCAGCGCCCCGGGCACCTACACGCTGCGCCTCTCCGCGAGTGATTCCGAGCTCTCGTCTTATGACGAGCTGACGGTCACTGTGCGGACCAACCAGGCTCCGACGGTCAGCGTCGGCGCGGACCGCGTGCACGTTCTTCCGGACCCATTGCCGCTCGACGGGTGGGTCAGCGACGATGGCTGGCCCGAAGGTGTCTACCCGGTGGTGACCTGGACTGCCGTCGCCGGTCCCGGGCGGGTACAATTCAGCGATCGTGGGGCGACGAACTCGGAGGCGGTCTTTCCAGGTCCGGGCCAATACCGGTTGCGGTTGGCCGCCTGGGACTCCCTGGCTTCGGCGAGCGCCGAGACGACCGTCACCGCTTTGACGCGGCCACGCGTCGAGTGGCTCAAACCGACCAATGACTCGCCCTTCGTTGAGGGCGATCTGATCACCCTCCAAGCCCGGGCCACAGATTCGGATGGCCAGGTGGTCCGGGTCGAGTTCCTGGCGAACGACCGCAAGGTCGCGGCAAGCCTGGCGCCGCGTGCCGATGGCAGTTGGGCCGCCCTGTGGACGAACGATGTTTATGGCCACGTGGCCCTCGCGGCACGGGCGGTGGACAACGACGGTCTGACCAGCGCCACCGATCCCGTGTACATCGACGTCAACGCGCGGCCGGTCATCGCATTCCTCGCGCCCACCAACGGCGTGCTTCTAGGCCGATCGCCCGATCCGTTTCAACCCGGGCCCACGTTGAGCCTGGCGCTCGACGCCTACGATCCCGATGGAGTGGTTGCGGACGTCCAATACTACCTGTTGCCTTACTGGTATTACGTCGGCCCGGACGTGATGGCCCCGCCGTTCCCGGCGACGCTGCGGAACCTGTGGCCTGGCGAGTATTCAGTCCTGGCCTTTGCCTACGACGATCGAGGCGCTCCCGCCCAGGCACCGGCCGAGGTTCACTTCACCGTCGAATACCTGCCTGAGGTGGCCATCGTCTCGCCGTCGCCGGACGCAACCGTTCCCGTCGCACAACCGTTCGAAATCGTCGTCGCGGCGTCTGACCTCGACGGCAATGTGGTGACGGTCGAAGTCTGGGAGGGTGAGTCTCGGCTGGGGGATGCGGAGTGGCGGCCCGAGTCCGGTGACTGGCGGTTGACGACGCCCGGTTTTCCGCGCGGCCAGCATGTTCTCACCGCTCGAGCGCGCGATGACCTGGGCCTGAGTGCGGACTCCTCGCCAGTCGTCATTGTGGCCTCGCGACCGCCGACGGTCGTGCTGACCACGCCGGTGGAAGGTGCCGTGTTCGACTTCGGCCAATCGCTCGAGATGTTGGCCGAGGCCAGCGACCCCGACGGTTTTGTGCAACGGGTCGAGTTCCGGGTCAACGACGAATGGCTCGGGGAGGCGACCGCCGCACCGTTCACTTGGCGGTGGGCCCAACCGCCGGCCGGGGTCTGGAATCTCACCGCGGCGGCCGTCAACGACCTCGGCGTGCGCGCCACCTCGACCGTCACGCGCGTCACCGTCCGCGCGGTGGCGACTGCTCCGCCGACGGTATGGTTTCTCGCGCCGACGAATCAGTCCGTTCTGACGCGCGGTGAACCGCTGGTGCTGCATGTCGCGGTGGCTGACCCGGACGGTTATGTCACAGGCGTCGAGTTCTTCGATGACACGAACTCGTTGGGCGAGGTGCGGGCTCCGATCCGGTTCGAGAACCCACCCACCGAGTTCCATCTCACCTGGGACCAAGCCCCGTTGGGCGAGCATACCCTTTGTGCCATCGCCACCGACAACAGCGGCACCTTCGCTGTAGCCACGCCGGTCAGCTTCGAGCTGCGCAACGCGCCGCCGGAAATCACGCTCTGGTGCCCCCGACCCGGAACTGACTTCGGGCTCTTCCTGGGCCGAGACCTTCCGGTGGATGTGTGGGCCACCGACCCGGACGGCTCCGTGGCGCGGGTGGATCTCTACTTGGACGGCGAACCGGCCGGCCAAGCGACTGACAACGGCTGGGGCTCTTTCACCGCCACGATCACCGGGTTGGCCGAGGGCCGTCACACGCTCACTGCCGTGGCGACCGACAACGACGGCGAGCAAAGTGCCACGCTGGAAGCGTCGTTCCGGGTGGGCACTTACCGGGGCGCGCCACACGTATCGTTGGCGATTAGCAACGATACGCGGGTTGTCACGGCGCCTGTCGCGATCCGCGGCACGGCCACCAATGTCTTCCCCTACGGCTACGCGCTTTATTGCCGGCTTCGGACGCCGGACGACAGTGCGCAGTGGGTCGAGTTCCACCGCGGCTACGACGAGGTCATCGAGGGCGAATTGGGCGTGTTTGACCCCACGCTGCTCCTCAACGGCATTTACGAAGTGCGGATCATCGCTTGGGACTACTTCAACCTCGAGTTCCTCGCCGAGGACGCCACGCCCGTCGTCGTGGAAGGCCAGATGAAGGTGGGCCATTTCACCCTGTCCTTCAACGATCTCACCGTCCCCGTGGCCGGCCTGCCGATCGAGATCATCCGCACCTACGACAGCCGCATCGCTGCCGCGGGGCAATTGGGCGACTTTGGCGCCGGCTGGACCCTCGGACTCAAGAACATCCGGCTCCAGAAGAACCGGCCGCTCGGCAAAGACTGGCAGGCGCGCAAGACCGGAGACACCTGGCCGACTTACGCCCTCGATCCCGTCCGCCCGCGCTGGGTCACGATCTCGTTCCCGGATGGCCGGATCGCCCGGTTCGCCTTCGAGCCCGACCCGATGGTTCAGCCGCTGTTTCCAATCGACTACCCACGCTGGCGGTTCACCCCGCTGCCGGGCACGTATGGCACGCTCGTGCCGGCGACCTACGACGAACCCGACGGGCGATTCCTCACGACCGTGGGGAGCTGGCCGGTGGCCGTGGGAACGAACACGGTGGATCTCTTCGACCTGAACTACCTCTCCAGCCTGCCGCCCAACGTCACTACGGAAGAGCTCTACCGCTACCCAACACTGTTCTGTTTCACCACACCGGAAGGTTACACCTACCTGATCGACGAGGTCGAGGGGCTCAAGAGCCTCAAAGATCCGAACGGCAACACGCTCCTGATCAGCTCCAACGCCATCACCGGGACCAACGCCGCTACCGGCACCGGCCTGGCCGTGACCTTCCAGCGCGATGAACTGGGCCGGATCACCAATCTCGTCGATGCCGCCGGCGCGTCGATGCAGTACCTCTATGACGACCAGGGCGACCTCACCGCGTTCATCGACCGCGACGGCCACACGAATTCCTTCAGCTACGACGCCCAGCACCGCCTCCTTACCCTCACCAACGCCAGCGGCATTCAAGCCACCCGCAATGAATACGACGACACCGGGCGCTTGGTCCGAACTTACGATGCGAACGGCCGGGCCGTCGAATACACCCACCGCCTCGACACCCGCCAGGACATCATCACGGATCGCTTGGGCAATTCGACCGTCCATGAGTACGACGAACGGGGCAACGTGGTTCGGATCACCGACCCGTTGGGCGGTGTCAGCCTGTACAGCTACGACGAGCGCGACCAGTTGTTGAGCAAGAGCAACGCTCAGGATTGCCACTGCGCGGCCACCTACACGTATGACGCGCAGGGCAACCGGCTCACCGAAACCGATCCACTGGGCAACACCACCCGCTACACCTACAACGGCCAACGCAAGATCCTCACCTTCACCGACCCCGACGGCTACACCACGACCAACGCCTACGATGTGGCCGGCAACCTGGCCTCGACACGCGACCCGCTCGGAAACGTCACCACCTTCACGCACGATGCCCAAGGACGGGTGACCTCGATGATCGATCCGCGCGGATTCACCAACCTTTACCAGTACGATTCGCGCGGCTGCCTGACTAACGCGGTCGATGCCCTCGGCCACGTCACCGAATACACCGTGGACGCGAATGGCCGACTGATCGCCCAAGCGATCTACCAGACCCGGGGCTCGCAGTCTTCCACCAACAGCGACCAGAAAGCGCGTTCATCCCAAGGTAGGGCGAGGCGTCCCGGCCGAGCCGATTCTGGGATTAATACTCCAAAGACGGCTCATCGGGACGATTCGCCCTACCAATCTCAAACAAGCGCCAAGGCCGACCCCGCCCCGATCACGAACACCGTCCGCCTGGTCATGCGTTACGAGTACTGGCCCTCCGGCACGCCGCTCCGGACTCTCTACTACGACGGGACCCCACTGGACTTCAGCTACAACCCCGACGGCAAACTGCTCGCCTCCACCGACCCTCAGGGCTGCACCACCACGCGCACCTACGACGAACTCGGCCAGTTGATGGCCATCACTCACTGCGACGGCTGCTCCGAGCAGTTCGCCTACGACACTGCCGGGCATCGGGTTTCATACACCGACCAACGCGGCTTCGAGACGCGATACGCCTACGACGCCCTCGGCCGGCTCACCAACACCATCTTTGCCGATGGCTCGAGCATCAGCGCCACCTACGGCCTCGAGGGCCGGTTGCTGAGCGAGACCTCGAAGAATGGCGCCGTGACCCGCTACGGCTACGATGGCGCCGGGAACCGCGTGGCCGTGACCAACTCCGCCGGCGTCACCCGCTACACCTACAACTTCAAAGGCGCGGCCACGTCCGTGAACGATCCCCTGGGACGCAGCACGTCCTACGAGCACGACGCCGTCAACCGCGTCATCAAAATCAACTATCCGGACGGCACGAGCAAAACCTCCACTTACGAGGGCCGCTTGGTGACCAGCGAGACCGACCAGAATGGCGCCATCACCCGGTACGAGTACGACGGACTGGGCCAGCTCATCACGGTGACCAATCCGCTGGGCGAGGTGAACCGGTTCGATTACGACGAAATGGGCAACAAGGTGGCCGAGGTGGACGCCAACGGCCACGTCACGAGCCACGAATACGACCCGATGCGGCGACGCACCCGCACGGTCCACCCCGATGGCGCGGCGGAGTCCTTCGCCTACGACGCGGGTGGCCGTCTCATCTCGCAGACCGATCCCGTCGGCAACACCACGCGCTACACCTACGACTCACGAGGCAACCTCCTGACCGTTCTCGACCCGTTGGGCCACACGACCACCTGCACCTACGACTGCGCCGGCAACCGGCTTACCGAAACCAATCCCGCCAATGAAACCACTGCCTACACCTACGATGCCCTGAACCGGCGGACGCACGTCGCCCATCCAGACGGCACATCCGAGGCCACCACCTACGACCTGGCGGGCCGCGTGGCGATCTCGCGCGATGCCGCCGGCCAGGAAACCCGGTTCACCTACGACTTGCGGGACAACCTTCTCGCCGTCACCGACCCGCTGAACCAGACGACCACCTACGCCTACGACGCCGCCAACAACCGCGTCTCCGAACTCAATCCCGCCGGCCTGACCACCCAGTTCACTTACGATCTCCTGAATCGGCTGACGGCCACCCGACATCCCGACGGCACCACGGAACAGCTCGCTTACGACCCGGCGGGCCGCGTCGTCAGCCGGACAGCGCCGGGTGGTCGGGTAACACGCTTCGAATACGACGCCGTCGGCCGCTTGCTCAGCCAGACCGATCCTGCCGGTCGAACCACGTCCTTTACCTACGATCACGTCGGCAACCTGATCTCCCGAGAGGAGCCCGGCGGCCGGACGACCACGTTCACTTACGACGCGCGCAATCGCCGGACGCTGACCACTCTCCCCGATGGCAGCGAACTCAACACGGCCTTTGACGCGCGCGGCTTGCCGATACTCCAAACCGATCCGCTCGGGCAACACACCGGGTTCATCTATGACGATCTGGGCCGGGCGACCTCGGTCAGCAACGCGCTCGGAGTGGTCGAGGGCTTCGGCTACGACGGCGTCGGCCGCCTCCTGAGCCGCACCGACGGCCTGAATCGGACCACCCGATTTGGCTACGATGGTCGGGGGCGTCTCACGGCCACCACCTATCCGGACGGCACGATTCGCGCGATCCAATACAGCGCCCAGGGCCGGCCCCTACAGGAAACTGACCCGGCCGGCAATGCCACCCGGTACGAATACGACGCCGTGGGCCGCCTGATCACCGTGATCCGCCCGCTCAACACCATCACCCGGCACGAGCACGACTCCCTCGGCCGGCGGGTGGCCACGACCGATCCCATGGGGCGCACCACCACCTTCACCTACGATCTGGGCGGACGCCTTACCACCACCACCTACCCCGACGGTTCCACCCGCGCCTGGGCCTACGATTCCAGCGGCCGGCTTGCCTCCGAAACCGATCCCAACGGAAACGTGACCCGATACGTGTTGGATGCGCTCGACCGCGTCACCCAGGTCACCGACGCCCTCAACGGCATCACCCAGTTCACCTACGACACGGCTGGCCGGCTCGCGGGCGTCTGTGATCCTCTCGGACGTTCCACGAGTTTCGCTTACGACGCGCAAGGCCGCCGCACCGGCACGACCTTCGCCGATGGCTCCACCGAAACTCGTGCTTACGATCGCCGAGGCCGGCTCGTTACCCGCCAGGACCCGGCGGGCCAGGTCCACGCTTACGGCTACGATGCAATCGACCACCTCCTGACCATCACGGACCCTCTTGGTGGCATCACGCGTTACGCCTGCGACAACGCCGGCCAACTCACCTCGCAGACCGACGCCGCGGGTCGCACCACGACGTACGCCTACGATCTGATGGGGCGGCGCACTGGCCGGACGTTGCCCGGCGGCGAATCCGAAGCCTACGCCTATGACGCGGTCGGGAACCTGATCGAGCGAACCGATTTCAACGGGCTCTCCACCGGTTACACCTACGATGCGCTCTATCGTCTGACCCAGGAGACCATCCAATCCGCAATCCGCGATCCGCAATCCGCAATCGCGTACGCCTACAACGCCCTCGGCCAGCGCACCTCGATGACCGATCCCAGCGGCGCGGCGGTTTACGACTACGACCTCCGCAGTCGCCTCGTCGGGAAAACCGTTGTCGTCAACGGGTCCGCTCAGGCGCCCAGCCTGACGTATTCCCTGGGATACGGTTACGACGCGAACGGCAATCTGACCAACGTGGTGTCCTCGAACCCCAACGGCACGGCGGTCACCTACGAATACGACGCGCTCAACCGCTTGAAAGCCGTCAACGATGCCCGCCTGGGCCGGACGGCTTACGCGTTCGATGCCGCCGGCAATCTCCAGGCCAGCATTCATCCGAACGGCGTGGGGACCACCTACGAATATGATTCACTGATCCAGCTCACGAATCTTGTCACTCGTCACTCGTCACTCGTCATTGCCAGCTACGGCTACACCGTCGGCCCGGCCGGCCACCGTCTCACCGCCACTGAAACCGTCGTCCCCGATCCCGTCGCCGGGCTCTCCAACACCCTCCACCGCGCCTACGCGTACGACGGACTGTATCGCTTGACGGGCGAAACGATTGATTCCGCATTCCGCATTCCGCATTCCGCAATCGAGTATGGCTACGACGGCGCCGGCAACCGCCTGACCCGGAGTTCAGACCTCCCCACCCTCGAATCCGCGAGTTACGCCTACGACGCCAACGACCGCCTCACGAGCGACACCTACGACGCCAACGGCAACACACTGGTAGGGCGCGTCTCTCCGAGCGCGCCGTTGGGGATTGATACATACGACAGCGAAAACCACCTGATCACTCGTCACTCATCACTCGCCACTCTCCACTTCCAATACGACGGCGACGGCCACCGCGTCTCCAAGACCGTCACCACCGCCACCGCCACCAACACCACGTACTACGTCGTCGATGACCTCAACCCCACCGGCTACGCCCAAGTCCTGGAGGAGCTCGGAACTCGGAACTCGGAACTCGGAACTGTCGCCGCCGTCACGCGAGTGTACACGTACGGTCACGCCCTTATCGCCCAGGACCAGTTCGACGGCACCGCCTGGACCGCGAGTTTCTACGGCCACGACGCCCACCGCAGCGTCCGTTACCTCACCGACGCCCAGGGCCGCGTCACCGACACCTACGACTACGACGCCTTCGGGACCTTGATCGACGCCCACACGCGCGACCCAAACACCGGCGGCTGGGTTCCCACCTCGTCCCTCGACCCTCGCCTCTCGACTCCGAACTCGTCACTCGCCACTCGAAACTCGTACCTCTTCCGTGGCGAGCAATTCGACCCCGATCTGGGCCTCTATTACCTGCGCGCCCGCTACGCCAACCCCGACACCGGCCGGTTCTGGACCGCCGACACCTTCGAGGGTTTCGCCGACGACCCGCCGTCGCTGCACCGTTACGCGTTCAACCACAACGACCCCGTCAACCGTCACGACCCGACCGGCCATTTCTCGATGGCGGAGATGAGCGGCGTCGCCGGCCTGACCCCGATGGTCCGTGGCCTGGGCATGGACCTGTTCTCCGGGACGATGGGCTATGCGTATGGGCTGAGCGGCGGCAGCGGGCTGAAGGCGACCAGCCGCGCCGAGGCATACATGATCGATTCCCTGGCGCAGGGCGCAGGCTGGCAATTGGGGAAGGCGGAATTCTGGACCGTGATGCGCGGCGCGCCCTTCCTCCTGTCCTGGAACCCGAACATCACCCCGACGCCGAAGCCCTGCTACTACGAGTGCATCACCTTCGACGAAGACGTCCCCATCTACGGCCCGGCGGCGCAACACCCGATGTTCGAATTCAAGGAAAGCGAACTCGCCAACGAGGTGCTCGACCTTCGCCGTGGCGCGATCGTCGGTGCCACCCTGCGCGCCTTGGGGGAGGACTACAGCCATTTGGCCGGGTCTTCCCGCGATCCGTACACGGTCTTCATGGCTGGCAGCTTCGGAGATCTCGCCCAACTCGGAGCGGGTGCCGTGTCGCCGCAAAGCTACCTGGACTTCTACCAGCGTGCGGAACAACTCACCACTGTGGTCACGGACCGGGAGCTCGGGCAGGGCAGTCCGTGGTGGTGGGCGGGGACGCAGGGATTGTCCGCGGCGGCTGGCGAGATGATCCCCTACAACCGGATCATGGAAGGGATCTTCGGGGTGGACCGCCTGAGTCTGACACCGCTCGACGGAGTGGACAGGTCCGTGCAGATCTCCCTGGGCGTGTCGCAACTGGCCGGGATGTTTGCCGGGCTGGGGAAATCTTACACCGCAGAGCGGTTGGCTGCGCGGGCAGCCGAATCGGCTGAGGGTGCGGCCACGGTGTTGGGGCGGTCGGCCGGAGTGTGTCGAAAGCCGGGCTTGCTGGAGCGGTATCCGGCCCTCGACCCTGGCTGGCAGAACGCCACAGCGGCAGTGCGCTATCAGACATCCCGGCTCGTGGCGGCGGCGGAGGCATTTGGCGAGGGCTTTGCGGAAAGCTGGGCGACCTCGAAAGGCCGGCTTTACTCCGACCCGACCTTGGGCTTAGGCTCCGGCTTGGGTCGGGTGACCGAGGCGGCGGTCGATGGCGTCAGGGCCGCCCGGCAAGCGGCGGGCGACGCGGCCGCAGAAGGCGCACTCGCCACGGCAAGGGACCAAGCTGCCTTCTGGTCGGGCAGGTCAGGGTTGAATCGGGCAGCGGCGGAAGGCTCAAGGCTGACTACCCTTGAGAGAACCCCGGCTGGCCTGGCGTTAGAGTCGCAAGACTTGTTCTCGAAGCTGCCCTACTTAGAAGCAATCCAGCCGTGGGAGGTGCTTTCAGAACAGTTTGCGATCCAAGCAAGGGGAACGGTCAACGCTTGGACCGGTGGCGCTGCACCGTTGAGTATCTGGAATCGAGTTGAGTTGCCAACGCTGCTGAGGAATCCAGAAGTTCGGAGAATCATCATTCATGACGCAACCCAACCGTGGAGAACAGAAATCATCTACAAGTAGCAATCATGCTCACAAAGACTGGCCCGAATGCGGTTCAAAGCTCCGACGGCTTCAAGGTCGCCATAGTGAAACGTTGCGAACTTCATTATGAGGACCAAGCAGGAAAAACGGTCGTGCCCACCGAACCAATGGCCGATGGCCAACTCGTTGTGTCTGCGAGCACGATCGCGACACAACGTCGGCGGGTGTTGACCGACAGAATATCGGCGGCTCTCGACTTTCTTGGAATACGCCACAGGTTCGACTGAACTTTCAGTGTCTCACCAAACGGCGTGAGGAAGCCAGTGGTGCTCTGGCCGCGCGAACAGAAGCCGACCACCCGATGGCCGAGAAACCTGCGTGCGAAACGGTTTGTCAGGAGTGCTTTACCGCGCCACCCTGCGGCCGTGATCTACCTGGACCACAACGCGACAACGCCTGTTCCGCCCGAAGTTTTCGAGGCGATGCGGCCTTATTTCACCGAGCAATGGGGGAATCCGTCCAGCAGCTACAAGTTTGGCTCGAAGCTGAAAACGGTGATCGAGACGGCGCGGGCACAGGTGGCGGAATTGATCGGGGCGCAGTCGCGTGACGTGATTTTTACGTCGTGCGCCACGGAGAGCAACAACGCGGCGATTCATGCGGCGCTCAAGGCGAATCCCGGCAAGCGGCACATCGTCACGTCGGCGGTGGAACATTCGTCGGTGCTGAATTATTGCATGGCGCTGGAGAAGGACGGCTACCGGGTGACGTATCTGCCGGTGGACAGAGACGGCTTGCTGAAGCTGGCAGACTTGGAAAACGAGACTACGGATCAAACCGCCGTCGTATCGCTGATGTGGGCGAATAATGAGACGGGGGTGTTGTTCCCGGTGAAGGAGATTGCCGACTTTTGCCGATCGCGTGGCGTGCTCTATCACTGTGACGCGGTTCAGGCGGCGGGCAAGGTGGAAATTGACGTGTCCCGCGACGGCGGGATGCAAGCCGACTACATTTCGCTCGCGGGCCACAAGTTTCATGCGCCAAAAGGTGTCGGCGCGCTTTACGTGCGACGGAAAGCGCCGTTCTCCCCACTCATTCACGGCGGGCATCAGGAGCGGAATCTGCGCGGCGGGACTGAGAACGTTCCGCTGATTGTCGGCATGGGCAAGGCGGCGGAACTGGCGCGAAAACATCTGCCGGGTTACGAGAAGAAAGTCCGCCCGCTGCGGAATGCGCTGGAGGTAGGCATCCTGAGTTCAATCACCAACACGGAGTTGAACGGCGACAAAACGCAGCGCCTCGCCAACACGACCAACATTACCTTCCACGGAATCGAATCCGAAGCGCTGCTCATCCTGCTTGATCAGGAAGGCATCTGCGCGTCGTCGGGTTCGGCTTGTCTCGCCGACTCCGAAGAGCCTTCGCATGTCGTGAAGGCGATGAAGCCGGAATCCGCCGCATCGCGGCAGATGATTCGTTTCTCGCTTGGGCTGGAGAACACATTGGAAGATGTTGACGCCGCCGTAGCCGCCGTCCAGCGCGCGGTGAAGGCTCTGCAAAGTTGAAACTCATGGAAACCGTTTACATCGAAACGACGATTGTCAGCTACCTGGTGGCGAATCCGAGCCGCGAGGCCATTCTGGCCGCGCATCAGCAACTCACCCGGCAATGGTGGCAGAATGAGCGGACGCGGTATGAGTGCGTCGCCTCATCGGAAGTGGTGCGGGAGGCGGCGTTGGGAGATGTGGAGATGAGCCGCCTGCGACTGGAAGCCCTTGCCGGCTTGACGGCGCTTGCCGTGGACGATTCCGCGCGCCATCTCGCCCGGGCCTTGTTGGCAGCCGGGATATTGCCGGCGGCAGCGGCGGCGGATGCACTCCACGCCGTCGTCGCTTCCCA
>Ga0315274_10011612_pt1 | contig 12618 bp, 9 predicted proteins | sample YL17G02_20_MG_FD_203700 | JGI IMG/M metagenome (GOLD analysis project Ga0315274, IMG submission 203700) | Sediment microbial communities from Yellowstone Lake, YNP, Wyoming, USA - YL17G02_20 | ecosystem: Environmental > Aquatic > Freshwater > Lake > Sediment | place: USA: Wyoming | collected... | reverse complement strand
TTGAGGAGCTGTTAGCGAGTAGTCCGATGGGCTGCTCGGAGGCGGCATGCGGGGCGTCGGAGGCGGACGAGTAGGTGATGGTCGGTGAAGAGTTGACCAGATAAATCCCAGCGGTTTGGAAGTTGGTAATGTTCACGTGGTCAAGAGTGACGAAGTTGCCGCAGTTGGTCTGCTTCACCCCCTTATCGGCATATTCAATGTCAACATACTTGAGTGTGCACTGCTGGGCGACGTTCTCAAACTCAAGCCCAGTCCAATCCCCGGGGCTTGGATTATCCTGATCGGGAGTAAACAATACTTCTGCACCAGCTTCACCGACAATGTTGCCCCGACCACGATAAACGATATTACGTCCGCATTTAAAGAGCAACGATCCCGGGCGATAAGTCTCAATTTCAAGGCTGCCTCCCGGTTCAATAATGATTTGATGGTTATAGATCATACAACCATAGCGCACAACATCAATAGACAATAACCCACCATTTCTGATTATCACATCGTGGGCTCGGACAACGAATGGCCCATCAAAATCGTTGATAAAAACAGAAACGCCATCAATTTCAAATTCATCCTGCAGCCAAATCTCACCCGGACCGCAGAGCGATACGGGATGCTGGCCCGAAGCGATGCTGAAGTCTCCACCCTCTTTAACCCAGAGCTTGTGGTCGTTAAGGTGCACATCGCAAACGCCTACCGGTTGAGCTTGCGGTGACAGTACCAATGAGCCTCCGCTCTCAACATTCACGTCGCTGTCAAGATTGATTTCCCATCTTCCGTTAGCTCCAGAGGCAGTAATGGACCCTCCGTCGAGAATGTTGCAGCCTTGACCAAGATAGATATTAGTCCCCTCCAAGGTTAGATCTTCCGCAACATCCCCGCCCCAGTAGTTGGTGTAGACGTCGCAGGTGATGCGATCATTTTGATCGTCAGCAACGATATTTTTGACACAAAAGCCGGTTTGAAGCTCGCGATAATTGCCTTGCGCGTCTAAATCAGGTCCAGCGCCAACTACATCGTGGCTACTGCCAAAAAGGAAGTTCTGAATGTCGAAATCAGGAACCTGGCCCCCGCCGGACCATGGATGATGTTCACCCGTTCCGGGACCAAAATCAGTGATATCATCCGATCCCGGAAAGATATCGTTCCCATCTCCACGAATACCCCCATCATTCACTCCATCCGCATTTTCCAACAATATTCCTGTGTTGAGTGCGTTGTAGCTGGATGTGAAGGGATCATCCTTCCAGCCCTCTTTATGCCAGATATGCAGGTTGTTCTTATCGCCTGTGCTGTTTAAAGGGACATTATTGCCTCCGATTTCATCAGGCGACCAGGGTCCCAATCCCCAGTCGTAGCTGCCCATCGAATAGCTATTAAAATCAATGTTCTCATCCTCCTCTGCCTCAGTAACCATATGTCGGTTTTCGAGATAGAAACGTCCCTTTTTATCCCTCTGTTCACCGCCTGCGCCATGACTTATATCGTAGTCAAAATAGAAAATCGTAGGCTGGCTCTGGGAATAGGTTATCACCAGTTGGTTCTGCCCAATCCGATCCTCTGTGATCTCTTCCAAAGAACACCAACCGAGTTGATGAAGGAACTGTGGATTGGGTCGGCAGGGAGTGGTTCCGCGTGTGAACGTGCATGTCTCTAAATCAACATCTTCATAGCTACCATACTCCGCGAATGGTGACCTCCAACAACCGTAGGTCATGACCTCTGCACTGTTGTTATCATGCGGATCTGGGACACCCATACAGGCGTGCATCAACTCATGGCAATAATCGCCGATATTCGTCAGTTTTACACTTGGATCATATCCATTAATACTAACAGAAGGGTGGTCAGGCCAGGATTGCAGTTCGCTATATCCCATGTTCCCACCCTGATATGCCCAACCGCCTAAATTACCCCATTTGCCGGCATGTACGTAAATTAGCCTATCGTATGGTCTGGGTTGTTGATCCCAATCTATCAATCCATCGTCCTCAGCCTTTCGCCTAACCAGGGAATAGTGGAACCTGACATTTTGCCCGTCGTACTCCACGATTTCACCCCAATCATCTTTTGGATAGGGCATTTCAAGCCACTGGATTTCGCCGTTGTTGATTTCATTGATGATCAACATCTCCTCATTTTCAAAGGGTCCTCCGGCACTAATTAGCACATTGTCATCGTAGCCCGAAGACATCTCGCCGAACCAGTCCCTGACACTGCCGAACGGCTCCTCGCCCTCTGGTGTTTGTGCAGGAGGATCTTGGTCACTTCTAGCTCCTTTATATACCCCTTCCGAAAGAAACATTAATTCTATGTCTCCTGAAGTATAGCCGGGGTTTTCTTCGTCACCCTTATGCCTAACGTCTTCGAATTCGAAAAAGAGTATCGCCAACGTAAATTCATGCAGTTCGTCGCGATGAAGCTGATAATCGGCGTAGGCGGCAGTAATCCCGGCGTCAAAATCCGCCAGAAGCGAAGCGAGTTCGGCGAGACATTCCGGCGAGCGTCTTAAGTGCTGCGTGATCCCAACAGGATTGTCGATTCCCACCTTTAATGAAGAGGAAATGTAATTTCCTGCATCGCTCAAAATCGCGTAGCACCAGTAGCCGGTCGCTTCATTTAAGACAATCGTGTAGCCACTTGTCGTCTCCCGCTCCCACAGAATCGTGTTCCCCCAGAACTTGGCGTCGAAGGTAACCGGAGTCCCCTCATTCGGCTGCAAGTAGGCGACGACTTCGGCGTCCGCCTCGGTCCCATAATTCTGAATTGCCTGCACCGGAAGCGCAATGGCGAGGGCCAACGTCAGGGCGAGCAGAAGAGTGATCGTGATTTGCTTCAGCATTGCAGTCTCCATTTTGTAAATGTTACTTAATGATGTTGAGCATCCGATCCGTGCCGGATGCATCAGGTAGAACTTGCAGAATGTAATTTCCGGAAGGATAGGCCGAGAAATCCATTGGATGCGATGAGACTCCCGATGGAATCAGGAACTGAAAGATCAACCTGCCCTGCAGGTCGAAAAGCAAAACCTGTCTATTGGTGATAGATGGCGAGAGAAATGTGAGTGTGACTGCCCCATTGGTTGGGTTGGGAAAGAGCGAGTATTCAATTATCCCCGGAGCCAAAGGTTGATCAAATGAACGTATGGTAAGCGGGATTCCCAGTTCGCCATCGCGGTTGATAAGTTGAAGGTATCTGCCTATCTGAAAGATCGCGCCGCCGTAACAATCCGTAATAATTTTCGATACGTGCATACCTCTTCGTTCGAACAAAGTTACCCCTTCATCTGCCCACAGCCTGTTGCCTTCTTCATCCAAACGTTGGCAATAAAGCGCGCCTCCATGTTCATCGGATGGTCGAATGCCCGTCCAGCCGTAAATCGCAGATCTGGCAGATAACACTCCAGACACAGTATGCCCTATGCTGTCCGCATCACAAATTGTTACGCCGGGTCGATTAAAGAATAACTCACCCTCTAAATTAATAGCTTGAACATGGGGGTGAGGGACATTCTCCACCCAATCGATGAAGAATATTGAGTCTGTTGCATTGATCAACCATGAAGCGCCCACCCCGCCCGTGCGCCAGTAAACTTCCTGAACGACCAGACCATTGCCATCCCCCCATATTTGATGCCCATCTTGATCTAATCGAAATACTCTTATCTGTTGCAGACTATCGCGAACGCCCTGACCAGAGAATATCACTCCTCCCTGATTGTCCGACATCGCATCGCCTATATACAGGTAAGAATCCAACTCATAAATAACGCCCGAATCTCCCCATAACTTTTCGCCATCAGCAGAAATGCGCTGACCGCCAATGATACGGACTTGAGTACCGCCTTTGTGGTAAACCATAATCACACCACCATCGCCGTCCGAAACCGTTTTTCCCGCAATTCCATCCCTACCGTTAACATCAGAAATTACCTCTACCCCGTTGTCATCCCAGAGCGATTCGCCTTCTGGCGATAACCTCTGAGCTCGGAAAGATTGCCGTTCCAAAATCAGGTCGCGACTTTCAAGCATCCTGTAATATTTCGTTGCCCATACAATGATTAGCCCGCCTTCGCCATCGCCTACGGCTCCGATCATGTCCACATAGGTCACACTATCTGGTAACAGTCTGCTGCCAACGTATACCCCGGAATCGGGCCACACCCGCTCCCCCTCTGTGCTTACTTTTTGTGCGCGAAGTTCCCATAACGTGTCGCCGTTGCTGTAGCGATTAGCCCATAGAACCGCAATGAGATAACTGGGCGCCGAACATTCAAAAACGCCCAGAGGCAGGTCAATATCAACTCCCGGCATAAAGGCAACCCATTCGTCCCAGTAGAATTCGCCGTCTCTACCTAAGTAGGTGAAATAAGTGCGGCCGAAAGTGAAATCCCAGTCCCAGTCGGCGCCGATTACGAATGCTCCGCCAAGACTGTCTGTTCTTACGGAGTATCCGATAGGGATATCCGGAAGGCGAAGGGCTTCACCCGGATCACGCGACCACTGCCCCCTTGCTCCCACCACCAGCAAACTGACCAGCGCCACCATCCACACCCACCATTTTGAGCGTAAAACGCCCCTGCCATCCCTCTCCTCCCGACGCTTTCGGAAGAAGGCTCTTTTGGCAAGGGCGTTCCTCTCCTTAGGCTCCCCGGTTACCCGCTGGAGCCCGCCAGACCTATTGAGACCCGATTTGCAAGCAAATCGGGCCACACGGTTGTTCGCTATGTCCAAATCCCCAACCATAAGCCGTTTCTTTCTCCTCCAGTGAAACTGCTTCTGACCCCCAGTAACAATATAACACCCCCAAACGCCATAAGCAAATCTCTGGCTGCCTCCGAACGCAAAACGCCCCGCCAAGGGTTCTCTGCAATTAAAAAACAATTAGTTAGCGGCGTTTTAGGCGTTTGGCACCAGAGTTGCTAATCATAGTGTCGGCGAAGTATAAACCGGCAACTTTTGCAGGTCGTAGGTTGACCATTGACCGCCACAATGGAGTCGCTGGGAGTGTATTCGCCTGTCGAGTCCAAAGTTGCGTAATGCATATAGCCGTTGGGTCCGTAAGTGATGGTGTAGCCGCCTGAGGTTTCGTATTCAACGATAAGCCCGGCGCCCCACATCCGCGCCATAAAGGTCGCGTAGTTGGGCTGCATATGCGGCCAACAATCTTCATAGGGGAAATTCTGGAAGGCTTCTGAGGAAGCCCAGAGTCCGAGGAAGATGATGAGGACGGTTGTGGTTAAACGCATTTTCATGGTTTGATCCTCCCTGAAATGGTTAATGCTGGATAGTGAACTTCTGCGTTATAGACGTTCCTGCGACCTCAACCCGCAGGATGTATTGCCCAGTTGGAAATTCTGAAAGGGAAAGAAGTCCGGATGGCAGGGTGGAAAGGTTACCGCGCTTCACCACCCGTCCATCAAGATCGTAAAGTGCAAAAAGAGCCGTCTGCTCCCTCGAAAAGCTGGGATAGTCAACGGCGATTTGGACCGACCCGCGGCTCGGGTTGGGGTAAAGGCTCACCGAAGCGTGTTGTTTTAGCGAAGGATTGGAGAAGGGCGGCACATACTCCCATGGGATACCCATCTCGCCAATACGGTTCACTAAATAACAGCGGGAAATACCTCCTGTGCTGCCGATTATAATTATTCCTCCGTTGCTGTCGTCAGTCGCTCGGATTAAGTCATCATGACCATAGGCAAGTAAGACACCTCGGTCGCCCCAAAGCTGATCGCCGTCAAGCGATATCTTTTGAGCTATAAGTGTCGATACACTGTCTCCATCGACTTCTCTGGTTTCCTTCCAAGTTAAACACAAACCATCTTCAGCAAATGCAACGATTCCAATTGTGCCCGGTATATTTTCCCCTCTATAGTAGACCGGCGTATCCCAAATCGCTTCCCCTTGTAAATTGAAGCAATACAACAATCCACCCGATGCGGTTGCAAAAAGATGATCTCCACTCCGCATTAATCCTGCAATGAGAGTATCGCGTGTAAATGGCCTAATCTCCCATACTGTCTCACCGTCCTCATTAAAACGCATCATACGCGACTGCAGGACACGCATACTATTCTGATAAGGGGCATATATTAGCCCGCCATCGCCGTCATCCACATATGGTCCCCCATTCAAGCTGCTTCCCGAATCGGGGGCAACTCGAGCCATCCAATCCTCTTCTCCATCTGCACTCAGTTTAAGAATAAACCTGTCTGTCGTTCCATTGCGACTTCCCACAACATAGACACCCCCATTCCCATCGGTGAAGCAGGGGTAGTCTTCAAATCCCAAATTGGAGTTTGGGTGAAAATCAAATTCATGTCCTCGCCCTTCCCAAAGTAACTCCCCTTCAGGCGAGATGTGTTGGGCATAGTAGTGAGCCTGCGGTGGATCCTCGTTGATATAATCAACCAGGTCGTAGGAGAGGATTAACCCTCCCGCATCATCCGATACCGCTTGATGGGGTAATTGCCAAGACCGCTCCTGCCAAATTCTTATTCCTTCCTGCCCCCACATCACCTCCCCCTCTGAGTTGAATCTCTGAATATGAACGTGATGGTTCGGCTCAAACTCGTAGTCCCACTCATCGCTCACAATGTCGGACACGACGTAAACTCCCGCCTCGCCATCACGGACGATCATCTGCGGGCCGCCGTCAAACCTTCCCTGGTAGGCCGGCCTCGGGTAACCGGGATCCCATTGCGGGAAGCCCTCGCGGTTGACATGATGCAGGCCGTCTGCTATTACCCAGACACCTCCCTGAAGGTCCGACGTGATCTTCGGATATAGCCCAAACAGCTCGAGAGTCGAGTCGGGATGCAGCGGCCACTGCGCCGCCGCCTGGTTTGTGAGAATAGCGGACACTGCAAGCCATCCCATCAACAAAGAGCGCAAAACGCCCCTGCCACCTCTCTCCCATCGGTCGTGCGGCCGATTCAAAAGAAGGCTGGCAAGGGCGTTCCTCTCCTTAGGCTCCCCGGTTACCCGCTGGAGCCCGCCAGACCTATTGAGACCCGATTTGCAAGCAAATCGGGCCACACGGTTGTTCGCTATGTCCAAATCCCCAACCATAAGCCGTTTCTTTCCTCTCCGGTGAAACTGCTTCTGACCCCCAGTATCAGTATAACACCCCCAAACGCCAAAAGCAATTCACTGGCTGCCTCCGCACGCAAAACGCCCCGCCAAGGATCCTCTGCAGTTAAAAAACAATTAGTTAGCGGCGTTTTAGGGGTTTGGCACCAGAGTTGCTAATCATACTGTCGGCGAAGTATAAACCGGCAACTTTTGCAGGTCGTCTGTTGCAAGTAAGCGAGTGAGCGAGTGAGCGAGTAAGCGAGACCTTAGCTATGGTCCTTGTTACCTTGCAACTTTGTAACCTTGTAACTCTGTAACTTGTCACTTAATAAATGACAGGCCGGGACGCCTGTCCTACTGGGTATAGGAACTTTTATGGATACCATAGCTCCCATCGTCGGCGCGGAGTCCGGCAGCATCAGCGGCGTTCAGTCAGCGTCAATGAAGGACGACTTCCTGAAGCTGTTGGTGGCGCAGATGCGCTTCCAGGACCCGTTGAACCCTATGGAAGGGACGGAATTTTCGTCGCAGCTGGCGCAGTTTTCAAGCCTGGAGCAGCTTACCAATATCGGCAGCAAACTGGACGAATCGGTGCAAGCCGATATGCTCCTGGCGCGCTCCATCAACAACACTCTCGCCGCCACGCTCATCGGCAAAACCGTCCGCGCGGTGGACGACCAGGTGGAGTTTGACGGTGATGCTTCGGTTACGGTGAACTATAACGTTCCCACCCGCGCCGGGCAGCTCACCGCCGAAATTATTGATGAAAACGGCGTCACCGTCCGCACTATCGTCGCCCCCAATGTCAACGCCGGCGACGGTTCGCTGGTCTGGGACGGGCGCGACGGCAGCGGCAATCGCGTTCCGGCGGGGACATATCACGTGCAGCTTTCCGCCACAGCGCCCGACGGTTCCACGGCCGTGCCCGCTCAACCCATAGTTATCGGGCGGGTGGACGGGGTGCGGTTTGTGAACGGCAATCCGGTTCTGCTCATCGGCGAGCGCGAAATCGCCTTCGGTTCGGTGATTGAGATAAAACAGGATACCACCGACGGTGGGGACCCCGCCGCGGCCGACAGTTGGCTAACCCGGCTTACACGATGGGGTCAGTAATGAGTGATATGATAATAAACCGTTTCCAGGCCGAGCGAGTCGGTCCGCCGCCGCTTCCTCAAGCAAAGCCTCAACCGCAAATCTGGCAGCCCGATAAGCCGACATTCTCCGAACACCTGAAGAAGGCGTGCGACGAAATCGGCTGCCGGACGCAATTCTCCGGTCACGCGCAAGCCCGCGCAGTCAGCCGCAACATCGTCCTCTCGCCGGAGCAACTCGTGAGGATTGACAAGGCGGTAGATTCAGCGGCAGCGCGAGGCGCCAACAAGGCGTTGGTGATGCTGGACGATTTGGCGCTTATCGTCGGTGTGGACAACCGCACCGTCATCACGATGGTTGACCAGCCGGCGCTGCGCGAAAACGTCTTCACCGCCATTGATGCGGCAGTGATTGCTTAAGGTGACCGCTAACGCGGGAGTGTCAAGAATCAAGAATCAAGAGTCAAGAATCAAGAATCAGCCATCAGTAATCAGCAATCATACAGAGATTTGTCAATTCAAATACATAAACCAATGGACGGCATAATAATAGGTTGGATTCCGGCAGCCACCGGAAAGACCTCGCGCCGCCGAACGACTGACGCGGCGCTGCCGTCCGACAACTGGAGGAACTCCTTATGATGAGGTCACTTTTTTCGGGCATCAGCGGCCTGCGCAACTTCCAAACGCGGATGGACATCATCGGCAACAACATTGCCAACGTGAACACCATCGGCTTCAAAGGACAGCGGGCAACATTTGCCGATGTCATTTCGCAAACACTGCAAGGGGCGACTCCGCCATCCGATCTGCTTGGCGGCGTCAACCCGATGCAGGTCGGGCTCGGAATGCGCATCGCCGGCGTGGACACCAAGTTCGCGCAGGGGTCGCTGGAGAGCACCGGTATCACCACCGATCTCGCCATTCAGGGCGATGGATTCTTCATTCTATCGGATGGCAAAGAGAACTTTTACACCCGCGCCGGCACTTTCAACGTTGACGCCGACGGTAACCTGGTTTACGGACCGAACGGCTTCAAGGTGCTCGGCTACGTGACATCCGAAACAACCGGCGAACTGCAGCGCTCCGGTGCGCAGGCAATACAGATACCGCTCGGACGGCGCAGCCCGGCTTCCGCAACCAGCGAGATAACGCTGCAGGGGAATCTGGACGTGAATCTGACGCGCTCGCTTGCCTCGCTGAATGACGCCGGCACAACCGGCATCAACAGCGTTAGCGGCATCGCCACAAATGGCGTCGGCGGGCAGCATCAGATTGTCGTCACCGGCGCTAACGCCACGCGCAGCCTCGCCTCCGGCGTCACCCAGGGATTGAGCCTCACCGACGCGCTCTCCGCCCACGGCGTTACCGGCAGCGCCGGTTTCTCCGTCGTGGTGGACGGTTCGCGAACGGTTGAAATCAGCGGCATCACCGCCGATTCCACCGTTGGCGCGCTAATCAACGCCATCAACGCCCAAGTGGACGGCGTTCACGCCGAACTGGACGTCAATGGCGCCATCCAAATCCGGCGCAACTTCTATGGCGACGGCGCGACCTACAAAGTCCAGCTTAGCGACACCGGAGCCGGTGACATCGTCGCCAACCTGTTTGACGCCGATGGGACATTTGACGCCAACAACGGCGCTGCTTCCACATTGAGCGCCGTGGACAACTTCACCCCGACCGGCGCGGCGGCGGCGATTCAGACTGTGCTCGAGCTTGACACCGACGCTCGCACCGGCTTGGTGACCGGCATAAATGGTTTGGGCAGCGGCGGCGTCACTATTCACGCAGCGAACGGGCTCGCAGCCGGCGCCGCATTGATAGACACCGCCGACACCAGCCATACGACTTCCATCTTTGTTTATGACTCGCTTGGCAACCTGCATAATCTGACGGTCACCTTTACTCGCAGCACCGACCCGGCGACTTGGAACTGGAAGGTGGATGTGCCGGAGCCCGCTTCAGTAACGGAAGGCGGCTCGGGGCAGGTCAAGTTCCGCGACGACGGCTCGCTGGACAGCCTGACCTACGACGGCGGCGCGACCGGCTTGACCTTCAATCCCGGCAACGGCGCGCAAAATATGGCGCTGAGCCTGAACGCCGGCTCCTTCGGCGGATTTGACGGCTTGAGCCTCACCGCCGGCGAGCTGAACGCTGCAGCCGTCGGACAGAACGGGTTCGGCGTCGGCAACCTGTTAGGTATTGAGATAGACAACAATGGGCAGGTCATCGGCAACTTCTCCAACGGTCAAAATGAAACCCTGGCGCAGGTGCTGCTGGCGAATTTCTCCAACTCGCAGGGGCTGGAGCGCGCCGGCGAGAACCTCTACCAGATGACCACCAACTCCGGCGACGTCCAGATTCTGGAAGCGCAGGGGCTGGGGTCCAGGGTTTCCAGCGGCTATTTGGAGATGTCCAACGTTGACCTGTCGCAGGAGTTCACGGATATGATAATCACCCAGCGCGCCTTCCAGGCGGCTGCCAAGGTGATTACGACCTCCGACCTGCTGCTGCAGGAACTGGTTAATCTGAAGCGTTAAGAAGTTTGAACGTGGTGTCAGGCATCCCGCCTGACACCACGAACTCAGGAACTCAGGAACTTAGGAACTTTGGAACTAAGGAACTTATATGGTAGAACTAACCGCCCTCAACGGTCAAAAGATGGTGATCAACGAGAACTTGATTGAACGGATTGAGTCTCGCCCCGACACCATCGTCAGCCTGACCAGCGGACGGAAACTCATTGTCCGCGAATCGGTTCGGGAGATGCTGGACATGGTCGCAGTATGTCACCGGGCGATGATGGAGGATGTCTTCAACTGGTCCCTGGTGCAGGATGATCCGCATCACGAACTAATCCCCGAAACCGCCTGACCTGAGGCGCCGCTAAAATGGATACCGCAACCATATTGGGCGTCGTCGCGGGCTTGATGCTCGTGCTGGGTGCGATCGCTCTGCGACCGGGCGCGATCTTTTTCATTGATATTTCGTCAATGATGATCGTTTTCGGGGGCGTCATCGGCTCCACCCTGATTAACTTCCCCGCCAAGGACGTGCTGTCGGTCTTCCGGGTGCTGAAAAAGGTGTTTATGCAACACCGAACCACCCACGACCAGACGATTGAACAGTTGGTCAAACTGGCAGAAGTCGCCCGACGCGAGGGAATACTTGCCATAGAGCGGCATCTGGACGAGATTGAAGACGACTTTATGAAACGGGGACTCCAGTACGCGGTTGACGGTAATGAACCGGATCACATCCGCGCGATAATGGAGTCGGAACTCGTCAGCCAGGAGGAACGCCACCGTCTGGGGCAGGGAATCTTTCAGGCAATGGCGACCTACGCGCCGGCATTCGGACTGATCGGAACCGTCATCGGATTGATTCAGATGCTCCGCGCGTTGGACAACCCCGATATGATCGGCAAAGGGATGGCGACGGCTCTGGTGACCACATTCTACGGCGCTATGATGGCTTATGCGCTCTTCCTCCCCATTGCCGGAAAGTTATACACGCGCTCCAACGAGGAAAGACAGCAAAAGGAGTTGATGCTGGAAGGGATTCTCGCGATCCAATCCGGCGACAACCCGCGCATCGTCCGCGAAAAACTGCTGACCTTCCTCTCACATGCGACGAGAGCCGAATTCGTATCCGTCAGAGAAGGCAGTGAGTAGGATGCGCCGTAAGAAGCCGCGTGGTGAGTTCTCCTTCGGGACTTCGCCACCCTGGATGCTCTCCTTTGGCGATATGATGACTCAGATCGTCGTGTTTTTCGCTCTCGTGGTTTCGTTTTCCACCATCGGCCTGGGCAAGTTCCGGGCGGCGATGGAGTCGTTCCGCGGCGCGGTATCCTTTTTTCCGGCAACCGGCGGAATGACTCTAATGGCGCCGCCAGCGCCGGGCGAAGCCGAGGCGGCGATGGAAGCCGCCGCCGCGATTGAACAGGCGGTTGAACAGGCGCATTTGGAGAAGTATATTGAGGTGTATGAAGGTGGCGGCGGCATCCGGATTATCTTTGCGAATCAGGCTCTCTTTGATGAAGGGCGGGACGAGCTGAAACCGGCAATGGAGCCGGTCCTGGCAAAGGTCGTTGAAAGTGCGAGGCGTCTCAAGGTCAGCGAGGTGCGCATTGAAGGACACACCGACGACACCCCCATCCACACCGACCGCTTCCCATCCAACTGGGAGCTGTCGGCGGGACGGGCGATGCGGGTTCTGAAATACTTCCAATCCAAGGGGTTCCCGCCGGGCAAACTAATTGCCGTCGGCTATGGTGAATACCGTCCGCGCGTCCAGATTCCCCGATCCGCCACCGCCGGCGAGAAAGCGCCCAACCGCCGTGTGGAAGTATTCCTGAAATTAAGAAGCGGCGCGAATCAGACTCCCGGCGCTCCCGAGCCGTCCGCGGCTCCCGAAAGCTGGGAGGAATAAGCAGCGGACTATGAGATGAATAG
>Ga0315274_10011610_pt1 | contig 12618 bp, 13 predicted proteins | sample YL17G02_20_MG_FD_203700 | JGI IMG/M metagenome (GOLD analysis project Ga0315274, IMG submission 203700) | Sediment microbial communities from Yellowstone Lake, YNP, Wyoming, USA - YL17G02_20 | ecosystem: Environmental > Aquatic > Freshwater > Lake > Sediment | place: USA: Wyoming | collected... | reverse complement strand
ATAGTCACTTTTGTGCGCGGCAGTGATTTCCAAGCATTAATGGCGCGAACATCTGACTTCACCCAGTTATCAATGAACGAGGTGGTTTCGGCGCTGATGACGCGAGCCGAAAACCAGGGCGTGCTGGAGAGCGCTATGATTGATGCCTCTTACCGCACGGCCGGCTTGGAAGCCACGGCATCGCTGATCCAAGCACAAACCGAAGCGCATCTTCCATTGCAGTGGGGTAAAACCATCCGGGCCGGATTTATGCAGGCATTTCCTGCTTCTCTGCGTTCTGCTTTAGAGATTCCTGAACGGATTAAAACGTCTCCCGCCTATTTGGGTGTCTTTGAGGAAGGGGACTGGGTGACCACCATGCTGAGCGAGTTTGTGCTGGATTTTGGCCCTTACTTTCTTTTTTTCCCAGCCGTGCTGGCTGGATTGGGACTGGCGCTCATTGACCGCGCTTTGCTTGGGCTGGGTCGGCGCCCTGCGTTGAAAGGGTTATTAATTATTCGGTTTGCCTTTTTGCTGTTTATGGTGTCGAATGGCGGTAGTCTTGCCGACATGACCCTGATGTTTTTTAAGGCCACCATTGGCTATGCCACGATGTTTCTCTTGCTGGGCAATGTAGCACGGATTTCTGAGAAGGTGAAGTGCGAGTAAACTATTCTGTAGTGTAGATGATTTAATTCGATAATTCTGCGACAGCTTGCTGTGCGATTATAAGTACCTCCGTGGAAAAGGAAGACCATGTCTAAAATGCACCATATTCCATTAAGTATTGAACAGATCGAAGCGATAGTATTAGATTGTCAGTCTTTTGCACAACTCGAAGATCATAATGCGAGTGATTGCGACATTTGGAGTTTGACTGGCGATCATGACGAATCATTTTATATTCGTAATAATAGCAGAAGAATTTATGAAATCATTCTAATGTTAAATTTATGGGGAGTAGCTCATAGATCCGGCTGTAGCTCAGCGAATGGCGAACGACCAATGCTGCTAGTGTAGTGTAACAATAATATCTTGACAATTGATAATTGTTCTGTTATCATTGGGGTATGTGGAACCCATCCAAGCCCCTGGCTATGACCCCGGAACAACGAAAGACCCTGGAAGCCTGGACTCAGGCGCGGACATCGCCGCAAAGAGTTGTCCTCCGTTCTCGGATTTGTCTTATGGCCGCCGAAGGGATATCGAATAACGCCATCTCCAAACGGTTGGGGACGTCGAGACCTACGGTTATTCTGTGGAGGTTGCGGTTTGAAAAAAAAGGTCCTCCGGGGATCGCGGAAGATGCCCCGCACGGGCCGAGTTCGCGGCGGACAGAGGCCGAGACCGTGAACCTCATCGTGGAAAGAACGTTGCATACCCGGCCGCCGGCCGCCACACATTGGAGCACTCGAACGCTGGCTAAAGAGCTCGGGGTGAGCCACATGACCGTGGCTCGGGTTTGGGATGCCCACGGACTTCAGCCGCACCGGATCAAAACCTTCAAGATGTCGAACGACAAGCGCTTTGTGGAAAAGCTCACCGATGTGGTCGGACTTTATCTGAATCCCCCCGAGAAAGCGCTGGTCCTGTGTGTCGACGAGAAGTCGCAGATTCAAGCCCTGGACCGCACCCAGCCTGGGTTGCCCATGAAGCAAGGTCGCTGCGGCACAATGACCCATGATTACAAACGCAACGGGACAACCTCTTTGTTTGCCGCCCTGAATGTCCTGGAAGGGACGGTCATCGGGACCTGCTATCCTCGTCACCGTCACCAGGAGTTTTTGAAATTCCTGCGCAAGATTGATCGCGAAACACCCCGATCTCCGGATATCCATCTGATCTTGGACAACTACGGAACCCATACCCATCCTCGGGTGGAAGAATGGCTCCGGAAACATCCTCGCTTTCACCTGCATTTCACGCCGACGAGTTCCTCCTGGTTGAACCTGATCGAGCGCTGGTTTGCGGAACTGACTCGGAAAAGGATAAGGCGCGGAGTCTTCCAAAGTGTCCCGAACTTGATTGCTGCCATTGAGGAATTCATTTGGATCAACAACCAGCAGCCTCAATCCTTTGTCTGGACCAAAAGCGTCGATCAGATTCTCGAAAAATTGAAGCATTGTAAAGCCGTTATTGAGACACTACACTAGAAGTAGGGACAGGTTATGGTGAAGTTGCTCTGTCTGCTGCAAAAGCCTTTCCCTCGTTCGAGGTGTGCGGGCTTGAACATCCTGACAGGAAGTTTCTAAAGGATGATGGTTACCTTGCGGTGATGAGAGATGCTGGTATTAAGCTTACAACCTCTGACATGGGTAATGGAGTGTTGCCATTTTCCGATTCTATATTTGATGTTGTTTTGTTTTGTGAAGTGCTTGAACATCTTTCTCCTATAGAGGCACCCAAAATCGTATCAGAATTGTCTCGCATTGTGAAAACTAATGGTGCAGTTGTAATTGCCTCCCCTAATTTAGCATCTTTGTTCAATCGCTTGGTTTTTTTCAAGGGCGGTAGTATATTTACGCCTGCCATTCCTCTTCATTATGCGGGAGGAACTTTTGGCCATGTTCGCCTATATACAGTGCAAGAGTTAGAAGGAATTGCTTCTCGTTCTGGTTTATATATGAAACATGTACGTTATAATAACACTATGTTGATAAGTGACTCAGAAACAAAGTGGCATACAATTATCGCCAAAAAATTACAGATTATTTTGTCTCCATTCTTCCCCTCGCTCTTCTATGGTTGGACAGTTCTTTTCTCTAAATGAGCGAAATAGGTTCGTGATTCCGTGGTATCCACAGGGGATATGGTGGCGGGACATTGGCTTATTTAGGACCGCACGACATTATTACAACTTATTGGATCAAGACAGGATAACGGTACAGGCAATGGGACAGCAACGACCGCGCATTTTAGTTTTTCATCTTGGAACCATTGGTGACACAGTCGTAAAAATTCCGGCGCTAAAAGCCATCCGGCGACACTATGGTCCGGATACAGAGATCAGCCTTTTACATGAAACCCGCCCAGGGATTATAACAACTCCCGCTGACCTTCTGGCCTGCAGTCCGGAGATTGACCGATTTATCGGTTATCCTGTTGCCGCAACAGCCGGGCGAAAGTTGCTATTGACGGTGCAGGTTTGGTGGCGCTTGCGGCATGAACGATTTCAGGCCGTGGTGTATCTGGTGCACAGCGAACGCACAGCCAGGCAAGTGAAGCGCGATGCGCGCTTTTTCCGCTGGTGCGGCATTCCTCGGCTTATTGGGTTTCGGGCGTTTCCACAGGAGTTTTTATATCCGGTGGACGCCGACGGCCGGCCGGGTCGAGTGAAGCACGAGGCGTCATGTAGCCTGGAAAGTTTACGGCTGGATGGCATAGACGTTTCAAGGGAGACCGATCTTTCGCGCCCGTTTCTAAGAATACCGCAACGTGACTTGGATGAGACGCAGCAGTGGTTGGGGCTGAAACGCCGACAACAAGGTAGAATGCTGGTGGCGATTTGCCCCGGCGCGAAACAGCCCGCCAATTTCTGGCAGCCGGAGCGTTTTATCGAAATTGGTCAATATTTGGCCGAAAAAAGGAAGTACGAATTGATAGTAGTGGGTGGGCCGGCGGAGGCGCAAACCGGCGATCGAATGGTGAAAGCCTGGGGCGAAGGATTGAATGCCGCCGGTCAATTTTCAGTGCTCGGGTCGGCGGCGTTGTTAGGCCAGTGCGCTTTTTGCATAGGTCTGGATACCGGCACTACGCATCTGGCGGCGGCACTTGGCACGCCGTGTGTGGCTTTATACGGAGAGCGGGATAATCCGGGCCGTTTCGAACCGCTGGGCGAAGGACATATTGTGTTGCGGATCAATGTCCCCTGCGCCGGATGCCGATTAATTTTGACTCCCTGTCCGGTGGCGGGGCACCCCTGTATGATGGGGATTGACGTCGCAATGGTTCGGCAGGCAATCGATCGAATAGAAACCCGTTTGGCTGAAAAGTGATAGATAGTTATCGAGATTCCGAATCATATTCTGTTTGTGCAGGTCTGTCGGTAACCGGGCATTTCGTAAATATTGATTGGTCGTTCCGGATAAATAAATGACCATAAAAAGGTACTTTAACAGCAACCTAATTTTTTTAAGGTGAACAAATGATTAAGTTTCCAGGCAGAAGATACGTAAATATTTTATTGCCAAGGAGAACCAAGGAAGACCTTTTCCGAACGTATAATTTCATTGTCTCAAAATTCCATAAAAAACTGACTTACCCAAAGGATATTTCTATCTGTTTAACAACCCGATGTAATTTGCGATGCACCATTTGTGACCGTTCTGATTTTCAAACATCCGACATGGACTTTAATAATATTTACAAACTCGAGAACGCTATCAAACACGCAAAAAATGTAGATTTGACTGGTTGGGGTGAGGCTATCCTGTATAAAAAGTACGCGGATGTTATTGCATACATATTTTCGCTTAACGGGAGGAGAAAGTTAATATCACAAACCTCAAATGGTTTAATGGCGCCTAAATATGCCGAGTTGCTTAGGGGACGTCTGCAGAGATTTGTTATTTCTTTGAATGCCGCTACGCCTGAAACTTATAATAGGGAGATGAAAGGCGGTGATTTTAATAAAACAATTTCTAGTGTTAAGACATTTATGTCACAAATAACAAGCGAGGATAGAAATGCTGTTAAATTACATTTTGTTGCCCATCTGAATAATTATAAAGAGATGCCATTATTTGTTGAATTAGCAAAATCTCTTGGTGTTATGCAGGTGAGTTATGGCCAATATCTATGCAACAGTCTTGATTCTGAGAAAAATAGTCTACTAAATGTGAAAAATGAATATAATGATATGCTGACTGAAGTTGATGAAGCTTCTAAAAAGTTTAAAGTCGAAGTATTTTACAGAAGATTTGGTGAAAATCTGGGACTCTCCTCTGATAATTGCAGGTTTCCGTTTGACTGGTGCTTTGTCTGTACTAACGGTGATATAGCCCCTTGTTGCTATCTTGGTGATATGACCATGGGAAATACGTTTGACAATACTTTTGAAGCCGTCTGGTTTGGCGAAAAGATGCAAAAACTACGAAAATCACGCTATTTGCCGTCTTGTTCTTTTTGTGCACCTTTTCAATCATTTGACAACCCGCACTGTCACTTTACCGCCAGGTATAATTTTAAAAAACAGTAATCTTGAGTCCTTCGGCGTGTTCGACACTTCGACATGGCTCAGTGCAGACAGGATCACCATCCCGAGCAAAGTCGAGGGATAAAGTCAAACCAGTCGAAGGATCAGTTGTTTTGGTCCATTGAGCTGGCTGATGTAAATTCCGGCTTATGCGTTTAGGCATTGACGCATCAAGCCTCCGCGGCGGCGGTGATGGCGACACGCATGGGTTGGGGATTTCAGTCCAACTATCAAACCGTTTAATTATCTTCATCTCTCTCTGTCATCCGTGCCATCCGTGTAATCAGTGGTGAGTAGTTACGATTTAAGCTCTTGAGCACCAGCTTATCTTGGCTCAGCGTAAATCAAAAGGATAGCCAGCAAGGAATATTATGGGCAATATAGAAAAACGTTATTATGACACAAGGTACCTCGCTGAGCATCCGGATTGGGATCGCAAGGACTCCTCATGGAAGGCCAACCTGGTAAAAGCTATTTTGTCTGATTTTGAGATACATCCATCTCGCATCTGCGAGATAGGTTGTGGGGCTGGAGATGTGTTAGTTCAGCTCAAAAGATATTATCCGGATACAAAGTTTTATGGTTATGACATATCGCCGCAAGCGGCGGCGTTTTGGAAGGAACCCGAACATCACGGTATAACCTTCCGACAAGGAGACTATTTTGAACTGAAATCTGAGGTGTGCGATGTCATTCTCATGCTTGACGTGATAGAGCATCTTCGTGATCCCTTCACATTTCTTGAGCGGCTCCGTAGCACCGCTGCCCACTTTGTATTTCATATTCCTTTGGATCTTAGCGCAAGCACCGTGCTGCGTGGTCATCCTTTACTCAACAGTCGATCTAAAGCAGGGCATATCCATTACTATACGAAGGAACTGGCGATAGCAACTTTGAAGGACTGCGGATTTGAGATCTTGCACTGGCGTTATTCCGGAGCTGCAATAAATTCACCTAAATGCACCTTGAAAACACGATTAGCCATGTTGCCGCGTCTCGTGTTGTATGCCATTTGCAAGGATTTTGGGGTGCGTGCGTTGGGAGGGGAGACCTTGTTGGTGCTTGCAAAACCATTGTCTTGAAATAGACAGGATCCACGGCATTTTGTGAGCTACTCCCCAAAAACTGGGCAGGGGGGATAAGTGGATTTTGAGTCTGCCATATCTCAAAAGGAGGTATGGTATACTTTCGAGTATGAGGAAGACGTACGACGCGGCCTTCAAGGCAAAAGTGGCTTTTGAGGCGGCCAAGGGGGACAAGACGATCGCCCAAATCGCGAGCGAGTTCAGCGTCCATCCCAACCAGATTCAGTTGTGGCGAAACCATCTGATGGAGCAGCTGCCCGAGCTTTTTTCCAGTCGCCGGCCGCAACAGGAAAAGGCCCGGGAGGAGCTGGAGGCGGAACTGTACCAGCAGATCGGCCAGCTCAAGATGGAGCTGGAGTGGCAAAAAAAAAGTCACAGACGCTCCTGTCGCGATGAAGCGGGCCGAAGTTGAAAAAGTGTTGGCGACAATGTCCGTTGTCCGGCAATGTGGGCTTCTGGAGCTTTCGCGCTCGACGTTCTACTATCAGCCCGTGGGAGAGGACGCCTACAACCTTGCGCTCATGCGACGGATCGACGAACAGTTCACGAAGCGTCCGTTCTATGGGGTGCCGCGGATGACGGCCAGCCTGCGGATGATGGGCTACGGAGTCAATCCCAAGCGGGTGCGGCGGCTGATGCGGGTGATGGAACTTGAGGCGATTTATCCGAAGCCGAGACTGTCGGCCAATGGCCCTGATCATAAGGTTTATCCCTATCTTTTTCGTCGAACGGCTCTGGCGGCCGGTCAAGTACGAGGAAGTTTATCTTCACGACTACCAGGCGGTCCCGGCGGCGAGGATACATCTTTCCGACTATTTCGAGTTTTTTAACAACGAGCGACCGCACGAGACGCTAGGTTACCGGACACCGCACGAAGTCTATTTTGGAACGCGGGCGGCGTTGGCGCCGGCTTCGGAGGCCGTGGTTTGATGGACTGGTTCGAGATCGTGGCTCCTGAGGCTTCTGGCGGAGCCGTTTTTTCGGGGTTCAAGTTAAAATGGCTTTCAGCCTTCAAAATGGTTAAAATGGTCACAACAGGCGGGCCCTCAATGCACATTCAGAAGGCCTCTAAACTGTCCAGACAATGGGGTCCACTTCATTACAGAATGTTAGGGCGTTTCTCAGCAGACCCTAAGTAGGTTGTCGGATAAGTTGTCGATGCGTATTTTGATTGTGTCACAGTATTATCGGCCAGCCTTCTCATTCGGGGGAACGGTAGCAAATGCAGTCGCCTTGGCGGAGGGGTTGGCACGAATGGGTCACCAGGTGTCGGTCGCGACCACGACGAGGTTGGATATCGGGAAGCGGGCGCCATGGCGCAGCCGGATTGAAAGCATGGGCGGAGTAACTGTCCATTATCTGGGCACCTGGCGGAGTTTTCGTAAAGGCAACCTGAATCCAGCCGTTTTAAAATATGCGCCTCCGGGAAAATTCAATTTTGATGTTTTACACATCATTGGACTTTACGATTCTATAGGGCCGTTTCTTGCTTCAGTGGCAGCGTGGCGGAAGGTTCCATACAGTATTGAACCGGCGGGCATGCTAATAGCCGGAAAACGGACGATGCAAGGCAAGCGTCTATATCATCATTTTGTTGGGCGGCGTTTCTTGTCCGGTGCGAAGGCGGTGGTGGTGACATCCCGTAAGGAATGGGATGATGCTATCCATTTTGGCTTAGAGCCTGAACATCTGATCATGAGGCGCAATGGGGTGGATAAATCTGAGTATCAGCGCCTGCTGCCCAAAGGCAGGTTTCGTCAGCGATGGGGCATTCCCGTTAACGAGCCTATAATCTTGTGGTTGGGGCGAATTGATCCCATGAAGAATTTGGAACAGCTTTTTGCAGCCATGTCCGGGTTGATCGACTTGCCTTGGCGATTGGCCATTGTCGGGCCTACCGAGACGCCAGGATATTCGACTGGCTTGAAAGAACTCGCGAGTCAACTGGCCATTGACTCGCGCGTGCGATTTGTGCCTCCATTGTATGGTCCAGACAAACTGGCCGCTTTTGCCGATGCGGACGTGCTTGCTCTGGTTTCGCTTAGCGAGAATTGGGGCAACTCGGCGCAGGAAGCGATTGCAGCCGGCGTGCCGGTGTTGGTGACGAAGACATGTGGTGTATCGGAGGTGATAGATCAGGGAGGAGGTCTGGTTGTCGCACTGGGCATTGATCCTATTCGCGAAGGGCTACGGCGATTGCTTACGGATTCAGAATTTTATCAACAATGCAAATCAGAACTGTTGGCCATGGCTGCCGCCATATCTTGGGATGAACCGGTGCTTCAGATGGCCAACATGTTTGAAGGCTGGAAGCGCCAGTGATGATTTACGTTAGAAGGGTTTAAGATGCCAAACACAGTCAGTCATCGGGTGGCTCTAATAAAAACCGAACAAGAATTGACTTGCGCTATCCGAACGGCGATGCAGGGGGTGAGATTGTTCGAGCGCCTGACGAGTTCGACGCGTGTGGTTCTCAAGCCCAACTTTACTTATCCTTATTACAAGCCCGGGGTGACAACGTCGCCGCGTGTCATCAGGGAGACGGTTAAAATTCTGCGCGAATACACGGCGCATATCGCCGTTGTCGAGACCGATGGGGGTTATGGCGCGTGGCAAGCCATTGCGGCGTTTGCCGGGCATGGTCTATACGAAATAAGGGATGAGTTTGGAATTGAGATCGTCAACTTGAATGATGAACCGCGCGAGCTCATTTCTTTTCGTTCAGGTCGGCGGACCCATCAATTACCCTTGCCTACGCGGCTATTGCATGAGACGGATTTGTTCATCACGATGCCGGTGCCAAAAATTCACTGCATGACGCACTTGACCTTGAGCTACAAGAATCAGTGGGGATGCGTGCCGGACATCATGCGTTTGCGGCGCCATTATATCTTTGACGACGCGATTGTCGCGATCAACCGGGCGTTGAAACCGGTCGTCCTTGCGGACGGGACGAATTTCCTTGATCGTAATGGACCTATGGATGGCGATCCGGTCCAGATGGACTTGATTATCGCCGCCACTGATGCAGGAGCATTTGATCGCTATATAGCGGAGTTGATGGGTATATCATGGCGATGTGTTCGTCACCTTCGACGGGCGGTTGAATTGGGCGATATGCCTTCTGATTTGAAAGATATCGAATACAATGTGCCGCCCGAGGAAGCACGGACGCACATATTTCGCCTTCAGCGGACATTGCGTAATTATATAGCGTTGGTTGGCTTTAAAAGCCGTTTCGTGACGTGGCTTGGATATGAATCATGGTTTGGAAAAGTGGTGTTGCATGGCATTCTATACGCGATTGCCGGCAAGCCGATCAAACCCCGAATCAATAGAGAAACTTAATAGATGCCAGGATATGAAAAAACACAAGATATTGGCAATCATCGGCACCCGCCCCGAAGCAATTAAGCTCGCCCCGGTTGTTTTGGAGCTTGGAGGGAAACCGACGGCGCTGGGCAATCTCGCGCCGATGAAATATCTCAAACGCAAAGGGCGAAAGAGCCTCTGAGATGTCAGCAGAAATTAGCTCTCAAACTAGTCCAATAAATGGGAGGCATATCCATGTTTGCAAATAAAACATTGATAATAACCGGTGGTACCGGCACCTTCGGCAACGCCGTCCTGAACCGCTTTATGGATAGCGAGGTCAGCGAGATCCGCGTTTTCAGCCGCGATGAGAAAAAACAGCATGAAATGAGGCTTTTTTATAATAATCAAAAGATCAAGTTCTATGTTGGAGATGTGCGTGACGCAGAGAGCCTAAAAGACGCAATGGCGGGAGTTGATTTTGTTTTTCATGCAGCGGCGCTAAAACAAGTGCCATCTTGCGAGTTTTACCCCATGCAGGCTCTCTATACGAATTCCATCGGTGCTGAGAACGTGATGAATGCAGCGATTTCAGCAGGAGCAAAAAGAGTAATACTCCTCAGTACCGACAAGGCCGCATATCCAATTAATGCCATGGGCATATCGAAAGCAATGATGGAAAAAATGGCGGTGGCGAAATCACGGGTGGCAGCCTATCGAGGCTGTACAATCTGTATAACGAGGTATGGTAACGTTATGGCATCACGCGGATCGGTCATACCGTTGTTTGTTGAACAAATCAAGTCAAGCAAACCTATGACAATCACTGACCCGAGCATGTCGCGATTCATGATGACTATTGATGATGCATTAGACCTTGTTCTTTATGCTTTTGAAAAGGGTCAACCGGGGGATTTGTTCGTTAGAAAAGCACCGGCTGCAACCATAGAGACTCTGACTAAAGCCTTAAATAGACTTTATAAAACCAATAATCCCATTCAAGTCATCGGAACTCGACACGGGGAGAAGCTTTATGAGACATTGTTGACGAGAGAAGAAAAAGCCCGGGCTCAAGATTTGGGAGAATATTTCCGAGTTCCTTCTGACAACAGAGATTTAAACTATAATTCTTATTACTCAAAAGGCGTGCCCGAAATGTCCCAACTAAAAGATTACCACTCACATAACACGAAGCGGCTTGATGAGGATGGAATGATGGAGCTTCTCTTGAAACTTGATTTTATACGTAAAGACATTGGGCTGGCTCCCTTGGGAAATGAATTGAGGGACTTTTAAGGACTGTTTGATGGATATTGACGTTCGAAAAGTTGTTGTAACCGGCGCAAAGGGTTTTATTGGTCGTCATCTCATGGAAGCCTTGAATCGTCGTCCTGATGTCGCGGTTCGAGGCTTTGATATTGATAGTTCACCGGAGGTTCTTGTTGAGGCTCTCAGGGAGACAGATGTCGTATTCCATCTGGCCGGGGTCAATCGTCCAGAGCGAGTTGAGGAATACGAGGAAGGCAATCACCTTCTTACAAGGAAATTATGTTCGATTCTGGAAGAAGCGGGCGGGACTCCGATGGTTATTTTTTCATCATCCAATCAAGCCGATATGGATAACGCCTATGGAAAAAGCAAACTCAGGGCAGAAGATGCAATTAGAGAATGGTCTAAGCGCGCCGGTGCCGGAGTTGCGATATTCCGGTTGAAAAATGTTTTCGGGAAATGGTGTCGTCCTGATTACAATTCCGTTGTCGCTACGTTTTGTCGGAATATGACGAGAGGCTTGCCCCTATCGATTTCAGATGCGGCAAAGAAGATTGAACTTGTATATATTGATGATGTCATATCCGCTTTTATGGATTGTCTCGAAAGACCGCCACAAGAGTATGAGCATAGAGATGTTTCTCCATCGTTCATCGTTACTTTGGAAGAATTAGCCCGACAAATTGAAATGTTCAGAGACAGCCGTCATTCACTCATCCTTCCCGACTTCTTTGATCTTTTCATGAAAAGGCTCTATGCGACGTATATCTCCTACCTTAAAGATGATGAATTTGCTTACCCCTTGACGATTCGCTCGGACGCGCGCGGCGAACTAGCGGAATTCTTGAAGCAAGGTCATTTCGGGCAGCTATTCATCTCGAGAACAAAGCCCGGAGTTTCCAGGGGAGATCATTTTCACCATACCAAGGTCGAAAAGTTTCTTGTGGTTGAGGGGGATGCGATCATTCGATTTCGAAGGATTGATGGAGCTGAAATTGTTGAATATCGAGTGAATGGAAGAGATTACAAGGTTGTTGATATTCCTCCCGGCTACGCACATAGCCTCGAGAACGTCGGGCCAGGCGATCTTATTACACTTTTCTGGGCGGACGAGGTGTTCGATCCCAAGGCGTCTGATACGTATCCGTCGGATGTTCAAGAGACATGTAAAAAAGGAATAAAATCATGAAAGTCGCAACAATTGTGGGGACGAGACCTGAAATCATTCGTCTTTCGAGGGTTATTGAGGCGTTAGATAGACACTTTGATCATGTGCTCATACACACGGGCCAGAACTACGATTACGAATTGAATGAGATATTATTCGAGGATCTTGACATCAAAAAACCTAATTATTACCTAAATGCAGCGGGAGAGTCAGCGGCTGAGACTTCAGGTCAGGTTATTTCGCTCAGCGATAAAGTGCTTCGGGAGGTGCGCCCCGAGGCAGTCCTTGTCCTCGGCGATACGAATTCATGCCTTGCGGCCTATTCCTCCAAGAGGTTGAAGATTCCGGTATTCCACATGGAGGCCGGGAACCGCTGTTTTGATGAGCGTGTTCCGGAAGAAATAAATCGGCGTCTCGTCGACCACATCAGCGATATTAATATGCCATACAGTCAGATCTCTCGACGATATTTGCTTGCGGAGGGTTTTCCGGCCGATCGCATCATCGTGACCGGGAGCCCGATGTTTGAGGTATTACATCACTATATGCCTAAGATTCAGCGCGCGGATGTTCTTGCCAGACTTAACGTAAATCCGTTTGAATATTTCCTG
>Ga0315274_10011609_pt1 | contig 12618 bp, 11 predicted proteins | sample YL17G02_20_MG_FD_203700 | JGI IMG/M metagenome (GOLD analysis project Ga0315274, IMG submission 203700) | Sediment microbial communities from Yellowstone Lake, YNP, Wyoming, USA - YL17G02_20 | ecosystem: Environmental > Aquatic > Freshwater > Lake > Sediment | place: USA: Wyoming | collected... | reverse complement strand
AGGCCTTCCCCGGCATGTGCGGCCAGATCGGCGAAGTACTCACGAATGGAGAAACCTTTATTACTGATTTGAGCAATCAGCTCTGTACCGGCGGGGTAGTAGCTACCGGCGTTGCCCGACCACCTTCTGGTAAAGCGAGTATCAATATTGCAAAGATGCACCTGGAGCTGATGAAAGACTATGGCAATCTTGATACGGCCCTCTGTTATGAGGATGAAATGAAAAAGCTGATTCCCACCTGTGGGGAGAAAAATGCCGTCGTTCAAGTGGGGCTTTTTACGGAGATGAAAGAACCGGACCTCGTTCTGATATTCTGCACTCCCGGCGCAGCAGATATTATCAATCGGGCTTATTCATATGTTACCGGCAAGCCCATTCAGGGGTTTGGAGGAAATGGCGGCTGCCCGTTTGTCATTCAGTATCCCTATGTCACCAAGAAACCTTCTTTCACGTACAGCGACATTTCCTGGAGGAAGTTTATCGGCTTAGCCGATGAAGAGCTCACCATGACCTTTCCCCTCCCGTGCCTTGTCCAGTTTATCGAAAGCCTCCCTTTAGTCGCGGAGAATTACAGGAAGTATGGAGAAGGGATGGGGATAGAATAGGGGTCAAGGGGCAAAGGGTTCAAGGGGCAAAGGGGTCGAGTGTGAATGTCAAATACCAAAGCCCAAAGTTCAAGTGAATGTCAAATGACAAAATCCAAAGTTCAAATTTGGCATTTGAGCTTTGACATTTGGATTTGATAGATGAATCTTTGAACCCTTCTTTGTTACCGCAACGCTTCCGGCCCCTCCCGGTCAATAATATCCCGCAAGGTTTCTCCCGGCTTTGCCTTGCGCAATTTCCCTATGGCGTTCTTCAGGATCGTGATGGTCCTCTCTTTGGTGGTAAAATTTTCAATGGTCTCAGCAATCTTGGGCTGGCGTGCCCCGGACCCGCCGGCAATGACACGGAATCCCCTGGCACCGGTTACCAGCTTGCCGGTAGGACAATCCCGGGCGCAGAGTTCGCACATAGCACACACCTTCCGGTCAATGACCGGACCCTGGTTGGTAAGCTTTATTGCTTTGTCAAAGCACATCTTCAGGCATTCACCGCACTGCGTGCATTCAGCATCGGTAATATCCACCCGGTGCTGGATGGTAATACCAAAGTCCTTTAAATAGGGACTTACACAGCAGTTGGGACAGCCGGTGAGGACAACGTTAAAACGGTGACCCGCATGAAGCGCAATGGGGGCAAGGTCTGCTATAATTTCGTTCACCTTTTCCTCTTCCAGAACCGCCTTTACGGAACGCATCATGCCTTTGATTATATTTCTCACCTCCGGAGTATTTTCTCCATATTTTGTAAAGCAGACATCGATGCTATAGAGTACCTCCTCGTTATCAAAAAAAAGCTCTTCTTCCATGGAAGGTGCCGGCCCTTCCCCTGCAAGAAATGCCTTCAACTCTCTCGTTTTTTCTTCCCCCATGAAATCCCGGTACATCCTTTCAGTTTCTTTAACGATCTCTACCGTTACCCGATCAAGTCCTTTGTGCCGGGCTATCTTCTCTGACTGCAGGCGGGCGATAGAACTCATCATGGGCGGAATCGGTATCTGCTCCTGTACCTGTTTTGCATCTTTATCCCACTTCATTGTTTTCTCCTTGTGCTTCAGAATATGTCATGATGTATCCTTTTCTCCTTCAGGCCGTTGATTGCAACCTATCGTTTAATTTAATTACAGACCATTTCTCTGAAAGTCAATAATTTTATTCCAAACATCTATTTGGAAAAATTCGTTACATGAGTTATATAGAGAGATACAGGCCAACATTAATATCAGGAAATATATTGACTATGCATGTTCGCTCTCAGGGTATCCAGAATAACTCTTATGTACCCATAAATAAAAAAGGGAGGTCGTTATGAAACATATCATCCAACAATCAATATTCTTTATGCAGGGTACCTTCTATACGGGCCTGGCAGTGTGTCTGTTCATGATGGCAAAGGGAGAGGCGGCGCACGCAACAGGAACGGTGTCTGAATTGAAAGTCGTGGATTATGTTGACCTCAACCGCTACCTGGGAAAATGGTATGAAATTGCACGGATTCCTGTTTTCTTCCAAAAGGAATGTGCAGGGGGAGTAACAGCGGAGTATGCACTCATGAAAGATGGGAAGATCAGTGTATTGAACCAATGTTGCACCGAGGAAGGCAAAGTCAAACAGGCAAAAGGGCGTGCCTGGGTTGTTGATAAAAAAACCAATGCAAAATTAAAAGTCAGCTTTGTCCCATTTCTGGGCCTCTGGTTATTTGCTGGCGATTACTGGATTATTGATCTCGGAACTCAATATGAGTATGCCGTGATTGGAAACCCTTCCCGGAGTATCGGATGGATTCTGAGCCGGACACCAACTCTCCCTGACGAAGTTATGAAGGGTATTGCTGAAAGGCTCAAATCTCAGGGATATGATTTTTCTCAATTTACGATGACCGACCAGAAAAAATTCAAATGCGGTACAGAATAGACACCGGAGAAGTCTCTCTATGAGGAGCGGTATTCATCTCACGGGTCCTTCGTAATTATTACTGATATGGTCTTCTGTTTCTGATGAAAAATGAATTTAAGGATTACGTCTGCCGCCCTTTCTGCATGTTCTTCAGAGAAGGTGAGAAAGAGGATCTTGCCTGCCAGGGGGCACAGGTTGTTCACTCTCTATTGAAGCGAGGGTTATTGCATCCCACCCAACTCCCCCGCGGTGGAAAGACCACTGGTGCGAGGTGGCAACATGATGCTGCTTTAGATGCCGCTGTCTGCCAGCCCTGCCCCTTTAAAGCATATGACTGTGACTTTCAAGCTGAAAGCCCGCCTCCCCACGCTGAGCCGTGTGGAGGCTATATCATCCTTACATTGCTAAAGGAAAGAGGCATTCTCTCAGCTCATGACCTTGAGAAGGCTGGTTCTTCTGACTCCTGACTTCTGTATTCTGAATTCCCTCTTATTTGCCAGGCTCTTTTGATTCTTTTGATATCTTCTTCAACTGCTCGATGAGAACGGAACTTTGCGGGTCTCCCAGTTTTTCCGCCATCCGTATCGCTTTCCAGGCTGACGGATAATCCTTTTTCAGAGCATAGGCAGTAGCAAGGTTGGTGTAAGCAACGGCAAGCTTGGAATCAAATTGAATGGCCTTCTCTGCTGCCTTGATTGCCTCGTCAATATTCCCATTCTCACGGTGGGCAAAGGAGAGGGCGCTGTAGCAATTGGCAGATATGGGCATTAAGAAAAGAGCGCTCTTGAATTCACTTATGGCCTGGTTGTATTTTCCCTTCCTGTTATAGACCAGGCCCAGGTTATAGCGCGTATCAAAATCTTTCGGGTCGAGCTTCATTACCTTCTGATACGCCTGGATGGCCTCGTCATCTCTCCCCTTTTGCTGGTAGAGCACACCCAGGCGGTAGTGGATATCCGGGTCATCAGGGCTTAATTCTGCTGCCTTCTCATATTCAGTGATGGCCTCATTCGTTTTCCCCTGTCCAATATAGGTTTTGGCGAGACGGAGGTGGATCTTGAGCAGATCAGGCTTCAGTTCAACCGCTTTCTGGTACTGCTGCACAGCTTCCTGCTGATCGCTCCCTTTTCCGTATCGCTCCCCTTCCTCGTTGTATTCTGCTGCCGTACCTGCATTGGCATAGGCCTCGGCATACTGGGGGTCAAGCTCTGCTGCCTTTTTAAACTCCCTCTTTGCCTCCTCATGCCGGCCCGCATTTCCGTAAGCAACCCCCAGGTTATAGTGAGCCTGGGCAAAATCCGGTTTTAACTGAATCACCTTTTCATACTCGGCAATCGCCTCATCCAGCATCTCCTTTTCCCCGTAAGCTATCCCGAGGTTGAAGTGGGCTGAGGCAAGGTTCGGCTTTAACGCTATTGCCTTCTGGTATTCAGCAATCGCCTCATCGATCTCATCATTCTTAAAATGGCTGATGCCGAGGTTTACATGGATTTCCGCTGTTTCCCGTTTCCCCTGTGACAGAGACAGTGATGGTACTGAAAGCAGAATGATGAGGATACAAAGAGAGGTAAAAAAAGCCATTGATTTCATATTTTTACTCTACCATAAACTCATTCTCATTCACTAATGAAATTAAGGATATCTCCCCTGACTTTTCAAATAACCGGTAAAAGAGCGAACTTTCAATTTATTCATCAGCCCTTTTTGGGAAAATATTCTTTCAGGGGGGCATATTCCATCATCATAAAAAAAATCGTGCCAACGATCATCGTTAATGCAATGGCAGGAACAGGGAGTGCTCCTGGCAATAAGGAGGACGGGCTATAACAAGCAATTGCAGCAATTAAAATCCATCCCAGCTTGGGATAAAAACCATCCTTTATCTGTCTTCCGTCCCTGATCATGACAATGGCTATTGCTATTCCTTGTATCACCCATGGCAGAATGCGGATAGTGCTCCATGCAGGCGGAGGATTTGGGCTTGTCCACTGATTCTGAGGGAGTAGAATCAGGATGATTCCCAACACACCGAGACCCATGAGAATCCGGTAAAAGACCCCTTTGGTTTTCTGAAACCGTACGGCCCAGATATTTGTGAAACACAGCGTCAAACAATACATCGAGATCAGTTCAAGGATTACGCTGGTTGCCGAAAGGCCCGAGCCGCTTTCAAGCGCTCCTCCCGAGATAGCCCGGAGCCGCACTCCCACATGGGCGATGTCACCGATAAAGAGCAGCGTAAAGACGAGGAGAAAACGTTTTGCGATCGTTACATGCTCTGGTTTGACACGTTTCATCCGTAACGTCATGATAAGGATGATGCAGAAGATAAAGGTGAGATAAATGACGTTAAAGCCCATTTCCATATATTGTGGTTTTGCCATATGACGCATCCTCCTTTTGTGATTTTGAATGACAGAATATGCTTTTTATAACACCTCAAACCGAAATTGCAAGGATTTCTCTTGTCCATTAGTCCATTCTCTCGCCCATCACTTCTCTTCTTCACTCCTTTAATGTGTTGAACCCTGTTTTAATGTGCCCCACTACTAAAATTTCAGGTGGAATCTTTTGCTGCTTCATGATAGAAATTTTCATACAGCGCAATAAGAGGTTCTTGCCTATGAAGAAAATAGGGATCATCGCCAAGAAGAACAAGCCAGAGGCTGTTGAGGTCACCCGTAGGCTTCTCCCCTGGCTTGAAGAGAGAAATATCGAGGTCTTTCTGGATCATGATATTGCTTCCCAGGTAATGCCTGCACGGGGAGTGGGAAAAACAGAGATCCCTTCCCGGGTGGACATGGTTGTGGTTCTGGGAGGAGACGGGACGCTCCTGACCGTAGCCCGGCTACCGGGCGTCGAGAACATCCCCATTCTCGGTGTAAACCTCGGTGCCATGGGATTTCTTACCGAGATACCCCTGGAAGAACTGTATCCCACCCTGGAAAAAATCCTGAAGGGCAACTATGAAAAAGACAGACGGATGACCCTTCAGGCTGTAGTCCGGCGAGAAGGTAAGACTATTGCGTCATATGCGGTTCTCAACGATGTGGTGATCAACAAGGGGGCATTGGCCCGGATCATTGATCTGGAGATCAGCATCAACGGCAGGTACCTCACCACCTTTAAGGCTGACGGCCTGATCATCTCCACCCCTACCGGCTCCACCGGCTACTCCCTGTCTGCAGGAGGACCGATTATCCATCCCTCTCTCAACTGCATCTGCCTCACCCCTATCTGTTCTCACACCCTGACGAATCGTCCTCTCATCCTTCCGGATATGGTTGGTATCGACGTCCTGATCAAATCGCGTCATGACGACGTTTTTCTTACCCTGGACGGTCAGGAGGGTCTTTCCTTGAAACCTGATGACACAATCTCGGTTGTAAAGGGTCCGCATGATATCACCCTGATAAAATCACCGTACCGGAACTACTTTGAGGTATTGAAGACGAAGCTCAAGTGGGGAGAACGATAAAACAGGGATTAGGGACTGGGGATTAGGGATTGGGGGAAGAGATATGAAATTTATAAGTTTGGAGTTACACTTTAGTCACGAATCACGAATCCCGAACCCCTAACCCCGGGCTTGAACGCTGTGCTTACTGAGCTACACATAAAAAACTTCGCTATTATAGATCAGTTGACGATCTCATTTCCCCGGGGGCTTACCATCCTCTCAGGAGAAACAGGGGCAGGAAAATCAATCATCATTGGTGCATTGAACCTCCTCCTTGGGGGAAGGGCATCGGCTGACCTCATCCGTTCTTCTGAAGAGGAGGCTTCGGTAAAAGCCATCTTTGACATCTCTCACCGTTCCTCTCTTGCTCAGAGGCTTACAGATTGGGGGATGGAGGTGGGGGATGATAGCCTCCTGATCCGGAGGATTATTTCCCGTTCAGGCAAGGGCAAGACCTTCATCGGCAATCATCTTGCCACAATAAATATGCTGGGGAATCTCGGTGAGGAGTTGATCAACATTTCCGGACAACATGAACACCAGCTCCTCTTGAAACCGGATCAGCACCTGGAGATCGTTGATGCGTTCGGCGAGCTTATGCCGTTACGGAATAGCTATGCCAGCCACTTTCACCAATTACTATCCCTTACCCGGGAACTGAACGCACTGATCCAGGCAAAGCAGAGGAGGGGAGAAAGGATCGAGCTGCTTCGGTTCCAGATCAAAGAGATTACGGATGCGAACCTACACCCCGGAGAAGAGGAGCAGTTACGGGAGGAGAGGAGCATCCTGAACAGTTCTGAGAAACTCTTTCAGACAACCAAAAAGGCCTATGAAACGATCTATGCCGATAAAGGGTCTGTCCTGGAACAGCTGAAAAATGCCCTGCGGGAACTGAAGGAACCCTCTCAGATTGATGCACGCCTCTCTCCGCTCTTCAGCACGCTCGAGTCTTCAGTCTTCCAGGTGGAAGACCTTGCTTTATCGTTAAGAGATTACTATCAGAAGATTGAGTTTGATCCCGGACGTCTGGAAGAGATCGAGTCGAGGCTCGCTGAAATACATGCGTTGAAAAAGAAGTACGGAGAGACCATTGAGAAAATCCTTGCCTACCGGGAGAAGGCAGAAAGCGAACTGAAAGAACTCACCGAGAGCGGAGAAAAGATTGAGGAGCTGAAAGGCGCTCAGGAGAAGCTGGACAAAGAGACCCTGGAGCTCGCCCTGAGGTTATCCCAGGAGAGGAAGAAGTCGGCAGCGGTGCTAAAGGAGAAGGTGGAAAAAGAGCTTGCCTCGCTGGGCATGAAGAAAACCGTCTTTGAAGTGAAGGCCGCGGGCGCCTCAGCAAAAGGAGAGGGGAGAGAAAACATCATCATCGGTAACCATTCCCTCCATGAAAAGGGAATGGACGATCTCGAATTCCTCATCTCCCCGAACCCGGGCGAGGAATTGAAGCCCCTCTCGCGGATTGCGTCGGGAGGAGAGCTTTCCCGGATCATCCTGGCACTGAAGAGGATCATCGCCCAGGAAGAAGAGGTATCCACCCTCATCTTTGACGAAGTGGATGCAGGCATCGGAGGAGCCACTGCAGAGGTTGTGGGAAGGAAGCTCAAGGAGATTTCGCGCAGGCACCAGGTGCTCTGCATCACCCACCTCCCTCAAATTGCCTGTTTTGCCGATACCCATTACTCGATCACCAAGGAGACAAGAAAGGGAAGGACATTTACCCTCCTGAAGAAATTGGAGAGCGAGGCAAGGATTGAAGAGCTCTCCCGGATGCTCGGAGGAAAAGAGATAACCATCAAGACCCGGGAACATGCCCGGGAGATGCTCAGCTCTGCGCAGGGGTTGCCATGATCCGCAAGGCCAAGGTTACTGACGTTAAAGATATCCATAAGCTTTTGACCATCTTCTCCCAGAGAGGGGACGTTCTCCCCCGCTCGTTAAGCGAGCTGTATGACACCGTGCGGGACTACTATGTATTCCTCGATGAGGCCGCTGATACCATCGTGGGCACCTGTGCCATGCACATCAACTGGGAGGACATGGCTGAGATCCGTTCTCTCACCGTCAGAGAGGATTACCAGGGCAGCGGTATCGGGACGAAGCTGACGGAGGCCTGTCTCTCCGAGGCGATCACCCTCGGCATCTATAAAGCCTTTGTACTTACCTACCGGCCGGGATTCTTTGAGCGGTTCGGGTTCAGGGCAGTGGACAAGTCAACACTTCCTCACAAGATCTGGTCTGACTGTATTAAGTGCTTTAAGTTCCCTGACTGCGATGAAGTGGCGATGATCCTCGAGTTTTAACTAATAGAAACGCATTAAATACTATTACATCGTCATTGCGAGCGACCAACGGGAGCGTGCCTGCACGCCGAAGTGCTGCGTTTCGCCTGCCTGCGCGGAGCCGCTTCGGCGAAGGCAGGGCACGCAGGCGTGGCAATCTCATCACGTAAACAAGAGATTGTTTCGTCGTCCGCCGAGGCGGACTCCTCGCAATGACATTTTGCTTATTGTGCTTGCACTAAAAGTTTGCTGAAAAAGCAACTTTTGCAAGGCTGATCAAAAATGTCCAGATACAAGGCTTACGAAGTCCTGAATAAGACCGAAGGCCGCTCCTGAATAAAACGTTTGGTCGTTCTTACGATAGAATTTACCGCAAGAGCGGGCTTCGCGTTTATGTAGATGGGCGTTTTTCAGCAGCCTGCTAAACTACTTCCCAATACAAAACCTACTGAAGATCTGGTCCAGGATATCTTCCCGCGTAGTCATACCGACGATCTCGCCCAGGGACTCAAGACCTGCCTGGAGATCCTGTGCAAGATACTCAGGCGGGACGTCCCGGGGAATATCGGCGAGCAATCTTGTGAGGGTGCCTGCGGTTTTCTCCAGTGCCTGTTTATGTCTCAGGCTGGTGACCAGGACCTCTGTCGGGGATTCGATGCCGTGCCTGATCACTTCAGATACAACTGCATCTTTCAGCTCATCCAGCCCCTGGTGATGTAAGGCTGAAACGGGGACAACAACCTTTCCCGGAAACTCCTCTCTTACCTGATCCGGTGAGATATGAGGGGGGAGATCAATCTTGTTGAAGGCAATGATGACCCGTTTCCCCTGCAACTCTTCCTTAATCCTCTTGTCCTCCTCATCCACTCCCTGGTGACTGTCAATGACGAGCACTACCAGATCCGCCTGAGCAACTTTATCCCTGGTAACCTGTACACCTTCCTTTTCCACGAGGTCGGTTACCTCCCTGAGCCCGGCAGTATCAATGATCTTCACCGGAACGCCTTTAAGCGAGATCATATCCTCAATCGCATCCCTGGTAGTACCGGGGATGGGAGTAACAATTGCCTTCTTTTCCCCTACGAGGGCATTTAACAGGCTGGACTTCCCCACATTAGGTTTCCCCGCGATGATCACCGAGATACCCTCCCGGTAGATTTTCCCGTCCTCGTAGGTCTCAATGAGATGCCGGACTGCGCGGAGGGCAGCCTGTACTTTCTCCTCGATCTCTTCCCGGGAAAGCGGTTCAACATTCTCCTCAGGGAAATCGATGTGAGCCTCCAGGTGAGAAAGAAGAAGGAGAAGTTCTTCTCTGATGTGATTGACTTCGTTTGAGAGAAAGCCCCGGAGCTGAGAAGAAGCGGCGCTCAGGGCGGTAAGGCTCTTGGCTTCAATGAGGTCCATAACCGCCTCAGCCTGGACCAGGTCAATCCGCCCGTTCAGGAAGGCGCGCTTGGTAAACTCTCCTGGTTCAGCAAGCCGTGCACCTGATTTTATGACCAGCGCCAGGATCTTCCTGAGAACCAGGTAGCCGCTGTGGCAGTTGATCTCAACCACATCCTCCCGGGTGTAGGAGTACGGCTTAGCCATATAGGAGATGAGCACCTCGTCTAAAGGCAAGCCATCTTCAGGATTGACGATCTCTCCATAGGAGAAACGGTGAGATGCTAACTTCTTATTAAAATGACAAGACCGGAACAGAGAGCAGGCGATCTCGAGCGCCCGGGGGCCGCTTATTTTGATGATACCTATCCCTCCTACCCCGAAAGGGGTAGAGATAGCGGCTATGGTATCGTCATCCATTACCGGAACTCGGTTAAAAGGGTTGTGGTTGCGCGGCTCGCAGCGGAGGACGTTAGACGGTTTCCGATTTTTTTACAAGACCATCTGCGCAACCGTAGTACGCATACCTTTCTCCCCACTGTCACTCATAACCTTTCTCGGGTGTGATTACCACCCGTCGATAAACCCCCTCCCCTTTGCTCTTGGTACTCAATCCCGCATCATCCTTGAGAGCTAAATGAACAATCCGCCGGTCGCTCGAATCCAGAGGACCGGTCGTAACTGGAACTCCCTTCTGCTTGGCTTTCTCGCTCAATCGCCTGGCAAGGTCAACTAAGGACTGGTTTCTCCTCTCACGGTACGATTCGGTATCAACGATTACCCGCCTCTTATCCTCGGTGCCCCTGCTTGCTATCTTGTTGATGATGTACTGAAGGGCATTCAGGGTCTGTCCTCTCCTGCCGATGAGCAGACCGCTCCCGTCACCCTTGATGTCGAGGATAATCCGCTCACTCTCTTCTCTTATCTCTACTGTAGCCTCTATATCAATTCTGCGTAAGATGTTCTCCAGGAACGCTTTTGCCCTGGCTCCCTTACTTTCTCCTTCATCTGCTGCCGGGATCACCCGGGCCAGGATCTTGGCCTTCTTAACCCCCATCAGGCCAAACACCCCGCTGCTCCCGTTCGAGATTACCTCAACGTTCAATCTTTCCTGCGGGACCTGCAGCTTTTCACATGCCTTTATTATTGCCTCTTCTACCGTTTTCCCTTCTACTTCGATTGAATCCATTGTGAACCTCCTCTGTCTATGAGACTCGTTTATTTATATACATCTGTTGACCGATTGAAAGCACATTGTTAATGAGCCAGTACAACACCAGGCCGGAGGGGAAGTTTAAGAACATGAACGTGAAGATGACTGGCATGAAAAGCATCATCTTGGCCTGAGCCGGATCACCGGTTGTCGGTGTCATCTTCTGCTGGATGAACATGGATGCCCCCATCAAGAGAGGAGAGATATAGGTAGGATCTTTCGCTGAGAGGTCGTTGATCCAGAAGGAGATGAAATTTGCATGCCTCAGCTCAATGGAATCCAGGAGCACCCGGTAGAGGGCAAAAAAGACCGGTATCTGGAGAACCAGGGGGAGACACCCGCCGAGCGGGTTTACCTTATGGGTGCGGTAGAGCTCCAGAATCTTCTTATTTAATTCCTCCTTTTTGTCCTTGTACTGCTCCCTCAGCTTGTTGATCTCCGGCTGGATCTTCTGCATATCTTTCATCGACTTAAAACTTGTGTGCGTCAGGGGCCAGAAGAGAATCTTGATGAGGATAGTGAGAATGATGATGGCAATCCCGTAATTGTGGATGTACCGGTAGCAGAACTTGAGACTCACCAGGAGGGGTTTGGCAACGATATCAAACCAGCCGAAGTTCATGGTCTTCTCAAGCCCTACCTTTTGAGCCTCAAGGAGGCTCAGGTCTTTCGGCCCCAGGTAGAGGCGGCAATGAAGATACTCTCCTCCCTGGGGAGGCACGGTGACCTGAGGATAGACCATCTTTGCTGAGATCTCAGTCTCACGGGGCTTGGAGAGCTTCAGTTCGCTCCCCTTCCCGTCCCCGGGGATCAAGCAAGCAATGAAGTACCGGTCTTCAAACCCTGCCCACTTTATCGTGCCGGAGAAAACCTTATCAGCCTTAATATCCTTCAATACGTTCTTTACGACGTTCTCGTTCACGGAGTAGACAAAACTGTAGAGATTCGGGGGCGTGCTGAAGAAGCTGGAACCACCGCCCTGGGTGATCGGGTCAAAAGGATGGGCCCATTCCACCGAAGCTTGCCCAGAAATATTCTCTTTCGTCGGGTTCAGAATGCTTACATCAAAGCCGACGGGATACTGATCCCAGGCAAAAGTAAACCGCTTCAACACCTTCAGGCCTGAAGGGGCAGTAACGGAAAAGATGAGTTCACCCTGGGGATTGCTCTTAGTGAGATTCAGTGCTTCGGTATTTGTTTCATAAGTAAGAGGAGTGAGCAACTGTCCCTGCTCTCCCTGGAATTCAACCTTCAGAGGCAGAATTTCATCTGTGCCTGACGGGATGATCTCCTGGAATACATCGGGAGGGCTAATGCGCTTTTGTCCCTGGTTCTCCCCTCCAGCAAGCAAGCGCTTGAAAAAGAGGACGAACGCAGGCTCTTCAATCTGGTTCCGGTAGTTGTGGAGCTTGAAGCTCTTGAGCCGTGCCCCGTCGGTGGTAAAGACCGCGGTATAGAGCGAGGTGGTAACGACAATCTCCCGGGAAGGCTTGATGGCCTCTGTTTTCGCTACCGGGGTGGACTGAGGAATTCCTTCTACAGGGGGCTGCTGAACAATTTTTTCGCCTTTGGGCAGGACAGGGACCTGCTCCCCTGCCTTTTCTCCTTGCCCCTGCACCGGTTTCCTGGGCGGCGGGGTAAAGAGATACTGCCAGACGAGGATCACGAGACATGACAGGACAATTGCCAGTAACGTTTTCTTTTCCATATTGGTACGCAGTGAAAGGGGTTAGTTGTCTTGTGCAGGCTCGACCGGGTCGTACCCGCCGGGATGGAAGG
>Ga0315274_10011607_pt1 | contig 12620 bp, 10 predicted proteins | sample YL17G02_20_MG_FD_203700 | JGI IMG/M metagenome (GOLD analysis project Ga0315274, IMG submission 203700) | Sediment microbial communities from Yellowstone Lake, YNP, Wyoming, USA - YL17G02_20 | ecosystem: Environmental > Aquatic > Freshwater > Lake > Sediment | place: USA: Wyoming | collected... | reverse complement strand
CGCTGGTGCGCGGGGAGGTTGAGAAGGCCAGGGGCGCCTAGCGACGGCTTCAACGGCAAGCCCTTGAAGGGCCAATTGGAAGGTACTGAGCGGTACGTAGCGCCCCAGCCCTGGTTTCACAGAGACCAGGGTTTTTGTTGTGAGTTGACGTTCCATCACGCAGGACTCCTCGTTTGACAATAGAACACATGTTCTATATAATACGGCTGCTACGCCTTTTCTGGGAGCCTGCGATGAGCGAGAATCCTGTGCGACGGCAGCAACTGGAAATGACCGTAACCGGCATTCAGCGCCGCTATGGCTGTCTGGCGCTGGTCCAGGGCAAATCTCCAACCGGCATCGGCCATGGCGGCGCTTTTCCCTACATCCCCACTGGCTTCCCGCAACTGGACGAAGCGTTAGGCATTGGGGGGCTGGCCAAAGGCAGAGTGACTGAACTCATCGGCCCTGCCACCTCGGGCAAGACAACCTTGGCGCTCCAGTTCCTGGCCGCAGCGCAGGCCAACGGCAGTCAGGTAGGCTATTTGGACCAGGCGTGTTCCTTTGACCCCGACTATGCGTATCAGTGCGGCGTGGACCTTGCGCGCCTGCTTGTATTGTCCCCCCAGGACTGGCGGGAGGCGCTGGCCATGGCGGAGGCGTTGGTCGGAAGCGGTGGGCTCTGCGCGTTGGTCTTTGACGGCCTGGACGCGCTGTGGAGCGATCCGGATGCTGCGCCACAGATTGCTGCCTGCCTGAACCGGCTGGCGGCTCCGCTGGCCCGCTCCGGCACGGTGCTCGTTTTCCTGCACGCCCCCGCCACGGGCGGTTCACCAGCCCTGTCCGCCCTGGCTCACCACGCTACGCTGCGACTGGGTGTGACGCGGGAGCTCTGGCTGCGTCGCAGCGGCGATGTCCAGGGTTATCAGGTCAGGGTCGAAGTGCTGAAGAACCGATTGGGCCCGGCTGGCCGCGTCGTTGCCATGGCGATTGTGTGTAGCGGCACGATGCGCAGCCAGGGGCTGGGACTGCGCGGACGGTAAGCGGGTATGTCTATCCTCTACTGTTCCATCCCGCATTTCGCCACCGCCTTGCTGCGTCGCCAAGATCCAGGCTTGGGGCAGCGTCCGCTGGTATTGATTGACCCTGAAGGCCGGGTCTTTGCGGCCTCGGAGGAAGCGGCCGCTTGCGGCGTCATCGTAGGTTTGGCGGCGAGGATGGCACAGGTGCGTTGCCCTCAGGCGCGCTTGTTGGAAGCGGATGTTGCAGGCTGCCGTGGAGAGTTTGAGACACTGCTCCAGGTATTGGAGGTCGCCAGTCCGCGGGTTGAACCCCATGGTTGGGGGGCAGCCTATGTGGATCTGGGTGACCTGGCGCCCCGGCACAAGGACGCGGCAGCGGTCTGCGGAGAACTTGGGCGGGCGGTGCGGCAAGAAATGGGCCAGGTCCTGCAGCCGACCCTGGGTTGGGACAGCACCAAGTTCACGGCTCAGGTTGCGGCCAGGCGAAGCCAGCCCGGGCGCCTTCTGGCCGTACCCACAGAGCGGGAGCGCTCCTTTCTCGGGCCGCTGCCGGTGACCTTGCTGCCCCTGGATGAGCAAGCCGTGCAGCGGCTCGGTTTCCTCGGGCTGCGCACATTGGGGCAGTACGCAGCGTTGCCGCCGGGCGCCGTGTTGCAGCAGTTCGGACCGGAAGGAAAACTGGCCCAGCGCTGCGCCCGGGGCGAAGACGACCGCCCCGTGGTACCGCGGACGCGGGAGCGGCGACTGACCACTCAGCGCGACTTTGAGGACCCGCTCGATGGCCGCGACCTGCTTCTGGCAGAGCTGCAGCGCCTGGTCGCCCCCTTGCTGCTCGGCCTACGGGGCAATCTGCAGGCCTGCGGACAGGTGCGCCTGGCGGTGCATTGCGTGCGCGAAGACGCCCAAGAGCGGGTGCATGCATTCCTTTTCCCAACCGCCGATGAGGCACGCGTCATGCTGACGCTCGGGCAGTTGTTGGCTGGGATGCACTGGCGCACGGGTGCAACAGCTCTCCAGGTAGTGTTGGAGAAGATTCAAGACGGCGCGGCGGAACAACTGGCGCTCTTCCCGGCCGAGACGGAAAGGGAACAGAAGCTGCGTGAGGCGCAGCGCTATCTCGCGGCGCGTTTTGGGGCCAACCGCTTGCGCCGGGCGTTGCTGGCGCAGCCCGGCGCACCCTTACCCGAGTGGCGAGTGAGCTGGCAGGCGAGCGAGGGGACATGACGCGGCTGTGGCCTGAGGGAGAACTTTTGCAGACGTGGGGCGAGAAAGACGCGGCGGCCGAATTCCGGTGGCAGGGCCAGTCGCATCGCATCCTGGAAGTCTGCAGCCGCTGGCGCATCCACACGCGCTGGTGGGAACCGGGACAGGCCATCTGGCGCGAGTATTGGAAGGTGACCACGGACAGCGGGCTGCTGTGCCTGCTCTACCGCGACCTGAGTGACAGTGGATGGTTTCTGGCGCGCGTGTACGATTGATGAAGGTATGCATGGCCTCCGAGTATTGTGAACTGCACTGCCACAGCTACTTCTCGCTACTCGATGGCGCCTCGTCTCCCGAGGCATTGGTGGACAAGGCAGCCGCACTGGGCTACCGGGCACTGGCGCTGACGGATCACGATGGACTGTACGGCGCGGTGCGTTTCTGGCAGGCCGCGCAGGGGCGTGGCATCCGGGCGATTATCGGCGCCGAAGTGTCGCTGGAGGACGGGCATCATCTGACGTTGCTCGCAGAAACGCAGCAAGGCTATGCCAACCTGAGCCGCCTGCTCAGCCTGGGGCAACTGGCCGGACAGAAGAAGCTGCCACGGCTGACGCTGGACACACTGGCCCGCCACACAGAGGGACTGCTCTGCCTGTCTGGCTGTTGCCATGGCGCTGTGGCTTCAGCACTCTCAGTCGAAGATGAGGCAGCAGCCCGCTCGGCTGCTGCTTGTTTGTACGACATCTTTGGCCCCGACCGATTCCGGATCGAACTGCAGCGACAATTCCTGCCGGCCGATGGGCGTTTGACTGCCGATCTGATTGGCCTGGCACGCCACCTGGCAGTCGGGTCAGTGGCTACCAACAATACGCATTATGCGACGCGCTCCGGGCAGCGCCTGCACGACGTGTTGACCTGTATCCGCCAGCATGCCAGCCTTCCCGAGGCATTGGCGGGCGGGCACTTGCACCCCAATTCGGAGCGGATGCTCAAGTCAGCGGAAGAGATGGCCCGCCTCTTCTCCGACGTGCCTGACGCGGTGCGGGAGACGGTGGGCATCGCCGAACGCTGCCAGGTCAGCCTGGACTTTTCGACCCAACGGCTGCCAGCCTTTCCTGTGCCGCCGGGGCACACTCCTTTGAGCTATTTGCGGGAGCTGTGCGAAGAGGGGCTGCGCCGCAGGTTTGACCCGGTTGCGAAAGCGGCGCAAACGCAACTGGAGCATGAACTGGGGGTCATCGAGCGCACGGGGCTGGCCGGCTACTTTCTGGTCGTGTGGGACATTGTGCGCTTTGCGCGCGCCCAGGGTATCCGCTGCCAGGGGAGAGGGTCGGCCGCCAACTCGCTGGCGGCCTACGTGCTGGGTATCACGCCGGTGGATCCATTGCGGCACCGTTTGCTGTTCGAACGTTTTCTGAGCGAGGGTTCACATACCATGCCCGACATCGATGTGGACTTTTGCGAGGATCGCCGGGAAGAGGTTATTCAGTACGTGTACGAGCGTTATGGCGAAGAGCACGTCGCCATGGTGTGCAATGTGGTGACCTTTCGCGCGCGCTCGGCCGTGCGCGATGTGGCCAAGGCGCTCGCTTTTCCGCCTGATGTGATCGACCAGACCGCCAAAGCGCTCGACACGCGCTCGGCGACCAAGGCAGCAGAGGAAGTAGTGCCTGCAGAGGAGCTAGAACAGTCCCTCTGTCTGCCGCCGCAAGGCGCGGATCCCAACCTGCCATGGCACATGCTGTCGGAATTGCTGCGCGAGATCGACGGTGCTCCGAGGCATCTCTCCATCCACGTGGGCGGCATGCTGATTACGGCCTCGCCATTGATCGAGGTGGTGCCTGTGGAGCGGGCCACCATGCCCGGCCGGGTGGTGGTGCAGTGGGACAAAGACAGTGTCGAGGACGCCGGTTTGATCAAAATTGACCTGCTTTCGCTGCGCACGCTCGGCATGATAGAGGAAATCCTGAACCACATCCGCACGCAGCGCGGCATCGATCTGGACCTGGACCGTCTGCCTCTGGACGACCCAACCATCTTTGACATGCTGCAGCGAGCCGACACACTCGGTTGCTTCCAGGTGGAAAGCCGCGCCCAATCGCAGATGCTGCCCAAGATGAAGCCGCAACGCTTCGAGGACATCATCATTGAGGTGGCGATCGTACGCCCGGGGCCGATTCAAGGCAACATGGTGCACCCGTACTTGCGCCGCAGGCAGGGGCTGGAAGAGGTGAGTTATGCCCACCCATCTCTGCGGCCGGCCCTCGAGGAGACGCTGGGGGTAATCATCTTTCAGGAGCAGGTGCTGCGGGTGGCGATGGCGGTGGCGGGCTTTTCGCCCGCGGAGGCGGATCGGCTGCGCCGCGCAATCAGCCGCAGCCGTTCCACCGAGGCGCTGGCGGCGCTACGCGAACGCTTTCTGTCCGGAGCGCAGGCCAACGGGGTTGAGGCAGAGACGGCCGAGGAAGTGTTCCGGCAGTTGGCCTGCTTCGCCGGGTTTGGCTTCTGCAAGTCACATGCGGCAGCCTTTGCGTTGGTGGCGTATCAGACGCTGTACCTCAAGGCGCGCTACCCGGCCGAGTTCTTTTGCGCGCTGCTCAATCATCAACCCATGGGCTTTTACAGCCCGGAAGTGTTGATAGGAGATGCGGAGCGGCACGGCGTTCCCGTCCTGCGCCCTGACCTGAATCTCAGCCAGGCCGCATGCACGCTGGTGCGAGCGGCGCTTTCCGGCAAGAGCCCGACACTCTGCGCTGTCGCGCCAACTCCCCTCCCTCATCCACATCCGCCCACGCAGTGGGCAGGTGAGGAGTCTGCACGCCTTGACGGGTCCATGCCTGGGTCAGGCACCGGCGCTTCGCCTCTTCTGAGAGAGTCGGAGGGCGGGCCTGCGATGGCGTCTCGGAGCGCCAGCGGGAATCTGGGCATTCGCCTGGGTCTGAGCTATGTGCACGGCCTGGGCGAGGCCGGTCAGGAGCGCCTGCTGCAGCGGCGCGCCGAGGGCTCCTATCAGGGACTGCCCGACCTGTGCAAACGTGCGCTCCTGCCGCGAGTGGTGGTGGAGAATCTGATCCGCGCGGGAGCATTGGACGGCTTTGGGCAGAAGCGGCGCGATCTGCTATGGGCACTGGGGGGGCTGGACTATCGAGAGGAGGAGTTGGAGATCGAAGTGCCCGTGGACAAAGTAGCGCTGCCTGCCTTGAGTCAACGAGAACGCATGGGCTGGGAGTATGAACTGCTGGGCCTCTCCCCGGGCGACCATGTCATGCGGCTCTACCGGCAAAAGCTGCACGCAGAGGGGGTGTTGAATAGCGCAGAGGTGTGGAAGCGGCGCGATGGGGAGACCGTGCGCGTGGCAGGGCTGGTGGCTGTGCGTCAGAAACCGCCCACGGCCAAGGGCCACGTCTTCATCACCCTGGAGGACGAGGAGGGCCTGGTCAACCTGATCGTGCGCCCCGGAGTCTACGAGCGCTACCGCGCGGCCCTACGAAATGCGTCTCTCCTGTGGGCCAGCGGGCGCCTGCAGCGGGAGGGACAGGCGCTTAGCGTCCTCGTGCACATGGCGGAGGATCTTACTGCCAGATAGCCTGCAACAACTGGCGAACTGCCTGCAAGACCGAGTCTACCGAAATGTCGCGTACACAGGGATGCTCAGGCAACTCCCTGTCCGAGTAGTCAAGACGATTGCAGGGAATGCAGGCCCGCTCAGAAACGAGCACCACGTGCTTGCCTGGAGGACCCCAGGGGCCGAATTTCTGCGCATCCACCGGTCCGTAAAGGTGCACCGTAGGCGTTCCCGCCGCCACTGCAAGATGCAGGGGTCCGCAGTCCGGGCCAAGCACTAAACGGCAGCGCTGGAACAGGGCGGCAAGCTGACCCAGCGAGGTGTCACCAGCGGCAACGATTGCCTCAGCGCGCATGTGCGCATACACCGACCAGGCCAGATCGAGCTCGTCACGGCCACCCGTGATAACGATGCGGGCCTGGCAGCGTTCAGCGATGGCATCTGCGACTTGGGCCCAGGCTTCTGCTCCCCACAGCTTGACTGCTGCACCAGCCCCGGGGTGAATGGCTACGAGGCGATCGCCGGCCGCTACTCCATGGCTTGCCAGGTAGTCACTCACGTAGACCTGGTCCCCCTCGATGACCCGGAACTCGAGGCGCGCACCAGTGGCCTGTAATTGCTGCAATGAGCACGATGCAGTCGACTCGGCCGCAGAGGATGTGTCAGGGACCTGGCGCACAGCCCGTGTCTGCTCCACAAGGCCACTCGCCAGCATCCAATTCTGCAGTACCTCGTGGTGTCCGCTGTCGTAGGCGATGGCTTGCGTCAGAAATGGCTGGCACTCAGGGATGGCAAAGCCAATCCGGTGGGGGATGCCGGCCAGATAGGCGAGCAGGGCTCCCCACCAGTGGTCGAACCGCAGGATCACGGCGACGTCGAAGCGCTGGGGACGCAAGATGGTTGACCAGTAGGTCAATGCCCGGTACGGAGCCAACAGGGACGGCTTGGGCGCCCGACTGAACCCCGGGAACTCACAGACGATCAATTCGTCGAGGTGGGGGTTGCGCTCCAGGACGGGTTTTCCCCACGGTCCGACCATGCAGGCGAGGTGAGCGCATGGGAGCGACAGGCGCAAGAGACGCACGGCCGGCGTGACGAAAAGTAGGTCGCCCAGGTGGTCCGGGCGAATGAGCAGCACGCGGGGCGAGGAAGAAAGAGGCCGACCGGCACCCGTCCGCCAGAGGCTGCCGGGGACAGCCAGGCTCCGCAGCCATGCCAGCCGCAGCCGCCGGCGCTCAGCGCTCATACGCCTGGTCGAGCGGCGCGGCAACGGTCTGCCAATCACAATACTGCTCGACGAAGGCGCGGGCCGACCGGCCGAGCGCATTTCGGCGTTCCGCATCTTCCAGGAGTGCAATCGCTTGCGCGGCGAAATCGTCTGCTCTGTCGGCGAGCTGCACCTCTCGTCCGCTAGCAACCCGAATGCCCTCGGCACCCAGCGTGGTTGACACGATGGGCTTTCCCATGGCCATGGCCTCCAGCACCTTTAGGCGCGTTCCTCCACCGGTCAGGAGCGGGGCCACAAAGACATCTGCCGCCGCAATAAAGGGGCGCACGTCCTCGACGAAGCCAGTGAGCGTCACACCGGCCGTATGGGCAAGGGGCTCGAGGCGCGGGTGAGGGTGCTTGCCAACCACGTAGAGGTGCGCCTCGGGGATCTTGTCGCGGATGAGAGGCAGCGCCTGGCTGCAGAACCACAGCACTGCATCCACGTTGGGCCGGAAGTCCATCTTGCCGGTGAAGACCAGCGGGCGGCCGATCAGCGCAGCGGGCGCCACGACTCCGGGGCGGTAGAATTGCGTATCCACTCCGTTGGGCACGACGACTGGAGTTAGGCCAGGTGCAAGACGGATGAGGGCCCGCGCGTCTGCACCAGAGCACGCGATGACGCGGTCCGCGCCGCGACACGCCTGCGCCTCGTAGCGAAGCAGCTTCCGCCATTGTACAAGAGAGTACAGCGCGCCCAACCAGCGGCCCGGATGGCGCGCGTCCGTCTCGAAGATGCGCTTCTGAAGCAAGTACTCGGCGTTGTGCGCGTCAAAGGCTATCCAAGGCGCGTCAAGTCTCCGCGCCTGCATGCCGTAGCCCGCCATCTCCAAGCCCTCGATCTGCAGCACATCGGGTCGCACGGTCTGAACCATTGAACTGAGCTTCCGCCAAAACGCGGCGCTGGCCAGGCGATGCGCGATGTCCGGCGATTGCGAAGTCACCAGGCCGAGCACGCGCCGAAAGTTGCTGCGTGCCGGCGCGGGGACGGTTTCCAGGCTAGTACACAGCCGACGCAGAGGTTCGAGATCGTCAGCCCCGCGATGCGCCTCCTGGAAGGACAGCAAGTGGACTTCATGGCGCCTAGCAACCTGGGCGATAAGATTGAAGTTGCGGAGGGCGGTGCCCTGCTGCGGCGGATAGGGCACCTGCGGCGTCAAAAAGAGGATGCGTTTGTGCATGCTAGGCCACTCTGCCCAATGCCGTGCGGCTACGCCAGGCGGTGGTAGATGTCCAGGGTCTCAAGAGCAGCCTTTCTCCAGTTGAACTGCCGCGCTCGCTTCAGACCCTTGTCCGACATCTGCTGCCACAGGGCGTCGTCCGACAGCAGGCGCCACATCGCCACTGCCATTCCGTCAACGTCCGTGGGCTCCACCAACAGCGCGGCGTCTCCCACAACCTCCGGAAGCGAAGAGGTGTTGGAGACTACAACCGGCGTACCGCAGGCCATGGCCTCGAGCGGTGTCAGCCCAAAACCCTCGTAGAACGCCGGGTGCACCAGCAACCGTGCGGCATTGTACAATTCGAACAGCTCCTGGGGTGAGACTCGGCCAAGGAAATGCACCCTTGAACGCAGGCCCAGCTTTTCCACCAAGTGAAAGACCTCATCGGCGAGCCAGCCTCTCTCGCCTGCCAGCACCAGGTCGGACTCGGCGTGGTAGTTGTCAAGCAACTGCCTGTAGGCCATCAGCAGGGTCGGTACGTTCTTGCGCGGCTCGATCGTGCTGACAAAGAGGATGAAAGCACTGCCGGTCCCCAGTCGAGTCTGGAGCTGAGAGTGCATCTTCTCGTCTCGCTGCGGATGGTAGATCGGGCTGGCCGCTTCGTAGACCACAGTGATTTTGTTCTCGGCCGCCCCGGTCAGGCGAATGATGTCGCGCTTGGTACTCTCGGACACGGCGATGATGTGATCGCAGTTCCTGACTGCCTGATCAATCTGACCGTAGTAGCTGGCGCTCTCCGGGGTCAGAAAGTGGGGATAGAGCAGGAAGTTGAGGTCATGGATGGTAATAACGGATCTGCAGCTGCGCTTGAATGGCGGGATAAAGTCCGGGCTGTGCAGGACGTCCATGTCGATCGGAGCGATTTCCACTGAAAGGAGAAGCTGTTCCAGGCGATGGTGAGGAGGTGTCCACAGTGACCGCGTGCGGAAGTTGGGCTGATCCACCAGCCTGGGTTTCTGCCTGCGGCTTTGCAGGACCACAAACTGGTCGTCGTGATCGAGAGCCGAGAATTCCTGCAGCAGGCGCAGAGTGTACTGGCTGATTCCGGCCTGAGTGTAGTACACCAGCCGGGCATCTATACCGATTCGCATGTACCAGCCTTTACCCTATGCAGACGAGTATGCCCCCCACTTCTGCGCGAAGAAATGGGGGGCGGCGACGACCCTCGCGCCTATTCTAGCACGTTCTGGCGCGGACGTCAAGGCACTTCGCCCGGCGAACCTGCTTCCAAGTCCAACAGACGGCGCTTCATGACGAGGCCACCTCCAAAGCCGGTAAGCTGCCCGTTGTGCCCCACGACCCGGTGGCATGGCACGATGATGGGCACGGGGTTTGTGGCCATGACCCGGCCTACAGCGCGTGCGGCGCGCGGAGATCCGGTCTGTCTGGCGACCCAGCCGTAGCTGCGGACCTCACCACGAGGGATAGCGCGAACGCAACTCCAGACGCGGAGTTCGAATTCGGTGGCGTGGCTGGTGTCCAGGACTTCACGCCGGAAGTCTACGGGCTCCCCAAGAAAGTAGCTCTGCAGCTTGCGCTGCAGGTCAGTCAGCCGGGGTGTGCTACCCTGGACGGCATGCGGCCAACGGCGCAGCAGCGGAGACAGGGCGTCGTCGGGTGTGGCGCGGGGCAGCGTTGTCGCGAGCAGACCATCCGCGGAGACGGCGATGCCCACCCAACCCCACTCGGTTGAACAAGCGTTGATCAGTACCGGCATGCCTTCCACCTCCCTGGCCATTATAGCCTGCTGAACGGTGCGTTCCAAGGCCCGGATCGCCGCTGCGGAGCCGCGCGTTCTGAGGCGCTGGTCTTTGGTGCGCCGCCGCGCCGGCGCTATAATGGCAGACATGCTAGACCAGGGCGATAACCCGCAACTCGAGCTGCAGGTCGGCGTGGCCAAGGTGAGCAAGTACGCCACGGGCGAAAGCGGCGACACGTTCGAGATGACTGAGCGGCCCCATGGCGGCCTTTCGCTGGTTCTGGCGGACGGCCAGAGAAGCGGCCGTGCTGCGAAGATCATCAGCAATCTGGTGGCGCGCAAAGCCATCGCGTTGCTCGGAGAGGGCGTGCGCGACGGCGCGGCAGCGCGCGCCGCCCACGACTACCTGCGCACACACCGCGAGGGCAAAGTCTCGTCTGAATTGATCATCATCTCGCTGGACCTGGTGTCCAGGACCCTGGTGGTGTCGCGCAACAGCCACTGCCCGGTGCTGGTTGTGGCTAAGGATGGTCTGCGCCGTCTCGATGAGCAGAGCGAAGCCATTGGGCTGTACGAGCGCACCAAGCCGGTCATCACTGAGCTGCCGGCGGCGGCCGATACTTGGATTGTGGCGTTCACAGATGGCGTGTTGGAGGCTGGAGAAGGCTCAGGCAAGAAGTTCGAGCTGGCAAACGTAGTGGCGGGCTTTGTGGCGCGGGGCGAGGGGAACGCCGGAGCACTCGCCGATGCCATCCTGAGCAGTGCGATCGAACTGGACCAGGGCCGGCCGGACGATGACATGAGCGCAATGGTGCTGTCGGTCGTCCCCGTGCATGCTTCTGACGCGGCTCGACGCTTGACGGTGCGCTTCCCGTTGCCGGGTCACTAGCGGAGCGATTGGCAGTGCGCGTAGTCCTGGTGGGTGTCTGTGGCAGCGGCAAGACATCCCTGGCACAGGAGTTGGTCGCGTTGGGCTACGAGGTGCGCGAATGCCGCCAGGAGCACTCGGGAGTGCCCCACATGTGGCAGGTGATCTCCCGACCAGACTTCTTGATCTACCTCGATGCAAGCGAAGATGTAGTGGAGAGGCGTGGGCGCCACCAGTACGTACCGGGCTTGTATGAGGAGCAGCGCCGGCGATTGAGGCACGCCCGGGCGCATTGCGACCTGTATGTCATGACCGATGAGCTGACGGTCGCTCAGGTGCTGGCAAGGGTAAGGGATCATCTGCCGCCAAGTACCAGAGCGCAAGAGGATTTGACAGATGTTCAGGGATAACCTATAATCGCTCAATCTGTCAATAGCTGTACGCCGGCCACACCCGGCACGGGTGTGGCTGTTATTTGCCTTGGCGAGGCTTCGGAGGAAAGTCAATGCAGCAACGCGACGTGACCCTGTTGATGGTCATCCTCATGCTGGTCGGCATGGCTGCGTGGGTGGTATGGCCGGGCAATCCTGGCCTGCACGTGCACTTTGGCCCAATCAGCATCGATCGAGACATAAAAGTGCATCGCGGCCTCGATCTGCAGGGTGGAATGCAGATCGTTCTCGAGGCCGACCCTCCGCCGGGGCAGAGCGTGGATGCGGATGCCATGGCGGCAGCCAAGGGCATTGTGGAAAGCCGCGTGAATGGCCTGGGCGTCACTGAGCCGCTGGTGCAGCTCGCCGGAGGAAACCGCGTTGTAGTGGAGTTGCCCGGAATCCGGGATCCGGACCAGGCGGTCTCCACGCTGCGCCAGACAGGCTTGCTGGAGTTCGTGGATGCTGGCAGCACCTTTCTGCCTCCCGGCACCGAGGTCCGCACGAGCTACCGCGAGACGGGAGAGTTCGGAATCGTCACTCCCACACCTGCGCCAACGGAGACTGCCAGTCCGCTTGTCACGGCTTCACCTAGTCTCTCACCAACGGTGACGGCTAATCCCCTGCTCACGGCTTCTCCTACCCTCTCACCAACAGTGGCAGCCACGCAAGAGGTGTCCCCGACGACAACGGCTGAACCCCAGCCCAGCCCGACTCCGCAGCGCCGCATCTTCCGCTCGGTGATCACCGGCCAGCACCTGAAGACGGCCCTGGTTGGACAGGACGAGTATGCGCGGCCACAGATCAACTTCACTCTGACCGACGATGGCGCCAAGGTATTTGCGGACTTTACTTCGGCCAACGTGGGAAGCTACCTGGCCATCGCCATGGACGGTGTCATCATCTCGTGCCCGCGCATTGAAAGCGCCATCACGGAAGGCAGTGGGCGCATCACCGGGGACTTTAAGCTGGCCGAAGCGCGCAGCATCGTGATTCAACTGCGCTACGGCGCGCTACCTGTACCTCTGAAGGTAATTCAGAACAATACTGTTGGCCCGACTCTGGGGCAAGAGTCCGTTGACAGGAGTACACGCGTAGGCATCATTGGAGTCATCGTGGTGTTGCTGTTCATGTTGACCTACTATCGCCTGCATGGGCTGGTAGCCGATCTTGCGCTGTTGATCTACGCCCTGGTCACGTTCGCGCTCTTCAAGGTCATTCCTGTTACGCTGACGTTGCCCGGTTTGACTGGCTTCCTGTTCTCGGTGGGTACCGCGGTGGACGCCAACATTCTTATTTTCGAGCGTATGAAGGAGGAGCTGCGGCAGGGCAAGCGCTTCAGTTCGGCCATTCAGACCGGCTTT
>Ga0315274_10011606_pt1 | contig 12621 bp, 13 predicted proteins | sample YL17G02_20_MG_FD_203700 | JGI IMG/M metagenome (GOLD analysis project Ga0315274, IMG submission 203700) | Sediment microbial communities from Yellowstone Lake, YNP, Wyoming, USA - YL17G02_20 | ecosystem: Environmental > Aquatic > Freshwater > Lake > Sediment | place: USA: Wyoming | collected... | reverse complement strand
GGCAACGTTGGGCCACCTCCAGCACCTCAAGTCGTGCGGCGCTCTTGAAAATCGCCGGCGAAAAGGCATAGTGCTGAAGATAAAAACAATAGTTGAAGCACACGTCGAACGCTCCCTCTGGCGGGGAGAGGAAAACACTCGCGCAATGGAAAAAGCGGCGGAAATGGTGACAAGCCTCCGCCAGACGCCGTACGCGGCCGCCGCGAAGTTCATCGACCGATTGCGGAAAAAGTAGGAGGGCAAGGCCATGAAGATTTACGCGAACATTGCTGTAGTCCTGCTGGCGTTTGCCGCGCTGATTTTCAGCGGATGCGGCGAACAAAAAACGAGCAGCACAACACCGGCGGCGAATGAACCCTCGGCCAACACGACCGAGAATTTACCGGAGGGCGTCGCGCCGGAGAACGTCAATCTCACGACGGAAGACGACATCATCATCAACGCGAATTACTACAAGCCGGCTGAGCCGACCACGAATGCGGTGATACTCATACACCAGCGCGCCAGCAATAAGGAGGCCTGGAACCCGATAATCGGCAAGATCGTCGCCAGGGGTTACGCGGTGCTCGCCATTGACATGCGCGGCCACGGCAAGAGCACCAAAACCACAGACGGCCAGACCATCGGCGAACCGGGCCAGGGCCAGTGGTGGGAGTGCAAAAAAGACGCGCAGGCCGCGCTGAATTTCCTTCTTGGCAAGGGAATCAAAAAGGTCGCCGTGGTCGGCGCGAGCGTCGGCGCGAGCATCGCGGTTTATTGCGCCTCGGAAAACGCGGAAGTCAAGGGCATTATCCTGCTCTCGCCGGTGATAGCAATAGACCGCGCCGTCGTTCAGGCCGTATCGTCTCTGGGCAGCCGCAGGGTCTTCATGTACTACACAAGAAACGATGATCGCGGCGGAAACGGCGAATCGGTGCAGCAGTTTGCCGAAAGGATGGCGGATACCCCTCACCAGGCGCACGCCTTCGACGGCAGCGACCACGGCATGCAGATGCTGGGAGAGAAATACGGCGACCTCGACGTCAATGAAAACATACTCAAGGAACTCGATTCCATACTGAAGTAGCGGGATTGTAATCATCATGGCAAAAACAAGGAAGACCGCATCAAAGAAAAGCAGAACGCGCTCGAGACGGCGGAAAGCCGTAACCGCGCGCAAGGCCCCCCGCGGGAAGCCGGCGGCCGGAAGAGGCCTCGAAACGGCGCTGGCGAAATGGCGCAGCAAAGTAAATAGACTGGCCTCGCGGGATGCGAAGTTTATCTCCGTCTCCGGGGTGGAAGCGCCGATCCTCGCCACACCGCTCGACCTCAAGGATTTCGACCATGAGCGCGATCTGGGCCTGCCCGGGGAATACCCCTTCACCCGCGGCGTCCGACAGAACATGTACCGCGGGCGGCTGTGGACCATGCGGCAGTTCAGCGGCTTCGGCACGGCGAAAGACACCAACCAGCGCTACAAATTCCTTCTCAGCAAAGGCCAGACGGGGCTTTCGGTGGCTTTTGACATGCCGACGATCATGGGCTACGACTCCGACCATCCCCGCGCCCACGGCGAGGTGGGGCGGTGCGGAGTGGCCATTTCGTGCCTCGAGAACATGAAGACGCTTTTCAACGGCATCCCGCTGGACAAGGTCAGCACTTCGATGACGATAAACGCCCCCGCGTCCATACTCCTCGCGTTCTACATTGCCGTGGGCGAAAGCCAGGGCATCCCGTCGCACAAACTCACCGGGACGACACAGAACGACATCCTGAAGGAATACACCGCGCAGAAGTCGTTCATCTTCCCGCCCAAGCCCTCCATGCGGATAATCACCGACATAATGAAATTCGCCAGGAACCACGTGCCGAAATGGAACACCATCTCGATAAGCGGCTACCACATCCGCGAGGCCGGCAGCACCGCCGTGCAGGAACTGGCATTCACGCTGGCGGACGGCTTTGCGTACGTGGAGGCGGGAATCAAGGCGGGCATGAACGTGGACGATTTCGCGCCCAGGCTCTCCTTCTTCTTCAACGCGCACCTCGACTTCTTCGAGGAAATCGCGAAATACCGCGCCGCCCGGCGCATCTGGGCGCGGCACATGCGCGAAAGATACAAAGCGAAAAATCCCGAGTCATGGCTCCTGCGCTTCCACACGCAGACAGCCGGATGCAGCCTCACCGCGCAGCAGCCTGAGAACAACATCGTGCGCACCGCCTTCCAGGCGCTCGGCGCGGTGCTCGGCGGCACGCAGAGCCTGCACACGAACTCCATGGACGAGTCTCTCGCCCTGCCGACGGAGAAGGCGGTGAAAATCGCGCTCCGCACTCAGCAGTTGATCGCATTTGAGACGGGCGTCCCGAACACCATCGATCCGCTGGCCGGCTCGTATTACGTGGAGTCGCTCACCGATAAGATGGAGCAGGAAACCGAGGCGTACTTCGACAAGATACACAAACTCGGCGGCGTAATACCGGCGATCGAAAAGGGATTCTTCCAGCGCGAGATCGGCGACGCCGCTTACAAGTACCAGCGGCAAATCGAGAAGAAGGAGCGGATCGTGGTGGGCGTCAACGAACTCGTTGACGAAGAAGCGCCCGACATGGAAATACTGAAGATAGAGCCGCAGGTTGAAATCGACCAGAAAAGCGTCCTCGACATGGTGCGCGGACGGCGGGACGGCGCGGCGGTGAAAAGCGCGCTCGACGAAATCCACAGGGCCTGCCGCGACGAGCGGCTGAACCTGATGCCGCGCATCCTCCGCGCCGCCAAGGTCGAGGCGACGCTGGGAGAAATCATACAGACCATGCGTGAAGAATTCGGCGAATACAAAGAACCGCCGATCTTTTGAGGGCCGCGACATGGCAGAGGAGCACAAGACGCTGCTTGCACAGGCGGAAGGCTATCTAACCGCCGCCCGGAACAGCCTGTCTTTTCAGTCCTATGACGAGTGCATGGTGTTGTGCTACAAGGCGATGGACAAAGCCCTGCATGCGCTCTGCATTTTCCGCAACCTGAACGGGCCTCCCACGGGAGTATCCCTGCAGAGACTGTGTGAAACGGTGGGCTTCAAGGCCTCCGACCCCGCGCTGCTGGAGATGATCGAGAAGGCCTATACGGAAAAGCCGGGATCAATCGCGCGGGATAATTCAGGGGAGAGGCTTTTTTCGGCGGCAGAGGCCACGCAGGCCTTGCGCTTTGCATCTGATACGCTCCGGTCCATAACGAAGCGGATTGAGGGGAAAAATGTTCGCTGACGGCGACGCATCGCCGGACGCGAGGCGGCATTCGATAACAACCGGCCACAGCATCGAGAAAGAATCATGGCAAGAAACATCAGAGTGCTTGTTGCAAAACCCGGCCTCGACGGCCACGACAGGGGCGCGCGCGTAGTCGCCGCGGCACTGCGCGACGCCGGCATGGAAGTTATTTACACCGGCCTTCACCAGACGCCTGAAATGATCGCCGCGACCGCGCTGCAGGAAGACGTCGACTGCGTGGGCCTGAGCATCCACTCCGGCGCGCACATGACGCTCTTCCCCGCCGTGCAGAAAATCCTCGCCGAAAACGGCAGGTCCGACATCCTGATAACAGGCGGAGGAATCATACCCGAGGACGACATTGCGGCCTTGAAAAAAATGGGCATCGGGCGCCTGTTCACCCCCGGGGCGACGTCCGAGGAGTTCATTGCATACATCAGAGAGGAAGTGGAAAAGCGCAGGGCAAAGGAAGCCAGGGTAAAATAACCAGTTTCAAGTTCTCACTTCATAAATGAGAAAGGAGTTGCATAATGCGCCCAGTTTACATGGTGTCCGGCGGAATCAGCAAATTCGCCAAGGCGCGCCCGGACCGCACTTTCCAGGCGATAGTCAAGGAATCCTTTGACTACGCGATGAAAGACGTGCCGGATTTGACGGTTGACAAGATAGACGCAAGCGTCGCTTCCTACTTCTCCGACCACTTCACCCGCCAACTGATGGCGGGGATCATGGCCCAGGATTACCTCGGGCTGTGCCCCAAGCCTTCGCGAAGAGTTGAGGGCGGCGGCGCGACCGGCGGGCTTTGCTTCCAGTCCGCATGGGAAATGGTCGCCTCCGGACGCGCGGACGTCTGCGTGGCTTACGGGTTCGAAACGATGAGCCACGTCAACACCTGGAAGGGAAACGAATTCATCGCCCACGCCAGCGACGTCAGTTTCGACTACCCGGTCGGCGGCTTCTACAGCGGCTACTACGCGATGATGGTGGTGCGGCACATGCAGGAATTCGGCACCACGCCGGAACAACTCGCCGCGGTTTCCGTGAAGAACCACTGCAATGCGTTCCACAACCCGTACGCGCAGAAGCGCATGCGCCTGAGCATCGAGGACGTGCGCCGCTCACCGATGGTCGCGTGGCCCCTCACGAGGCTCGACATCTGCGTGATGAGCGACGGCGCGGCCTGCTGCATCCTCGCCAGCGAAGAGATGGCGAAAAAACTCACCGACAGGCCCGTTTACGTCCGCGGCGTCGGAACCGGCACCGACGCGATGCGCATGTCGGACCGGCCCCACGGCAACGTGATACTTCTGCCCAACGAAAAGAAGTCCGACTACAAGAACCTGAAATACCCCGGCGTCCACTCGTTCCGCGCGGGACGCACGGCCTCCCTGCTTGCTTACAAGCACGCCGGCATCAAAGACCCCCTGAAAGAGATCGACTTCGTCGAACTGCACGACGCCTACACATCCTCGGAAATCCAGACCTACGAGGACATGGGGCTTTGCAAGTACGGCGAAGGCGGCGAATTCGCCACATCCGGCGTGACCTTCATGCCGAACATCGACTACGGGCTTAAGTTCCCCGACAAGAAGAAGGTCGGCACCTGCCCGGTCAACCCGTCCGGCGGGCTTATCGCCTGCGGACACCCGGTCGGCGCCACCGGCCTCATGCAGGCCGTGTTCGCTTTATGGCAGTTGCAGGGGACCATCAAGAAGCACCTCAAGGACGACGCCCTGCAGGTCAAGGACGCCAAGGTCGGCGCGATACACTCTCACGCCGGAACCGGCACTTACGTAACGGTCAGCATTCTGGAAAGGAGGTTCTGAGCCATGGCGAAGAAACAAGAGCCAGATATGAATATGATGGACAAGATTGAGGAGACCGAGGAGGGGACGGTCCTTTTCAACGTCCCGTTCCCCAAGGACCTCAAACACGTGAAGGACCTCGCGCCCATCATCATCAAGCAGCCTTATCACATAGACTACATCCACTCATACGGCCAGGATTCGCCGTTCTTTGCGGCGCTCTCGAACCATCGGCTCATCAGCACAAAATGCCCAAAGTGCGGCTACACCTACGGAACGCCGCGCCTCCACTGCATGCAATGCGGAGCCGAATGCGAATGGTTTGAACTGCCAAAGGAAGGCAGAATCCACACCTTCACGGTCTGCCACTACGGCAGCCAAGAATTCTTGCCGCAGTGCCCGTTCGTCCTTATCCTCGTGGAGTGGGACGGCGTCGATACGCTGTTCCTCTCAAGGCTCGTGGGCGCCAATCCCGCGGAAGCCTCGCTCGATTGGGTGGGCAGGAAGGTGAAGGCCCGGTTTGTGCGTAATTCCAAATTTAAACCGACTGACATCTACTTTGTTTTCGCTGACTGAATTTCTGATATACTAGCGGCAATCCCGCCTCTTTTCAAACGAGGAGAGGCGGGGGTCGCCGGTGTTGAACGCAACAAACACACGATTCACTAACAGAAAGGAGAATCGCAATGGAACCAGGGCCCACTGGACCGGAACCCTTTACCCAACCGCAGCCGCAGCCTCAGGCGCAGGCGCAGCCCTCGTCCCAGCCGCCCGCACAGGTGGTCTATAGAGGCAGCAGGGCCGGCTTCTGGATTGCCATTATCTTCGGCGTTCTCCTGCTGCTCAGCGCCGGGCTTAACATGTTCTTCATGCTAACCCTCATGGGAGGGTTTGAGAAGAGCGGCGAATTCAAGCCCGTGACGGACGCCGAATATTCGGATCGGGGTGCGAGCGACAAGATCGCCGTCATCCGGATCGAAGGCGCCATCAACGACGAGGATCTCCAATCGCCCTTCGGAACCATGCTGGGGCAGGTGAGCATGTTCAAGGGCCAACTCGGCGCGGCGGAGTCAGACCCCAACGTCAAGGCCATTATCCTTGAAGTCAACAGCCCCGGCGGATACGTAACCGCATCGGACGAGATACACCACCTGCTCACCGAGTTCAAGGGCCGGCACAGGGAGATCCCCGTAATCGCCTTTATGCGGGACGTCGCGGCGTCCGGGGGCTACTACGTCAGCGCCCCGGCGGACAAGATCATCGCCATGCCAACCTGCACAACGGGAAGCATCGGCGTGCTCGCAATGCTCATCAATGTCCGCAAAGGCCTCGAAGACAAACTCGGCGTGACGGTGTACACCATCAAGAGCGGCGAGATGAAGGACGCCGGCTCGCCTTTCCGCGACCTCTCCGACAAGGACCGGGAATACTTCCAGAAGCAAATAGACAACATGTACGAGAAATTCCTGAAAGTCGTTTATGACGGGCGCAGGTTGAAGACCGGCTGGAGCGGACCAAAGGACCCCAACCTCCGGGCGCTGGCCAACGGCGCTGTCTATATGGCGGACGAGGCCAAGAACAACGGCCTCATCGACGACATCGGATATTTCGAGGACGCCGTTAGAGAGGCGAAATCCGCCGCGAAGATAACCACGGCCAAGGTCGTCAGGTACCGTTACGTTCCCCCGCCGCGGCTTTTGGGGCTTGGCGGAGCGAACACAACGAACATAAACACGGGCGTCAACGTCGAACTTGACATGAACAAAATGACCGATATCGACTCGCCCAAATTCATGTATTACTGGAAACCGTGAAAAGTCCGACCTGTCCGACCTGTCTGACCTGTCAGACAGGTCAGACAGGTCAGACCAATCAACAAACAACCGGAGCGCAAAATATGAGTGATCTGCCGCAAGGCGATATGCAACTCGTCTGCCCGCCGCTTACCGCAAGCGAAGCGCGGGCGTGGTTCAGCCAAAAATCGCGAAAACAGGTTGACAAGCGGACGACCGCAAGAGAAGCGGTGGAAAAATTCGTCCGCGACGGCGATTACGTGGGCATAGGCGGCTTCGGCCATGTGCGCGTGCCGATGTCGCTCATATTCGAAGTGGTCCGCCAGAAAAGGCGCAACCTCAAGGTCGCGGGCCACACCGCCTGCCACGACCTCGATTTCATGCTCGCCGGGGGATGCGTCAGCCACGTTGACGTGGCGTACTCCTTCGGACACGAACTCCGGCCCATCCGCACCAAGGTCGCCGACCGCCTGATAAAGGACGGCAAACTCGGCACGCAGGAATGGTCCAACGCCTCCTTCTCGTGGCGGTACAAGGCCGCGGCGATGGGCGTCTCGTTCATCCCCGTTAAGGTGATGCTCGGCACCGACACGTTCAAGTACAGCGGCGCGAGGACCGTGCGCTGCCCGTTCACGGGCGACATCTACTGCGCGCTCCCGGCCCTGTACCCGGACGTGGTGCTGATGCACGTGCCCCGCGCGGACAAGTACGGCAACTGCCAGATCGAAGGCATCACCATCGCGGACAAGGACATCGCGCGCGCCGGAAAGCGCGTAATCGTCAGCGCGGAAACAATCATCGACAACTCGGAAATCCGCGCCAATCCGCACCTCACGATGATACCGTACTTCTGCGTGGACGCGGTCGTGCACCAGCCCTACGGCTCGCACCCGTGCGAAATGCCCGGCTCGTACTGGTTCGACGAGGAAATCATCGCCGAATACCTCAAGGCCACGCAGGCGGCGGAAGATACCGCCGCTTACATAAAGAAGTACGTTTACGACGTGAGGGATTTCAACCATTACCTTGAACTTGTCGGCGGCGAGGAAAAGATGAAACGTCTCGAAAGGATTGAACGCTTCGAGGAAATGCCGCCTTATCCATGGTGAGGCAACACGTATGAAGCATACCCTGACCGAACAGATGATATGCACGGCCGCAAGGCTTCTTGAAGACTATAAGACCTGTCTCTTGGGTTCCGGCTTGCCGCTTGCCGCGGGAATGATGGCGAAAAAGACCGTCGCCCCGCACCTGATAACGGTGTTCGAGGCCGGCGGCTTTGACCCGGAATTCACCCGCCTGCCCATATCCGTGGGCGAGTCCATAACCTTCTACCACGCCACCTACGCCGGAGGCATGGACGACATCATGGGCGACGCCGGCAAGGGCATGATAGATTACGGCTTCCTCGGCGGCGCGCAGATAGACATGTACGGCAACCTCAACTCCACCGTCATCGGCGACTACTTTCATCCGCAGCAGCGCTTCCCCGGCAGCGGCGGCGCGAACGACCTGGGGTCGCTCTGCCTCAAGACCATCGCGATAATGCGCCATGAAAGAAGGCGGTTCCTCAAGCGCGTGGACTTCATCACCACGCCGGGCTACCTCACCGGCCCCGGCGCGAGAGAGCGCGCGGGACTGCCGACGCCGGGCGGGCCGTGGCGCGTCGTCACGACGCTCGGAATGATGGGGTTCGACGAAGAGACGAAAAGAATGGAGTTGCTCGGCGTTTACGAAGGCGTCACAAAAGACGACGTAATCCGGGAAACCGATTTCGACCTGATAATAAAGAAAGAGCCGGAAACCCTGCCCTCCCCCACTGCGGAGGAAGTGCGGATATTCCGCGAAGAGATTGACCCCGTGGGCGTCATCTCCGGCAAATCGAAGGGCAAAGACTAAAAACAATTGTTGGAATTCGCAAGGCGCCTCTTGGCGCGAAACACGACTTAAAATAGTTCGATACCAGCAGGAGGGCTCAATGCCTTACGAACTCACTGAAGATCAACTGGCAATACGACAAATGGTCCGCGATTTTGCGGTCAACGAGATTGAACCCATCGCCGCGGAGGTTGACGAGAACTCGCGTTTCCCGATTGAGACCTTCAAGAAAATGGCGGAACTCGGCCTGATGGGCGTGCCGTTTCCGGAGGAATACGGCGGCGCCGGCGCGGACGCCGTCTCCTACGCCATAACGATTGAGGAGATCGCGCGCGTCTGCGGCTCGACCGCGCTGAGCCTCGCCGCGCACACGTCGCTGGGCACCTCGCCCATCTATGAATTCGGCTCCGAAGAGCAGCGCCGCAAGTACGTCCCCGATCTCGCCAGCGGCAGAAAATTCGGCGCGTTCGGCCTGACCGAACCCAACGCCGGCAGCGACGCCGCGGGCACCCAGACAACCGCCGCGCGCAAGGACGGCAAATATATTCTCAACGGCTCAAAGATATTCATCACCAACGCCAACTACGCCTCCACCTTCATCATCACCGCGATGACCGACAAGAGCAAGGGCCACAAAGGCATCAGCGCGTTCATAGTCGAGAAGGACTTCCCCGGCTTCAAGATCGGCGGCAAGGACGAGAAACTCGGCACGCGCGGAAGCGACTGGGCGGAACTGATTTTCGAGGACTGCGAGGTCCCGGCGGAAAACATCGTCGGACAGGAAGGCGACGGCTTCGCGTTCTTCATGAAGACGCTCGACGGCGGCAGGGTCAGCATCGCCGCGATGGCGCTCGGCATTGCGCAGGGCTGCCTCGATAAGTCGCTCGCATACGCGAAGGAGCGCAAGCAGTTCGGCAAGGCCATCATCTCCTTCGGCGCGATACAGGAAAAACTGGCCAACATGGCCACCGAGATCGAGGCCGCGCGCCATCTCGTTTACGGCGCTGCGCGCCTGAAGGCCGCGAAAAAGAAATACGCGATGCCGGCCGCCATGGCGAAACTCTTCGCCAGCGAGGCCGCCGAACGCGCCGGCAGGGACGCCATACAGATATTCGGCGGAAACGGCTTCTCCCGCGAGTACCCCGTGGAGCGCTACTACCGCGACGCGAAACTCACGACCATCGGCGAAGGCACAAGCGAAATCCAGCGCCTCGTCATCGCAAGAAGCCTGGAAAAACAGTAGCCCCTCCGCCGCCCCGATTAAAGGACAGGAGAAACAATCATGTACAGCCAGCAGCCGCCGCAACCGCCGCAACCGCCCGTCACGCCCACGCTATGGCCGGTCGAGGGGGGACCACGAAGGAGCGGATTGGCGGTCGTCGCGCTCATTTGCTCCCTCGCGGGGCTTATCCCCTGCACGTTCGGCATCGGCCCGTTGCTGGGCGTGATCTTTGGCGCAGTGGGGTTGGTGGGGATTTCAAAATCCAAGGGACGCAAAACCGGCAAGGGACTGGCGGTGGCGGGCCTTATAATCGGCATCGTCGGCATCTTGTGGAACATCTCTTTCTGGGTGACATCCTCTCGCGCCATTTATGACATGTTCGCCAATCCTATTGCGGAGATTGACCCTGTCGCCGAACAGTATCTCAAGTTGACCTCTGAAGGCAAATATGACGAAGCATACGCAATGACGTCGCCCGACTTCAAAATGGCCACTTCCCTTGATGGTTTCAAACGGTACAACGATGACATAAGAAACCGCTACGGGGATTATCAAGGCAAGGAAGTGAACGTGCTAGGCGGGAGCAATATAAACATATCATCGACACCCACAGGCACGACGGCCGTTATCAAATATCTGGTAAAGTACAGCAAAAGGGACGAGGTCGGGCGGACGTTGACATTTGCAAAGAGCGACGGCAAGTGGTTAATTGAAAAGGATTCGATCGAGTAGATTCAAGCGGATAGCCTGCCGTCACGGGAGAACTGAGAATGCACAGCCAGCAGCCGCCCCAGCCGCCGCAATGGACGACAAATCGATAAAATACGATTCGGACGGGGAAATACTGCAAATCAACTTCAAGGTTAACTACAGCAAGAAAAGAGACGTCCTCCGTCGGCTGGTTTTTATGCAGAACGGCGGCAAATGGTTTATTTTGCAAGACAGGCTCGATTAAATCATCAGGATTTATCATGCTGATATTGCGAACAATCATACGTTTTGTGCTCGTTGTCGCCGGTCTGATATGCATTCTCGACGGGCTGTTGAATGCATACCGCCTGTATTCACTGCGCAAAATAGGCGAGGTTTACCTCTCCCTTCCTATTCCGGGGCCTTTCAGCAGGATGGGAATCGGCGTGGTATTGATCGCGGTAGGATTGATCGCAAGCGGCGTGCTCGGCAGAATCGCCGTCCTCAAACAGAAAACACCGTCGCCGTGACCTCAACCAACGCGGTCAGACGCCGAAGAGGAGTCCCGACCTTTCATTTATGAGAATAATAGAGGAATGTCGGGACGACGGGAGGGGTCTGACCCCCGGTAGGCCCAAAGCACATTATCTCAAAAAGGCCCATACATGAAGAAGTATTTCAAATTCATTCTCATATTCGCGATTCTCGCCTGCATCGCCGCAGGCTGCGCCCCGAAGCCCAAACCCGCTGAAACGCCAAAGGAAAGCCCTCCCGCGCCCAAAGAACCTCAGCCCGCTCCGACGGTCGAACAGCCCGCGGCGAAGCCGCCAGTGCCGGAGGAAGGCCCCGCGCCTCCCCCTGAACAGCCGGCGGGCAAAACGCCCTTTGAAGTGGCGCTCTACGCCACCGATACCTTCTACCGCATCGACTATCCCATCGAAGTAACCGTGATGCTGCGCAACAATTCATCGCAAACCGTAGCGCTCGACAAGGGCATCAATTTCCTGCGCGGCTTCGTCGTCAACGACGTCCCCAAGGGACTTTCGGAACACGGCGGCGGCGACGCCTTCGAGCAGCCGATCGCCATACCGCCCGGCGGGTTCATCGGGCGGAAAATCGACCTCGCGGCGTATTTCGACGACTTCAAAAAGCCCGGCCGTTACGTGGCGTACTGGTCCGATCCGGAACTCGGCCAGTCCGAACCAATCGAAATGGAAATAACAACGTACGCGATGCTGATGACCGATTTCGGGGACATCGACATCCGCCTCATGCCCGAAGTCGCGCCCGACGCGGTTGCGCAGTTCAAGCGCCTCGCCAATGAGGGCTTCTATGACGACTCCGTCATAAGCGGCATCCAGGCCGACAGCCTGGTGGCCGTAAGCCCCTCGGACAAAAACCTGCAAGAATACGCCGACAAATACGCCCCCCTGAAGCAGGAAGCGCCCACGGAAGGCACAACCGTCGGCGATGTCGTCGTCGCCCGCCAACTCGACATTCAGATGCTTGACAGAGGCCGGCCGGAACGGGAGGAATTCCTCAACAGCGGCGCGCCTTCATTCTTTGTGCAACTCATGCCGGGCACGTCATCCGGCATAAAATACACGATTTTCGGAAAGGTCTTCCGCGGTCTTGAAGTCCTCTACGACATCAGCCACGCGCGGCAGGCGAGAGGTTCGCAGGGGCAGACACTCTCCCGCCCGGCGGAAGAAATACGCGTAAGCCGCGTAATAATCGTGGATGAGGCCCTTCCCGCCGGCCGCAATCCCAACATCGCTCCCCCGGCTTCCACACCCGAGGCGGAACTCAGTCTTTCCCCGCAGGCGGAGGTCTTCACATACGGCGAGCCGATAAACATCCAGTTAACGCTGAAAAATCCATACAATTCTTCGCTCGAATTGCCGTCAATCGGCCTGAAAAACGGCCTGAAGATAAATCGGCTTGAGGAAAAGCCCGGTGAAGAAGCGCGGCGCGTTGAAGTGGAGACAAG
>Ga0315274_10011602_pt1 | contig 12622 bp, 8 predicted proteins | sample YL17G02_20_MG_FD_203700 | JGI IMG/M metagenome (GOLD analysis project Ga0315274, IMG submission 203700) | Sediment microbial communities from Yellowstone Lake, YNP, Wyoming, USA - YL17G02_20 | ecosystem: Environmental > Aquatic > Freshwater > Lake > Sediment | place: USA: Wyoming | collected... | reverse complement strand
CCAGCCCGTTCATTTCGGGCATGTTCACGTCCGCCAATACAACGTCAACGCTCTCTGTTCGGAGAATTCCCAGCGCGGCTTTCCCCGTCGTTGCCTCTATGGGTTCAAACCCGTGTCGTCTCATAAGGTGGACGAGTGTCCACCGCACGTCCGCCTCGTCATCCGTGATAAGGACCCGGCCGCTCATTTTGTCGCTCATGTTCAATTGCCGCCGACTCCTTTCCTGGGGGACAAGGGGCTGCAACCCCTTGTCTTCGAAGAAGCCAGGCCGCTCGTGTGTCTCCACGTTGACCGAGGCGGCCCGAGGAATACGATCCGTCCGAACGCAAGCATCGAGAACGCCTTCTCGTCCTTTTCGCACCGAGACATGAGACGCGCCCCTGGGCGCGCGGCATGGCCCCTTCGGGCTACTGTAATGCTACAGATAGGCCAGGTGGTCCGCGTGGCTTGATGAACCCAGATGGCTTGATGGCGAACGCGAGACATGTGTATTGCCGCCGCCGCTGGGGTGAGAACCTCCACTTCCGCGGATCTCCTCACACATCGCGGCCACGGACCCTCGTATGCTGGCCATGGCTCCAGTGATTCCCGTCCGTCTGCGATTTCGCATCGGGGTCTTCAGGAGACCAGGCTGACTCACCTCACCGCACCCTTTACATCAGGTATATTAGAACGGTTGCAGGCAAAACGTGGGTAATGAAACGGCAAAATTTCGGTAAAGAACAGGCGATCCTTACGTGGCTTCGCCGGCGGCCGGAATCGTGGCCTTTGAAGCCATCGTCAAGCCGTGGCGCCTTTTGTTCGAGTTGCGTGTTGCCCGGCCGACTCTTTGCTCAGCGTGAAGTAGAACGTCGCTCCTTTGTCGACTTCACCGGCCGCCCATATCCGGCCGCCGTGTCGCTCGACGATGCGCTTCGCGAGGGCTAAACCGATTCCGGCTCCCTCAAAATCCGCCGCCTTATGGAGTCTGTGAAGTGGAAGGAACAGCAAATCGGAGTCACGCATGTCAAAGCCGACTCCATTGTCCTGGACGAAATAGGCGGTCTCGCCCTCCGTTTCCGTGCAGCCTATCGTAATCCGCGCCGTTTCTCGCCGCCTCGTGAACTTGAGGGCGTTTGCCACGAGGTTCACCACGACCTCCCTCACGAGCGTCCGGTCGGCTTGGCACGGAACCAGATCCTGAATCATAACCTCGATACGGCGCCCGTCCTGCTCGTGCTGCTGCTCTCCCAGGACTTCCTGCACAAGTCTTCGCAGGTCTACGCGCCGTTTTCTCATGGGTTTCCGGGTTACTCGTGAGAACACGAGCAACTTCTCAATGAGATGGGCCATCTGGCACGTGCACTCGGTGAGCATATTCAACTGCTGGCGGGCGCCGCTGGGAAGTTGCGGCCCGTAATTTTCAAGCAGCAAGTGCGCAATCCTGTTCATGAACCGCAGGGGAATCCTTAAGTCATGTGAGATGGAATCACTGTACGATTCAAGTTCCATGTTCGCCGCATCAACGTCGGACACATGCTTTTGAAGCACCTCATTCAGTCTCTCGATTCTTCGCTCGGCCTCCTTTTCCCTTGTGATGTCCTGGATTTCCAAGAGAATCGTCGACGGTACGCCCTTCCCCGCATGAATCCGCCGAGCGTTCACGAGAAGAACCGCTTGTTCGCCCGTCGGCAATGTGCACACCACCTCAACGTCTTCCACGTCACTGTCCCTTGCGATGACGGGATCGAGAACCAGTCGCAAACCAGGTTTGCAGATCGGCCCCGAGATGACCTCACGGATCAACTTCCCCTTCAGGTCGGTTGGTGCAAGCCCAAACATGCGGTAGAACGCTGGGTTGGCGCTCAGGGGCCGCCACGTTCCATCCAGAACGAGTATGGGCTGGTGCAGGGTTCTAACGATGTCTTCCGCGGTCTTCATGGGTGTATACAGACCCGCTTGCACTGTCTCTCCGCCGTGGAGCCGACAGTCCCTTTCCCTCGTCTGTACTTCCACTGACTCTATTATACTTCCATCTGGCCAAAAAAGAAAGACCCCCCAGCGGAGCGCAATGGGAATCACGGGAACGCACTGGGTCAAGAGCTGGGACGCAGGCACACAGAACGGACAGATCTGTGCGAAGTGGCGCGCGCGGTAGGAGACAGTATTCTACCCACGGGGAACAGAACAGAAAGCGGGCACTCGCCTACGTGCCCGCTCCAAAAAGCCTTATATGGTGCCCGGGGCGGGACTTGAACCCGCAAGCCCGATTAGGAGCACTAGGTCCTTAGCCTAGCGTGTATGCCAATTTCACCACCCGGGCCACACATCCTGATTCTACTCGACCCCGAGGCGGGAATCAACATCGGTTTTCCCGTCGGACTGGTCGGACGCGTCGGATACAGCCTCCAGTCTACGCGTGTGGATGTGTTTCGCGGTAGACCTGCTTGAGGTGGTCGATGCTGACGTGAGTGTAAATCTGGGTGCTTGACAGGCTCTCGTGTCCGAGCAGCTCTTGTACTACGCGGAGATCGGCGCCGGCATCGAGCATATGTGTTGCAAATGTGTGGCGCAGGGTATGAGGCGATACTTCGCGACGGCCCGGCAGCACCTGTCGGACGTATTTCTCGATGACGCGTTGCACGCTCCGTTGGGTGAGCGGCCCGCCGCGTGCGTTTACGAACAGGCGGTCGTGCCTGGGATGGCCGAGTTGCTCGCGAACAGAGATGTATTCGTTAATCGCGGATACGGCGAAGGAACCCAGATGTGCGATGCGCTGTTTCTTGCGCTTGCCCGTCACCGTGAACCGTGTGGCGGAAAAATCAAGGTCGCCGATAACCAGACCAGCCAGTTCGCTGACGCGGATGCCGCTCGAGTAAAGCGTCTCGAGGATCGCGCGGTCGCGGATGCCGAGCGGCTCGGACAGATCCGGCGCCTCTATCAGGGCGGTGACTTCCGGGATCGATAGCACCTCCGGCAGCTCACGTGACAGCTTCGGCGATTTGACCGTTGCTGCGGGACTGTCTTCGATCTCGCCCGAGCGAACGAAGAATCTGTAGGCCGCACGGATCGCGGCCAGCTTGCGCGCCGAAGTTCGCGGTGTTCCACCCGAGCTTTGCACGTGCGCGAGAAACGCACGGATATCATTGCGCGTAGCGCGCCGCAACGCATCGAGCGACGCGGACGGGCGCTCTTCGTCAGGATCACGCTCAAACGCCCGCGGACCATTCACCGCGTAATCGCAGAACTGCTCGATATCGTTCAGGTACGCCCTTAGCGTATGCGCGGAAAAGTCCCGCTCGACCTCGAGGTAGTTGACGAAGCGTTGGATTTCCGGTGTGTACATGGCGACTCGATGTTTTTCCGCTCCTCCCGCACCTTCCTGCTCGTGCTCGTAATCGATAGATTACCGGAACGATCGCACAACGGCACAAAGATCAACACTAGCAGTGTCCGCTCGTTCCCAAGTTGAACTTGGAAACGAGCGAGGAGGGCGAGCGGCTCTTCTACGAGTTTCAATTACGATTACGAGCACGATTACGAGCAGGAGCACGACCACGGGCGTCACGCGCACGCTATGGCTCCTCCGGAAGCACCTCTTGATAGTCGCAGTCGGGCGCGGGGCATTTCCTTGTCGGCGGTTTCTCGCGTTGTCTGACCAAAGTGGTCCAGGAGTTGCCGCATTTCGGGCAGGCCACTTTCTTATCGATCTCGCCGAACACTATGAAATCGCAGGCCGGATACTTGTCGCATCCGACGAACCGCCGCCCGCGCCCCCGCCTCGTGACCAGGTTTCCATCGCAGCCCGGCCGGACACATTTGAGGTTCAGATCGATGGGCTTTGCGAAGCGGCACTTGGGATACTTCTCGCACCCCAGGAATTCCTGTCCATCGCGGCTCTTGCGGATGACCAGGAACCCGCCGCATTCAGGACAGGCCTGATCCGTTTTCTGAGGCGGCTGCTTCGGGGTGTTCGGCTTCTTTTTTCCTTCCTTGTCCAGCGCGTGCGTGGTTTTGCAGGCGGGGTACTTCGAACAGGACATGAACCTGCCGAAGCGCCCCTCTCGAATCACCATCGGCGCGCCGCACTTCTCGCAGACCTCATCAGTCGGCTCCGCCGCCGAAGCCCTCGAGATCCTCCGCGTGGTCTTGCACTGCGGATACCCGCTGCAGGCCACGAACAGGCCGAACCGTCCCTCGCGCAGTTCGAACGGCAATCCGCACTCGGGACAGGACGTTTCACCGCCAAGGATATTCTCGACAAGCCGGCGCTGCGCAGCCTCCAGATCCTTTACGAACCCTGCGTAAAACTTTTTCAACAACTGGTGCCATTCCTGTTGGCCTTCCTCGACGCGGTCAAGGTCCTCTTCCATAAGCGCGGTGAACTTGATGTCCAGGATGTCCGGGAAGTTGGCTATGAGGAGAAGGTTCACATCCTCGCCGAGCTGCGTGGGCTTGAGCCGGTTCTTCTCGCGCTCGACGTAACCCCGCTCTTGGATCGTGTTGATCGTCGGCGCGTAGGTGCTCGGGCGTCCGATGCCGTTTTCTTCGAGGGCGCGGATGAGCATCGCCTCGGTGTAACGGGGTGGGGGCTTCGTGAAATGCTGCTCGGGTTTCATCTCGCGCGCGGACAGACGTTCGCCTTCGCTCACGTCGGGCAACGGCTGCGTAGGCTCTTCCGAGCTCCCATTGTCTTCCGAGGTCTCCTCGTAGAGCTTTGTGAAGCCCGGGAACTTGACCAGCGATCCCGTTGCGCGGAACCCGTACTTCTTGGCCGTGACGTCGATGGTCATCTGATCGAGGATGGCCGGCGCCATCTGGCTCGCCACGAACCGCCGCCAGATAAGCTGATACAACTTGAATTGGTCGTCGTTGAGGTATTGTCGAATCGAATCCGGCGTCCGCGCGGTCAACGTGGGCCGGATCGCCTCGTGGGCATCCTGCGCCCCTTTCTTGCCGGTGTAGAAGTTGGGCTTCTCAGGAAGCATGGCCGGTTCAAAGTTCCCGCGGATGTACTGCCGCACGTCGGCGATGGCCTCCCCATCGATGCGCGTGGAGTCCGTGCGCATGTACGTGATAACGCCCGTGCTGCCCTCGGGGCCGAGCGTAATGCCTTCGTACAACCCTTGCGCGATAGCCATCGTCCTGCGCGGGTTGAAACCGAGCCGGCGAGACGCTTCCTGCTGCAACGTGCTCGTGATGAACGGCGGGTAGGGATTGCGGCGGACGTCTTTCCGCTCGACGGCGGCCACCGCATATTCGGCGCCTTCGAGGTCGCGGATGATCTCCTGGACCGCCGCCTCGTTTCCGATCTGCGGCTTCTCCTCACCGATACGGAACAGCCGGGCCGTCAGCGTGTCGCCGCGCTCCGTGACGAGCACCGCATCCAGCGTCCAATACTCCTCGATGACGAAGGCCCGGATTTCCGCCTCGCGCTCGCATACCATGCGCACCGCCACGGATTGAACGCGTCCCGCGCTCAGTCCTTTGCGAATGCTGAATTGCAGCAGCGGGCTGATCTTGTAGCCTACGAGGCGATCGAGGATCCGCCGCGCCTGCTGCGCGTTGACAAGGTTCTCGTCAATCGGACGGGGATGCTGAGCGGCTTCAAGAACGCTCCGTTTGGTGATCGCATTGAACACGATGCGCTGAATGGGTCTGTCAAACGATTTCAGCAGTTCGGAGACGTGCCAGCCAATCGCTTCCCCCTCGCGGTCCGGGTCGGACGCCAGCAGGATTCGCTCAACCTTTCCAGCCGCGTCCTTCAGGTCCTTGATGGGCTTCGACGCCTCCTTCAGGGCGACGTAGGTCGGCGCGAAATCATTCTCAATATCCACGCCGAGCTCATTCTTCGGAAGGTCCCGCACGTGCCCATTGCACGCCTTGACGATATACCCTTGGCCCAAGAACTTATTGATCGTCTTAGCCTTTGCGGGCGACTCGACGACCACAAGCGTTTTCGCCATATTCATCGACTCCCGTTACAATAGAAGGACGCCGCACTCCCTCCGGAGTGGGCGTCGCATCATAGGTTCTCCGGCATTCCAACAGTAGCGGCCGCGCCCAGGGGCGTTTCTCCGAAGCCGCCCCACAGCGGCGTTCAGTGCAACGTGCCCTTCTTGTCCTCAAACACGTCAAACAGCATCTGCTGATAACCGACGTCGCGCCCGCTGCAAACCATCCACGACAGCAAATAATCGAGTTCTTCGAGACCTACTTCGCCTTCAAGGTGATTCATGTAGTCCAGGATCATCTCGCGGTCATAGGGATCGAGAAGGCCGTAAAGGTCGAGTCGCGACAGCGCGTTCCGCGCTTCAGGGGTGAGCTTATACTCCTCGAGGATCGAGAACAGACGGATGGAATTCTGCCCCTGCCGCGCCGCGTGCGACGCGCCGCAGAACCGCGGGTTGACAAGCTTCATCGCGGCGTCGATCTCGCGTTTGTTGTAGCCCTGCCGCGAAAGCCAGGATCGGAGACCTTTTTTCGAGGGTAGCGTCTCCGGACGCTCTTGCAGCCTCCGTAGAATTACATCGACAATATCCGTAAGCGAATGCTTCATTTCCGACTCCTGTCGCCCAAGTGAACATCATTTTGCCTGGACGACCTCAAGGACTATTGTAATTTCCGGCCAGCGTCGAGTCAACTGGCAAAACTGAAATGTGAAACGGCCACTCTCTTGGTTCGAGAAGATTCCTGGCGGGCGTTCAGGCTAGACTATAGCGCGGGTGCAGCCGCCGGGTGTCGCGCAAGATACACCCGCCATTGGGTACAGGAGTCAGATTCGATGCGATTTCACAAGTATCAGGCGCTCGGCAATGACTATCTTGTTCTCGAAAACGCCGGTGCGGAGGCCCTTTCGACTTCCCTGATTCAGCGCATCTGCGAACGGCATTTTGGAGTCGGATCAGATGGCATTCTTACAGCGGCCCCCGTAAGCGGCGGCGACTTCGGATTGCGGATCTTTAACCCGGACGGATCGGAGGCGGAGAAGAGCGGCAATGGGTTGCGGATCTTTGCGAGGCACTTATGGGATCAGGGTCGCGTGACGGAGAAGCCGTTCACGTTGGCGACGATGGGCGGAGTGGTCCGGTGCCAGGTGCGCGATAATGGACGTATGGTCTTCGTCGAGATGGGCGTGGCGCGGTTCGAGAGCGCAGCCATTCCCGTGCAAGGCCCTCCTCGCGAAGTCATCGATGAACCCATCGAGGTCGGCGGGACGGCGCTGCGGTTCACCGGTGTGACCGTCGGGAATCCCCATTGCGTGATCTTCATGCAAGACGCGTCGAAGGACATCGCGCTACGCGTCGGCCCGTTGCTCGAGCGACACGAGATGTTCCCGAACCGGACGAACGTCCAATTCGTAGAGCCGGTAAACCGGCATCGAATCCGGATCGAGATATGGGAGCGAGGGGCCGGCTACACGTTGGCTTCAGGCACCAGCAGTTGCGCGGCGGCGGCGGCCGCTGTCCGCCTCGGGCTCTGCGAGAGTCCCGTAACCGTTGTGATGCCGGGCGGCCAACTCGAGATCGGCGTCGGCAAAGACTACGACCTTACGATGCTAGGCCCCGTGCGGAAGGTCGCTGACGGTGAACTCGCGCACGAAATGCTCGACGACCTATGAAACGTGCTAAGAGGTGGGACAGAGGTGGAGGCGCGCAACCTGGCCTGAAGCGTCCACCGTTACTTCAACGTCCAGCTTGCCGCGCTCGAATTCGCGGGTGACTGAGGGACACTGCCTCTGAACGGGCAATTCACATGCTGTCCATGCGTAAGGTATCATTGCCGGGCGCAGGAGCAGCGGGCGCATTGAAAGAGAGAGTTGTCACCTTATGGTACTTCGTTTGTTCTGCTGTATCTGGCCTGCCCTCATAGCGGGCGCCGGCCCAGAGACGCTGCCGTATCATCCCATTATTGATCCCGCCTTTCAACAGGAGCTAAACGCGAAAACTAACAGCGTGTTGTCAGTCAGCGACGAGATCGAACTGCTCGTGGACGGAAGGGAATCGTACCCTGTTCGCTGGCGCATGCTCGAGAATGCGAAAGAGTCGATCCATTTCACGACCATGTACATTTTCCGCGACAAGACGACGAAGCGGTTGGCCGACCTGCTGGTGCGCAAGAAGAATGAAGGCGTGGACGTGAAAATGATCGTCTATGGAGCATATTCGCTGGGAAACTTCGATTTCTACCTCCGTATGCAGAAAAGCGGCATCGATGTCCAGCTTTACAGTTCCCTCCCGGATTTCCTGTTCCGGAATCCGCTGCGGTTCTGGACGCGCCACCTTCACGACAAGTATCTGGTGGTTGATGGGAAGGAGGCGTTACTGGGCGGGATGAACTGGAGTGGACGATACGCCCGCGGAGGGACAAGCGCGAAGGTGGCGTGGCGCGATACCGACATCTATCTTCGAGGTCCGCAGGCGGAAGTCATGGAGAAGGAGTTCATGGCCCGCTGGAACCGCAAGGCAAACCCGGAGGAACACAGGCGCCTTTCGGCGGAATTGGACACGCTCTACGCAAAGCCGATGTATCCGGAGTCCATCGACTACTCGGATTGCGTCCAACCCGACGCAGACGGCGACGGCCGTTGCGAGGTCAGACATCTGACGCGCTTCCTGTGCCAGCAGCCTTACGAGCAGAACGGCATCGCATACATGACCAACTTCTACAAGGAGATCATCGACCGCGCGCAGAAATGCGTGTTCTGGCAGAGCATTTCGACGCGGCCCGCGCCAGTTCAGAAGAAAGCGTTGATGGATGCGGCGGCGCGCGGCGTGAACGTGTGCCTGATATCGAATTCAAAGCGGAACATGCACATGCTGCCGGCCGGTGGCAAGATCATCTATCCCCTTACACGCGTCATGTACCGCGAGCTTCTTGAAGCGGGCGTTCGGATCTTTGAATACAGCGGGCCTGCCCCGATGCATTCGAAAGGGTTCCTAGTAGACGATGTAGTGGCCACGATCGGCTCTTACAATGCCACGTTCACCTCGGAACGTTACTACACCGAATCGGGGCTTGTCGTATACGACACCGAGGCGATCCGCGCCATCCGCAGGATGATCGAGGACGACCTGGCCTTGTGCAAGGAGGTCACGCTGCACGACCTGAAACCGGAGAAGCGGCGCTCATGACAATGGCAATCCACCTCTTATCCGGTTTGACTGACTCTTCATGACACGGTAGCATCTGTGCCAGCAGGAGGATGTCATGGAGATCCGGACGTTTCAGGTTACGCCGTTTGTTGTCAACTGCTTTGTCGTGAAGGATGGGAACGAGGTCCTTATCATCGACCCGGGTGATGCGCCGGCCTCTCTGTTCCGTTATATTGCGGGCTGTACGGTGCGCATGATTGTGAATACGCACTGTCATTGCGACCACTGCGGGGGGAACGCCGAACTGATAGCGAAAACGGGTGCGGAACTCGCGATTCATAAGGAGGAATTGCCCTTTCTTCGAGCCATGGAAATACAAGCGCAGATGTTCGGAACATCCGTGACGCCCTCTCCGGACCCGAGTCGTTACCTAAAAGAAGGCGACACGGTTGAGGTTGGAAACACTTCGTTCAAAGTGGTTCACGCGCCGGGGCACAGTCCCGGGCACATCATGCTCGTGGGCGATGGGTGTGTGTTTTCCGGGGACGTCCTGTTCCAGGGGTCGATAGGACGCACGGACCTTCCCGGGGGAGATCATCACCAGCTTCTGGAATCCATTCGGAAGAAGCTGCTGACCTTGCCGGATGAGACAGTCGCGTATCCGGGGCACGGCCCCTTTACGACCATCGGTGAGGAACGGCGGACAAATCCCTTCCTGGCCGGCTTATGAACACTCTCGCGGCCTTGTTGATAGCGGTCTTCTGCACGGGCGCCGAAACAGAGGCGATCCGCCTGGGGGTGGCCCCCGACCAGCCGATCCCGCACGTGTACATCGATGATCCGCTGATTCTCGAGATCGAGTCCGACAAGGACACAACCGCTAACGTCTCGCTCGAGATCACGGCGGACTATGGGGCGCCGCCGGTGAGCCTGATGCTAGGACCTATCCTTCTGCGGGCGCACGGGACGCATTGGTGCGCGGTCGAGGGCGCCCCTTCCGACCGCGGACGTTACCGCATCCACGCGCGGGTCGAGGCGAATGGAGCAGTCCATGAAACGGACACGACGTTCTGCCGCGTGGACCGGCCCGTGCCGGACTACGTGTTGCCTGTATGCGCCATGACAAGCGACCTGGAAGGGCGGTTGATGTTGGCTGCGAAAGGCGTCTCTGTACAATGGGTGCGACTTCCGTCAACGCTGCCGGATCTTCCGCAGCGGATTGACCAGGTGACGTCCTCGGGCTTTCGTGTGGCAATTCTGCTTGACGCCGCCAATGCGGATTCGGCCGAGTCCTTGGCCAAGACCCTTGGCGATCAGGTTGCCGCTTGGGACATCGACTGCGCAGGTCCCCCTGATAAAGTGATCGCCGTTTCCAAGGCGTTGCGTCACGGGGGATCGAAGTCGCCCGTGCGCCTTGTAGTGAAAGACGCACAGACGGTCGGCGCCATGCTCGCGGCGGGCGCTGGGCAGTCGATCAATGCCGTGGTCTACCGTGCGGAGTGGCCGCAGCGTTCGAGTCTGGCCGAGGTGTGCCACGCGGCTCAGCGCGCGGGCTATGAGGGTCTGCCGCTTCATACGGCGATATTGAGCGGCGACGGGCAAACTCCAGGGCAAGGGGTTAATCTGAGCCGTCAGATCCTCTTGAACCTTTCTGCAAACATCTGCCAGACGGAAGTGGATAGCGGCCTCATTTTCCAGGACGGATTCGGAGCAGGATATGTGTATCTCGACGCGCTTGCGCATCGTCTCAAGGGAGCGAGATACGTCGGGGACATGGACCTCGGGGACGGCTTGACTGCACTTGGGTTCCGCATCGGCTCGGGATGGGCGCTGGCACTGTGGTCCAGAAAAGCGTCCCATGATGTGCCGCTACGGCTTGAAAACGCCGCCAACCTGGTCCTTTACGACGCGCGGAACAACACGCTTCCCGCGCCCGAACTCAAAGACGGGTCCGCAACGGTAACCGTGACGGAGGAACCGCGGTTTCTGACCGGGACAGCAGGCTCCATAGTCATCGAGCTGGCAAAGAGCACGGCGCGCAAGGGAGCGGCGGCCTTCGCGGAGTCCGAAAGCCTGAAGAAGGGACTCCCTTCCGAGGTCCTCGAGTTTGTGGGGAAGTTCTCTTCAGCCGATCTGAGCGGGTACAACCGGCTGGATTTCTTCAACCTCTTGAAGATCTTTCCTCGGCTCGAGGAGATGTGGCATGCAGGTGCGCTGTCACGATCAACGGCCGCGCCCGCGCTGGCGGCGCTCCACCGCCTGGCGCGAGCCCTGTGCATCGTCGAGCAGGAACGCGGCGAAGCCTTTGTCGAACCGCTTCAGAAGACGTTGGACAACTGCGGCCAGTTCCAGTCGGTGTACCTGACGAGTTCGGCGGCAACGCCGGAAGCGCGGGAACGTCCGGATTGGCTGTTCGACCTCGTCGGGCGGCTGATGGCCGAGGCGGAACAGTTGAATGCTGAAGGGCGCGTGACCGAGGCGTGCGCTGTGGCGACGCTGGCGGAATGGCGTGCGCGGGCACTCGAGATTGCGGCCAAGGCGCAACCGTTGAGTCAACCGGAGAAAGAAACGAAGCCTCCCGAAACGACGCCCGCCGCCAAAGAGAAAAAAGAGGAAAAGCCGAAGGCCACAGGAAAGGCCGGCGCGCCCAGCAAGCGGAAACAAACGACGACTACGAAGAAGACATCGAGGAAGACCAAGAAGTAGGGTTTGGGTTCAGCATTGTTTGATCGGACGGATCGGACTGATCGGCCCGATTCGTCGGATCTATCTGACGGATCCAGCCCTAAACCCCACATCGGAGGTGACCATGAAACGTATTGGCGTCCTTTCAAGCGGAGGGGACTCGCCTGGAATGAACGCGGCCATTCGGGCCGTCGTCAGGACGGCAATCTACCACGGCCTGGACGTATTCGGGATCGAGCACGGATACCAGGGGTTGATAGACGGACAGATTCAGAAGATGGGCGCCCGCTCGGTGAGCGGCATCATCGCCCGAGGCGGCACCATTCTCAAGACCGCCCGCTGCAAGGCGTTTTTCGAACCTGAGGGCCGGACCATCGCCGCGCGGCAGTTGGCCAAGCATGGCATCGAAGGACTGGTGGTCATCGGCGGCGACGGCTCCTACCAGGGCGCGCAGAAGCTCCACGACGAGCACGGCATCAAGTGCATCGGCGTACCAGGCACCATCGACAACGACATCGGCGGCACCGATTTCACCATCGGATATGACACGGCGCTGAACATCGCCGTCGAGGCGATAGACCGCATCCGAGACACCGCGGCGGCGCACGACCGGATCTTTTTCGTGGAGGTCATGGGACGCCACAGCGGATACATTGCCATGATGAGCGGGATTGCCGGCGGCGCCGAGGCGATTCTCGTGCCGGAAACGCCCACCGACATTCCGCAGTTGGTCGACGATCTCATATCCGGACGGGCAAGGGGAAAGACAAGCAGTATCATTGTGGTGGCGGAGGGCGATGAGGCGGGAAGGGCCATCGACATCGCCGCAAAGGTCGCGGCCATCTCGGAGTTCAAGGACACGC
>Ga0315274_10011600_pt1 | contig 12622 bp, 12 predicted proteins | sample YL17G02_20_MG_FD_203700 | JGI IMG/M metagenome (GOLD analysis project Ga0315274, IMG submission 203700) | Sediment microbial communities from Yellowstone Lake, YNP, Wyoming, USA - YL17G02_20 | ecosystem: Environmental > Aquatic > Freshwater > Lake > Sediment | place: USA: Wyoming | collected... | reverse complement strand
CGCGCTTTATCGGGATCAGCCTGCACGACATCGCCGTGGCGTCCAGGGCGATCGAGAGCGAGCAGATTGACGTCGTGATGCTGCCGGTCAACCTGATTGGGAACGCGATGCCTGGCCGCAAGGAACTACTGAGCCTGTGCGCCAGGCGCGGGGTGGGGCTGGTGGCGATGAAGCCGTATGGTGGTGGGAAACTCTTGCAGCACAAGGGCACGTTTCGCGCCGCGCGATACCAGACCGGCGGCGAAAGCTTCAAGGCCAGGGTTACGCCGGGCATTACCCCGGTGCTGTGCCTCAGTTACGTGCTGGCGCAGGTCGGCGTTTCGATGGCCGTCGTCGGCGTCAAGAACAACGACGAACTGGCGGCAGCGTTGCACACGTTGGACGCGAGCGAGGCGGAGCGGGACTTCTGCCAGATCGTGGCGGATTTTGGCCGCTATGCGGAAGGGGACTGCGTGTACTGCAACCACTGTTTGCCCTGCCCGGCCGTCATTGACATCGGGCAGGTCAGCCGCCTGGTTGACGTGGCCGAGTTGCCGATTGCGGAGGAGTTGCAGGCGGCGTACGACGCGCTGCCGGTGCAGGCTTCGGCCTGTACCGAGTGCGGCGTGTGCGTGGAGCGTTGCCCCTTTGGTGTGGACGCGGTCTCGAAGATGAGACAGGCGGTTGAATTGTTCGAGCATTGAAAGGAGAACTCGGATGGATCGCATTGTGGCTTACTGTGGTTTGGTGTGCAGCGATTGCGCGGCCTACGCCGCTACGGTGGCGGACGACCGGGCCGCGCTGGAGCGGGTGGCCGCGCAGTGGCGCCAGGAGTACAACGCGCCCGGCATCACGGTCGAGTCGGTGATTTGCGCGGGCTGTGTGACCGACGACGTACGCAAATGTGGCCATTGCGCCGAGTGTGACATCCGCGCCTGCGGGGTGGAGCGGGGGGTGCTCAACTGTGCCTACTGCCCCGACTATGGCTGCGAGAAGATCGAGCGCTTCTTCGGCTTCGTGCCGGCCGCGCGCGCGGTGCTGGACGAGGTTCGTAGCAGCCTGTAAGCGTCCGAGATTCCTCGCTTCGCTCGGAATGACGACCTTGTCTGTCATTCCGAACGCAGTGAGGAATCTCAGCTTCACTCGGGGTGACACAGCCACAGGAGGGAAAGGTCACCAATGGCCGATTTCACACTCGAACAACTGAACGCCTTCATCGTGCGGGCCAAGGCGGTCACCTACGTTGGCGGCGGGGCGAAGAGCCTTTCGTACCGGCCCGGCTCCCACGACCTCCAGTTCCACGAAGGCCCGTTCTCGTACCTGGACTGCTACTTTGGCGGCTCCGACTTCCTGGGCCAGGAGGTGGTCTACTATGAGGGAAAACCGGTGTGGGTCATGAACTACTACGGCCGCATCCTGGAGCCCCCGCGGATCGCGGCGGCCGAGGCCGGGCGCATCATCCAGGAGAGCCTGTCCGAGATGTACGAGGAAGGGCGCTTTCTGGGCGGCTTTGAGCACGCGACCGCCGACGGGGCCTACGTGGACACGAGCGTGGGGGACGTGGCCTCGTTCACCGGCCGCGAGTGGATCGAACGGGACGGCGTCAAGGTGTACGAACTGGTCTACCACGGCGGGTTGATCAAGGAGTGAAGATTGGTCGTGTGCAAGAACTCCTGACACGGATGCGCAGGATTTCCGGATCATAGGAGCCTGATTGATGAGTAAGTCTATGGTCATGTGCAAGAAGGCCAGGTCTGGGGATGCAGAGGCGCTGGCAGAGATTTCGGGGCGTGCGTTCGATAGCGACGTTGACTGCGGCGCACCGGGGCCGGGTGGCCCCCCTGGCTACAAGTCTGCGCAGTGGCAGGCCCGGATGATGCGAATCGGGCAGTATTACAAGATCCTGGTGGACGGCCGCCTCGCCGGCGGGTTGATCGTCTTCCGCAAGGCTCCGCAAGAGTACGAACTGGGCCGCATCTTTGTGGGTCCCGACTTCCAGAACCAGGGGGTGGGCGCCAAGGCCATGGAGTTCCTGGGGGAGGAGTTTCCGCTGGCGAAGCGATGGACGCTGGGCACGCCGGCCTGGAACCGGCGCACGCGCCACTTTTACAAGAAGGTGGGGTTCGTGGAGATGGGGGAGGACGGCCACGGGGGGATCCTGTTCGAGAAGCGGATTATCGCTTCAGCATCCAGGCCCAGCCTCCCAGGGTAATCTGTCCCCTATAGGCAACGCGGAGGAGTCCAGTGAAAGTCGTTGACCTGACACCAGTACGTCCCGATCGAGCATTCCCGCGCCGAGGGCCACGATCTCTACTTTGTCCAGTGCATCTGGGTGCACGGGTACGACGAGGGGCTGGGCAACGTACAAGGCCGGGGCATCGGCCAGGCGTTGCTCCAGGCCGCCGAGCAGGATGCGCAGGCGCTGGGAGCCAGGGGGATGGCCGCCTGGGGGCTGGCCTTCCCCCACTGGATGCCCGCCGCGTGGTACGAAAAGCACGGCTACGTCGAGGTAGACCGCGTGGGAGTGGACGTGCTGGTGTGGAAGCCGTTCTCCGAGGATGCGACCCCTCCCAGGTGGCTGCGGCCCAGAAAAGCGCTCGACGTCACGCCGGGCAAGGTGACGGTGACCGCGTTCGTCAACGGCTGGTGCCCTTCGGCGTGCGAGGTATCTGAGGTCGCCCGGCGCGTCGCGGCCGAGTTCGGAGACCGGGTGGTGCTTCAGGAGGTAGACACGTCCGAGCGAGAGGTTCTGCTCGAATGGGGGATCGAGGACGCCCTGTTCATAGACGACGAGTGTATCAACGCCGGAGTGACGGACTATCCGCCTCCGGGTTACGAGGATATCAAGGAGAGGATACAGCGGAGGCTGGAGAAGGGTGGCTACCGCCTTTGACTTGGAGAGGAGGAAGGAGATGGTCTGTTCCAACAGTCTGGCTGGAACGCTTGATGCGCTCAATGAGACGTTTTTCTACGGCCGCCCGCTGTCCGGGGCTCAGGCGGAAGAGGTGGCCAGGCGGATCGCCGGGCGACAGGTCAAATCGGGTGCGTGGGCCGGCAGTTTCGCGCCGACCGAATATGACTACCAGGAGGGGGTGCGGCTCTTTACCGGGGAGCGGCTCAGGACCCGGTTGGCGGCCAGGAATGTGCTCACGGCGGAGGCAGCCAGGGCGCTCGTGCTCCTGGACGTAGCGCCTGACGATGTACAAGGCACCCGTGAGCGCGCAGGCCGTTGGCTGCTGGAACAGTGCTTCTCTTGCGGTTGCGTCGCCGGCGAATGCGCGCATTCTAGCGTGGGCCTGATGCGGTACCTGGCTGCCGGGAGGGGCGAGGACGTGGGACGCCGGTTGACCGCGCACGTCGTGGCGCTGTCTCAGCGCCGCGACGGCAAAGGCAGGTGGCAGGGGTTCCCGTCCTACTATACCCTGTTGGCGCTGGCTGAAACCGGCCTGCCCCTGGCGGTGGAGGAACTGCGGTATGCCAGGCCCGCCTGTGAGCGAGCCTTGAAGCGCCCGGCGGATAGCGATCCATTCTATGAACGCCGGCGGGCCGTTGTACAGAGGGTTCTCAACTCGTGATGCGCTGCCCGTTCGGGGTGGACGTGGCGGTGCGGATGAGGCCGGCGGTGGAGTTGTTTGAGATGGCGTGTCATGCCGAGCGAAGCGTGGTTTCTGGATAGCGGCTCAGTGCGCCTTCCGCCGCTTCCCGCACTCGGGTGACCAGTTCCGGTGGGTCGAGGGCTTTGGCTTGCGCACCGTAGCTCAGCACCCAGCCGGTGGCCCAGTCCAGGCTGGCGACGCCGAAGCGGGTCGTGATCGAACCATCGTCGTGGCCGGTGACGTCCATCCAGTGCCCATGGCGCTCCCGCACCTCGAAGGCCGCGCCGGACTCCAGGTGCACCACGACCCGGTAGTTCGGCTCGAACATGGTGCGCTCCAGGTACTCGCGCACTGAGAAGTCGCGGGGCATGCTAAAGTGCTCCTCCAGCGGCCTGATCTCCTGGATACGGTCCACGCGGAAGGTGCGCAGAGCCTGCCGCAGGTGGCAGAAACCCACCAGATACCACAGCCCCCACTGGAGTGTGAGCGCGTAGGGCTCGACGACGCGATCCGTGTCGTCCTGGCGGGCGAAGGCCCGGTAGGAGAGGAGGGCGCAGCGCCGATCCCCGATGCACTGGCGTAGTTTGTGGATCGTGGCTTCCCAGGGGCGGTAGTCCCTGGCGGTGAGACCGCCGACGACCAGGCTGTGCCGGGCGCGGGCTACTTCCTGGCGCAGGTCATCGGGCAGGACGTTGTCGAGTTTGGCGGTGACGGCGGTGACCGCGTCTTCGTACGTCCGGCCCCACACCTCTCTGACCAGGTTGGCCCCCATGTAGAGCACGGTCGCCTCCTCGGCGGTGAAGAGGAGGGGGGGCAACTTGTACCCCCGCACGAGCGAAAAGCCGCCGTACGGCCCGCGCTCCGAGTAGAGCGGGATGCCCATCTCGTCGAGCATGAGCATGTAGCGGTGGATCGTGCGCTCCGAGACGTTCAGTTCGCTTGCCAGTTCCGCGGCCTTCCAACTGGAGCGCGATTGGAGCAGCAGGATCAGCGACAGGAGGCGGGTGGCGACGTTGCTCATACGATCTCTATTATAGCACAAATTTATGACGGGAAGTGTCAAGAACTAAGAAACCAGGTTTTTCCCAAAAACCTGGTTTCTATGACGTATGGTCCGTGGTGCGTGTTTCGTGTTCCGTCACGTACCACGTTTCACGTGAACCGAGAAACCCGGTTTTTCCCAAAAACCGGGTTTCTTGCTCTGTCCACGTTTTACCTGGCCTCAATCTCCACCAGCGCCGTCATCCCCCAGCGCAACTCCGGCGCGGCCTCGTCCAACGCCACGTAGACGGGATACGTCACGTCCCCCCGGTAGTCCACCGACTGCAAGCCGATGCGCACCACCCGCCCCGGCAACTTGAGGTCGGGCAGGGCGTCCACCGTCACCACCACCGCCTGCCCCTGCGCCACCCGCGCCACGTCCAGTTCCGTCAGGTCGGTCGTGCGCGCCTGCAGTTGCTCCAGCGTCGCCAGCACGAAGGCGACCTCGCCGGGCGCCGCCGCGTCGCCGGGCTCCACGTTGGCCGCCGTCACGATCCCCGCGAAGGGGGCCACCAGCGTGGCCTGCTCCAGGTTGCTGCGGCTCATCCCCGACGATCAGGGGCGGGTCGTTGGCCAGCGCCCGGGCGATGGCCGCTCGCTGCTGCTGCCCACCGCTCAGCGCGCTGGGCAGTTTGTCCGCCTGGTCGGCGATGCCCACCTGCTCGAGCAATCTGCTGGCCCGCTCCTTGCGCTCCCGCCGCCGGTACGTGCTGCTAAAGTCCATCGGCAGCATCACGTTCTCCAGGATGGTCAGCGTGGGCAGGAGTTGGAAGAACTGGAATATGTCGCACAATGCAATCCCAGTGTAACACATAGAGGGCGCCAGCGCATCAGCCTACCGGCCTGTTTGTGACCTGGCCAGATGGGTAGTTTCTCAACTGGGCAAGTGGCCAGCCTGTCGTCTGGCCTGTCCCAGCCTTCCAGGGACTTGTCCCCAATGCGTGACGCTCCCCAGCGGCCCCGCCTCCTCGCATCTCTGCGCTATCGCGGTATAATAGGCGGTGACGGATGGTAAATATCTCCACCGCGAGCCGGACGACTGGCCAGAGGTGGAACTGGCTGATTTCATTGAGCGGGTACGCCGGGCGCTGCAGGAGTGGGAGGGGTGCCTGGCGTATTTGCAACGGCAAGAGTGATAGGTGTGCTATGATAGCGACGGGGAAAGACCTGCTCAAGAAACCCATCCTGCCCAACAAGGGAGCGGCCGGCGTGAAGATAGGTGCCGGGGCACAGGTCGTGAAGGACGTGTGGGGTAAGCCGCTGGAAATCGAGCAAATCCGGCCCGATTTCGTGCGCTGGTCATACGAGAGTGTCTGGTTCTGGTTCAGAGCCGGTAGGGTCGAGCAGGTCGCCGTCTATGCGGGCTACGAAGGCAGGACGAGAGAGGGAGGAATAGGCATTGGGTCGGCGAGGGAGGAGGTCGAGGGGGTGTATGGCGCACTTGAATGGGATGGATGCTGGTTGATAAACCAACCACCTTTCGGGATAGCGTTTGACTTTGACAGGCCCCAGTCGGGCCTGCAGAGGGTGACGGGGATCTACGTCTTCCGGGAGTGACGTCAGGATTTGCCTTTAACCCGCAGGCCCCATCTCCTCTGTGACTGTCTCAGGATGAAATCTATCATCTGCCGGGCCGTTTCGACGTGTATGTCGTGCAATTCCTGATTGAGCTCGGAGTGCTCTCTTAACCAATCTCCCTCGACGCTGGGGATGTCCGCGATGCGCGAGAAAAAACAATCGTTCTCAATGTGGTAAGGGCCACCAAAAGTGAGAATTCCACCGCCCTCCACGGCCCAATCGTAGAAGGGCGTGCCTTTCAACCGCTCGTAATACTGCTCCCAATCCACAGCATCGTAAGCGGCGTTGAACAAGGTGTTGCCGGTGTCTCTTTTGAGGATGTCGTTGACTTCCTGGCTCCAGTACAACCATTCGGTTAGCGCCCACGTCAACGGCCACTGCGGGGCGATTTGTTCAACACGGAACTTTGTCATAACTCATCTATCTGCTGTGTGGCGTTCAGCTACGTATCTCGTTGGTATGGTACACCACTTTCAGTAGACTACAACCTGATCCGCTTTTACCCTGTCCTCGCACTGGCGATAGTCGTCGCTACCGTTAGGCACCATCTGGCACACGGCGACATCCAGGAACCGGGAGCGCAGCCTCGGCTCCGCCAGATCTTCGGGCCGGACGTTGCTCGCCACCAGTGTGTGCACCTGAGAGCCGACACCCCCAACGGAAGGAGTTCGCCAGGGGTGCACGACTTGTGCTGGACGGCCAAATCGCGCTGGAGGATTTTCGGTTTGGTCTACTCGGGAGGAATACCCCAAAGTGTAATGACGCCGCCATTGTTCGATGCAGCCAGTACCTTCCCGTCAGGGCTAAACGCGACAAACCCCTCTCCTACCAGCCCACGCCCTATGCCCAACCTGCTTTCCTCGCCACGTTCTGAACCCATGAGGACTTGCCGATTGCGCCAGTCCAAGACCTCGATATACTCACCGACCACCACGGCAAGCAGGTTGCCGTCATTTGAGAATGCCAGGCCGTCTACTGCGTCTGTATATAGTGCCACACTTTCCACCCAATCGGCCCCAGGCCCCTCTGAAACCATCTGCACGATACCTGAGCCGAGATCGTAAATGTAGACGTTCCCAATTCGATCCCCTATGGCCAGTCTTGCTCCGTCTGGGCTAAATCTGGCCTTTGTGAGACCCTCTTCAAACCCACTGATGGTGGCGATCAACTGTCCGCTGACGTTCCATAGAGTGACTGTGCTGAGAGGCACTTCCTCGGCTACTGCCAGAAGAGCCCCAGACGGACTAAACGAAATGTCGGCAATTGTCACGCACCTGGCAACATCCGAGATCTTGTCACCTGTGATTACATCCCATAACTGCAATCGGCTAGACGCCAGATTGCCACATGTTGTACTCTTTCCCCTGGCGAAGACTGCCAGGAACTTTCCTTTTGGGGCTACTGCCATGCCTCCGTACACCCCGAATTCAACGTTGTCAATAGAAGTCATCGGTCCTTGTTCAGCCACTGGATCGATGATCGAGGCCGTCTCCTCTGCTCCCAGTGCAACAACCGAGGCATCGCTCGCAATTGCCCCACGTTCATTGGGATGATTCATTTTCTGGACAACCGACAGTCGCTTTACGTCAATGGCTGATATGCCGTTACCTGTCACCGCTATCAAGTTACCATCTGGGGTGAACGCCAGGTCCTGTAAGATGAGCGTGTTCCATTCCTCTACCTGCATAGGTTTACCTGCTGCCACATCCCACACAACAATGTGGTCACTGGAGACGGACACAACTCTCTGCCCATCCCCGACAAACGTTACCCATGCAGAAATCCATCCAGTATCTGGCGGATGGGAGTCCAATGTCAAGCGCACCGGTTCATGTGAACCGTCCGTGTTCCATACATAGGTAGCATCTTCTGCCGCGACTGCCACTGATTTGCTACCCTGGCTAAAAGCGACGTGAGTTGCTGGACCCTGGCACTGTACAACGCCTAGAACTTCGTCCGTATCCAGATCATATACTATCGCATTGTGGCTATGAACCAGAGCTACGGCTAACATCTCTCCATCGGGACTGAAATCCACATCGTTGGCAGGGCCCTCCAACCCAGAGGTCATGAACGTTCTCATCCTTTCACCTGTCCCAATGTCCCACAAATCTACCGAGCCACTGGCGTTCCCTGTTGCGAGCGTTCTGTTGTCTGGGCTTAGAGCCACTCCCCATGCAGGCCACGATGTGATCTGTTCGACAGATTGCCTCTGGGAAAAATCCCAAATTGCCACATCATCTGAGCCCCCTACGACGAGCGATTTACCGTCGGAACCTAACGCTATGTGACCGACCGGCTTTCCATCCGGCTGCCTCAGATCGTACAAATGCTGGCCGGTCAACGTGTCCCAGACCATAATTGCTCCATCGCCATGTGTGGTTATGAGTTGCTGGCCATCTGGGCTGAATTCAGTCCCGTTTACTATAGGCGTTTGAATGAAGTAGCGCTGCCTGAAGGGGCTTAGATCGAATACGTAGAAACCTGAAAGAGTCCTGACCGCGAAGACTTCCCTGGTACCCTCGGCAGTCTGGACGCTGGTTGCTCTTCCAGAAAGCGCCGTTGATCTTCCCACGCTGCCAAGTTGTCTGATCTGAGCAGCATTAGCCCCTGTAATCTCCTGGAGTATATCAACCGGTATCGGTATCGGGGTTGGGGTCGGTTCCGGCGTTGGAGTTGGCTCAGGCGTGGCGGTTGGCAACGGCGTCGGCGTGTGAGTCGGCGCAGGTGTTGGTGAAGGTTCAGGCGTCAGAGTCAGTGGAATGGGTGTGCCGGGAATACCACATCCGGCCACCAGCATTACGACCAACACCAACAGGATAGACAGGCCACGTGTGACGCTAAACAAATATCGCATCTCTTTCTGCTCCTTACCTTGGTTCGTCAGTAGTTCCTCATGACGAGCGGTAAGTACACACGCTGCGTTTCTCCTAGCACGGCGAAAATTGAGAAGTGATCCACCTGGGCAGTCACCAGGTTATCAGTGGCGCTCACGCTACTGGTGATGCCCTGTTGTGACCACTGGCCTGTTCCTTCGCTCCACCCATAGAGCCCGAACGTATCCTCAATAGCCGGGCCTTTCTCGGCGTCGGTGTATTGCACGGTAATGGTGTAAGGCTGTGTAGGATGGGCCGGCTGGCCCGTGCTGCTGTAGACAGCAGTGACGTCGAACACGTGGCCGATGCCAGTCAGGATACCGCCGGGAGGCATCCCAGAGGCAGGTGACTGGGTGATGATTACTGTATCCATGATAGCCCCAGCCGGGATCTGGATGCTGGTGTTACCGTCGTAAGACTCGAGTTCGCCGCCAGCGGTTCCGATTATATTGTTCACTCGGGTAATGCGCCAGGTAGCAATGTCGAAGGTTGAGATCGGGTAAGTCCGCTCAAGATATGGTTTGCTGGCGATCCTCGATGCGTAGTGATACAGCGGTATCATTACGGCATCGCTCTCTACCAGGATTTCCTCGGCTTGCCGGTATAGGGTTTTGCGGGTGTCGGGGTTCTGTTCCCGCACTGCCTGGTCCAACAGGCTTTCGTAGGTGGCGTTTGTCCAGTTACCAAGAGCATTACGAGAGTGTATGAGGGGTACATCGTGGAGGTAGTTGTAAGCCTCGTAGTAGTCGGGAAACCAAACATTCCGCCAGACCTGTAGCTGACCTTTATTCAGCAGGTCTGAGTAGTCTTGCCAAGGCAGACTTTGTAGAGTCACGCTTATCCCCAGAGTGTCGTACCAGCTATCTTGAACGTATTCGGCGACGCTCTGGTTGTTCTCATTGGTGTTGAATGACAGGGCAATAGGCGGCAACCCCTGACCGTCAGGGTAGCCAGCCTGGGCCAGCCATTGCTGTGCCTGGATGCGGTTGTAGGGGATGCCCACCCCCTCAGCGTAACCGTCCACGTGGCCGAAGATACCGGGCGGAGTGAAGGTGAGGGCTGGCTGATCAGAGTCGCGGTAAAGCACACTGTTGATAAGCCCCTGGCGGCTGGTGGCCGCAACGAACGCCTTGCGCACCAAGGGGTCGTCAAAGGGCTCCTGGGAGACGCTGAAACCATAATAATAGACGCCGGGGTCAGGCTTAATATGTACTTCCTGGCGCAGTACGGGACCAAGCGAGGTGCCAAGAGGTACCTGAGCAGCGTCCAACTGCCCATCCAGGTACATCTGCCAGGCTGTGTACCAATCCACCATCCACATCTTCGCCTGTTCAATCTGAACGTTGGCGGCATCGTAGTACGTAGGGTTTTTGCCCAGGAGGATGTGGTCGTTGTGGGCCCATTCGGTTAGCCGGTAGGGGCCGCTGGTGACGATATTGGCTGGCTCTGTCCAGGTAGGGACACCGTGCGCCTCGATCGCCCACCGGGGCATTGGGCGAGCGATCCACATAGAGAGGATGGAAAGAACGTAGGAGGCTGGTTCCTCTAGAGCAACCCGAAGTGTGGTGGTATTCATGGCAGTCACCCCCACCTGATTGGGGTCGGTGATCTCGCCCAGGTGATAGGCTGCAGCATTCTTGATGATACGCAGGACGTAGGCACCATCCGATGCCGTAGCCGGGTCAAGGGTGCGGAGGATGCCGTAGCGTACGTCGTGGGCGGTGACCGGGTTCCCGTCGCTCCAGATGACATCGTTACGCAGGGTAAACGTGTAGACGGTGCCGTCTGGCGAGACAGTCCAACTTGTGGCCAGCTCGGGTCGTACCTCGCCAGTCTCGTCATCCAGGTCCACCAGGCCGATGAAAAGTTGCTCGACGACGGCTCCAGATGTAGTGTCCCAGGTCTTGGCCGGGTCCAATGTGGTAGGATCCCCGCCCAGGTTAAGGTACAATGTGAGAGGATTGCTGGCTGTTTGGGCACTTGTACTGCTTTGCTCCAATTCTGGCTCCTGGGCGGTTACAGCCCACGCCAGGATGAGGGCCAGGCTCGCAGCGAGCATAGATACGAAGAGAACATGCTTTTTCATCACTTGCTCCTTTCAGCTTGTCCGTATGTGAACCGTGCTAGAGTGAACTGCCAGCGAGTTGCTCTGGCAGGTGTTTTTTGGTGGGTCGGGTGTCCCCTATACCGACTGCTCACGGTTGCTGGGCTTACGAGCGGGCGGGCTACGTGGCCCTGCGATGTTTACCTCTTGAAGCGTTTTCGTTGCCTTGGCCGGTACTCACGCTCACGTTTGCCGTGAGACGTCGCTCTCTGTTCGCACAAACATATTGTATTGCGTTTCCGAGAAAAGTCAACCTGGATTCACCGCACAAGCCCTGTGGTAGGGATGACTGGCTCCCCGCCAACTTATGCAGTGGAAGTTCTACGAGCAAGCCCTTCCTCGCGCCTGTGTGCTATCGCGGTATAATACGCAGGCAGCGCAAGCGCTGAGCCGCCAATCGTTTCGAGTCGGAGGAGGAATGACAGACCTGCCTGAGTTGACCGAATCGGACGTCCGTCGCTGGACCGGCGAAGCCTCGTTCGAGCGCGGTGAGAGGTACTTTGGCGCCGGCCACATCCTCGATCCACACCTTCAGGGAGACACGCTCAAGGCTCGCTGCCTGGGCTCCCGTCCTGGGGCCTATCACGTCGAGGTGACCCTGGGGCAGCAGGGCATCGTCTCCGGCAACTGCTCCTGCCCGGTGGGGGGCGGCGGCCACTGCAAGCACGCCGCGGCTCTCCTCCTGACCTGGGTGCACCAGCCCGAGGCCTTCCTGGGGATGGAAAGCCTGCAGACAGCACTGGAGCAGCGCAGCAAAGCCGAGCTCGTCGCCCTCATTCGCCGCATGATGGCGCGCTACCCCGACCTGGAGTCGCTGCTGGAGCTGCCCGTCGTCGGCGAGGCGGGGGCGGAGCGTCCCCTGGACCCGCAGGTCATCCGCCGCCAGGCGAGCGACGCCTTCTACGGCGCGGGGTCTGACGAGTGGGGCGGGGTCTACAGTATCGCCCAGTGCCTCCTGGAATTGGTGGACATTGGCGACGATTATGTGGAGCGGGAGGAATGGCGCAACGCGGCCACCGTCTACGAGACCGTCATGCAGGTAGTCCTGAGTAATTACGGCATGGTGCAGGACGAGGAGGGTGACCTCCACGCCGTCGTCGGCAGGTGCGTCGAGGGGTTGGGGGAGTGCCTGGAGGCAGCAGAGGACTCCGCCCAGCGGGAGGGACTGCTGCGCGCCCTGTTCGACGTGTACCGCTGGGACGTGGAGTACGGGGGCATAGATATGGGGTACGAGGCCCCAGACATCATCCTGGAGCAGGCTGCGCCGGAGGAGAAACGGCAGGTGGCCGGGTGGGTGCGGGACGCCATGCCCGTCGGCAACGACTGGAGCGACAACTACCACCGCCAGCGGTACGGCGGCTTCCTGCTGTGCCTGGAGGAGGACCAACTCGACGACGAGGCTTTCCTGCGCATCTGCCGCGAGACGAACCGCTGGCACGACCTGGTGG
>Ga0315274_10011599_pt1 | contig 12623 bp, 10 predicted proteins | sample YL17G02_20_MG_FD_203700 | JGI IMG/M metagenome (GOLD analysis project Ga0315274, IMG submission 203700) | Sediment microbial communities from Yellowstone Lake, YNP, Wyoming, USA - YL17G02_20 | ecosystem: Environmental > Aquatic > Freshwater > Lake > Sediment | place: USA: Wyoming | collected... | reverse complement strand
TGCCCGTCATCCTTTGCTTTTTTTGCCGGTTTGCCCGCGATCAGAACCACCTTTACGAAATCAAAACTGGTTATAACTATATTACGATACTCGATTATTAGAATGTGTTAATTAATAAACGTTAAGTTATTGGTTTATTTGCCCTTTCCTTTTTCCAGTTCTTCTTTCTCAATTTTCAGTTTTTTCTCCAATTCTTTCTGGCGGCCTGATATCACCGGTTGCCCGCTTGCCTCATCCCAATAGATACCTCTATTCCTGTATGCATCGTTGTCTATCAGCCTGCGCAGAGATATGTCATATCCTTTTTTTGGATTTGAAAGCCTTTTTTCAAGGTCTATCCCGTCCCTCCAGATGATTTTTTCTATTCTCCTGTTCAGCTTCTCCGATTCGCTTTCTGCCTCAGCTTCGCTTGGCATTCTCTCATCTCCCTCCGGAGATAAATCATCTATGGGGTCCGTTGCCACCTTTTTATCCCTGATCGTTTTCGGTTCAATTGGGCCTTTCTTTCCCGCTCCAGATGGGTCACTCTTCTGCACGGTTGCCTGTTGGCTTCCGGAGAGATTTATGCCACGCTTTCTTGCCGCGTCCAGAACAGCGGCATGGCTTATCTTATCTCCTGAATCGCTGAAATCCTTCGCAGCGAGAATCAAAACGTTCCTTCTCATTTTATCTTTTGCCGCATCGTCTCCTCTGATTATCCCGATGCTTTCCATGAATGACAGATAAGAATTCACGCCCGTTCTGGACATGGTTCCGTATGAAATCCCAGAGAACCTTTGAAGGATCCTTACTCTGTATCCTTCATTCATGAAAAATGTATTCATGGTCATTCCGGCCTTTCTGAGAGCATCCTGCGCGCCTTGAAGATCATGGTCGAGCATGCTGGTTATCGCATAATCGACGCATATTTCCGTGTTTCCGGCATCTGGTCCCACACCCGCTCTTTCCCTAATATCATATCTTATAGTCCTCTCATTTTTAGCACTTCCTGTTTCCCCGCCAAGAGCCCTGTACCTTTCCAGCGCGGCGGATCTGTATTTAGGGTCAACTAGCATATTTGCCTGATCAATATCGACGCTATCGCTTTCTTCCAGTGAATGATAAAAAAGACTTTTGAATCCACGCCCTTTGAACACCCTATTTGAAAGATTTTCTCGGGCAAGATTTATTGCATTTTCAGCGTCTACGTATCGCCTAGATTTCATCTTCTCCTGGGCATAATCATAAAGTCCGTTTGCTACCTTTTTGGGTTCTCCCAATCCTACTATAGTTATCAAAGCTGGATCTGTATCATGTGGCAGTTTCATATGAATATTAGTATAGGTATAGTATTTAAATATTAATTACTATTAAGAAGTAACAATTTTAAGAATCTGAGCCTATAGAGCCTACTTATAGAGCCCGCGGTTCTCGATTTGCGCGAGGGCCATTATCACCGCGTATCTGGTGGTGTCCTTTCTCGTGTACCTGCCTTTCGTCAGCTGGCCCACCGCCCCTTCTGACGACCCTAAATCCCTGTTCTTCGTCAGGCCTGCCTTAAAGTAGGCCTCGTCTATGTCCAGGTCCTCTTTGAAGACCAGCTTGGTGACGGCAGGCGGGTATTCGAAGCCCGAGGAAAGGCCCATGCAGGTATCCTTCCCGTCGAAGAAGACGCACACGCACACGTTCATGAACCCCGTCTTGGTCTCGGGCACGCGCATGAGGCCGTCCTCGATCCCCACTGAGAGGTCGCAGTTGCGGAAGGCATTCTGCGCCCGGATCACAGCCCCCCTCACGGTCTCCTCGAGGCTCTTCGGCTGTTTCCTCAGCACCTTCTGGTCAACCTTCTCCTTTATCACGCGGGCATCCTTGAGGAGGCTGGATTTCTCTATAGCCTCTTTAACTGCTTCCACTTTCACATTATTGTCCGTCCCCACGCGTATTATCATATTTTATAGTGGACCCGGGACCTTTATATTAATTTAAGATTTCGAAACCAAACCACAAATATGATCACCCGCGTAAAGCTCCAGAACTGGAAGTCGCACCTCGATTCGGACATGTCGTTTTCTCCCGGGGTGAACGCGCTGATCGGGATCATGGGCTCCGGCAAGAGCTCGGTCATGCAGGCGATATCATTCGGCCTCTATGGCACGTTCTCAGGTTTAAGTTCGAGACGGGTGGCGATCTCCGACCTGATAATGAAGAAGCCGCACGAGAAAGATGTGGCTTCAGTCGAGATCGAGTTCAGCGCGAACGGGAAAACTTACTCTGTAAGCAGGATGATCTCCCTGAAGAAGGGCACGGCCTCCGCGGAGATCAGGGAGGACGGTAAGCTGCTCGAGGTCAATCCCGCAGCCGTGACCGCCCAGGTGGAGCGGATACTCCAGATGGACTATGACCTTTTTTCGAGAGCCGTCTACTCCGAGCAGAACGGGCTCGACTACTTCCTCAACATACCTAAAGGCAAGCGGACGCAACAAATAGATGACATGTTGAAGCTCGACAGGTTCGAGCGGGCACGCGAGGCCGCGGTATCGATACGCAACAGGGTTACCATAATGCGCGAGGAGAGGCTGAAGACCATAGTGGAGATGCGCTCCAAGAACATCCCTGAGAGGATAGAACTTCTCGAGAAAGAGATCAGGATAAAAGAGGATGAGAAGACCCTTCTCCAGAAAGAGGTCAAGTCAGCCAAAGAGAGGTTGTCTTCATCCCATTCGGAGCTCGAGAAGGAGACCCTTGGCCTGAGAAAGCTTCGCGATTCCGTCTCCGAGCTCAACGGCAGGATAATATTCCTCAACAACCAGAACCGCGACATGCGCAGCCGCAAGGAGGCGGCGGCGAAGCAGGAAGAGGCTCTTTCCACTCTGGTCAAGGATCTGGGCGAGCACCCGGAGAAGCGCATGGAAGAGCTGAGGAAGGGGATCGACGGGATGAAGAGGGATCTGCACACGAAGGAGGCGTTGATAAGCGAGCTTCGCAAAGGCCTGGCAGAGCTTGACGAGTCCGGAGAGAGATGTCCCGTATGCGATTCAGCCCTCCCGCCGGAGAGGAAGGCCGAGATAAAAAAGCACAGGGATTCGCACATGGCCGGCCTGAAGAACGAGATAATGGACCTGGAGATCATGCTGACCAAAAAGGAGGAGGAGCGCATCGAACTGGATGAGAGGCTTGACCGCATGAAAGAGCTGAAGGCCGCGCTCAAACATACTGAAGACTTTGAATCGAAGACCACAGCCAACGAGAAAGAGACAGTTGAGCTGCGCGCCAAGGTGGCAGTGGTTGTAGGTGACATCTCCCTGGCAGAAGGTCGCGAGGCTGGGAAGAGGAAGGAATACCAGGAGCTCTATGCACGCCAGCGCGAGCTTGAAACGAGGAGTAGCGGCATAGATGAGGTAATAGAAGAAAAGATGTCCGTGCTCGAAGACCTAGCTGACCAGCAGAGGATGCTCGCGAGGTATTCGGAGGAAACCGAGAGCTACAGGTCCATTGCAGACAGCATAGAGTCATTCATAGGCGTGCTGAAGATCACCCAGGACCAGCTCAGGGACGAGTTCCTCAAGACCGTGAACAGCATAATGGAGCAGGTGTGGGCGGAGCTGTATCCGTATGGAGATTTTACTGGAGTCCGCCTGCACATAGATGACGATTACGTACTGCAACTAAGAGGCTCTCGCGACTGGGTTTCAGTTGACATTGTTTCAGGAGGCGAGAGGAGCTTAGCATGTCTCGCCCTGCGCGTGGCATTCTCGCTGGCTTTCACACCTAACTTGCGCTGGCTCATCCTTGACGAGCCTACGCACAACCTCGACTCCAGCGCGATAGACCACTTCGGTAATGTTCTCAAGGACAGGCTCGGGAACCTGATTGACCAGGTGTTCCTGATCACCCATGAGGAGCGGCTCTCGGATTACATCACCGGTTCGCTCTACAGGTTCGAGCGCAACAAAGAACTGGACGGCGTGACGAATGCGGTGGCTGTTTGAACACGCTATATAATAGAATATAATGGTTATTTCGAAGTTTCCTCTTTCTCCCCGCTTTCCTTTGCGATCTCTTTGGCGGCTTCTTTCTGTTCCTGCGCTGCCTTCTCTGCCTCTTTGGCAGTCTCTTTCGCGGCTTCAGCCTCCTTCCTTGCCTTCTCAGCAGCCTCTTTCTCTTCACGGGCTTTCCTCTCTGCTTCTCTGGCAGTCTCCTCAGCTTCCTTTGCGGCCTTCTCTGCAATATCCTTCTCTCTCCTCGCTTTTTCCTCAGCTTCCTTCGCAGCTTTTTCAACAGCCTCCCTCTCCGCCTGGGCTTTCTTCTCCACTTCCTTCGCGGCATCATCCGCTTCCTTCTTCGCCTTATCTGCTGCTTTTTCTGCAGCCTTCTCGGAGGCTTCCCTCTCCTCGCGCGCCATTTTCTCTGCCTCTTTGGCTTTTTCCTCAGCCTCCTTCCTTGCTTTATCAGCAGTCTCCCTCTCTTCGTGCGCCTTCCTGTCAGCCTCTTCAGCCTCCTTCCTGATCCTTTCGGCAGCCTCTTTCTGGGCCTGGGCCTCCTTCTCCGCTTCCTTTGCTTCTTTCACAGCATCCTTCACTTCCTGTTTAACCTCCTTCTCCTGCTCCTGTCTTATCTCCTTTATCTGGTCGTGCACGTCCTTCATCTTCTCGCTTGTCTCTGTCACTATCTTCGTAAGCTCCTTTATGCGGTGCTCCTTTTTCTCTCCTGAACTTCCGGCCAGCTCCATCGCCGTCTTCTCTATCCTCTCCATGTCCCTTCTTGCCTTCTCCAGGCTTTCCTTGACACCCTCTGCCCTTTCTTCGTGGGCGCTGTTCTCCAATACCCTGAGGTTCTTCGGGGTCGAATCAAGCACCTTCATCGTGTGCTTCTCCAGCTCCTTTGCCGCTTCAGAAAGCTCATGGCCGGAATCCATGCCCATGCTGTGCATGGTGCGGCCGTGCATGTGTATCTGGCTTATGGAGGATACAATGTCGCCGAGCGCGTGCTTCACCTCTTTCTCCGTCAGCACGACTGCCTTTGCCCCGGCCCTCTCGGTCATCGTGACGAATGACGCCATCCTGGTCTGGCCGTACCTCCTTATGTCGCCGAACACGTATGCCATCCTGTATTTCTCGAACACCTCTATCTCCTCGAGGAACACTATGAACAGCACGGCTGCAGAGAGCCTGAGAATCCAGGAGAGGAAGAACACGGCTTCCAGCTGCGTGAACCCGAACAGGTAGCTTCCCACGTAATATTCGGATATCACTCCTCCCAATATGGGGCCTATGACCCCTGACGTCCCAAGCACTACGTTGAACATCGCGGAATATTTCGGCCTCTTATCGGGCGGGCTCACGCAGATAAGGTAATTGAAATATGTGAGGTTGAACCCTCCCCAAGCAATGCCGCTGAGTATCTCGACCGGTATTATCTGGATCGGGTCAGTGATGAAGAGCCAGCAGAAAGGGTAGAATGCCGCACCGATGGCGCAGACGGACATTATCAGTTTGTTGCCGAACCTGTCCGAATACTTTCCCCATAGCCCCTGGAAGGCGAACATGAAGAAGTTGTCTATTATTATCTGCACGGCTATCCAGTAATAGTCCGCATGCAGTGTTTCGATCAGCCTCACGACAAAGAACGGGGAGGCCAGCATGACGGAGAAATTCCAGATGAAGAATATCAGCAGGAATTTCTTCAGCCTGTTCCCCGGCCTTTTATCCCGGACTGATATGCATTTCTGTCTTTCTTTCGCCTCCTTCTCCTCCAGCATGAAATCCGGCTCAGCTACCTTTCTCAGGTAAAATGAAGAGCAGAGGCCGGATATCACCCCGAGGAAGAAGACTATCTGGAATCCTTCGAGCGTCGTTTTTGGATACATCTGGAAAATAAGTATGCACAGGAGAAGCGCGAGCATCGAGAAAAACGTGGATGCTCTCATCCTCGCGCCAAAGTATTTGCCCCTTATCTTCTGGGGGACAAGGTCGCCCATCCATGAGGTCCATGCAGGGTTGGACATGCCGTGGAGCAGGGAGGATATCGTCACGAACAGTAGCAGGAACATGAGGTTCCCGTGCAGGTTCATGAACGGTATGAGTATTATCAGCACCCACATGAGCCTCGAGAGGGTTATGGACGTGAATGTTATGCTTTTCCTCGAGCCGATTCTCTCTACCAGCTTCGCGGATGGCATCTGCGCGAGCGTCCAGAAAAGGAGCGGAATCGATGAAAGCAGGCCAATGTATATGTTGTCGGCCCCGAGCGCCAGAGCGAACGCGGACAGGAAGGTTGATGTCATAGCCGCGAACATCGCGGAGAACAGGCCATCCCTTGTCGAATACTTCATCGACTGTTCCCTGACACCCTTGGTGAGCATCATATGATTAATGATTAGACGAACCTTTACTTATTTGTTGGCCGTGTTAGTCAGAATTTATCCTTTCACTTCCACGTAATCGCTCTTCTTATCTTTATCTGACATGTAGAAATCGCTCCAAACGTTCGTGACCAGTTTCCTGTACATCTCGTCCACGTTCTTACTGGTCACGTGGTCCCCGTGATGGCGGAAGCCCCCGCCCATGGTCCCGGGTATGTGCATGAGCTCGTGTATGAGCGTCTTGGTCTTATCCTCCTGGCTGAGCTTGTCGAAGCGCTCGGATATGACCTCTATAATGTAGTATGCCTTCATGCCGAGCGCCACCTGCATGATTTTAGGCATCGTGTAGCAGCGGGCCAGAGTCCGTCTGCTGCCGGAACCAAAGCTTCTGACGCAAACAACTCTCGAGACGTCCACCCAGCGGAAGCCCAGCTTCCTGACGATGAACTCCACTTCGTGCTGGATCTTCTCGTCTTTCCCGTATCTTATCGGCATGATATAGAATTCGCGCGCGCTGGATAAATTGTTTCGCTTTAATCAGGTATCCCATGCTCCTTTTGGAATTCCTTCATTTTTTTCAGCTCTTCCTTTATCCGCGGCTCAATCTCCGCAATCATGGAATCAATCTCCACAGGCGTGGGCCATGTCATTGGATAATTGCCCCATATAAAGGTAGTATCCCCTTTATCGCCCACTTCGAACTTCATGTAAAGGCCGGTCCTTCGGTCTAGCGCCGTTCTCGGGATGTTATCATGAAGGCTTCTCTCAAACACAACCCCCTCGCCTATGACGATTGCTGCGGCCGCAGCCAGGGCTATGTAAGGCGCCGTTCTCTTCAGGCCATTGAATGCGGCCTTCAATGCGTCTCCCGTGTAGTCGTTCCCCATCTCTCCACCCTCGGATTTCGATAAGACTTAGAATACGCGTCCCACGTATTTAAATCTTTCCCCCTTTTCATAGAAAATCTTATCCCGAGTATAAATTCCCCCTGCGTGAATTCTATATCACATGAAAACAATTCTGATTTCCGGCTCCGGCGCTGGAGGTCTGCCGGAACATTTCCCCCACTCCTCTGTCCGCCAGCTCCAGAAGGCTGCCATAGAGGCTATAGCCGGGTCATGGAAAGACGGTTTCAGCTACGTTTTCCTCGAGGCGCCCACCGGTTTCGGGAAGAGTGCGATCGCGATAACCCTTGCCAAGCAGAACCCGCCCGCATTCATACTGGTCTCCACAAAGACGCTGCAGGACCAGTACGTGAGGGAGAAGGCATACGATACCATGCAGGTGAAGGGCCGGGGAAATTTCGTCTGCATGCTCGCGAAGGACAGGACGTGCGACGTAGGCCCGTGCCATCTCGGGTCGGAGTGCAGGCACAGGCCGGAAAGGATTGCTGAATCATCTTCCGCGGATCTGGAAGACGTGTCAGCTAAGCGCGGCGGGAACGAGAAGATTGTGATAAGGAAGGGCATGCGCGTCTGCCATTACTGGAAACAGAAATGCGAAGGCATGAACCACGATTATCCTGTCATGAACTACAGCTACTTCCTCCACGAGACCATGCACGCTAAAGATTTCGGGAAGCGGAAGCTCATGGTCTGCGACGAGGCTCACAACATGGAGGACGAGCTGATGCGCTTTATAGAGTTCTCCATTTCGGACAAGGACCTCGAGCTCGTTAACTGCAAAATACCTGAGAAAGACCTTCCGGTTGAGGAATGGGCCGAGAACCTGAAAGACTGGAATACCAATCTGTTCGAGGAGTTCAAGAACTCCAGAGAGGCGTCTGAGCGCACGAGGGATGTGATGAAGAGAATGGAGCTTCTGAAGAAGATGCAGTCCCTAGAGGAGAAGTTCATAAAGTGCGTGTTCATAGCAAAAGAGCTTTCAGCAGACCCGGAAAACTGGCTCATAGACCGCTCCGTTACGGGAAAGGTGAAGAAGGTCACGTTCAAGCCCATCTTCGTGAAGAGGTGGGGGAAGAGGTTCTCCGGGATGGCTGACCTGTTCCTCTTCCAGTCAGCGACAATAATAGATGCGAAGGCCCTGGCGGATTCGCTCGGGCTTGAAGAAGATAAATGCGTTTTCCTCCGTGCAGGCTCAGAATTCCTGCCTGAATCCAGGCCCGTGTATTACAAACCCATTGGCTCCATGTCGAAGGCGGGAATAGAAGACACCCTTCCGAAGCTGGCAGCGGAGATAAGGAAGTTGATTGCGAAATACCCTGACAAGAAAGGAGTAATACATACACACACCTACAAGATACAGGATTACATAATGAACAACATATCATCATCCAGATTCATTGCCAACAGGAGCGACGAGACACGCATGCGCGGCAAGATAATGGAGGAATTCATGAAAAGCGACAAGCCCCTGATTCTGGTCACCCCGAGCGCATACGAGGGAATGGATTTCCGGGATGACATATGCAGGTGGCAGGTCATCTGCAAGATGCCGTATCCCGACATGGGCGACCCGCAGGTCAGGAAGAGGATGGAGCTGTCCGGCTCGTGGTACCAGTGGAAGACCGTTCTCCGTCTCGTCCAGACATACGGCCGTGGCACAAGAAATAAGAATGACTGGTGCGACACCTACATCTTCGACTCGTCATTCAGCCATCTGATGAACTCGGCAAAAGGCATGTTCCCGGAATGGTTCACGGAGGCGGTAGTGAGAATTTAGTTTAATATTACATGAACGCTCTTGAGTCTTTCCTCTTCTGAGCTGCGGTATTCATGTATTCCACTGCTGCCCGTTCGAGAGGGAGGCCCGTCTCCGCGTCTCTCGATCCCCTCTTCCTTATCTTTACGAAGACCGGGAAATTGACGGCTTCCCCGACGATCAATCCTGTCCCGACCCTCAGGCCGGATATCTGGCCGAGCACCTCTTTATTCAGCCCCTCGGAGGACTTTCCGATGTGGTCGAGGTCATAAGGGTTTGTCACGCGCAGGATTATGTGCGTGTTGCATTGTGACAGAGTTGTTGTGTCCAGCTGTATCGGCCTCTGGGATATGAGGCACAGCGATGCATGGAACTTCCTGCCCTCCCTGGCGATAGTGCGCAGGATTGAGCGCGAGAGCGCCTGCTCGGACTTTGCTCCTTCAGGCACGAACTGGTGCGCCTCCTCAACGACGAGCAGGAACGGAGGTATCTCGCCCGCCCTTCTCTTGTTGAAAAGCTTCCTTGAGATATGTGCTACAACCATCTGCTTCATCTGCGTGCTCGTTTCCTGTGAGAGGTCGATGATGCCGATCTTCCCCTGCACCGCGAGCGCATCCATGTTCGGATAATCAGAAACACCGAAAAGCCCTGTACCACCCAGCTCTTCGAGGATTGACATTAGCACGTCTTTGGTGCCGCTCTTTATCTTCTCGTCCTCCTCTATGGTCTCGATGAGTTCAGCCAGGGTATAATTCTTTATCTTCTCCCCCTTCAGGTCCCTGAAGAGGCGCGAAAGCTCCCTTATCTGAACTGATGACAACTTGGGCAGGAACTCCGCGAGCTGGTGGTGGGAGAGGCCTGACAAGCCTACTCTTATGTCGGAGGCGGAGAATACGTTCACTCTGTCGGCGTAATTCTTGTCCTTGGCAAAAGACGTGTATTCACCGTGCGTATCGACTATGACTACGGCCACCTGCCCGTCCTCCGGCTTCCTCGCGAGCAGCTCCTCTATGAGCACGGACATCAGATATGATTTCCCTGCGCCGGATATCGCGAGCACCGCGAGATGTTTCTGCAGAAGCCTCGTAAGATTCAGCCTGACTTTTATGTCATGGTGCGGGAGCGTGCCTATCTCCAGGCCTTTCTCATCCAGGCCGAGGAACCTCGCAAGGATCTGCACGTCCGGACTGCAGACATGCGTTCCCGGGGAAGGCGGGAAGCTCACTTCCTGAAAGCTCTCTTCACTCTTTGAGTAAACGCCGAGAGGCGTCACGTCGGCAACGAGATATTCCCAGTTGCTCACCGGGAAGATGTCTTCCATAGGCTTGGATGATTCGTATTTCTCCACCGACTCGGGGCGCATGAAATACCGGTTGGTCTTGAAGATGTCGTCCACCCTTCCGATGATCCGGCCGCCGTCGACAGCAACTTCCACGAACTGCCCCTTCCTAACGCTGGCATCTTTTTTTATTACAAAGGAGAACTTCCTCGTTGAGGGGCCTTCAACAGAAGATACCACGGTCCCATATTCCCCAGACATGAATATAGAATACGTTATAAGAAATAAAAATGGATTCGGCCTGAAGACGCGGATGGAACCTGTATCGGTTTTGCTTTTTTAATCAGATGGCACATGCGGAGGGAACCCTCTTTCTCTCGGATCCTTATTTTTTTTCGTTTTTAATTCTCCAAGAGCGGACATCTGTCCGCATGCTATGAGCCTCCACCTGAGGCCTGAGACATAGGTCTTTCTCACAAGCGAAGCCATCGGGCTTACGGGATCCAGAAGTTCTTTGTCTATTTCGAACCCGATGCCTTCGTTCAGAAAAACCGTTCTCCGCAAATATCTTTTCATTGACGCGGCATCTTCCAACTTCACTTCAACAGGCTGGAATGGATCCCCGGATCCGGAGTCAAATGGAACATCAGGAATCAGTCTGTCAACCCATGACCTTAGCGGCTCAAGAAACTTCCCGTTCTCCGGGAAGAGATAGACCCTTGCGTGCGGTTCCACGGTTGGATCATACGCGACCTTTATCATCCCGACGTTTCTGTAGGTCTTTATCATAGTCATCCTACGAGATCTTACATTATTTCATTCTTTCCGAAAGTTTCGATGTTTCCTGGGAGTGGTGCTTTCCGTCCGATTGTTCCCGGTTGTGCCGGATGCTCTTTCTTTGGAGCCTGCCCGGTTGGCTCGTCCCTGAACCTCTGGTCTCGGTCATAGTCGTACCCGCTGACAAGCGGGACCCTAGAACTATCGATGAAGAAATTCATGTCAGCGCTGTGGTCGCTTTCCCCGTAATTCCATCTGCTCCACATGGCTTTTGCCCTTATATCCGCAAGCTCGCGCTTGAGGGCGGCCGGAACGTTTTTATCCACTGCAAGCCTCACATTGTCTCCGAAAAGGACGGTTAGGTAACCCATCCCTTCTCTCACTTCAGTTAAACCTTCTGCCAGCATGATTTTGCATCTAGCATAATCAACAAAATGTTTGGTTATAGTAGTTTTCAAATGAGGTTTTTCTCCATCCAGTGCACATTCCATTCCATCAATCAAAAAATCAAATGCAACATCTGAATCCTTTTTTCTGAAATCCACAAAGCCTTCAGTATCACCGTAAACATAAAGAAAAGGCTTTCTTATACCGTTCCCGATATCTTTATGCACGACCTCCATTCCCATAACGCCTTTGTAATGCACGGACACTATATCACGGGTCTTTGCTGTGTTATGGTATGATCTCCAGAAATCCTTCCTCATCTGCTCTGTTACGGAAGATTCAAACGCTATTTCAAACGGGCCATTCGTTTTCTCCAAAGATCTTACCTGTTTTTTTAATTCTCCTGCCCTGAAAAAATACTCTGTACCCCCGAAGCCAAGGTCTTTTATCACATTCAAAATTGAATGTCTCGGATTTTTAATCATTATGCTATAGGCTCCAGAATCCTGTGTCGGGCCGCCAACCGGATATGCATGTAAAGTGAAAACAACTTCCTCTCTTGGCATTAGTTCCTGTGAGGAAACCCTCACACTTTTCAGCCTTCCGTACGGGTTTGCGCTCATATCTCATAATTCTCACTTTTAAGCTTTTAACCCTTTTCTGTTCCATTTCCGCGTTTCTGCCTGCCTTTCCGTGGCCTTCTCTGGCCCTTCCATGGCTTTTTGGCCTGAAAACTGCCAGTTTTTCCACGTTTTCCTGTAAAAATAGCGTCACTGCATGCCGATTTTTCACTTTTTTGCTGCTCCCCCCGCCCGCAGGCTTGCACTCACTCTGCCCCGGGAACTCTCACTTTTGACCCAAAAGTTAAAATATATTCTTAAGTATATATTTTAAAAAATATATTACAAATAAAACATATTAAAATAGATATATTTTAATATACATATTTAGATTTATTTATTTTAAAGTAATGATTTTAATACATACATAACATTTATATTACCATGCGTTATATTCTCTATCATGGCTGCAAAACCGATACTTGAAGACCTGTTCCTGAGGGAGAAGCCCGCAAGGATCCTGCTTTCCATGAAGATGGCCAAGGGCCCGGTGTATGCCACTATTCTCTCGAAAGAGGCTGACTGCACGTACTCGCATACGGTCAAGATACTCAACACG
>Ga0315274_10011595_pt1 | contig 12625 bp, 16 predicted proteins | sample YL17G02_20_MG_FD_203700 | JGI IMG/M metagenome (GOLD analysis project Ga0315274, IMG submission 203700) | Sediment microbial communities from Yellowstone Lake, YNP, Wyoming, USA - YL17G02_20 | ecosystem: Environmental > Aquatic > Freshwater > Lake > Sediment | place: USA: Wyoming | collected... | reverse complement strand
AGGTAGATTCCTTTAAAGCCTTTCATGAGGCCAAGTTGTGGTCCAATCATTTTCTGGTGTATCCCGAAGGGTTGTCGCTCTAGGATCAGGGTTCTTCCTTTCAAGAGCTTTGAGGTGTCAGAGTATCGCCACATCGAAAGCCCTTCTTTGAATCGGTCTATCGAATTTTCTTTCCGTGGGTTTAGTCGGTTATAGGCTCCGAAACTGATGACGAAGTAGTCGGGACGGAATTTTGAGGAGAATTTCCCAAGGAGGTCTAATATGTTGATCCCTCCAATAGAGAATCCTTTTTCTTTCATTAGAAATTGGAGCATTTTCGAAATGAATTCTCGTACAATTGTGAATTTACCATAATCATTGTTCAGACAGAGATCTTGAAGTTTTTCAGCAAAATCACGGAAGGTTTGTGATTCAGAAGCGATACGTTCTACTTCATCCATGAATTTCTCGACCACTGTCGCTTCTTGTAGCTCCATATCTTGTGTTGATGTCTTTTGCGCAGAGACTGGTAGCAGAGAGATTGAAATGAAGAGAAGCGCTATACTTACTGCAAGGAATGCTTTTTTATTCATAGAGAGACCTCTTTTTTTCAACTCGTTTAAATGTATATCTATTATTTTGAGGTATTTATATAATTTTCTATTTTTTATATAAAATAGAGAAAAAAAGATTTTTAGATCGTTTGTCACCTATTTTTTAAGTGATATAGGGGTTTGAACTGGAGAAATCAAAGCCTGGGACAAGCTCGATTATCGGTGTTTCTTTTTGGGGGATCCATCCATGAATAGGGTAGACGAGGTTTGGGAAGAACTTTCTGATGTTGGTAGACAATTCGGTGATGATATGGTGTTCTCCGAATTGTTTTTTGCTGATTTCATAGGTTTTTTGCCCGGTGGTTTCTTCATCAAGGTATCCGAGCGTGTGAATGTATTCGTGCAGGAGGACGTGGAAGGCGTACGGCTTTAGCAGTGCTTTATTTGTTTCGAGGATACGCCGGAGTGGTGTTTTGTTGACGATGATGATGTTTGAAGCGACGGGATAGTATGCCCCGATGAATCCGTCGAGTGATGCACCGATTTCTTGGAGTCCAAGCATAAGTCCCGCACGAGATCGTCTCTCGTTTTTTTGTACTGCTTTTTTGACTTCTTCGAAGGTTTCGATGAGGCTTTGATTAATTTCAGAGAGGTCTGTTTTGTCTTTCATTCAATAAACTCTAGTTAACAATTGTTAATAAACTTTTCTATATAATTGAAAAAAACCGAAGAAAACACCAGGCACGGTATTTTAGAGGAGTTCATCCTTTTAATATTGCCGCCACCGATGTTCACATTTTGTACACGTAAAAATCCTCGTCTCCGGCTCATCACTCGCCCGCGTCTGCCGAAGAATCCAAAATGCCTCATTATTCCCACATTTTGGGCACTCAATCCGTGTTTTCGGAAGAATATCAATCTTCTTTTCTAGGACAACCGTTTCTTTCCGTTTTTGTTTCTCAACAACAACAGAACTCCCACTTTTCTTCTTTTCTGCTCCACAGGTATTGCAGACAAGAATATCTCCTTTCGGAAACATCAACACTTTACATTTTGGACAAAACTCCATTGCTAGCCCTCTGGAATGCATCCTTCACGATCACTGCATGATCAAACGCTAATTCCGGTAACTCGTTCACCTTGAAAAACTTTACATTGCTTGCATCATCACCAGCGTTCAGATCTCCGCCAACACGGTCCATCAGATACGCAATAGTGACCGTATGACCGCGTGGATCTCGGTGTGGATCAGAATAGACACCAATCAGCGAGCGAATTATTGTTTTCACCCCGGTTTCTTCCAAGAACTCACGCACCACTGCATCCTCGGTTTTCTCACCGTACTCCACAAAACCACCGGGTAGCGCCCAGGCTCCTTGAAAAGGCCCGTGTTTGCGCTGCACAAGAAGGACCGAATGATTCTCGAGAAGAATACCATCGACAGTAAGAGCAGGTGTTCTCTGCATCATAAAAAAAAGAAATGGACGATTGGTATAAAGACTTAACCAGAATGCGAGAGGTCTTTACGCATGAGAAAAAATTAGACAATGCATCATTTCTTTTTTGTCCTGTTTTTTCGTATGATAAAAAATTACAAAAACATAGTTTATATGATTTTTTCGCAGCTGCATATGCATGTAAGTATATCGATACGCTACGGCTCCTCTGGTATCTCTATTTGCAAGCAAACAAAAGGATGATTTTTTTGAAAAATTGTAAAGATTTAAAAGCCATAAATTTATACAAATGAACGGGACGGGATGCAACGTGCGCAATAAAAAAGAAAAAGCAGAAGACATCGTAAGTATATGCATTATTTCTGTGATTATTCTCCTGTTATTAATCGTCAACGTCACAGGTTCACTATAAAACGGCAAGTACGGCACGTTCGCTCTTTCTTTTATCGTTTCAACTGAATGGTAACCTCTTCGATGTTTTGTACATCTTTTAGAGAACCAAGCATTCCAACAATCGTGTTCGTTATTATCTGTTCAGGAAACTCGGTCAGCGGAATATTTTTACCATTCACAGTAAGGCGAAGACGTTGTAACGATGGTTTCATTTTCAGTTCCCTTTTGATGATTTTTAATATTTCATTAAAATTATCCTCGTAAGAGGCAATGGTATTTTCCCGTTTTTTTCCTACCCCTATCTGAATCTTCGGTATGCTTGGGTCATCAGCTCCTTCCACTAGGATGATATCATAGCATCCAAATTCAGTGATTCTTCGGATGATTTCAAAGGTACTCATCGATTTGTTTAGCAGAAAATCTGTCTCGCAGAGAGATGAGAAAACAACAAGTTTGGCACCAGCATCATGATGTCGCCAGGTATCCTTGTTTTTCGTGTCCATCGAGATCGCTTTCTTGGTCTGTTTGATGGTTGCGACCATGTATCCTTCTTTGGTGAGATGTGAAACGAGCTGGACGATCAATGTCGTTTTCCCCGTGTTTGAATTCCCATAGACTCCAAAAACCGTAGAGGTGGACATACAAGAGGATAACCCCTATGAGGGTTTATGTTTTACTCTTACGCCCGTGGGTAAATAATATAACCGATAAGTCTTTATCACCTCCCCAAACCATGAAACAACAGGGCAGGATTTTATCATCTGTTAGTCTCATCCATGCTATCAACGATGGATCTGTGTCCGTAATCTCTATTCTTTTTCCTATTTTTAAGGAACTATTCAATCTAAGTTATACACAAGTCGGCATCATCACCGGTGGAGGACTGTTTATCACCCTTGTCGCACAACTTGTTCTTGGGAGAATGGCTGATGGGAAAAACGTCAATACCTTCCTTCTCACGGGATTGCTCATGACAAGTCTTTCGCTTGTGTTGCTGACCCTCAGTAACGGATTCATCACCCTGATTTTCCTTATCTTTTTTTTGAGGTTTGCGACCTCGTTTTTCCATCCGATAGGGATTGGGTGGATTTCACGAACTTACAAAAAAGGCAGGTTAGACTGGGCGATGGGTATTCAGAGCGGTTCTGCAGATCTCGGGGCATTTATCGCGATTCTCACAACCCTTTCTATAACGCAACTTACCCATTGGACCGTCCCCTTGTATGTCTGGGCTTGTATCTGTATTCTTGGATTGTTGGTGAGTCTTGCGCTCACACATCAGTTGAAAAAGGAATTCGTCATTGTTCCGAAAGAAACAAAAAAACTCTCCTTGAAGGAAATGGCAGCAGATGCGTTCCATCGCATGAGAAGAATTAAGCTCCTTATACCCGCATTTATGATCAGCGGTGCATCCTGGGGTGTCATCATAACCTACCTTCCATTGCTGTTGAACGCGCGAACCACGTTGTCCCTGCCAGTGATAGGTTTCCTTGTGGCCCTTTGGGCAGGGGTTGGGAGTATCACCTCATTATCCTATGGGAAGATACGGTCCTATATCCATCGGAAAAAACTCCTGGTCCTATCCTACGTAACCATAGGAATTCTCAGTCTGTTCCTTGCAGTCTTCACTCATATTATTATCCTGATTGGGGTCATGATCCTCCTAGGAATCGCGGTATTTCTCACATACCCTGCATTATTCTCCTTTGTATCAGAGGTTACGCATGAGTCTGTTGAAGGCTGGACGTTTGGATTGACATTCACATTTCAGACTGGCGGGGGAACCATTATTCTTTTACTTGGTGGTGTGCTTTCCGATCTTTTTGGCATCTGGATTCCGTTTGCATTGTTAGGAACGCTCTCCCTCATCTTTTCTTTGGTACTTCTCCTGAACTATCGTAAACCATTCGCGCAACCAATATACGAATAGAGAAAAACAAATAGCAGGGCATCTGATTATCGATTGAAATGCAGAAACAGTATCTGGGTCTTATCATCTCTATTATTTCTGTATCCTTTGCATCCATCTTCATTCTTTCCTGTCAAGCACCACCCTTAACCATCGCATTCTATCGACTATTATTTACTACCCTTCTTTTGGTACCTCTTATCGTTATACGACAAAAAACTAGGGAAGAATTTCGCACACTTTCTCGATCATCGATTCTTTTAATGATAGTTATAGGGGTCATTCTTGCAGCCCACTTTGCGCTCTGGATCACCTCCCTGAAAATGACCTCCGTGGCAAGCTCCGTAATTCTTGTAACCGCGCATCCGGTTCTCGTCGCACCGGTCTCCTTCTATTTCCTGAAAGAAAAACTCTCCTGGGTGAATGCTTTTGGGATAGCTATTTCTTTGGCCGGTGTTGGAGTCCTTGTCATCGGAAACTACGGATTTGCTGCTTTTGGTTTAGATACAATAGAAGGAAACGTCCTTGCCTTGCTTGGAGGGATTGCTGCTGGATTATATATCTTGGGAGGACGAAAACTGAGGAAAACCGTATCAACAATCTCGTATGCTTTCGTTGTCTACGCAGTCGGTTCAATAACCCTGTTTTTCATTTGTCTTACGTTTAATACCCCGGTCATTAATCTATCTCTCGAAGACTACGAAATTATCCTGCTGATGGCACTTGTCTCTGGAATCTTTGGACATACCCTATACAACTGGTCTCTTGGCCATATTCGTGCTTCAATAATGTCTGTTGCTCTTCTTGGGGAACCTATCGGTTCATCACTCCTCGCCTTCATTATACCCCAAATCGTCCTTGTTTCTTGGATTTCTCAAGTTCCATCTATTTACACACTTATCGGTGGAGGTGTCATCTTAATCGGCATTTATCTGACGGCTCGAACTATACAAAACAGCGATTTATTAGAAAATGTTTAAAAAAGGTATCTTCTTCACGGTCTCTTATGACAACGAAAACAAATAAAATTCTGAGTGCAGCAGTTGTGATTGCAATCATCGTTTCAGTTGCTGTTCTTGTGTATGTCAATCTGCCGAAACAAATAGATTCTTCATCAGAGGATAATACTGCTCATAAGACTACCCCTCCGATCTTCACACTTATAAATGATGACAAGCAAACAAATTACACCATCGCTGATCTTGCACGGTTAGAAGCATATACCGCAAAAGGAGGATACCGGACCCAATCAGGGTTTATCAAAGGAGTGGGAAATTACACAGGAGTTAATATAACAACGCTGGTAAACACGTTCCAGCCTGCTCCGTTATTGTACAGTCTCAAAGTCTGCTCAGAGGACGGGGAAAATTTATCCTATAATTATTCTACCATCCTCGGAAACGTCGACATTTATAATCCTGACAATGCGTCAGATCCCAATCCAATACGGAAGGGGGGCGTCACCATGGTTCTTGCCTATCAATATGAAGGAAAATCTTTTAATGAATCCAAAGATGGAAAACTGAAGATAGTGTTCCTTGACGAACAAGGTTCAATTACGGCAGGGTATCTCTGGTTGTATAAGGTTACCTCTATCAGAATAATCACAGAATAAACCGATGACTCAACGATCTGACAAAAAATTGATCGTATCCATCGGAATCTATTTCTCGTTCATTGCTATTCTCTCGTACAGACGATGAGAGATATCAAAGAACTTATTGAGAATGTCGAGAAATACAAAAACGTGTTGTTACAGAAGCGTTTTGAGAGTAAAAAAAACACGGTTGGTTACGTTGTGTATAATGGTCAACCTCGGATCTTGAAATGGTATGTTCCTGGGTTGAAGCAAAACATGGACATTGAATATAGTATTTTAAAGAAAGGGTTTTCAGATCTTACCATGCCGTCGCCCCTAGAGAAGGATGCAGAGAACAATGTTCTGGTGATGAGTTATATTATGGGGGAAAACGTCTGCGATATCGTAAACGACCCCCGGACCGTCCTTGAGGAGAAAAAAAAGGTTGTTCATCTCCTAGCTGACTGGTTTGTGAATTTTCATACTTTTTTTAAATCAGAGGATGGTTTTCGTCTTCGTGGTGATGCGAATTTAAGAAATTTTATCCTGAGCAGGGGTCGTATCTGGGGTGTGGACTTTGAGGAATCACGAATGGGGAAACCTAGTGAGGATCTTGCGACACTCTGCGTATCTCTGCTGAGCACTGATCCGATGTTTATCGATGAAAAGTTCGAGCTGTGTCAAATCTTTCTCGATTCGTATAGGAAATCAGTGAAATGGGATGTTGAACAGTTGAACGCAGATATCTCCTATGCGCTGCTGGAGCGGATTCAATGGCGGCCGAACGATGAGGAGATATTGCGAAAATATGCGACCAGAATACGGAATAAAGGGTTACAGGTGGCACGACATAATTTTTAAATATCCACCTTTGTATGCATCCCATCGATACCTATGGGAAAGGACCGACTACTACCAATTTTTGCGCTCCTAATTCTACTCATCGGCAGCGTCTCTTCAATTTATGTGTATGCAACACAAGCAACGACCAATACACTGCTAGTGAACGGACAACACTATACCATGGATCAACTGTTTTCTCTTGCCCAACCACGTTCATTTAATGAATCTCAATATTCCGGCATCGCATTGGATGACTTGATGCTGAAAACCGGGGTTGTTCACCCAGAGCAGCATACCTACACCCTAAAGGGAGCAGATGGGTATGAAAAGACCGTGACGTGGGAAAACATGAAAAACGGGTTGCTCATGAAAGATAAGGAATCAATCTTTTCAGATTTACCAAAAGCATTTCGTGTTAAAAATATCATAACAATCGAGGTGAAATAAATCATGAAGAACATGAAATTCATCGCAGGGATCATCGTATTTGGTTCCCTCTGGGGTTTTGCTGAATGCATCATCGGGTCCCTTCTCCGTGACGCAAATCTCCCAGCAGGCGCACTCATGACCGGTATCTTTGCCATAGGCCTAATGACGTTAAGTAGAACCACCTTCAGACAGCCGGGCATGCAAGCAGGCATCGGGCTTGTTGCAGGAGCGCTCCGACTCTTCAACCCCTTCGGCGGCTGTTTCATTTGCTCTGCAATCGCGATCATGGCAGAAGGACTCCTCTTTGACCTCATCTGGACAGGTTTTTCCCTTAATCTGAAAAAAACTCAAACACTTACCATCCAAGCAAGCCTTGGAATATGCTTAGCCTACCTCGTCTATGTTGGTGGGTATATCGTCACACAGATCCTGACACCTGTGTTTTCCTCCGCAGGGTTCTACCTAGAAAACCTTATCGTCTTTATCCCACAGATCCTTGCCAGCGGACTGCTTGCAGCACTCATTGGAGTGGTTACCGTGCCTGTGGTATTCACCCTGAAAAAATTCGATATCACCATAAGAGATCGCGTCTACTACCCGGTCACCATGGGTGTCTCAGCGCTTTGCTGGGTCATCGTCATTACGAACACCATCCTCATCGTGTGGTTATAGGGGGAATAGCTCGTGGACCCCCAAAAAACAGTTAAAATCCTGAAGTTTCATGCAGAGAAATGCAAAGGCTGCCTTGAGTGTGAGAAAGCATGCTCACAGATGCATTTTAAAACAAAGGAGGGGGGCGAGAAATCAGCGATTCGCATTGTAAAAACGGATAAAGGATATACGATGCATGTGTGTGATCAACGCGGGCTTTGCCTTGATATGTGCCCGGTTGGTGCATTGACGAGAAGAAAAAATGGGGTGGTATGGCTTGATAAAGAGGTCTGTATCGGATGTCAAGCGTGTGTTGGGTTTTGTCCGATTGGCGCGATGAGAAAATCAGATGTTCGTATGGAGCCGTTCAAATGTATCTCATGTGGGTTATGTGTCCGTGCATGTCCAGAAAAAGCATTAGAACTCGTTGAAGTGCCAATTGCAAATATTACACAAGTTGTATATCATAAACTAGGGGCGTAACATGGTGGAAGGACAGATAGCAATCGAAGAGTATAGAACAGGCAATACCAAGCATAGCTGGGATTTGAAGAAGATAAAATCTGCTCATAAGGTTTTAGCAACCTATTCGTACAAGAAAGGGGAGGTGAACAAGGGGTATGCAAATCGAACGCTCTACGTGAACCTCAGCACCGGGGTGATACAGGAAAAACCAGTCACCGATGAGATGAAAAAGAAGTTCACGGGTGGCCGGGGATTCGGGTTAAAACTCCTCTGGGATTCGATTAAACCAACGACACGATGGAACAGTGAGGAAAACGAGCTGTTGATCACCACGGGTCCGCTCTGTGGCACCACTCAATACCCAGGATCAGGGAAATCCCTCTGTTTAAGCATCTCACCGTCAACGAACATTATTTGTGATTGTAACGTCGGTGGGTTCTTCGGTCCGTATTTGAAATTCGCTGGTTTTGACGCACTCGAGATACAAGGGAAAGCAAAACAAGACGTCGTGGTCGTTATCGACGGTGAAAAAGGGACCGTGTCAATCGAAACCGCTCCTTTAGAGGAAACCAACACGCATTTACTCAGTGAGCAACTTACCCGGATATATGCATCGGAAGACACTGACAAATCCAGACAGAAAGTCTCTGTCGTGTCATCCGGTCTTGCTGCACAGCATAGCTACTGGGGATGTCTGAATTTCTCTTTTTATGATATCCGAAGAAAGGTTCCGCGGATTAAACAAGCGGGTCGGGGTGGATTAGGAACAGTGTTACGAGATAAAAAAATCAAGGCGCTTGTTGTGAAAGTGGAGCGGTTCGACGGTGTCTCCAATCATCCTGCTGATCCGGTGAACCTTGCGAAAGTCGGGATAAAACTGCATCGGGAGATCCGGAATCTAGACCGTTACCAGTGCAACATGCGTGCGGTGGGGACCGGGCATCTGGTGGAGATCATGGATGCCTACGACCTGCTTCCAACAGAGAATTATCGGTTTGGCAGTTTCCCGAAGGCATCAAAGATCTATTCACCGAAGTTCTATGAGTTGTTTACGAAAATCATTCCTGACGGGTGCTGGCATGGTTGCACGATGGCGTGCTCGAAAACCGTTGACGGGTATACCGTGATGACCGGACCGTACAAAGGAGAAAAGGTAACCGTGGACGGCCCAGAATATGAAACAATCGGGGCGTGCTCAAATATGAGCATCTGGGACCCGTTGTGGATCCTTGAGTTTAACTTCTACTGTGACACTTATGGGATTGACACCATCTCAGCAGGGACCGCCATTGCGTTTTACATGGAGATGTACGAGTATGGAATTTTAAATAAGGAACGATGCAGTGGTCTTGAGCTTTGTTTTGGAAACGCGGATGCAGCACTCGAGTTGCTACATCGAATAGCACACGGTGATACCGGTGACTTTATCAAGATTGCAGCCAAAGGTGCACGACGGGTGAAAGACTGGATTATTCAGAATGGTTGGGGTGAGAAACAACTCGTGGAAGACACTGGAATGGAAAGCAAGGGGCTTGAGTTTTCAGAGTATGTCACTAAAGAATCACTTGCGATGCAAGGCGGGTACGGACTGACCTTGAAAGGACCACAGCACGATGAGGCCTGGTTGATTTTCATGGATATGGTGAACAACGCAATCCCAACGTTTCAAATGAAAGCGGAAGCGCTCCATTATTTCCCGATGTGGCGAACCTGGTTTGGACTCAATGGCCTATGTAAACTCCCCTGGAACGATATTGAACCAGTGAACAACGCAGAGACGTCAGAGCCTCCGAAGGTTCCAGAACATGTGCAAAACTACGTCGAATATCAGAATGCAATGACCGGTTGGAACGTCACCAAAGAAGACCTTATTTTACAAAGTGAACGCTGTTACAACTGGCAGCGTGCGATGAATGTGTGGATGGGACGAGGGCAGCGAAAAGATGATTGGATCCCGTTCCGGGCAATGGGACCGGTGACTGAAATGGAGTACGTATCAAGGAAAGAACGGTACGACAAACAACTCGTTGAAAAACTTGGTATGTCTCAGAAGGACGTTGAAAAAATGACCGTACGAGAGAAACTCACGGTTCTCTACGAGTTTCGTCGAGACCAGTACAAAAAACTCGCGGATGCAGTCTATTACCGCAGGGGATGGACACCAAACGGTGTTCCCACACCGCAGAAAATGAAGCAACTCGGTTTTACGGATAAAAAGATGCTTAAGATGTTACAGGAGAAGATTAATGCTGATGAAAAAAATGGACTGAATGTCTGGGGAGGCACCTACGGGAAAGGGGAACAGCCACCGAGTACCGAGAAGCGATATTGGGAGAAGTGGAAGTAAATGGTACAAAAAAAAGAAGCGAACTTTACAGATGAGAAAGGCGTTTTGAACACGGAAACAACAGTAAAAACATTACCGGTTGCGGAACCTGCCGCGCTTGGTTTAATCGGTCTTGCAGTTGCTGCGTTGGTGCTTGCGTCTGCTGACCTGAAATTTGCATCAGGTGTTGAGAAATCACTGATGATTCCCTGGGTTTTAATGTTTGGTGCGATCGCACAACTTATCGCGGGGGTTATGGAGTTTAAACGAAACAACGTCTTTGGTGCGACTGTGTTTTCTGTATTCGCGATGACGATGTTTTCGATTGCACTAACCTTGTTTATCGACAACTCTACAATTGTCAATAAAGGAGATATCACCTATTATGCGTATGGTCTCATCGGCATTCTCATCTTCAGTCTTATCGCAACCATGGCTTCATTGATGACCAATAAAGTAATGTTTGGAATTTTGATTGCGGTTGATTTAGCGGTCGCTTTCCTCATTCCCCATTATCTGTATGAGATGTCTTCACAGCCTGCTGGTGTTTTTCTTCTCATAACCTCGGTGTTATCGTTCTATGCCGCCGCTGCAACCATGTTCAACACGATGGCTGGTAAGAGCATTTTGCCTCTCGGCAGGGCAATCTGGACACCAAAAAAATAACAAGGTTTAGGGCAATCGAATAGATTCCGGTATGAACAAATAAAAATCAGACAGGAGCATTCCTCCTTCCTTTTTCTAGAGCAGTGTGCTGTTTTTTTAAAAGTGATAAATAAATATATAATAAAATTTATACGCTTATTTACAATGGAAAATTACTTATACTGGAAAGGCATATAGTTTAATTGTAGCGGCGGGTACTTAACATGAACCCAATAGAACAGTTCGTAAAAAGATATGAATTGCGAAGTATGAATACAGTGAAAAACTACCGATGCACGTTGAACGGTTTCTTTAAAGTAATAGAAAAAGACCCTAACACTTATTTTGATGTCAAAGACAAAACTGTATACGAGAAAGATATCACAGATTATTATCTTTCGATTATCAAGAAGGCACCAAAGAGTAGAGATGCACGTTTGTTCTGCGTGAAATCTTTCTTCATGAGAAATGGTGTAGATATACAAACTTACTTTTGGAAAGACCTCTCGGATATGGTGAAAGAGAAAGGTTCCATTACCGAAGACGAAGTACCGAATTTGGAACAACTGCAACAGTTACTTAATCATGCAGGACCAAGGGAACATGCATGGATTCTATTCAGTTCAAGTTCAGGTACACGTATAGGAGAAATTCTTCAATTGAAAGAAGATGATGTGAAACTCGATGAAGATCCAGTGAGAGTTCTTGTAAGTGGTATGATCGCAAAGAAAGGATACAAACGAACAACTTTCATCAGTCAGGAAGCAAAAATCGAATTGTTGAAATGGTTGAAAATAAGACAAGAGTATCTTGATCATGTGAAAGAGGCGAGTCATTTTGTAAAGAGATCAAAAAAGGATTATACGAATTTGATTTTTCCATTCACTTACAATACTGCTGATGTTGCATGGAAGAAACTGCTGAAGAAGACAGGGTTATATAAAATCGATGAGAGGACAAAAAGGATTACGATGAGCATCCATAGTTTGCGTAAGTATGCAAAGACCAGGATGTTGTATCATATGCCCGAGGTTGAGGTCAACTATATTATTGGACACAGAAGGTATCTTTCTGGTGAATATGAAAGACCTGAAATAGAAAGGGTTGCAAAGAGTTACAAAAAAGCAGAAGGGGAATTGTCGGTGTTCATGTCCACACGAAGCGAACAAGATATGAAACACCAAATAGAAGACCAGAACAAAAAAATCGAATCAATGTATCTGATGCTTGAAAAGATGACAGGTGTAACTAATAAAAAATTAGAAAAGGAGCCTGTCTGAGAAATCGAACTTTCTGATGTGACAAGTATTTGAATTGGCTGTCTCGCAGTCAATTTCTGGTTGGGCAGAAGATAATACTCTTCAGTATCGATTTATTCTACCCTGCAGAGAGGTA
>Ga0315274_10011594_pt1 | contig 12626 bp, 12 predicted proteins | sample YL17G02_20_MG_FD_203700 | JGI IMG/M metagenome (GOLD analysis project Ga0315274, IMG submission 203700) | Sediment microbial communities from Yellowstone Lake, YNP, Wyoming, USA - YL17G02_20 | ecosystem: Environmental > Aquatic > Freshwater > Lake > Sediment | place: USA: Wyoming | collected... | reverse complement strand
ATGGATTGTTCGACGAAGGACGGTTCTTCGCTCGAGGCGATCACGTCAGAGCATTCGACACCCGCTTTGGGCGCGTCGGCATCTTGATCTGCGAGGACTTCTGGCACGCCTCGCCGCCCTATCTTCTAGGGTTGGATGGGGCGGATACGAGGCTGTTCTGCTCGGCATCCCCCGGACGGGGATTGAATCGGGATCCGCTTCTCGATTCGACTCGGTGGGTCGAGCACATCAACCAGGCGTATGCCAGCCTTTTCACCACTTTCGTTGCACACGCCAACCGCGCCGGGTTCGAGGACGGACTGAACTTCTGGGGAGGTTCCACGGTCTTCGATCCGGATGGGCAACTCATCGCCCAGGGCCCCCAACACGAAGAAGCCCTCACCCCGGCACAAATCGATCCCGGCCAGCTCCATCGCACACGCTCACGGCTTCCCCTGCTTCGCGATGAGCGCCCGGAGTTGCTCCACAGCGAGCTGAAGAGGATACTGGAGCAGCGGGCATAATGGACATGCCCCATCTCTTCCGGATCGGGCATGGGTCCAGGCAGGACCGCAGGTCCTGACGCGAGAGGCCGCGAGGGATGTGCGCCATGAACTGGCAACGATGTGACCTTCTAGCCGTCCAGATGGACGAGGCCTGGGAACCGGTCTCCAGGCGAGTCATCGGCGTGACCGACGACGAGTTCTTCTGGGAGCCTGTCCCCGGATGCTGGACCTTCCGTCAGGGAGACACTGGACGTTGGGCCCCAGACCACGCGGATGAGCCCGGCGACCCGCCTCCCTTCACCACCATCGGCTGGCGGGTCGTGCACCTGGCCAGCTGCAAGCTGATGTATCATGAATACGCTTTCGGCCTGGGCAAACTCAGTTGGGATGAGCTGGCCTATCCCCATACGGCGACGGCCGCCCTGGAGTGGCTGAGTGAGTGTCACGACCGCCTGCGATCCACGCTCGATTCCCTGAAGGATGAGGACCTGGATGCGATGCGCCTGACCAACCGGGGAGACAAGTGGCCCACGTGGCGCATCTTCTGGGCTATGATCTCCCATGACCTCCATCACGGAGCCGAGATCGGCTGTCTGCGCGACCTCTACCTGCGCCGCGACCGCCGGCCGACCTCATGACCCCTGCCGCGATCCCTTGCCCACGATTCGTGCTGTGGAGACCGCAAAGGCCTTACCATGCCTGACGACAAGCAACCCCAGCCCGGACTCTCGCTCGAGATCAACACCGAACTCGCCCGATCGATCCTGACGCGCTTCCTGCGCACCGAGATCACCCGTGCCGGCTTCCAACGCGGCGTCCTGGGTCTCTCGGGAGGCGTGGACTCATCCCTGGCCTGCTTTCTGGCGGCGGAAGCCCTCGGCCCAGAGAACGTCCTGGTCTTGCTCATGCCGTACGAGACGTCGTCCCCCGACTCCCTCGAGCATGCACGGATGGTGATCAGGGCCACCGGGGTCCGGTCCGACACCATCCCCATCACGGAGTTCGCCCGGCCGTTCCTCTCCAGGATCCCCGAGGGCGAGCGCGTCCGCCGCGGCAATGTGCTTGCCCGGCTGCGAATGATCCTGCTCTACGACCAATCGGCTGACTTCAAGGGATTGGTGATTGGCACAGGCAACAAGACCGAGATCCTGCTGGGCTATACGACCCTGTATGGGGATTCGGCCTGCGCCCTCAACCCTCTGGGCGATCTGTACAAGACCCAGCTGCGCCAGCTTGCCCGCGCAGTCGGTGTGCCGGAGGCCATCACCGCCAAACCTCCTACAGCCGACCTGTGGATCGGCCAAACCGACGAGGGCGAGTTGGGATTCACCTATGATGAGGTTGATCGCCTGCTGCTTCATCTGGTTGACGGCCGATTTTCCCCCGAGGAATGCGTCGCGGCCGGATTTTCCCGTGATTTCGTCGACGCTGTGCTCCGCCGCATCCAGCTCAACCAGTACAAGCGGGTGATGCCCCCGATCGCTAAGTTGAGCAACCGCACGGTCGGGTACGACTTCCTCTACCTGCGGGACTGGGGAACCTAGCCTTCCCCCGTGGACTTAAGGCACGCTGTCGCCGCCTGCGCGGGGCACTTCCATACGAAAGACCTCTCCCTCGCCACGGCCATCCTCCCGCATTCCTCAGTGACGACCCTCTGCCTGTCCAGTCGCAAGGTCTCCCAAAGGCGGAAAGCGGCCTCCGGCTTGATGGAACGGGTCCTGCGCGAGCGCGAGGCGTCTCGATCCAGAAAACACGTCCTACACGATGCACCGATTCCGCGTCCTCCCAACCATCGCTCTGCGGACCGCGTGCACAGGCCTATGGAGCCCTTGGAGGGATACCGCGTCATCTCGAAGCATCCGGGTCCCTTCCCTGGACATCTTTGCTCTGAGTCACAGCCCGTGCCACTGCGCGCTTTGTGGTTTACTTAACGGAACTCCATCGAGCCTGGGTCTCTCCGGATGTTACCTCCTGCACTTCGCCACCGACGCTACCGTCTGTTGTGGCTGGGACTGATGGTCTCCATTGCCGGCACGCAGATGCAGTCCGCGGCCATCTTGTGGCACGTGAACGAGCTCAGCGGGCTTCCCATTGCCCTGGGGATGGTGGGCCTGGTGAGAATCCTGCCCGTCCTCATCTTTTCCTTGATGGCCGGGGTCGCCGCAGATTTCTTCAACCGGCGTCGCGTTCTGCTCCTCACACAAAGCTGCCTGGCATTGCTTGCATTGTCGCTGGGAGTGCTGACCGACCGAGGACTGGACAGACTATGGGTCGTCTATGCAATCACTGCCGCCTCGGCGGCCGTTGCCAGCTTCGATCTCCCCGCGCGTCAGGCGCTGGTCCCGAACCTCGTGCCCCCGGAGATTCTGTCCAATGCCTTCAGCCTCAACTCGATCGCCTTTCAGGTAGGCGCGATCCTGGGCCCCGCCCTCGGAGGCCTAGTCCTGGCGCAACTGGGCCTTGCCTACGCCTACTGGATCAACGCCTTTTCTTACTTGGCGGTGATCGCGGCTCTCCTCCTCATGGGCCCGGTGGCCCAGGCCAGAATGGCGGGCACCAGGTCCTCGGCTGGGGAATGCCTGCCGTTGGCTCATCTGTTGCGTTCGATCCGAGAGGGGATGCGTTTCGTCGGCCATCAGCCGATCATCCTGTCCAGCATGCTGCTGGACTTCTTCGCGACCTTTTTCTCTTCGGCGACCTTTCTGCTCCCCATCTTCGCCAAGCAGATCCTTGCCGTGGGTGTCGTCGGTTACGGCTGGCTGGTCGCCGCGCCGGCGATCGGTGCGGCATCGGTGGCGGCTGTCATCGCCTTCTACGGACGACCCATTCGGCGCCAGGGCCGGGTGCTTCTTGCTGCCGTCGTTGGTTTCGGTCTGGCAACCGTGGTCTTCGGCCTTTCCCGGCAATTCGGGCTCACCTTCGCCGCGCTGATCTTGACGGGCGCCACCGACGGAATCAGCACGATCATCCGCAACACCATCCGCCAGCTTCAGACGCCCGACCACCTTCGAGGCCGCATGACTAGCGTGAATCAGATCTTCTTCATGGGGGGGCCGCAATTGGGGGAGCTGGAAGCCGGCCTCGTGGCGCAGTGGCTGGGTGCGCCATTCTCCGTGGTGACCGGGGGCCTAGGCTGTCTCTTGGGCATCGCCCTGATCGCGGCACGATTCCCTCAGCTTGGGCGCTACGATGGCTCGGAGGTCCGCGCGGCCGCGCCGGCCAGACCAGGCTGAGATCGCGATGGCATTCCGGCGGGGGCTCGAGCAGGCACGCGAGACTCTCCATGGTCGGTGGGCGTAGCACAAACAAGAGTCCCGGAGAATTGCGGGAAGGCCTGAACTGCGCCGGCCCGGCGCGTGATAGGCTTTCACAGCCTCGCGACAGATGCCCTGAGGATCAATCCCGGCAAGACAGGTAGTTCAGGGGGCAGCTTGAGCCCGAAGCTCCACCCACCTCGTTTCCGGTGTGGCCAGAAAGGCTTCCACCACCATGGGGTCGAAGTGGCTACCACTGCCGCGCAGGATCTCCTGTTTGGCCATGGCGTAGGATTGGGCCTGGCGATAGGGGCGGTCCGAGGTGATGGCGTCGAAGGCGTCGGCAACGGCGAAGATCCGCGCCCCCTGCGGGATCTCCTCGGCTCGAGTACCCAGGGGATAGCCGGAGCCATCGTACTTCTCTTGGTGGGAGCGGATGATCTTGGCTGCCTGACGCAAGAAGGGGATGTGGGCCAGCATCTTCTCGCCATACTCGGGATGCTTGCGCATGTGCTCCCATTCCTCCGGGGTGAGCGGACCCGGCTTGCGCAGGATGGCGTCCGGGATGCCGATCTTACCAATGTCGTGCATGAGCGCTCCCCGGCGAAGGTGCATCCGCTCCTCTTCGGAGAGACCCATGTGACACGCCAGCTCCATGGTGTACAGGACCACGCGGCGGGTATGGCCCTCCGTCTCATGATCCCTCGCATCGAGCGCTGCCACCATGGCGTCGATGGTCTGGCCGTAGGCACTCGACAGGTCATTGAAGAGCCGGGCGTTGTCCAGGGCGCCCGCGGCCTGGTTGGCGAACGCCGAAAGCAATGTGCGCTCCTTCTCCCCAAAGAGCCCTGAGCGCGCCTTGTTGTCCGCATAGATAACCCCGGTGAGCTGGCCTTTCACCTTCAAGGGGACGCACAGGATCGAGCGCAGGTTGTAGGCGATCACGCTGTCCTGCCCGCCAAAGCGGGGATCGGCCTGGGCATTGGTTGTCAGCACGGGCTCCCCGGAGCGGGCGACGCGATCCATCACGCTGTGGCTGATTTCGACTTCCGCCGCATCGAGGGAGGCGCGCTCCCAGTTGCGGGCGACCATCAGGTCCATCACATCGTTCTCGTTGCGGAGCATCAGGAACGCTCGTTCGGCTCCTGTCAGACGGATGATGGTGTCGATCACTTCGTTGAGCACGGTTGTCAGGTCCAAAGAGGAGTTAATCACCTGACCGATTTCCGCCAGAGCGACGAGATTCCGCCTCTCCAACTCGCTTTCCGAGACCGTCTGCCTCAGTTCCTGGAGCGAGCCACTGAGTTGCCTCAGCCCTGTCGAGACCTCTTTGGGGACCGGGGCGTCCCTCTGGGGGGAGGCCACCTGGGCGTGAAGCTGCTCGGCAAGGCGGCTCAGGCGTGATAGTTGCTCTTCGACCTTCGGGCGTACAGTGGACATGGCGTCGGATCTGACCTCACCAGGATGATTATAGGCGCGTTGGGGGTTGGCACCAGCCCGTACAGTCGGGGCTCGGCCGGATTTTCCCCGGTGTGGCCCTCCTCACCCGAAGGCGGCCCCGCCCCGGTTGGGTAGCGCGTCCCTGTCCCCCGATGCTCGGAGCGGCAGCGGGAGATCGGCGCCCCGATCCAGGCCCTGGGAATTCCATTGACCGTCTGCCTGAGGGGGTGTACATTTGCATCCCCGTGTTGTTCGGGAGAGGATCGTCATGAAACGTGCCGTCAGCATCAGCCTCGGATCCTCAAAACGCGACAAGGCGGTGGAGATCGAACTCCTGGGGGAAAGAATTCGCATCGAGCGCATTGGGACCGATGGCGACATGGCCAAGGCCACGCAGATGTTCACTGACCTGGACGGCAAGGTGGATGCATTCGGGGTTGGGGGAACGGATTTGGGCCTTCAGGTGGGCGACAAGTGGTACCGTCTGCACTCGGTCCACAAGCTCGTGCAAGGCGTGACGAGGACGCCGGTCGTCGATGGGGGAGGCGTGAAAGAAACTCTCGAGTCGCGCCTGGCTTCCTTTGTTGAAATGAGGATCGGCGATTATGTCCGGCCCAAGCGCGCACTCATCACGAGTGGCGCCGACCGCTGGGGGATGACGAAGTCGTTCCTGGATGCGCGCTATGATTGCATCATCGGGGATCTCATGTTCGCCCTCGGCATTCCGATTCCTTTGAGGACGGAACGGAGCCTCAAGATCCTTGCAGCCGTGCTGCTCCCAATCGTCACCAGGCTCCCCTTTGAATGGGTCTATCCCACGGGCGAGAAGCAGGAGAAGCGTACGCCCAAGTGGGGCGAGTACTTCCAGTGGGCCACGCTGGTCGCCGGGGACTGCCACTACATCAAGCCTTTCATGCCGGGCCGCCTCGAGGGTAAAGTCATCGTCACCAATACGACCACACCCGACGACGTTTCGTTCTTTCGTCAGGCCGGCATCAAGTACCTGATCACGACAACGCCGGTCCTGGAGGGGCGTTCCTTCGGCGCCAACATGCTCGAAGCCGCATTGGTTGCGGTCGCAGGCAAGGAACGGCCCCTGTCGCGTCAAGAGCTCGAGGACTTGCTGGAAAAGCTCGGGATCGGGCCTCAACTGCAGGAGCTCAACTGAGGTGCCCCATGCACGCAGTCAAACGGGCCAGGCGACTCTCCTCACGGACTGCAGCCTTTCGGGCCCTAGTATATGAGATCGTGCTGGCCATTCCCCGTGGTCGGGTCATGACGTACGGAGCGATCGCTTCGCTCATTCCGCCGCCCAAAGGGATCGACGGGCAAGCGTACGAGAGAATCAAGGCGCGTTGGGTGGGATATGCCATGGCCGACTGCCCCGAGGGTGTGCCCTGGCAGCGGGTGGTGAATTCAAAGGGGCAGGTCAGCCAGCGGCCAGGCTTCGATCTTCTCTATCAGCGGCACCTTCTGGAGGCGGAGGGTGTTATCTTCGGTGTGGCGGGATGCGTCGAGCTTGACCATTATTGCTGGGCGCCGTTGCACCGCTGGCTGACAACGCGCAGGCTTCTGGGTGCCAGGGTGCGCACCGACAGCCGTATCCATCGTTCGGGGGGCCGATCCCGTTCTTCAAAGGCCCAGGAAACGGGGCAGCCATGATCTTGGACGCGCTCATGCTCGCCGGCGGCGTGCCGATAGCAGAAGACCCTCTCTACCTCTACACCCATGGACAGCCGAAATCCATGGTGGAGGTGGCGGGGAAGCCCATGATTCAATGGGTGCTGGACGCGGTGGCTGGATCCAAGATCGTTGGGAAGGTTGTGATCTCGGGACTGGGCCCGCAGGCCCAGCTGGGCTGCGGCAAGGAGATCCACTATCTTGGCGATCAGGGGGGTCTGCTCGAAAACGTGAAAGCCGGACTCGCCTACATGCGGCGGCTGCGTCCCGGCGCCACCCACGCTTTGATCTTGTCGAGCGATATTCCCACGATCACGCCGGAGATGGTGGAGTGGCGTGCAGAGCTCGCCCTCAAGGCTCGAGCCGATGTTGACTACGCCGTCGTAGAGCGCAGCGTCATGGAGGCCCGGTTCCCGGCCTCCAAACGAACCTACATCAAGCTCCGGGATGCCGAGGTCTGCGGGGCGGATTTCAATGCCCTGCGCATTGACCTGCCCGTCAATGAAGGATTCTGGCGGAAAGCCATCGCCGCCCGCAAGAGCCCCTTGAAGCAGGCCGCCCTGCTGGGATATGACACCCTGTTCCTGATTGCCACCCGTCGAATCACGCTCGCAAGGGCCGAATCTCTCGTCAGCAAACGCCTCGGTCTGAATGGCAAGCTCCATATCTCGCCGTATGCCGAGATCGCCATGGACGTGGACAAGCCCCACCAGCTGGAGATCCTTCGACAGGACCTGGCGAGAAGAGGTTCGCCTCTCCAGTGAACCTGCGCCCCCTCCTCGAAGCCGATTCCCGTCTTTCGACGGCACTCCGTGTGGCCGAGAAGCCTGGAGTGAGGCGAATCTTAGCTGCCTTCCTTGCCCACTCGGGGGACTCGTGGTTCTGGGGGGGCGGTCTGGTCGCTACGTGGTGGTTCGGCGGCCAGTCATGGAAGGTTTGGGCAGTCCGGTTGCTGGCATCCATCGTGGCCCTTGCCATTTTCGTGATGGCGATCAAGCTCGTGGTCCGGCGTTCGCGGCCGGCCGGAGAATGGGGCGCGATCTACCGAACGACAGATCCTCACTCCTTTCCTTCCGGACACGCCGCAAGAGCCGCTCTTCTGGCCACCTTGGTGACGGCATGGGGTCCGCCGTGGCTCGCTCCGTGGCTGTGGCTTTGGGCCCCGCTGGTGGCATTGGCCCGCGTCGCTATGGGGGTTCACTTCCTTTCTGACGTCCTGGCCGGTGGGCTTCTGGGCCTGATCGCCGCGTGGATTGCTGTCGGCCTGCTGCACTAGTCAGCCAGGCGTAGTCCTTCTCCCATCCCAACGAGAGAGAATTCCCCGCGTTCTTTTGCCCCCCTATGGGCGTATCGGTCACTGACATCCCCTCGCCAAATCGACAACGCCAGAATCGACGCCCCTCGGGTTTCAGAGACGGGACGAAGCGGGTCCTCTTCGGCCCTAACCTGCGGGCGGCCGGTTCCCCGGGGCGATATCCTTGGCGAGGAAGCCGCAAACGTTCTTATGAAATCGTCATCGCCAGGGGTCTTGCCCGCTCGCAGGCTGCCGATGCCCATGTTTCTCCCATCCGGTGTTGCATGAGAGGGCATGAAAGACGGGATTACCGGGACGCTGGACGCGGAGCTCGGATTTAAGTGCAGAAGGCTCGCCGCGGGAGTTGCCATCATGACGTCCTGCAGGACTACCCCCTCCATCCACGAATTCGCGACTCCTGTCCTGGGCTATTGGATAGGGCCGCAATCGGGAACCGGGCGCCTCTCGCGCAAGAGGCGATGGGATCCTAAGGTAGAGTGGAGGGGTCGAAGTCGGCGCCGAGGATCAGGACCACGTCTACCGTTTCGAGGGGGGTGACTGGGGTCAGGATCTGACTCTGAGAGAGGCCCGCCGCCGAGGCGAGGAAACGCACGGTGTAGGGGTACCTGGCGTTGTGGACGATGAGCCGGCTCTTCTCGTAGTCCAGCCGATCGGCATTGGAGACTTCAACCACATTCAAGCCCAGGGCTTTGAGACGCTCAGCGGTGGTTGTGGCCAGCCCTTCGACTCCCGCCCCGTTAAGCACCGAGATCCTGGCCCCCTCCACCTGAGCAGCAATCACCGGGCTATCCAAGGGAATGGACGGAGCGATGGAGGCCGTGTCAGTGAAGATCTCATCGCGCAGGCGACGAATCTGGTCCGGCACCGGCCGCAGCACTTCCGCTCCGTCGGCCAGCAGCTCCAGAGTGACCATGTCCGGCGGTGCAATCACGCCACGCTGGATGCTCGCCGGATCAATCTGCAGAGCCAGCAACCCGAGCGAGACCATCTGATCGAAGCTGAGATTGGTGCGCACGCCGGCCGCGAGCTCTTCATAGAGGGCCGGCGCCCTGGTGAGCAGTAGCGGGATCATGTCAACGCCAAGGATCTGATCCCGAATAGCGAGAGCGACTTGCTGCTGGCGCTGCGCCCGGTCAAAGTCGCCGCCTTCCGTCTTGCGCGCACGCGCGTAGGCAAGCGCTTGCGGTCCGTCGAAGTGATAGGCCTTCGCCTCTAGCCCCATACTCTCGCGGCCGATCGGGGCGATCCGCATGGCCTCGGGCACCAGGACGTCGACTCCTCCGAACTCATCAATCATCCGCTCGAAGGCGTGAAAGTCGATCACGGCGAAGAAGTCGATGGGAACACCCAGCAGGTGCTCGACCGTCTCCATGGCCAGCCCGGGCCCGCCTCCCGGCAGCCGATTGGCCTCGCCGAGGAAGTACGCGGTGTTGATCCGGTTGTGCTCCCATCCGGGGATCTCGACCCACAAGTCGCGCGGGATGGAGAGCATGCCCGCGGTCTTGGCCACCGGGTCAATCGTCACCATCATCATCGAGTCGGTCCTGGGGGGGCCGTTCCCTTGCTCCCAATCCCGGTAATCCAATCCCATAAGAAGGATCGAGACCCGATCGGCGCCATTCCAGGAGGGCAGCGCCCCTGCGGAGATCACAGGCGGCGGGGCGTTGGGAGTCCCCGAGGCGCCGGACCCCTGGGTGCCCGATTCGGATCCCTCGCCCCCGGCGAAGCTGGGGAATCCGGCGCCTGTCCACATGCCCATGAGCTGGCGGACGGTATTGAATACCAGGATCGCCGAAAGAACGGCCCCGATGCCGAACGCTATGGCCAGGCCCCATACCCATCGGCTGGGGATCACGTTGTCTCGATTCATAGGGCGAGCGTGTACTTTGCGCATACCTCTCGCTAACCGAAGCCGACGAATTCTATCACGGAGGCCTTTCGCCCTCTGCCAGTTGCTCCCACAAGGCTAGTTGTGCCTTGAGATCCGCCTCGACTTCAGCGTACTTGGATCCGAGTTCGCGCACCCTGGCGACGTCGGTCCCCGCTCGATCCAGTTCCTCCGCAAGCCGTTCGATCTCGTTCTCCATGCCGGCAATTCGTTGCTCAACCAGCTGGAGATGGCGCGTCGCGTCGGAGCGGCCAGCTACTTTCTTGGGACGGACAGGGCGCGAGGCATGAACCGCCGGGCGCTTTGCTATTTCGACGCGCTCTCTCACATACTCCGAGTAGGTCCCCTGGTGCAGGGTCAGGCGTCGTTCCCGCGGGGCAATAGCCCAGATCTGGGTTGCCAGCGCGTCGATCAGGTAACGGTCATGGGAGATCAGAAGAATCGTTCCCGGGAAACTCGACAGCGCTTCCTGCAGCGCCTCTTGCGAGGGGTGGTCAAGATGAGTCGTAGGCTCATCCAGAAGCAGCAAATTCGCGCCTTCGAGCACCAACTTGGCCAACGCCAGGCGGCCGCGTTCCCCTCCGGAGAGCAATTCAACCCGCCTCTCGACCGCGTCACCGGTAAGCAGGAAGCCCGCCAGCAGGTCCCTCGCCTGAGCCAGTCGGATATCCGGGAAGACCCTCTCGAGCTCCTCCAGCACGGTCTTGCCCGGATCAAGCCCTTCGTGCGCCTGGGCGAAGTACCCCAGGCTGACGCTCGCGCCGACGCGAATGGCACCTGACCAGGCAGGCACCTGACCCAGCAGGGTCTTAAGGAAGGTCGTCTTCCCAGCGCCGTTGGGGCCGATCAGCGCTGCACATTCGCCCCGATTGAGAATGATGTCGGGCACACCGAAGAGCGGAGCCTTCGCGTCCGGGTGCCCGATGACCAACTTCTCGGTCATCAGGACGTGATCCCCCGAGCGTTGCACTGGCCCGAACTGCATGCTGACCTGGCGTTCCGCCTTGGGCCGATCGAGCCTGTCTTCCTTAAGTAAGCGCTCCAGGCGCTTTCGCCGTCCCTGGGCCTGACGCGTGTTCTGGCCGGCGATGTTGCGCTGAATGTAGTCCTCTTCCTTTCGAATGTGCTCCTGCTGCGCAAGGTATTTCCGAAAGTGCAGGCTCTCTCGATCCGCCGCTTGCACGGCGTAGGCCGAGTAGCTGCCGCGGAACGATTCGAGCCCGCGTCTGGAGAGCGCCCAGACAACATCAATCGTCCGGTCCAGGAAGGATCGATCATGGGAGACGATGACCGTCGAGCCGGGCCACTCGCCAAGCCAGTCTTCCAGCCACTCCAGGGCCTCCAGATCCAGATGGTTGGTCGGCTCATCGAGGAGGAGCAGGTCTGGATCTTCGAGAAGCAGCCGTGCCAGGTACGCCCGTGTCCGCTCACCGCCCGATAGCTGAGCCAGAGGGCGCTCATACTCTTCCGTCGTGAAACCCAGGCCGCGCAGCACCCGCTCCGCACGCGAGGCGTAGGTGTATCCTCCTGCCCTCTCGAAAGCCTCCTGCGCCGGCCCGTACCGCTCCATCGCCTCTTTAGCCTGGCGCTCGTCCCCCATGGCTTCCTCCAGCCGTCTTAGCTCCTCTTCCCGGCGGCGAAGCTGTGCGAAGGCCGCCAGCGTAGACTCCCACAGGCTGCAAGCCATTTCGTTCTGGGTCTCCCGGGCCTGGATCGGTTCCTGCGGGAGATAGCCGGTCCTTAGAAGTCGGGCCTTCTGAATCTTGCCGCGATCCGGTCGCTCCAAGCCGGCCAGCAGCCTCAAGAGCGTCGTCTTGCCAACACCATTGGGGCCTAGGAGTCCGATCCGAGCTTGGCGAGGGACGGTCAGGGAGAGATTCGCAAAGACATCGAGGGGGCCATAGGATTTGGCCAGGTCGGAAGCCGTAATCAGGGACATGGGATCCAACGGCGCATTATACTGCACGACCCATTCCGACCATCTCGGCAAAGATTTCCTGATGGCAGGTCGCTGGGCTATAATTCCGAACGCGGTGTACAGGACCTCTAACAATGGCGGATTCCCCTCAACCTGAACATCGCCATCTCATGATGGCGTCGGCCATCATGGCCGGCGTTGGATGGCCGGCCCTAATCCTATTGTTCAATGTCTCGCTGCCCACAGTCGGACCTCGCTGGTTCTTCTTCTTTCTGTGGACCCTGGCGGTGACCGGGACTTCCCTTCCCTTCCTCTGGGTTCTTCACCGCCGCTTCGATCTCCATCGAAACGGACCAGCTTCCGTCCTCCTCCGGCAGTCTCTTCTGGTGGGTCTCTTCGCGGCGCTCTGCGCCTGGCTGCAAGTCAACCGCAGCCTGACGCTGCCCCTGGCCTTGATGCTCGGCCTTGGTATCGCCGCCCTCGAGTGGTTCCTCCGCCTGATCGAGCGCACCTCCTGGAGGCCGGGGCGTTGAGCTTGCGGGACCTTCCCTCCGTCGAGCGTTTGCTGCAAACGGAAGCCGCTTCGGTGCTCATGGAGGAATTCGGCCGCCCCATGACGCTGGAGGCCGTGCGCGACGCCCTGGAG
>Ga0315274_10011593_pt1 | contig 12626 bp, 13 predicted proteins | sample YL17G02_20_MG_FD_203700 | JGI IMG/M metagenome (GOLD analysis project Ga0315274, IMG submission 203700) | Sediment microbial communities from Yellowstone Lake, YNP, Wyoming, USA - YL17G02_20 | ecosystem: Environmental > Aquatic > Freshwater > Lake > Sediment | place: USA: Wyoming | collected... | reverse complement strand
CCGCGCTACTCCGAATCTGGCGTGCCGGTTGGCAAGCTGTTGCCCAAAGTTGCTGAGGAATTGGGCTTGAGCCCACAGACTGTGGCCTGTACGGGCGCACTGGACCAGGCGTGCGGCGCTATCGGTGCGGGCAACATCCGGCCAGGTATCTTCAGTGAGAACACGGGTGCAGCACTGGCTATCTGTGCCACGGTTTCACGGCCGACACTCGACCCTAACAACCAGATGCCGTGCCACTACCATGGCGTGCCAAATCTCTACATGCTGCACACCTTCACCAGCGGTGGGATCGTATTGCGTTGGTTCCGTGACGAATTCGCCCAGATGGAAAAGTCGTCAGCTCAGGCCAGCGGATTAGATGCATACGATTTGATGGGCGCAGAGGCGGCGCGCGTGCCGCCGGGCTGTGAAGGCCTGGTAATGTTACCACACCTACAGGGCGCCATGGCTCCCGAGGCTAACCCAAAGGCCAAGGGGGTGTTCTTCGGCTTTACGTTACGACATGGGCGCAGCCACTTCATCCGGGCGATTATGGAGGCAGTAGGCTTCATTGTGCGGCGTAACATTGAAGTTATTGAGGGACTGGGGGTTCCCGTCAACGAAATCCGTGCTCTGGGGGGCGGGGCTCGCAGCCGCATATGGAAGCAGATTGAAGCCGACATCACACGTAGACCGGTGGTCACAACGACCAACGAAGAGGCAGCCACCCTGGGTGCAGCCATACTGGCAGGAAAGGCAGTAGGCCTGTACGCCAGCATTGAGGAGGCAGCGGGGCAGATGGTGCAAACCAAGGAACGCTTTGAGCCGACTCCGGAGAACTTTGCCTTGTACGAGGAGGCTTACCGGACCTACGCGCAATTGTACAACCGATTATGCCCTCTGTTCGGGTAAAAAGGAGGAACTCAACTATGTCTTCAGTCACCGGGAAAAAGATCCGTCTGAACCGTTTGATCCAAGCCGAGACCAATACTTGCCTGATCTGCGCCATTGACCACGGGATGACCTCCCCCCAATTCTTGAGCGGGCTATATGACACGGGAGCCCGCGTCCGCGAGGCCATCGCCGGAGGAGCCAATGTCCTGATGCTGGGGCGGGGCATGGCGAAGAAGTTCTGTCATCTCTTCCATCGTGATACCTCGCTGGCACTCATGCTTACTGCCTCTGCAGCCGGCAGACCGTCGGGTGCACTGATTACGCCCATCGGCTCCGTCGAAGAAGCGCTGCGCATCGGTGCTGATGCAGTTGTCGTATATGTGGCTTTGGCAGGCGACAACGAGCCAGAGACAATTACCTACGTTTCCAGGATAGGTGAAGCCTGTGAGTTGCTGGGCATGCCCTTCATCGCTGAAGCTGAGTACCCAAACGCCTACCAGAGCCTCCAAACTATGCAAGGAGCGTTGGGCGCGGAGTACCTGAAACGAAATGCCCGCCTGTGCGCGGAGTTGGGAGCCGACATCGTGAAGGTAAACTGGAGTGGCGACCAGAAATCGTTTGCCGAAATTGTGCAGGCATGCGACCGCCCGGTGGTGCTGGCAGGCGGTTCTCTGATCAGCGATGCAGAGCTTCTAACCCGTATGCAGCAGGTACGCGATGTCGGCGCGATAGGGTGCTCCGTCGGTCGCAACATCTTCCAGCATCGGGACCCGGAAGCCATAACAGCGGCCATCAGCCGCGTGTTCCGGGATAAGTGGCCGGCCAAAAAGGCATTCCAGGAGCTTGTGAGCAAGCTGGAGCAACGAAAAAGGGGAAGCGCAAAGTCAACCGATTAGATAACCGAGGGTACTCCGCAAGCGTAAAAAGGAAATGCCTCCGAAGCCTGATTGACATAACGGGAGCATTTTACGTTTCGAAAACTGGCAGCGGGAGTTGGATTCGAACCAACGGCCTTCGAGTTATAAGTCTAGCGTTTTATCTTCTGTTGCATGTTGTCACGTTCCAAACTGTGTTTTTCTTGCGACACCGCTTTTCCCCATTTGTACGTAAGGCGCCGCCACCTTTTGCCCCATTTCTTCTCATCCGTTAGCAAATTGTTAGCAAATTTATTTCCAGTCCAGGGTACTTTTTTATGCACCCACGGTATAATGAACACACTGCGACCATACGAGCGTGCGGTGACATAGGGCGGGGGCAATTTAGACATACTTTGACTTGTGTCGCGCATGACGATATAATACCTCCAAAATATTACTAGGAGGTCGTCCGATGCCGAATCGTATAGTGACATTTGCTGTGTTACTCTTTTCTTTTGCGGTGATACTATTCAGCTTTAAACCACCAGAAGGCACGCCTATCGCTAGTATCAATGGAGAGTTTCAGGTACCTGTTGTAACACTGACCGTGGGGTACTACCATGTTTTGGGAGCGATTGCCATTGTAGCGTCTTTCTTTCTTATACTAGTGTCGTTTTGGCGAGAACGGAGTAGGCAGGTTGAAGAGTTTGTAACTCAGCGTTGGTATTCGTACTACCCAGGGTTTGTCTTTTTTTGGTTTGTCTATATCATAACATGGCTAAAAGGTGTTGCGGCTATTCTTTCGATTTCCCCGCCCCATTGGGTTGTGTATTTAGTGTTCTATTTTGGCCTCATTGTGTTTTTGCTTATCCCTGTCCACTTCTTTAAGGCATGGTTAGAGACAATTAGAGCACATAAGACCTCTTAATAAATTTCGATGGTTGCTGATACCTATGGATTGACACCGAAATCGGATATGAGTATGATGCCAGCAGACAAGACCGAAGGGTAAGAAACAATGCCTATTGATGACCTCAGACGTGACATTGAACAAGACAAAGGAATACATCCTCCAGCCTGTAACTGTTGGCGTTGCACCAAAGCACGGCTTGGACAACCGTTCATTGAATACGATGGTAGTGGTGACAATTGGGTGCGCCCCAAAAACCCTATTCGCCCCCCAAACCCTATTCAAAGAATAGCCTCGCTTGTAAAGAGGCTTTTTACAAGGTGAGATAATAACTGCCATCCATCTGCTTGCCCTAAGAAGAATCCTTCGGCTAATCACAATTGGCGTTTCCGACCCCCTGTTAGTAAGGTTTGGGGGTCGGCGCGGGCGTCCAGCCAAGCTGCGCAAATGAAAAGGCAGGACGTGTCCAGTGGACACTGTCCTGCCTTTTAGTCTCATTGGTAGCGGGAGTTGGATTCGAACCAACGGCCTTCGGGTTATGAGCCCGACGAGCTTCCACTGCTCCATCCCGCGTCGAGTCTTTTTTCAGCCCCCTGAATCCCCCAGTCTTGGGGGACTTTAGGAATCTGGGGGACACCCCCAAACCCCCGGCAGGAGGAATCCTGCTTTCTACTTTAGGCTCTTGAGCAAGTCACACTTATATATTCGAGAAATACGGAAGTATGATATCAGCGACATGGGAGATCCCTTTCTGAATGGCTGATGAAAATATGACTCATGGCTTGCTCCTTAAAGCGGAGAAGAGCTAAAAGTTACTTATGAAGGTCGCCGTAGAGCTTCGCAGTGGTTTTATACCACTGGCAGGCAGACTTGTCAACAAAAGTGTCGAAGATATAAGCAATGGGAGACAGGAGCATACTTTCTATTCGCTCGGAACTCTCAGAAGCAGACGATGTTGCAGTCCCGGCAGACCTCGCACTCCGCTCCCTTGCCCTCTTTGTGCATAGTGGCATAGCGCCGGCGCTCTGCGGACTGCCATACCTCAGCGATCGTTTGATGGTTCAAATCGCCGAATATCTTCTTGCCCAGCGGGTCCATACAGCACAGGTTCACCTTGCCGTCCCAGAGAACGGTCATATGGCTGGTGGCATGTATGCAATAGGTAAAGCGGGTCTGGTCCTTCTGATAGGTGAGCCCGCCGAAATTCAGGTGCTGGAAAATATAGGGTGACCGGCATGAGGCACTCGATGTTGACTTACCCCACCTGCGGTTGAAAGCCTTCTCTTCCTCTTTGGTGATGGAGGGATGCTGCACCAGCGACACGCTGTGTGAAATGTGAAGCGAGTCTATGTAATCTATCATCCTCGCGACGTATTCGTAGTCGCTGAGACCCGTCAATCTCTTCCTGGTCTCCACCGAGGCCCCGTTTGCCGAGACGTTCAGATGTAATCTGGGTACCTCCGCAAGCCTACTGATTATCTCCTCAGTCAGCTTGCTGCCGTTGCAATAAAGGTGAATCTCGGTTCCGGGCAGAGCAGCGCGTGCTTCCTTGATGCGTTCAACCATATGTGGGTCGAGGAAGGGCTCACCTGTGAGCATGGGGATGAATGTCTTAGGAGGCGGGTCGAGCTTGGTGGCCTCCCTCAAAATCTTGGTATAAAGCTTATCTGTCATGGTGCCATGCTTCTTAATCTGCTCATAGGCGCAGAAAATGCAGCGGGCGTTGCAGTAATTTGTCGTCTCAACTTGAAGCACTTCAAGCATCTGTCTATTTCTCGGCCTTTCCCTTAATCAACAGAAGAATGTGTTTGTCTTTTATCTCGTGCACTTCGCTTATCTCGTCTTTATGCTCATCTGTCAAACCATCTATAGCCCTGGTAACCTCCGGCAAATCAAAATTGTAGTCGTGGAAGCCGACACTGCCTCCCTGGACAAGGTGCCCCCAGATGAGATTGAAGTCATTCCGCACATAATCCGGATGGTGGTTGCCGTCGATGAAGCCGAAGACGAACTTCTGCCTCTTGGGGAAGCTGACTTTTTTAGAATCCATATTGATGGTCACGATGTTGCCGAATGCATGTGTAGTTTGTTGATAGACCTCCCACTGAGAGCGCCCCTGGAGAAACGCCTGGTAGATATCGCACATTTTGACCCCATTTTTGTCCGGGGTCCTGTCACTCCTGGGGTCGAAAATATCCACGGCGTATACCTTCTTGCCATATTTCTGGGCGAATCTGGCCAGCTTGACTGTGCCGCCGCCCATGAAGGCGCCTATTTCGATAATATCACCTTCCAGCTTCTGCAGCTTGCGTTTATTAATGAAGTTGATGAGGACTTCGTAGCCCACGAAATCGTTCGTACCATTTGCGGGAAAAGATTTTCCGGAAACTTTCTTAGAATCAGACACTCAATTTACCTCAGACCTTAGATAAGGCTGCAATAGCCAATATCAACGCCGCCGATGTCCAGGTCGCCCTCTCTTCATCCGGGGGGCAGGCTAACTTCTCGGGGAACTTTATCCCCCGGCAGAAGCCGGGCTTCTCATCTCGAAGCTTTAGAGTCCAATCAAGCAGCATCCTCGCTCTCTCGTGCTCATCTATTAGCGCCAATGCTAGAATCAGCTCTGAGGTTTCGGCCACCGCGGTGGTATCCTCATCGACGGCGACTCTGCACCCCCAGTTTTCAATAATGAAATCGTTCCACTCTCTGTCTATACGTTGCTTCGCCTCTTTGCCCTGGAGCACGCCAGTGAGGACAGGGTAGAACCAGTTCATTGCATAGCGCCGCTTGTTCTCACCCATCCTGTCGAACAGTTCGGGGTGCTCTCTCATCGCGCTAAGGAGTTTGTTGCTTGCTTTCTCCCAGTCAGGCTTATCTATTCCCAGCGATTTCCCAATGCTTAAGCCGTTTCTGATGCTGTGCCAGACGCAACTCGATGAGGTAAGTATGGCTCCAGGCCAGGTTTTACCTGCAGGACTCATAGCCCAATAGATTTCACCTGTAGGCTGCTGCAAGCTTAGGGCGAAATCTATCGCTTTTTCCACCATCGGCCACATCTTTCGCAGCAAGCCTGTGTCTTTAGTGGCCAGATAATGAAACCACATTCCAGTTGCTATGTATGCTGCGAAGTTTGCGTCTTTGGTCCGGTCATCCTGCTTTACTTGCGGGTAGATTGAGTACCAACTGCCATCGGGATTCTGCGTGTCGCGAGACCACCTATAGGCATTTACAGCATCATCGAATCTGCCAGCGAGGTCCAGAGCAATGGCACATTCCACATGGTCCCAGGGGTCTGTGATGGAACCTTGATACCACGGAATGGCTCCGGAGGGAAGCTGCTGGCTGATGATAAAGTCGGCCTGATGCTGGACTAGTTCTCGAAGGTCATCGCGTGTCAATTTGAGTCGAAGCTCCCTTGCTTCGGATAGGGTATCAAACACCGGGAGCATTGTCAACAAAGAGGTAGCTTCAGAGATTGTTTTGGTACTGGGATGGATGATGGTGTCCCGTAGGGGCACATGGCATGCGCCCTTTCCGCCCATGAGTGGGGGATTTGGGGGGTGATGAGAGTGTTTGCAACCCCTCGTCTATTATGAAGCCTTCATGAACTGGACAACGAGCTTCCCAAACATCGGCGAAACAAAGTAGCGCATGAATGGCAAAAATAGGGTAGAGTAGCGCCTGCTCAAACCCTTGGCATAGTCACCCAGATAATCGGCAAACGTCTTTTGCTGATATTTCAGAAGCTCTTGCGATTTCGTGGTGTCGTACCAGTCGAGGTAATAGGGCTCCTTGGTGAATTTATCAGTCGGCGGTAGAGGCAACCTCATAACGCCCATAATGTTGCCTACCATATCCCGGTATGACATCCTTTGGTCGGGCCCGCCGCTAATGACCAGTGTGCTTCCCTTTATAGCGTTAAAATTCTTAATAGCATGGAGTATCGCTGTAGACAGGTCATCGGGGTGACAGAATTCAACCCGATTATCCAGCGGGATGGTAAACATGCGTTTGAGGTCGCTCACTTCGAAATCGAAGTACATGATTGCAGTCAGACGCAGTATTAAGTAGTCAATCCCCGATTCTTTGATCAGGTTTTCTGCTCTAAGCTTGGTCTGCCCGTACGTATCCTTGGGACGGGGGATATGCTTGTCTGCGCAAAGGGGCTCGTTAACGCTGGGAGTGGGACCGAACACCGCTACCGAAGAGGTAAACACTAAAGGAATATGTCCGCCCTTCTCTTTTATCAGGTCAACTAGTATCTTGGTCCCTCCCACATTGACCCTGGCGCATAGCTCGGGCTTCTCGTCAGCTAGAGGGGGCAGGATGCCAGCCATATGCACTACTGCATCTACCTTCTCCAGCGCCTTTCTGACTGAGTCCGGTTTCGTGATGTCTCCCCATAGGATTTCAGCCTTATCGTTAAGTATCCTGACGCTCTCTCGGTTGCGCGGAGTATCCAGATCAAACACCCGCACCTGGAATCCATCATCAAGGAATCCTTTGCACACGTTTATTCCCAAACGTCCCGCTCCACCTGTTACCAATATTCGCATTTCAGATCTCCCTGTTATCGTTTTGAGTTAATTTCTCTAGTTTAAGCCTTGCCCTTCAAGATCCCCCTAGGCTGACACCGAACTGAGGCCTGTTAGCTGAGGCTCTCTCACGCACTGCGGAACTCGCATCCAGGGGTTCCGTGACTATTGTTGATTGCCCTCTATGTACTTGGGCTGTTACGTATTTACCTCGTGCATAATAGATTCGGGCCTCACCCTCTTCATCTGGCCGCAACTGAACCGTGAAAATGTGAGAGCCATTATCAGTCTTGGCCCCTTGTGAGAAAACCCTGAAGCCCCAATACCTGTGCCCTGTATTTGCCATAACAACGCAGGGATAAATCATCCTCCATCGTGGATTTTCTTTCAGGGCAAAGGTGAGAAAGAAATGGACATTATAGTCCTCTGGTTTTTCTGCTGGCCTTAGACCGCTTATACCTGCTACACCCCCACGCAAAAAGCTGCTGATGAGTTGGAACACCTCATCGCCTTTATCCTTAATCTGATTGATGTTCAGATGCGACCTGTTCACGGCAACAAAGTAAAGGTTCTCAAAAACTGTGCCATCGGAATTGAACTTGGCCAGGCTGGTTGAACTCATCTCTATCAGACCATCTGTATGGCCCCGTGAGTTTCCACCAACAGCAGCGAACTCGGATATATGAGAATCACCCTTAGTATTTAAATCCCAGAGAAATCTGCTATCCGTTCTCAATTCCGCTCCCGCTCTGGGGATAAGTTTGTCAGGCCATTTGAGGTTGAAAGGCTCGAACCGCAATGTCCCCATGTGCGGTGTGGCCAGAGTCAGCAGTTTAGCTATCCTTGATTTCCCTCCCGCAGCGGCATACTGGCGAGCAATAATCCCTCCCATAGAATAGGCAACGATGGAGCATAGACTATTACCGGTAAGTTCGCTGATCCTGTCTATCGCCTTGGCAAGTCTGGAGGCATATTTTGCTGTCGTACCCAGAGTTCCCCGAGCATTGTCTGAATACTCAAATTGCCACACATTGTACTGCTCCTCTTTTGTCTGCAGCAGCTCATCAAGCTTAGTGAATTGCTCCTCACACCGGGTTGGCCTGGCGGAGCCCGGGAACTTGAACCCGTGAACTAAAACAACATTCTCCCTATCGAAGACAGGGCCTTTATGCCAAAGCCTCCAGGAGTAATCGTTAGGCCCATAGTTTAGCATCCGATAATCGACGCTAATTTCTTGATTGTTAGAAGGACAGGGAACGCCTTCCTTCTTTCCTTCTACCGTGCTCAGAATGCCCCACCCTTTGAGGTCTGGGTCGTAGCAGTCTCCTTTGGAAGGTAGAGAGACCTTAAGGGCGTAACATTTTCCGGCAGGAACCGATAAAGTATATTTGCCTTTTTCATCGGTAAAGGTTACCGCTGTGGCTTTATCTCCTAGCCACGCAGTCACAATTGCCCCCGGTATGGGAATATCTACTGTGGCATCATACACTCCGTCGCTGTCTTCGTCCTTGTAGACGGTGCCTGAAATCACCCAGGGTGGTCTGATTGCAGGAGCAGTCAAGTATTGCTCGTCTGCGCCTTCTCGATTAGCCGCTCTCTGACTAATAGAATGGAGAGCATGCCGCTCTTTCTTGGTCATCTTAATATTCTGCGTTTGCGCCATAGTGTTCAGCCTCGGATATTATCTCGAATCTGTTCTTGTTGCCTCACCCGCCTCTAAAAGTGCCTCAAGTGCTTCAGTAATTAACTGCAATTGCGAAGTCGCTACTACCTCCAGAAGTTCCTTGAGGCGGTCACGAGCCAACTGCCATAGCCCGCCTATCAGCTTCTGTCCTTTTTCTGACAGGCGACATAGCACTACCCGCCTGTCCTCGGGCTGGCTTTCTCTCACCACGATGTCTCGTTCCACCAGCCGGTCTACTACTCCGGTTGCTGTGGCTAGGCTCACTCCCAGTGCGGAAGCGATATCGCTCATGCGTGTTAGGCCGTTCATGAAAAGAAGCAAGACAACCTTGAGCTGAGGCATGGTCAAATCCAACTGAAGCCATTCTGTGGGCAATATCGGAATGAGTTCGCGGAATGCCTTTTCTCCGAGCTGGAGGATACGTTCTATGAGCTCCGCCTGTTTTGGCTCCTGCTTCATCTCAACCCTCCTGTTCAGTTTCTGGCTAGGCGAATCGCATATAGGCTTGCATTACTTTAGTAAGCCCCACACAGTACTTTTGCATAATGCTAATCATTTACATTATACAAACTAATTACCCTGGTGTCAATAATAAGAAGGGAAGGTGCCTAAGATTGGGAGGAAAAGTTAATCTGAGAGTAGAGCGATAAGAAATTGCCTGCTCCATCTGAGATGGTGCTGTTGTGTTGAGGTGTATATTCATTATCCGACCTCTCTAACTAGGTCAGTCCATGTCTTGATAGGTGACTCTATTCCAGCGGCTTCCGCAGGTGTAAGACCGCCAAGGCTCATGTGTGGTCTGAAGAAGTTATAATGACAAACGAAGCCACTGATAATTATCTTGGCGGCAGGCACTGTCTTGAATCCCCACAAGACCTTGGTGCGCTCCTTTATCGTTCCTTGAAATCGCTCAATAATGTTGGTGCTGTCGCTGTCCGCAAAAGGTGAACTTTGGATGTGGGTCGTGTCCGCTCCAAAGACAAGCTCAATCCCATCTATATAAGCTGCCAGCTTATCGGTGATTACCTTTTTCGGCGGTCTACCCGCCCGCTCCAATGCAAGCTCCATCAGTATCCTAGCTTGCGCCGTTCCACGCCTCGGAGATAAATAGCTCGCCAATAAGAACCGAGTGTCACGGTCAATAACATCCCATATCCAATGGAGCTCATAATCGAACTTTATCGCGGTCTCGTCCGCAAGCCAAACACCGCTTAATTCTTGGGGTTTTAACGGGCTTAACAGTTCAACCGCTTCTACTGAATACTTCAGTAGCCACGCATAGATTGAGGTGCGATTGACGGGATTGTTATAAACCTGAGCTAAATGATTAGCTATGTCGGTCAGTGATGAGCCTGTATAGTATAAATTCAGGCTGGCACCTATTTGCTCAACTGGTGTCCTCATGCCATAAGGTGCATCCTTTTCGTTGAACTTCCGCCCACAGCTAAGGCAGATGTACTCCTGGACACCATCACGCACTCCGTACTTGTTTACGTCCTCAGAGCCACACCACTTACACGTTATGACCTGCGGTTCGGTAAAATGATGCTCGGCATAATAGCTGCTGCACTTGTTTAGACACTCCCGAAGGTCATCATCTGCCATTTTGCACTCCTTTTGTTAAAGCTAATTAAGGCCGAGAATCTACCCTATGGGAAGTTGACGGCGAATCAGCTATTTCATGTGTTAGTCTTTGAATGATACTGCGTACCTTAGCAAGTAGTTCATTCATCATAGTATCCATACGTTCCTTTGAAACCCCTATCTCCGCACTGTACTTAGGTGGTAGGGCATTAATAATTTCTCCGTAAGGTACAGCCAATTTGAGCCGATACAAACTTAATGAACCGAACGAAAATTGGAGGTAATTGTCTATGGCAGCATTTAATTCTGGTGGTATCTCAGGCTGCACCTTAGCCAATCGCCTTTTTAAGCGAGCATACTGCTTATCCTTTGCTCTCATCTGACTTATTCCAGTGCCCCTCACGTTCATCAACCCGCCTATTTTGATGAATAGCGACTTAATATCCTCATCCTCCATTTCTGTTAATGTTGATAGCCATCTATCAAGAACTGCCCCTATAACTTCACGTTTCGCTTTTATATCTGACATTGGTGTAATTTGTTTCAATTCAGGATAGCGTGATTCATCTAAACCCAATAACTCAAGATAGTCGTCCACAAAAGTTTCTAGTTCGGTTTTTGTCAAAGGTGGCATCTGTTCTACCAATAAGGTCAATCGCTCGTGCATCCCAGAAATAATTTCAGGTATATCGCATAATCTCCTATTTGCTTTCCAATAACGTATTGTCCCTACTAAAATAAGGACTAGGCCAATTAAACAAAGTGAACCTGAGAGCCACCAGCTAGGATGTATAGGCATAACCTGTACTCCTAGCGAAATCACAATTTCCCCAATACCGATGACAATTAACCAAACATTCAAGTTTGCCATTTGCCGTTATTCTATTACTTAGTTTAGCTACCCAGAAGCGGATTTTACTTGGCATTGTCCGCCTCTGGGAAAGAGAGTATATCAGTGAATACACCGCAACACAACAGGACCTCTGAGATGGTTTCCTTGACAACCCAGATATAGGGGCTTATCATAACCTCAAATTCGTATCAGGTTTGTGATTTTGCTAGATCTCGGTGCACTTCAAGCTATCCTCGGCATTCACTTCAAAAACGAGTCCCTTCTCCGGCAAGCTCTTGTCCACCGCTCCTATCTAAACGAGAACCCTGCCCTGCACCTCGTCTCCAATGAGAGGCTTGAATTCCTGGGAGATGCCGTGCTCGGCTTTGTTGTGGCGGATGAACTCTACTCCCGGTTCGCAGACTTCTCTGAAGGTGACCTGACTAAGCTCAGATCAGTTTTGGTGCGTGGAGAGACCTTAAGCCGCATCGCATCGTCGTTACAACTCGGCGACTATCTGTACTTGGGGCGTGGCGAGGAGGATAGCGGAGGTCGTTCTCGTTCCCGGAATCTAAGTTGTGGCCTGGAGGCGGTTATCGGGGCTGTCTTCCTCGACCAAGGATTTGATGTCGCTAGAGGTTTCGTCTTAAGGCTACTGGGCAGTGAGTTTGACGGCGTAGTCGAGGATAAGATCACGGACGATTACAAGTCGAGACTGCAGCAGATCATACAATCGGAGCGTAAGATAACACCTGTTTATCGCACCATCGAGGAGGTGGGCCCGGACCACGACAAAGTATTCACTGTCGAGGTGCTGGCAGGGGACACGATACTGGGCCGCGGCAGCGGCAAGAGCAAAAGGGAGGCAGAAATGGATGCGGCACGGCAAGCGTTACAGGGCTTAACTGGAGGCTAACAGGCATGTTTGGCCTTTTTAAGAAGACGGAAAAAGGGGTGAAACGTACCCGCGAGGCTTGGTGGGGCAAGGTTGTGCATCTTTTCGACCGCCCTAACTTCGGCGAGGAGCTTTGGGACGAACTGGAGGAGCTTCTCATCTCCGCCGATGTTGGTGTGAACACCACAGCTAAACTTACCGGACGGCTCAAGGAGAGAGTAACTAAAGGTAATATCAAAGATACTGCACAGGCAAGGACTGCTCTGAAAGAGGAGATGGTCTCCATGCTGCTGGCGGGGAGTGGAGAGGTTACGCCACCGACGGACGGAAAGATAGGCGTAGTCCTGGTGGTCGGTGTCAACGGCGTGGGCAAGACCACCAGCATCGCCAAACTGGCTTATACCTATAAAGAGCAGGGGAAACGGGTGCTACTGGTGGCAGGCGATACTTTCAGGG
>Ga0315274_10011590_pt1 | contig 12626 bp, 9 predicted proteins | sample YL17G02_20_MG_FD_203700 | JGI IMG/M metagenome (GOLD analysis project Ga0315274, IMG submission 203700) | Sediment microbial communities from Yellowstone Lake, YNP, Wyoming, USA - YL17G02_20 | ecosystem: Environmental > Aquatic > Freshwater > Lake > Sediment | place: USA: Wyoming | collected... | reverse complement strand
CCGGCACGGCTGGTGCTCCTGCCCTTCTACAAGCGTTCTAAGTAGAGATGCCCGGCGGAGCGTCTCCTCGGGGTCGGAACTTGAGTGCCAAAGGGGAGTGACATCTTTCATGTATCCTCAAGAGTTCCTCTACACCAAAGAACACGAATGGATCCGCGTGGACGAGTCCATCGGTACCATCGGCATCACGGAATACGCCCAGAAGGAATTGGGCGACGTCGTTTTCGTCGAACTGCCAAAGGTCGGCGACCATGTCACGGCTGGTGAATCCTTCGGGACGGTGGAATCCGTGAAGGCGGTCTCCGAGATCTATTCCCCCGTCAACGGCGAGGTCACGGCCGCCAACCCCAAGGTCCAGGCCAATCCCGAGATGCTCAACGCCGATCCGCACGGTGAGGCGTGGCTGATCCGCGTGCGGCTCTCCGACCGCCGCGAGACCGAAAGCCTCATGAGTGCCGACGAGTACGAGGCGTACATCCGCCAGGAAAAAGCCCACTGATGCGTTACCTCCCTAATTCGCCCGCCGAGCGCGCCGCCATGCTCGAGGCCACGGGCCACCAAGCGATTGAAGAACTCTTTGCTCAAATCCCTGAGGAACTCAGACTCCGGGGCCGCTTGAATCTTCCCGGACCACTCTCGGAGCCGGAGATCCTGGCATTCTTCCGCCAGGCAGCCAGCGAGAGTAGCCGCGAATACGTCTCGTTGCTCGGCGCCGGCGCCTATGCGCATTACCGGCCGGTGAGCATTGACGCCCTGCTATCGCGCGGCGAGTTTTTCACCGCCTACACGCCCTACCAAGCCGAGATTGCGCAAGGCACCTTGCAGGCGATGTTCGAGTTCCAGACGCTGATGACGCAACTGACGGGCATGGAAGTCGCGAACGCTTCGCTCTACGACGGCTCGACGGCAGCCACGGAGGCGGTGCTGATGGCGCTGCGTATTACGCGCCGGGAACGGGTGGTGGTGGCTCGGACGCTTCATCCCGAATACCGGCAAGTCCTTAGGACGTACGTTCGCCATCAGGGCGTGGAGGTCGAGGAGATCGGATATGCCCCTTCAGGCCGGGTGAATCTCGATCAGCTCCAGGCAGCACTGGAGCGCGAGACGGCGGCGGTCGTGATTCAGTCGCCGAATTTCTTCGGGGCCCTCGAGGACGCCGCTCCAATCGCCGAGATCGCTCACCGGAGTAACTCGCTGCTGATTGTCGCCATTACGGAACCGCTTTCGCTCGGCATCGTTCGGCCACCGGCGGAGGCGGACATCGTTTGTGGCGAAGCCCAATCGTTCGGTGTTCCGGTAGCCTTCGGCGGCCCCTACCTCGGCTTCTTGGCAACGCGTGAGAAGTTCCTGCGGCAGATGCCGGGCCGGCTGGTCGGCCAGACGCGTGATAGCAAGGGTCGGCGGGGATTCGTGCTGACTCTGGCCACGCGCGAGCAACACATCCGCCGCGAGAAGGCAACCTCCAACATTTGCACCAACCAATCACTCTGCGCGTTGGCCGCGACCATTTACCTCAGCCTGCTGGGGAAAAGAGGTTTGAAGGCGCTGGCTGAGCATAACCTGGCCAAGGCGCATTACGCCGCGCAGCAACTGTGCACGGTCCCGGGCATGGCCACACCTTTTGGTGCTCCCTATTTCAACGAGTTTGTGGTCCAAGTCCCCGCCGAGGGGGAGGAATTGCTGGCCGCACTGCGCACGGAGAAGGTCATTGGCGGATTGAGTCTGCGGAAGTTCTATCCCGAGTTGGCAAATCACCTCTTGGTGTGCGTCACCGAGACCGTGAGCAAGGCGGCGATTAACCGCACCGTGGAATTGTGTCGCCAACACTGTGGTGGCGGCCGCTGACCGCCGCCGGCATTCGGCGCTCCCCGGCGAGCCGGGGCAGGCGCCAAGCGTCGCCAAAGACATGGAAAACCGCATTCGCCAGGCGCGACCGCACGTCACGCGCAACGAGGATTTGATCTTCGAACTGAGTTCTCCGGGGAAATCCGGCGTCGAACTCCCTCCCCTCGACGTGCCTACCGTCTGCGCCGAAGAGCTGCTGGGCAAGGAGCTTCACCGCGCGGATGTGGAAGGCTTGCCCGAAGTATCGGAGCTGGAAGTCATCCGCCACTTCACGCGGCTCTCCACGTGGAACTACGGGGTGGACACAGGCCTCTATCCTCTGGGTTCGTGCACCATGAAGTACAACCCGCGGATCAACGAGGTGGTGGCAAGCCTGGAGGGCCTGGCGACAGATCATCCCTACACCCCGGAGTCACTGACGCAGGGCTGCCTGAGAATCCTGCACGAGGCTGGACGGTGCCTGGCGGAAATCACCGGCATGGACGCCGTCTCGCTGCAGCCGGCGGCCGGCGCGCAGGGCGAACTCACCGGCATTCTTCTCATCCGCGCTTGCCTGGCCGATCGCGGCAACCCGCGCAAGTATATCCTTGTGCCTGACTCAGCCCACGGCACTAACCCTGCCAGCGCCACCATCTCAGGCTATGAAGTGAGAAACATCAAGTCCAACGCGCGCGGCTGCGTTGACCTGGCGGAACTCGACCGCGCGCTGACCGAAGACGTCGCGGGGCTGATGCTGACGAATCCCAATACGCTGGGCATCTTCGAAACCCAGATCAGGGAGATCTCCAACCTGGTTCACGCCAGGGGCGGGCTGGTTTACATGGACGGGGCGAACATGAACGCTCTTGTGGGTGTCGCTCGCCCGGCGGACTTTGGCGTGGATGTCCTGCATCTGAACCTCCACAAGACCTTTTCCACACCGCACGGCGGCGGAGGCCCCGGCTCCGGCCCGGTTGCCGTCACGCGGGCCCTCGAGCCCTATCTGCCCGTACCCGCCATCGAACAATCTGCGGACGGAAGCTACCGCCTGGACTACGACCGGCCGAAGAGTATTGGTCGCGTGCGGGCGTTCTATGGCAACTTCGGGGTGGTTATCCGCGCTCTAGCCTACATCCTCGCCAATGGCCCGGAAGGCCTCCGGCAGACCACCGCAGACGCCGTGCTCAACGCCAACTACGTGATGAGCCGGCTGAAGGATGTTTACGAGTTGCCCTACGATCAGGCGTGCATGCACGAGTGCGTCTTCTCCGACCGCCGGCAGGCCGCGCGCGGCGTGCGCACCATGGATATCGCCAAGCGCCTGATTGACTACGGATTCCATCCTTACACCACCGCGTTCCCGCTCATCGTCTCGGGCGCGTTGATGATCGAGCCCACCGAGAGCGCCAGCAAAGCGGAGCTGGACAAGTTCATCGAGGCGATGCGCTCCATTGCGGCGGAGATCGAAGAAGACCCGCAGTTTGTCCTCAAAGCCCCGCACACGACGCGCATCTCCCGCCTCGACGAGGCGACCGCGGCGCGCAAGCCCCTCCTGCGCTGGAAGCCGGAATAGGTCACCACCAGGGCACCAGAGCACAATGGATGAACTGTCCAGGAAAAACTCCCCGGTGGCTTTGGGTCTTGGTGGTATAAGGACTTGTGGTTGAGCCCCAAGGGTAGCCAGGAGGTGGCTGACGAGCACACGCCGAAGAGACTTCCTCAAATATTCCGCCAGCATGTTGGCGATGGGAGCTGGATTGCCCATGAGCAAACCCATGAGCCCTGACCTATCAAAAGAGGAATTCGCCGCATATCAGGAAAAGCGCCGCAAGGAACTCTGGAGTCTGCTGGGCGACTTGCCCTGGCAACACAAGCCCGCTCCGGCCAAGGTCGTCAAGACTGAGAAGCACGACGGCTACACGCTCGAGCGCCTCGTGCTGGACCTGAATGGCGCAGAGCCTGTGCCAGCGTTACTCCTGATTCCCGATCGGCGGCAGAAGCCTGCCCCAGGCCTGCTGTTCATCCACTGGCATGGTGGCATGCACGACCTGGGGAAAGAGCAACTGCTCATCGGCGATGAAGCCCAGCCAGCCTATGCGCCGGTGTGTGCGGAGAAGGGCCTGGTCACCTTGGCCATCGATAGCTGGTGCTTCGGCGAGCGCAAACACGTGGCCAACGGGCACACGGGGGAAGAAGACGCCTTCAAGCTGATGCTCTGGAAGGGCCAGGTTCTCTGGGGCATGATGATGTTCGACGAAGTGCGCGCGCTCGATTACCTGGCCAGCCGGCCTGAAGTCGATCCCCAGCGCCTGGGTGCCTTGGGCATGTCCATGGGCTCCACCAAGGCCTGGTGGTTGGCGGCGCTCGATGCGCGCCTCCGCCTCTGCCTGGATGTCTGCTGCCTCACGGACTTCGCAGAGTTGATCCGGAACCACAACCTGAAAGGCCACGGTATCTACTACTACGTTCCTAGCCTACTAAACCATTTCTCGACGGCGCAGATCAATGAATTGATTGTCCCCCGCCCGCGCCTGAGCGTGAACGGACGCCGGGACGACCTGACGCCGCCCGCGGGGGTGGAGAAAGTCCGCGATTACCTGTTGCCTCTCTACCGCCAGTACGGACGGGAGCAAGACTGCCGCATCGAATTGTTCGATTGCGGCCACGTTGAGCTGCCAGAGATGCGCCAGCTCATCCTGGCGTGGATGGACGGATACTTAGTCAAACTCCCAGGGAAAGCCTGACCCATCCGCCCACTTCCTCGGCCCAAGCCGCCCGAGGGGGCGGAAAGAGATCGCCGCCCGCCTCCCCCACATTTAGCGCTACCCCGCGCCAACCCCCCAGAATCTTGTGGTTTTTGCTTTACAGAGGCCTTTTTTCGTGCTAGGTTTGTCTCGACGTAACGGGGATTCTCGCGTCAGCCATTCCTTTTTGCGCCAGATTGGATGACCGGGTCGAAACCTGGGGGGCTTGCAAGATAACGTCGTTCTCCGCTATCGCGGGGAGACGCAAAGTCCCCGGCAGGTGGGTGGGGCCTCGCCGGTAGCCCGGTTGGAGATTTGGTGCTCATTTCTCTCTCGCTAGTGCTTTGCGCCAAGCAGGTCCTGGCAGACCGCTGGGGAGGGGTGTGAATTGTACAAACTAAAAAGGGTGGAGTTGCTCGGCTTCAAATCCTTCGCCGATCGCACACGCCTGGCCTTTGCCGACGGCATTGCGGCGATTGTGGGACCGAACGGCTGCGGCAAATCGAACCTGGCGGACGCCATCAGTTGGGTCCTGGGCGAACAAAGTGCACGGTCGCTGCGGGGCGAGCGCATGGCTGACGTCATCTTTAACGGCACGAGCGCGCGCCCGGCCACCAGCAGGGCGGAAGTAAGCCTGACGCTCATCGACCCCGAGTTCCTGCAAGCCGATGGTGGAGCGATTGAAGAAAGCCCGCAGGAAAACCTCTTTCCCGAATCGGCGGCGTCGCTGGTCCAGGCGGAGGCGGAAACCGGAGGGTCCAACGGAGATACAACCGTTGAGGCGTCACGCCCGCAGGCAATTCAGCACCGCGCAGGCGAGATCATCGTCACCCGGCGCCTGTTCCGTTCCGGGGAGAGCGAGTACCTCATCAATGGCGAACTCTGCCGCCTGCGCGACATCCAGGACTTATTCATGGGGACAGGCCTGGGACCGGAGTCCTACGCCATCATCGAGCAAGGCCGCATTGGCCAGATTCTCAGCTCCAGGCCTTCCGACCGCCGCTTGATTATCGAGGAGGCCGCGGGAGTTTCGAAATATAAGACCCGCAAGCGCCTGGCCGAGGCGAGACTGGAAACCTCACGGCAAAATCTTGCCCGCATCACCGACATTCTGGAAGAAGTCACCAAGCAGATGAATTCGCTCAAGCGTCAGGCCTCGAAGGCTCGCCGCTATCGCGAACTGAACGACGAGTTGCGCGGTCGCCTGAAGGTGACGCTGACGTCCCGGCTGATGGCGCTCGAAGCTGAATGCCAGCGGCTCCGGGAGGTCTCAGCCGCGCTCCTCAATTCCTGTTCTGAAGCGAGCCAACGGCTGGAAGAGATTGACCGCGAGCAGAAAGCCGCAGCCATCCGCCATGAAGAATTGGAAGGCTGTTTGACCCAACTGCGGGAGACGGTGGCTCAGGGTGAGCTGGAACGCGAACGCCTGAACTCGCGGATCGCGCAGGTGCAACAGCAGACGGCCGCGCTTGAGGCCCGGAGCGTGGAGGCAAGCGCGGAGAGCCAGGAACTCGAAGCCCAGCTCGCCGCCCTCGCCCTCGAAGCTGCGGACCGTGCCCTCCAGGCGGAAAGGCTCAGGCAAGACTGGGCCACGGCTCAGGAAACGGTTCAGCAACTGCTGGCGCGGCAGGACGAGGTGGGGACGGAACTCGCCCAGGGCGAGGCTCAGGTCGAAGCCTGCCGCCAGGCGTTGCTGGAGGCGGTAAGCCAGCTGGCAGACCTGCGCAACCAGCTTGTCCAAGCGGAAGAGATGGGGTTGGCGCTCGATCGCCAGGCGGCACGTGCGGCGACGGAGCGGGCCGCCGCGGAACAGGAATACCAGCACCTGACCGCCGCGCGGGAGGCTTTCGGATGGGAACAACAGCGAGACCAGAGCGCGCTGGCAGATCTCGCCCAGTCGCTGGCCCAAACCGCCGCAGCCCTGGAGCGGGCGCGCGCGGAGCAGGTCACTCGCCGGTCCGAACTGGAAAGCCTGCGCCAGGATTTTTCGGCGGCACTGGCGCGCAAGCAGACCCTGGAGGAATCTCTGGCGCGGCACGCTTACTCCACAGAAAGTGTGCGCCGGCTGCTTGCCGGCAATGGTGCGGGGAATGGCCACGATTTTCACCCCCTGGGCGTGCTGGCCGATTTCGTCGAAGTCGCTCCCGGCTATGAAGAGGTGGTGGAGGAATTTCTCCAGACGGAATTGGACTGCGTAGTGGTTGAGCACCACGAGGAAGCGCGCTCGGGAATCTCGTTGCTCCGGAGCGAAGGCACGGGACGCATAACCTTCTTTGTGACCCGCTTCTCTGCCAACGGTCACGCGAACGGTCGCGACGACCAGGAAATTCGCAACGCCCGCGGCGTGCTGACCGCCGTCCAAGATCTGGTGCGCTTTGAGTCGCGCCTGGGCTTGAATGGGGACATCGCCCTGCCCTCCTTGGCGAACGCTTACGTGGTGGAGGACGCCGCGGCTGCCGAGCGCCTGGCGGGAACTTATCCGGATTGTCATTTCCTGACGACCAGTGGCGAACACTACCATCACCGGCTGGTGGCGGGCGGCAAGGGCAAGAGCGCGGGGCCGCTGGCGCTGCGCCGGGATTTCCGCACTCTGGAACGTCGCACAGCGGAGCTGAAATCAAGCGTCCAGAAAGCCGGGGCTGCGCTCGCGGAAGCCACCACGCGCGCCACACAACTGGAAGAGGATTCGCGCTGCCTGAGCGGCAGCAAACTCGAGGCCGAAAAGAAAGCGGTGCTCGCCAACGAGAAACTGCGGCAAACGCGTGAGGCCTTTGACCGGGCCACGGAGCGGCTCGGCGTTCTGCGCGACGAGGCCGCCAGTCTCGAAGGGGAACAGCAGGCGGTCCAAACGCGCCAGGCGGAGCTGCGCACCCAGCTCGGGGATGCCGCCACGGAGCGCCTCCAGCGCGAGGAGGAGGTCGCCCGGGCCGCCAGCGGGGTCCGCGAACTCCGTTCTCAGCTCGATAAGCTCACCCAAGACCTGGTCGAGGCTCAAGCGCGTGCCAGCGCCCTGGAAGAGCGCACCCGTGCCTTGGAGTCCGAACGGGCGCGGCTGCACGCGCGGGACGAGGAGATCCAGACGCGGCTGGCACGGCTCGCGGAGCAGTGCCAGAACTGGGGCGAAGAACTAAGGCAGTTAGCGCAGGAGACGGAACAGAACAAGATGTGGGTCAGCGAGCTGGAAAGCGAACAACTGGCCACCCGCACCCAACAGCGCCTGCTGGAAGAGGAATCTCATGCCGCGCGGGCCCGCCGCGATGAACTTAGCCCGTGGCTTGATGCCGCGCGTGCCGAACTCGACGCGCGCCGCGAAAAGCGCGCGGAAGCTGAGGTCGCCCTGGCCCGTGCCGAATCTGACCACGCGCACCATGTCGCGCAGTGCCGTCAGGAACTCCACGCCGAGCCGGCCGGTCTGCTGGCGGAACTCGCGCCGGAGCAGGCCTTGGCGGGTGAGGCGCTGGGCGCTGCGGAAGAGCAGGTGCGCGAGCTGAAAACACGCATCGAGAATCTCGGGCCGGTAAATATGATGGCGCTCGAGGAACTCCAGGAGGCGGAAGAACGCTACACCTTCCTCGAAACCCAGCGGCAGGACCTGCTGGCCTCGATCGAGGACACCGCGCAGGCCATCAAGGAAATTGACCAGGTGTCCCGGCAGCAGTTCCTGGAAGCTTTCCGGGCGATCAACATCTACTTTGCCGAATCGTTTCGCACGCTGTTTGGCGGCGGCGTGGGAGAGATGCGGCTCAGCGACGAGGCCGACCCCGATAGCGGCCTCGACATCGTCGCGCAGCCGCCCGGCAAGCGTCTACAGAATGTGCTGCTGCTTTCCGGCGGGGAGAAGGCCCTGGCGGCGCTGGCGCTGCTGATCGCTCTATTCCACTACACGCCCAGCCCCTTCTGCATCCTGGACGAGGTGGACGCGCCCCTGGACGAATCGAACGTCGACCGCTTCACGCGCATGATTCAGCAGATGAGCCGCCACACGCAGTTCATCCTCATCACGCACAACAAGCAGACCATGGAGACCGCCGAGGTCATGTACGGCGTGACCATGGAGGAGCCGGGCATCTCGCGACTGGTTTCGGTGCGCTTCGATGAAGCGGTGTGCGAGCCCGTCGGCGTGCCGGTCCTCGCGTAAGCAGGCCTTCGCGTCCCCCCTCCTGCCTAAGAGTGGCAAGCACACCCTTGCCGCGCAAACAGAATATCCCGTCGCCGTTCCTCTCTCTGGTTCGCGAATGAGGCCGGGAGTTTCTTTGCGTGGACCCTCCGCTTTTTCCGTTGACAACATCTCCCGTTGTTCTAGAATTGGGCTTCGTTTTTAACACCCATGAGCCAATCTACGCGCCGTGCAGTTCTGCGTGAGACACATCTGCCTGGCATAAAACTCTTCTCCCGGGGCAAGGTGCGCGACGTCTACGAGGTCAGCCATGATCTCCTCCTGATTATCGCTACCGACCGGCTTTCCGCCTTCGACGTCGTCATGGCGGAAGGCATCCCGGACAAGGGACGGGTACTGACTCAGCTCTCCTGTTTCTGGTTTGAGTTCTTGCGGGGTGTGGTTCCGACTCATTTCGTGACGGCGGACCCGGCGAAGTATCCTGCGCAACTTCACCCCTTCGCCGACCAGTTGGCAGGACGCTCCATGCTGGTGGAGAAGGCTCAGCCCCTCCCTATCGAGAGTGTGGTGCGCGGCTATCTGGCCGGGTCGGGATGGAAAGACTATCTCGCCACGGGGGCCACCTCCGGCGTGAAGTTGCCTCCGGGATTGACCCAAGCTGCCAAGCTCGACGAGCCGATTTTCACCCCAGCCACGAAAGCGCAAAGCGGTCACGACGAAAACATCACCTGGGAAGACACCATCGCCAGAGTCGGGAAGGAAGCCGCAGAGCAAATACGCGACTACAGCTTGGCAGTCTATGAAAAGGCCAGCGATTACGCTGGGCAGCGGGGAATCATCATTGCGGACACGAAATTCGAATGGGGTCTGCGCGGCGATAAGATCATTCTCATCGACGAAGTCTTGACCCCCGATGCCTCGCGCTTCTGGCCGCGGGAGGGCTACGCGCCGGGAAAATCCCAGCCCTCTTTTGACAAGCAGTTCGCGCGCGACTACCTGGAATCGCTTCACTGGAACAAGCAGCCTCCTCCACCTCCCCTTCCGCCGGAGGTCGTGGAGAAAACCAGCGAGAAGTACCGGGACGCATATCGCTTGTTAACGGGACACACGCTCAACTGAAGCAGGTCTGCCTGCGGCTCCGCAGCGCGTTATGGGGACATGGAACTGGCTTGATTGGATCCTGGCCGTTATCGTTGTCGCCTCCGTGGTGACGGCGATTCTAAAGGGATTCATCCGCGAGCTGATCTCCCTGGCGTCGGTGGTGGCCGGACTGGTCATTGGGGCGCTGGGTTACCAACGGGCCGCGCTCTGGTTTGACGATCTGACGCGCTCGCACAACGTGGCCCTGGGGCTGGGGTTTCTGTCACTTTTCCTGGGAACGCTGTTGGTGGGCGCTTTGATTTCGGCTCTCGCCCGGAAACTGATTCAGAAGGCGGGACTACAATGGTTCGACCGCTTCCTGGGTGGCGTCTTTGGCTTGGTGCGGGGAGTGGCCGTTGATTGCATCCTGCTGATGATTCTGCTAGCGTTTGCCATCAAGCTGGAGGCGGTCCAGAAGTCGACGCTGGCTCCCTATGTGACGGCCGGAACGCGCCTCATCGCGCTGGCTATGCCCGAGGATCTGAAAGCGGAGTTCAAGGCCGGCTTCGAGAAGTTCCGCCAGGCCCTTATCGAGAAGGACAAGAAAGCGACAAAGAACTAACGGGAAAGGCTTCTGATATTTCGCGACGCGGAGACCTGCCGTGAAAGACCAGCTTGAGGCACTCGTCACCCAGATGGTGGAGCACGACATCGGCTACGAAGATGCCGTGTGCGAGTTTGAAAAACGCTTTATCAGGAAGATCCTGGAGAAGTCGGGCGGCAACCAATCGAAGGCCGCGAAGACGCTAGGCATCCACCGCAACACCTTGAGCCGCAAGATTGAAGACCTGCGGCTCGACCGCCAACCTAAGCGCCGCAAGCGGGTCCGGCGCTGATCCCCTCAGCCCCCCGGAGAGGGCTAGGCAGCCCTCAACCCTGATGTGAAAAGCGCGCGGCCAGCAAGGAGAATGCGCGTTCTCTGCTGGCGCGTGTGACCAGACCTCTCCCGGCGCGCTTACTTTCGCGGCGGGACTCTGCTTTGAAGTCTCTGCCCTAGCCCGGAGGTTTGCGCGGGGGCCGGCGTGTGGTCGTGGTAGCCCGCGGCCGCGGCTTCGGTTTGGGCTTGGGCGCTACCTTCGGCTGCTCTGGAATCTCGTCATCGTTGATCGTGGCGCTGTCAAGCGTGATGACCAGATTCGGCGTGGCCGTATAAGCGGAGATAGTTCCCTTGAAGTGTACGGCATCGCCCTTACTCAGGTTCTTGACGTTGGGCTGAGTCGAATCCCGTAGCTCGATGTCGTACATCCCCTCGGCAGACCTCGACTGCTCCAGGACGTCAATCCGCACCACATACACGCCGGGTTCGGTTCCCTTCTCCACATTCTCCACGTAACCGCCCACCCCAAAGGGCTCGCCCTTGAGGCCATCCCACAGCTTCTGCGCGCGCTCCCCGCCGAACTTCAGTTGGAAGAAAGTCTGATTGAAAGCGTCGATGCTCTTATTACCAGTTTCCTTGGGGACTTCCATCGGCCCCACCTTGAAGCCCTCGGGCGGCGTGGAGGAGGAAGCTGTTTGGGTCACGATATCCGCCAACCCTTCATCATTGCCGTGGTAGCCGATGTATGTCTGCCTCAGATACTTCTCCCAAGGGTCGGCATTGGGATCCCGCGCGGCCTTCGCCAAGGAGATCGCCCGGGCCATGTTCCAGACGGCGTTGTCGTAATCGCGGGGCGTCAGGTTCAGGTAGGAGAGGCCGAGCCAATAGAACCCATAGGAATAGCTCGGATTGTCTTCGGCGGCTGCTTTCAAGGAGGTGACCGCTCCCGCATAGTCCTTGCGTTGCAGGCCCACAAAGCCCAGCAGCGAGTTGAAGACGGCCCGGCTCGCCTTGAAACGCTGATTGAACTGATCCTCGGTGACGTTCTCAGGTTTCTGCGCCTTCTGGAGAACTTCCAGCCCTCGCTTGGCGTCGCTTTCCGCGCGCGACAGCTTGGCCGCTACGTCAGGGTCATCCAACCTGAACGCAAACGGGAACAAGTACGCCACGCGCGTGTGCGCGTCAAGGTTGTCCGGGTTGGCTTCCAGCGCCTTCTGCCCCGCCTCGACGGCCTTGATTCCATCCCCCAGTCTCAGGTAAGCCCCGAGCACCTCGAGGTAGGCCAGATCCTTGAAGTCCGAGTCTTTGAACTTCTCCAGGAACGCCTGAGCCAGTTGGATCTTCTTGTTGGGGTCCTGCTCGCCCACAATTGCCTGGTAGGCGTCATACTCATCGCGGCTCTTCCATTGCGGCTTCTTCTCTTGAGGAGCCGGCGGCGACGCCGCCCAAAGGCACGTCGGCCCTATCGAGAGTAACTTCCCGGAGTCGCTTGGCTGCTGGCCACTGGGCGCGCCAAGCACAAGAGCAGCCAGCAGGGTGAAACTCAGAATCGCAGTTGTCTTCTTCATAAAACCGCTACCTCGGCATCTAGGGTGTGAATCTTCGACAATCAGGCGTACAGGCCATCCGCGCCGGACTACCGGGATACCTACCTTTGGCCCCAAACCCTGGGCCCCGACTTGCCACGCCTCGGATGCCGCACTCCAGATATCAGGACTCGCAGAACTTTTCAAGTGAAATCTGTCGCCTCCCGCCTCTGGGGGTCTTTTACCTCTCCCCACTGGCTTGGATGCAGAGACCCCCTCCTCTGTCGCCAGGGCTCCGGAGGAAGCCCTGCTTGCCAGGCCATGTAGCCCGCGGTTAAAATCTGGACCGAATGAACAGTCCCGATTTCGCCGAGCAACTGGCCGAGCGGGTGGAGAAGGCTGCGGTAGCTCCACGGCACCAGATCGAGCCGTTCTTCAAGGAGACGGCGAAAGAGGTC
>Ga0315274_10011587_pt1 | contig 12628 bp, 13 predicted proteins | sample YL17G02_20_MG_FD_203700 | JGI IMG/M metagenome (GOLD analysis project Ga0315274, IMG submission 203700) | Sediment microbial communities from Yellowstone Lake, YNP, Wyoming, USA - YL17G02_20 | ecosystem: Environmental > Aquatic > Freshwater > Lake > Sediment | place: USA: Wyoming | collected... | reverse complement strand
ACCCGCGTTACCCAATCTTGGCCGCACCTTGCTCCGGCTTTACCACGAGCCCAGCCGATCCGGCGGCGCCAATGATTCCCGCCGCCAAAAAGCAGACTGTGGCTCCTACCAGATACGGCAGGGCCGCTTGGAAATCAAAAAGCCAACCAGCCATCACAGGCATGATGCCGCGAGCCGCCGCCGCAAGCGACTGGCTAAGACCCAAGACTCCACCCTGTTCATCGCGATTAGCACATCTAGATAGCATCGTCGCTAATGTCGGAGATGTAAAGGCCTGCCCAGCCGAAAGGAGTCCCAAGGATGCAATCGACCAAGTCAGGGTAGGTGCCATCGCCACAGCGATCAGGCCGCTCATCATGATGACCGCACCAACCATGGCGACTCGTCGCTCACCCCAAATTTTCACCACCCGACCGATGAGACCACCCTGAACGATCACCACTACGATACCGATATAGGTAAAGACATAGCCGAGAGCATGTGGAGTCAATCCAAAGCGGCGTGACCCGAGAAGGGCGTAGGTGGTTTCCATTGCAACGAAAGCCAATGTGCAGAGAAAAGTCGCAGCTAGAACCGAGCGGATAGCATCATTCTGTAGCGCATGTCTTAAGCCCGCGAAGGCAAACGCCCTGCGACTTTCGGCCCCACTAACCGTGCGCGATTCTTTTAGTAAAAATAGAGCCGCCACTAAATTGACAGCGGCTATAGCTGCGGCCACTAATGCAGCAGTACCGAATCCGAATCCGGACAAAGACGCTCCGATGGCAGGTCCAAAGACAAAGCCCATGCCGATGCAGGCCCCGAGTAGTCCCATATATTTGGATCGCTCAGCCGGGGTTGTTACGTCAGCTACATATGCTTGCGCCGCTGCGATGCTGCCGCCGAAAAGCCCGGCCAAAGCCCGAGCCGCAATCAGCACGTAAAGATTGGTCGCGAAGCCTGCGATGGTCAGTGACACCACGGAACCAAACAAGGCTGCAATCAAGACCGGTCGGCGTCCGTACTTGTCGGATAAACGACCGATGATAGGAGCGCCCGCAAATTGCGCGGCTGAATACGCCGTCCCTAGAATCCCGACCCAAAGGCCGGAAGCGCCAAATTGCACCGCGTAGAAGGGCAGCAGTGGCAGAATGATGCCAAAGCCTAGTAGATCGATAAACACTGTCAGGTAGATGACCGCAAGTGAAGCGATCTTAGACTTGGGTTGTTGCTGCATGCCGTTGCTGGAGCCTCCATTCGAAGCAGTCTATGCGCCTTTACCGCAGTGGGCAACATCCCTCTGAGCTTAGCGAGTAGACGCCCTGATTTTCTGCAACAAACTGATATTATTAGATTAAAATAACTTATTGAGGGAAGTCGGCTACGTATCTGCACTGACAGCGAGTGACACATTCCGTGCTAAAATTAAAGCATGCCTAGCCCCAGTTTTAGTAAAAATATATTTGGCGTCAGTTTAGCCTTTGGCTTGGTGCTATCGATCACCACAGCTCTTGCCGGTGCGCTATACACACTGCAGATTCGCGACAGTATTGCAGTCCAAGTACAGCAGATAAATCTCCTGACACAAAGCGCCGATGCGCTCGCCACAGAAATTTTTGACCGCAACGGCAACAAAATAGGCGAGTTTGCGGGCGAGCGTCGCTTTTATCTACGTCTGGAACAGATACCTAAATCGGTCATCCAGGCTTTCTTAAGTGCAGAAGATAAAGACTTCTATCATCACTTCGGTATCAGCCCATCAGCGATCTTGCGCGCGGCGCTAGTGAACCTTCGTGGCGGACGGGTAAGGCAAGGGGCTAGCACTATCACGCAGCAGCTAGCTCGGCTGTACTTCCTGGACCAAAGTAAAACTTGGCAACGCAAGGCGAAGGAAGCTGTATTGGCTGTTGCCATAGAAAGACGCCTAACTAAAGATCAGATCTTAGAGCTTTATCTAAACAAAATTTACCTGGGAAACGGTAGCTACGGCGTGGAAGCTGCGGCGCGCAACTACTTTCGCAAACACGCGCGGCAACTCAACCTCGGAGAGGCTGCACTCATTGCAGGACTGGCAAAAAGCCCAACAGCTTATGCTCCTCACAAACACAGAACCGTCGCAGAGCAACGTCAACGCGTGATCCTCGCTCGTTTAAGTGAGGATGGCTATATCACCCGGACGACGGCAACTATGTGGGCTCAGCAAAAAGTTGAAGTCGCAAGCGGCCCCGAAGACTACTCACAAACAGCACCGTATTTCATAGGCGCCGTAGCACAAGAGCTCAGCCGTAAATTCGGCACGCTAGCCCTTGCGCGGGAGGGTCTAAAAATTTATACGACTTTAGATTCCAACCTGCAAAATTCTGCTGACAGGGAGTTAGCACGGCTTATTCGAGAAGCGCAGCGCAAAGAACGCAAGGCAACATCGAAGCTAAAAAATCTCATTGATGAGTTACAAGGGGCGCTCGTCAGCATCGACCCTCGCAGCGGCGCAATCCTTGCCATGCAAGGAGGCGGCACCTTTCAAGATACTCAATTCAATCGCACCGCAGCGACTAAGCGACCACTCGGGGCCTTATTTCTGCCCATATATGTCGGTTTAGCTCTAGAGAGTGGTTACCGACTGGACAGTCGCGTAGGTGATGATCCCCTCGCCAACGAGAAAATTCTCACCGAGAAATCGCTCGGTGATAGCGGCATGCCAACTCTAGTGGAACTCTTAAGGAGCGGCGATGCCTCCGCAGGCGTGCCACTCTTCGCGGCACTCGGCCAAGGTTCAGTTAGGCACTTTGCGCGACGCTTAGGTCTACAATTTGGCCCCAGCGACTTTAGCTTAGCCATTGGTAGCGGCAGCGCTACCCCGACTCAAGCCGCCGTTGCTTTCGCCGCCTTCATTAACGGCGGTCAGTTGATCTCGCCGTACCTCATAGAGCGCATCGTCGATGCTCACGGTCAGTTGATCTACCAATATTTACCTAATCAATCGGAACCGGCGATGACCACAGCAACAGCTGCGGCTGTTCTCAGCGGTTTGCGCAGTGCCATTGCCGAAGGTCACGCCAAGGGTGCTCGAGGCGTATCACCGCTAGCTGCAGGCATGGCCGCAGTGACAGAGGATTTACACAACGCTTGGTTTGTTGGTCTCACACCGACGGTAGTCAGCACACTTTGGCTAGGCGCAGAACACGGCAGCGCCAAGGTAGCTGTGACTCATGCTGAAGCAGTGGCCGAAACGAGCCGAGCTTGGGCAGCCTTCATGCGCTCAGCTCCGACCTCGCAGGAGGGGGCAGATGCGGCCAAGTCCACGCAACCACATCCTGCAAGTGCCTATAAATTTGACGGGGGGTTGCCGTCGCGACGCGCCGCCATAAAATAAGCCGCTTTAATTATTGATGATTTTTTTGGCCTCAGATTTGCTTTCATGCCTTTGCCGGACTGCGCTCGCCCGGCGTTGGAAGTTGCTTGTTGCTGCTGAATTTGATTTGCTGCCCCCGAAGCTGTCGTTGACGTGGAGTTGACCGTGAGCCGCCTTGTTCCATCGTGTTTTATTGCTGCCTTGATTTGCCTACCATCTGTCGCTAATGCCCAGGATGTAGATAATTATCAGGCCTTAGAGGCTCTGGGACTAGGTCCGATCTTAAAGACCGAAAAACAACCGACTGGGGTTTTCGTTACCGTTGGCAGCGGTGTCGGATCGTTTCAGGACATACAAGTACCGATGAATCGGCGCACTGGTGTCCGTGCAGATGGCACGACCGATGCAGCCGAAAATCTCACTCATATGGGCTTGCCAATTTACGGCTCTCTGGGCTTCGATACAAACGCCAGTGGTAGCTGGCGCTGGCGCGTATTTGAGCTTACTGGCATGAAGATGGGCGCTGCCACCGGTGCGGCTGGCACCGCAGATGCCAGCTACTCGCGCCTCGACCTAAGCTCTGCAGTGGTGCGGACTGAGGGATTTGGCAATTATAAGTTGGTCTCTACCGGTCAGATCGAATTGCGCCGCACTGGATTTAACAACACCTCTGAATCGCACTTCATCAATGCTGCGCTCGTCGCGGGCCGCATGCGACTCAGTCGCAGCAAATATAGCTGGGAAATCAGAGGGGAATACGCCCCGATTGCTCATTTCGGATTCAGTCCGCGTGGCTTTTTCGGAGGGAGCTTTTTCCCCGGTAGTACCGCTAAGTTAGCCGGAGGAGGCACAGCCGCGTTAATACCGCTTCAGCCGGGTGTATGGCTGGAAATGGGTGCCGACACCGAGATTGCCAAGGTAAGTATCGCTGATGTAAGCGAATACCGTGGCTACGGCCTTGCGGCACGCAATCTAGACAGCAGTAGCCGCTCCTACAAATTAGTGACCAACACCCTGCATCTGGGGTTCCGTAAAGAATTTTGACTTGCTTGGCGGCGCTGATTTACACTCCAGCCCTTAATAACCCCTGGGTTTGAGGTATTAGCTTATGTCCGCCTCGCAATCGGTCGGGCCAGCCAGCCGTCGCTTCAATGAAATGCCACCGCAAGACCTCGCGGTGTACAGCCCCAAGAACAAAGTCCGCTTTGTCACAGCCACAGCTTTATTTGATGGTCACGATGCAAGCATCAACATCATGCGACGCCTACTACAAGCTCGCGGTGCAGAGGTCGTCCATTTAGGACACAATCGCAGCGCCCTTGAAATCGTCCAGGCAGTCCTTCAAGAAGATGCTCAAGCAGTAGCTCTGTCGTCCTACCAGGGCGGACATATGGAGCTCTTTAAATATGTTAGAGAGCTACTCGATGCCAATGGCGCTACTGAAGTTTTGATCTTCGGCGGCGGCGGCGGCGTGATTGTACCGCGCGAGATTGCCGAGCTGGAAGCCTTCGGCATCACCAAAATCTACAGCCCTGAAGACGGTCAACGCGCCGGTTTAGATGGAATTATCGGCCACATGCTGTGCGAGGCCGACTTCGTCTATGGTGATTGGGGTAAGCGTCAGACTAATCAGGTAACCAGGCTGGCGCGCGCCCTTACCCTACTCGAAAGCGGTAAATTCAGTGCCCAGCAGTTGGTCGAGATCATTGGCGACCCAAAAAAACGCTACGCCAATATCCCGGTCATCGGCATCACCGGTACAGGCGGGGCCGGCAAAAGCTCACTGACTGATGAGTTGATCATGCGCTTTCTCTGGGATTTTCCGGATGTGCGCATAGGTCTCTTATGTATCGACCCCTCGAAAAAGAAGACGGGCGGCGCCTTACTTGGTGACCGCATACGCATCAACTCTGCCGCCGACCCACGCGTCTTTATTCGTTCGCTAGCGACGCGCGACGCCGGACGAGAACTAGCTCGCAGCACCTCGGACGCGATCAAGGTAATGCGCAGTCAAGACTTCGACTTTCTCATCGTCGAGACTAGTGGTATCGGCCAAGGCGACACCGGTATTGTCGATGTTGCTGATATTTCTATGTACGTGATGACCTGCGAATACGGGGCACAGACGCAGCTCGAGAAGATCGACATGCTGGACTTTGCCGACCTCATAGCGGTCAATAAATTTGAGCGCAGGCAGGCACCAGACGCACTGCGCGACGTGAGAACGCAACTTCGTCGTACCAGATTCCAGGGCCAGCGCGTCGCTGATGAGAATTATCCGGTATTCGGAACCATCGCTAGCCGCTTCAGCGACGACGGAGTTAACGGGCTATATCGGGCGCTTGCAGAAAAACTGAACGCTAAGATCAGCGACCGTAGCTATCAAGTGGCAGCAGATCGCCAGTATGCCATCGTTTCCAGCAACCGCGATGCGCTGATTCCGGATGACAGAATTCACTATTTAGCGGAAATTGCTCACGCAGTGCGGCGTTATCATGCCGCCAGTGCCGAGCAGATCGCGTCTGCACGCACCGCTGAGTCACTCGATATTGCATCGACGCATCTGCGGGAGATAGGACATCATGAAGAAGCAAATACTACAAAAGCCGCCGCGGCCGTCGCTTGGCGGAATGTTGATCCGCATCGGCAAGACCAGTTGGGGCGGTGGGCCGAAATCCGCGCGGCGTATTTGGCGGACCAGTTTACCTACAAAGTCCGTGGTAAAGATATCAAGGTCCAATCGACTTTTATGTCACTCGCTCAACAAAGACTTCCCAAAATCGCGCTTCCGTCTCCCGAAAGTAAGGCGGAAACGCTCCGCTTCCTATTAAAAGAAAACGTCCCTGGGGAATTTCCCTACACTGCCGGCGTCTTTCCCTTCCGCCGCGAGCAGGAAGAGCCTAAGCGCCAGTTCGCCGGCGAAGGTGGACCGGCTCGTACCAACACCAGATTTCATTATCTATCGAAGAATGATCCCGCAAAGCGACTTAGCACCGCCTTCGATAGCGTCACGCTCTATGGATCCGAGCCCGACAAACGGCCAGATATTTACGGTAAGGTCGGTGAATCTGGGGTATCGATTGCCACGTTAGACGACATGAAAATGCTCTACAGCGGCTTCGACCTCTGCTCACCGAGTACCAGCGTCAGCATGACGATCAATGGTCCTGCACCCATCATTTTAGCGATGTTTCTCAATACAGCGATTGATCAGCAGATCGATAAGTTCCATGCTGAAAAGGGACGCGCGCCGACCCCAGACGAGCATACCCACATCTACGACCAGACGTTACAGGTCGTGCGTGGCACCGTGCAGGCCGACATCTTGAAAGAAGATCAGGCGCAAAACACCTGCATTTTCTCGACGGAATGTGCCCTAAAATTGATGGGGGATGTGCAGTCCTACTTCATCGACAAGAAGATACGCAATTACTACAGCGTTTCGATTTCCGGCTATCACATAGCCGAAGCCGGCGCTAACCCAATCACCCAGTTAGCGTTTACACTCGCCAACGGCTTCACCTATGTCGAGTATTATAAAGCCCGCGGAATGCAGATTGATGATTTCGCGCCAAACCTGTCCTTTTTCTTCTCCAATGGCCTAGATCCGGAATACGCCGTGATGGGGCGCGTTGCGCGTCGCATTTGGGCCATCGCCATGCGCGATGTCTACCAGTCGGATGAACGTTCTCAGAAGCTGAAGTATCACATCCAGACGTCTGGTCGCTCGCTCCACGCCCAAGAAATGGACTTCAACGACATTCGCACAACGCTGCAGGCTTTACTCGCGTTGTACGACAATTGTAATTCACTCCACACAAATGCCTACGACGAGGCCGTCACCACACCAACAGAAGAGAGTGTGCGGCGCGCTATGGCCATCCAGATGATCATCAATCAGGAGTTTGGCCCCAACTTCTGTCAGAACGTGAATCAGGGCTCCTACTTTATCGAGTACATGACAGACTTAGTAGAAGAGGCAGTGCTGCGAGAATTTGAAGCTATCTCCCGTCGCGGTGGCGTACTCGGAGCTATGGAAACGCAGTACCAACGGACCAAAATCCAAGAAGAGAGCCTGCACTACGAAAGCCTGAAACACTCAGGCGAGCTGCCCATTATCGGTGTGAATACTTACTTGAATCCAAAAGTGCTGAGCGGTGAATACGTGCGGCCCGAGATCCCGCTTATCCGCGCATCTTACGATGAAAAGGATCAGCAGCTGGATCGCCTGCAAGCGTTTAAAGATACGCGGCAAGCAAGTCGCGAAGAAGCGCTACGCAATCTGAGTCAAGTCGTGATGCAGGGTGGCAACATCTTTGCTGAGCTGATGAGCACCGTGCGTCATGCAAGTCTGGGCGAGATTGTAAACACACTTTACCGAGTTGGTGGCCAGTACCGACGGTCTATGTGAGGGCTAGGGGGTCGGGCACTGGCGCTAAGCTAATGAAAGCCCTAGATCTTTTGTAGTCATTTTTTGTTTTGATCACCCAGTTTGGGATTGATTCGCCACTGACTTGTCTTCTTCAGCTCCGTGACAATGTGTACCCGGTCAGCCACTGCTTTGGTGACGACGTAGTAGGCAGAAAATAATGAATCGCCGAGTAACGTATCCCCAGCCTTTAATAGCTTGGTGGCTGCAGCCATTGACACCAGAGTTATTATAAGTTATCCATGTAATAACATGTAAAACTAATTCGTTAAGAGGTTAAATTCATGGGGGAAACCACCAAGCTCAGAAAGGTTGGGAACTCCTCAGCGATCAGCCTCCCTAAAGCGGTGGTCGATGCTCTCCAGCTTCACCTTGGAGAGGAACTGCAACTGACTGTCCGCGGCGACTGCTTGATTGTGCGCAAAGTGCAATTCCTCAAGGACCTATTGGCAACCGTCCCGCCAAGCGCAGCGCGGCAAGACGGCAGTCCCGAATGGCGGGAGCCGGGCGCCACGGGCCGCGACGTGATCGACGATGAGTAAGAAGAACCAAACTTACTACCCGCAGCGCGGCGATATCTGCTTCCTTGATATGGATCCCAAGGCTGGCCTTGAGCAGGCCAAGCGACGGCCAGTCCTAGTCGTATCGCACGGAGATTTCAACCGCAAGTTGGGGCTGGCCTTTGTTTGCCCGATCACCTCAACTCCGCCACGGCACGGCTTCCATCTACCCCTAGGCAAACAGATGATGACCAAGGGCTCGGTGATGACGGAACAGCTCAAGAGCTTGGACTACATCGCCCGCAACGCAGCCTACGTCGAAACTGCGCCAGATGAGCTGATCACTGTAGCTTGCGAGATTGTGGGCCGGATTGTTGAGCTATGATCTAACGCTCTCATGCTCGACACGCGCCCGTAAAGTTTTATGAGTGAGGAAACCGCCCGAAGGGCTCAGCGCGGAGCGACGAGCTCTGCGGGCTGAGTTCAAAGACTAAATGCTGTCAGACGACAGAATTATAGACCCCTTTAGCGACAATATTCTGGCGTAGGGGAGCGTAGCTGGCATGCGATGTTAAAGTCGTTGCCTATCTTTCCGCGAGTTGATTCGGTCCCAGAAAATTCAATGAGTTGCAAGAAGTGCCCGACCCCATACCTCGCACCGCTAACCTGTAGTTTGGCTGCTGGGGATGTAGTCCCTATTCCGACGTGGCCTCGGCGCCGGACGCTAACAAGTCGCAGGATGTCCGACGAGGTCGCTGGCAATTCAGCTCCAATGTCGGCACGTTGAGTCAGCGGCTCTGAGCGCCGCATCGCCGCGCAAAGCTCTTGGGTGTAAACGCGCCAAGCCTATATGACAAATTATAATAGGTTTATTTTAATCGACGGTTGATATTAAGAATTTTAAATCATATACCGATAAGGTATAATGGAGGTATGCATTCGTGGAGGTGCTGGCGTTTGAGTGGGATGACGCTAAGAGTGAGAAAAACAAACTGGATCGGGGACGGGGGCGAGGTTTTGACGAAGCATTGCAGCTTTGGACTACCGATGGACCAGACGCTGCGCTCAACATCAATTCCGGTGAGCAAGTTTATTTACGAGTCGGGTTTATCGCTGGCAAGGTTTGGGGTGCGATGTACGTGATCCGCGAAGCCGTTACCGTTAGCAAGGTTATTAGAATCGTCTCGTTTCGACGTCTCAACGATCGAGAAAGGAAAAAATATGCACTCTAGGACCAAGCGTCAAAGTAAAATAGTTTCGAATAAGCCGGCAAAAATATCTTCAGATGAGCTGATTGAAATGTTTGATAAGGGCGAAGATATCAGTTCGTATATGAACGAACAGAATGCCGTCTTTAAAGTAAACGTTGATTTCCCCATTTGGATGGTACAGGCGTTGGACTTTGAGGCCAACAAGCTCCAGATCCCACGTCAGGCTGTGATCAAAAGTTGGATCAACGACCGTCTGAAGATTGAGGCGGAGGGCAGAGCCAAGGCTGCCGCGGCAGTGGGTTAGGTGATTCTATCCGACTTATAGTACCGTACGTTGGGCTTTAACCCCTTCATTTAAAATCACTTGATTTAGTCGATGACCCATTTGGCGCCACCTAGGGCGGCAGATTGGGAGTCTTCATGTTTTTCGATCCACGGCAGCGTTGCATCTGGCTCTACCGAGATCCCGTTGATATGCGAAAGGGTCACAATAGCCTCAGCTATCTGGTCAGCATATCGTACTCAGAAATCTCATATCCGGTGACATCTTTCTTTTTGTGTCCAAGGATCGAAAGTCACTTAAGGCGATAGTATGGGATGGCTCTGGACTCTGTCTTTTTCACAAGCGGTTGAACGGTGGGCGAGTGATGAGCTTTTTGCATCTCTCCAAAGAGAATGAAATCACCGTACCTTGGGCTTTAACCCCTTCATTTAAAATCACTTGATTTAGTCGATGACCCATTTGGCGCCACCTAGGGCGGCAGATTGGGAGTCTTCATGTTTTTCGATCCACGGCAGCGTTGCATCTGGCTCTACCGAGATCCCGTTGATATGCGAAAGGGTCACAATAGCCTCAGCTATCTGGTCACCCACGTCGTGCTTAGAGACCTCATGTCGGGGGATATCTTTCTTTTCGTCTCAAAGGATCGAAAGTCTCTCAAGGCGATCGTGTGGGATGGGTCTGGACTCTGCCTTTTTCACAAGCGGTTGAACCGTGGGCGAGTGATGAGCTTTTTGCATCTCTCCAAAGAGAATGAGATTACCGCTCAGGATTTTACATTGATCATCGGTGGCGCGAAAGTGACCTTGAATATCAGTCTTAAATCTAATTAAACACAGAAATAAATTATTTATTGCGACAATTTCATGTTGAGCTTACGGTGGTTTCATCAAATCACAATAAGGTCACATGATATGTTGGATGTTAGCAAGGAAACACATATTGAGTTTCTCCGGGCTGCTGTTGCGCATCTGCAAACAAGATTAGTTGAAGCGGAGAAGAAGAATCAAGAGTTAGCGCTAGCGAAGAAGCTTGACGAAGAGATTTGCCAAGCTCTTGCCGAAGAGCTGCTGATTTTACGGAAGAAGTTCTTTAGGCCAGGTCGTGAAAAGCAAAATAAAAATGGTCCAAAGTCATCTGTTAATCGGAAAAATCTCCCTCACAATCGTCCACCTGAAGAATGTCCTGAGCCCGAAAGCGTCGAGCTAGTGAGCGAGGAAGTGACTCATAAAATAATTGACTCCTCATGTACCTGCAGTGGTGATTTAGCAAAAATGAAGGGTGGTTTTGAGAGTTCCACAGAGATCGACGTGATTATGCATCGTTACAAGCTAGTCACCCACAAACGTCAAAAATACATCTGTAAATCTTGCTCCAAGATGGTGACGGCGCCCGGTGCACCGAAGCTAAAGTCTGGTTGTGAATTTTCCCTGCAAATGGCGACCCAGGTTGCGACAGACAAGTTTCAGCATCATATTCCACTAAATCGCCAGTGCCAGCAGCTGGCTAAGTATGGTGTGCAGGTTGAAGCTAAAACGCTCTTTCGTCTGACATCGTTCCTTCATGATCGGCTAGCGCCGCTGGTGAAGTTGATAAAAGGCGATGTGCTGTCCCGTCCACAAATCAGCATAGATGAAGCACCGATGCGTATTCTCGCGACAGATCAGCAGGGCTATGTCTGGGTAGTCGCAAATAATTATGGTGCATTTTATCAGTATGAGGTGACAAGGTCCGGAGCCGTCGCCCGCGAGATGTTGAAGGGTTTTAAAGGCGTTGTGATGTGTGATGGCTACTCAGGCTATCATCGCCTGCAAGATAATGATGGCCTTATTTACGCCCAGTGTTGGGCGCACTGCCGCAGGAAATTCTTCGACGCAATGGCGAAGCATCCAGAGTCTAAAAGGGCTGTCGAGCTTATCGATCGTCTATTTGAAATTGATCGAAAAGCCAAGGATTTACAGCATCTAGGTGAGCTAAGAGCCACCGAATCCAAGGTAATCATGGCCGAGTTTGATGCATATTTGGAGTCTCGGCGGGGCAAATTCCTCGAATCTATGGCATTTGGTAAAGCCGTTACTTACTACGATGAGCGGAAGGATGCGCTGCATCAATTCCTGAATCACAGCGTCGTGCCCTTAGATAATAATACAGCGGAGCGTGCACTGCGCGCCCCCGTGATGGGCCGAAACAATTTTCAGGGTTTCAGGTCGATCGACGGCGCTGATGTGGCGATGACGTTTTATAGCATCATCACGAGTTGCAAGGCAGTAAAAGTCGAGCCTCGTACATACATGCTTGCGATGGCAATTAGATCTGCGCGTGCTGAGGAGCTTATGACTCCTTATCGATATGCAGTGGATCTTCGGAATCAAGCGGATTTAAAGGTCGCCAGCGAGTTCGAGGTACTCCGCCAGGCGCATTAGGAAGATTGCATTTTAAACTCCGAATCAGTTTGGCAAGCTGGCCTAGATCAGCAGTGACCGGGTATTCTATGACAATGTCAGAGCCGACTGTGATGCGTATTGCTGTCGGCGCTGGCATCGCATTCCCGATTTGAATAAAGCCATTTTCAGTTGGATCGGGTGAAAGTCCTTTAGGCTCCCAATTCGGCAGTGGTGGCAGTTTGCCTGCGTCGACAAATCTTTTGCGCCACTTGAACAGCACATTTGCTGCGATGTCGACTTCGCGACTGTATGCAGCAATCGACATGCCGCTAGCAAAGGCTTCTTTCACGATTTGTAGTTTTTGATCGTCCGAGAAATTGCGATGAAGCTGAGTTTTGGTGACAACTTGCACGTCGGGGAGTCGATAATTTTTCATAGTCAGCACCGATGCCGGCAACGGTGCCGACACCGGTGCTGAGCGTCAAGGGGCCGT
>Ga0315274_10011584_pt1 | contig 12629 bp, 15 predicted proteins | sample YL17G02_20_MG_FD_203700 | JGI IMG/M metagenome (GOLD analysis project Ga0315274, IMG submission 203700) | Sediment microbial communities from Yellowstone Lake, YNP, Wyoming, USA - YL17G02_20 | ecosystem: Environmental > Aquatic > Freshwater > Lake > Sediment | place: USA: Wyoming | collected... | reverse complement strand
AGCGACTGGCATAGTAATGTTTCCCGCAGTTCTGACAGTTCGGATTCTCACACGCCTTGCTCTTCCCGGCCAGAAAGATGGGCCCTTGCAGGGTTTGGATCGTCTTCCAGGTATGCCACGGTCGACGTGGTTTCAGCTTACTGCCGCAGCCTGGGCAGTCTTCCAGTTCACATTCCACCAGTACCCGTCTGGCATTCGCATATTCTCGATGTGGCCGATGTCGGGGTCGTTTTTCCATTCCTTCCCTCGTTGTCTTTCCTCTACTATACACCCCCTCTCTCATAGTGTCAAGACAGTGTGGGTCTCTACCCGCCATATATGGCGGATATACAAATCAACACCCCCACAGGTAGGTGACCCATACAGGACTCGAACCTGTAACCAACTGATTAAGAGTGGAGGGGTTACGCGTCTACCCCGTAGATCTGGGTGTATCTACGTCTATACAGTCAACTCCTGGGGGTGATTCCAGTCTACACAGTGTATCATTGTCTACTGTGTCTACCCGATTTGCACACTAATTGCACACTTCCCGAGCTCTTGGGGTGGCGGTTCGCTGGCTGGGTCGACTAATCTCAAAAAATATATATCTCACTAAATCTAACTTGTCCAAAAGATGGGGATTATCCTGGACCTAATGAGTATTGTTGGTCTGATCTTTCAGATGGTGCAGCCATTATCGAAAGTTGGTAATTCGGGACCTTTCGACCCTGACGAACACAGTTACGGGTGGACAATTGCCGACCAAACGAGTATCCTTGCGGGCGTTTCTAAACCATCCCATACCAGGATACCCGCTTGAGAACCAACTTCCACCTCGTCACTTTCCTGATTCTACTCGCAATCCTCCTGTTCTTCTGGTCCATTCTCCGGCCTGTTCTGCTCAGCCTTTGGCTGCATCAACGACGCCAAGAGAACAAACCCAAGTCTCCTCGCCCCCTCAAGCCTAAGACTGGCGACGATTGTCGCCTATGCCAGGCTGCAAAGCCATCTGCTCCCAAGTCCAGCGAAGCCCGCCCAACCCTGCGCTCCTGGAACAAAGTCAGAGCCCCCCGGAGCCGCAAGTAGACCATTTCCACCCAGGGACATGCGTGTAACCCTCATTTTAGCCTTGCCCGGCGATGGACGATCTAATCAGGCCAGGCGATATCTAATGTTGATTTCTAAACAAATTCTAGCCACCGGACAGTTTGGTGTCACAGGTAGGAACAAAGTGGAATACTGACAGATAGAGCATTGGTCAACCTCCTCTGGATAAAACGTAGACCGATTTGGAAGATGCTCAGGTCGCGGCGGTCAATACGGTCAACGAGATGGCGTAAGCCTTGGTGGATCGTGCGACCGCCAACGGAGATCAACCAGACGTACAAGCAGGCGACCGCCAATGTGAGCCGAGACAGTCGTAAGAAGTGACGTAACATGGTACTTTCCAAATCGAAGCCGTGTTTTTTCAAATCGCCATGCATTTCTTCGGCCCACATCCTGCGTCGATAATAACGCAAAGTCATTTCGAGATCCGGCAGGTTGGTGGCCAAGCACCAGGGTTCTTCTTCGCCGGATTGCCAATGCACCAGTAAATGGGTTGGGTAGATCTCTTTAGCAGTCAGGTAGCCTTTTCCCAGCCAGCGACTTTCACCGGCCTTGTGGACGAAACTGCCAAACGGTTTCCATTCATCATGTTGGTTCAACCAGACGCAAGTATCTGATTTTTGACGCAAAACATAACACCAATACCATTGATCTAGCCATGTGAGGACTTCTACTGAGCCAAATTCGCAGTCACCGACCAGAAAAACAACCGCACTCACGGGTAAAAGCTTCCGGACATAGTTCAGCAAAGCCAATTGCTTGAAGGCACTGCTATGACCACGGACGTGCTTGACCCAGGTCCACGCAATGGGGATCGCCCGTTTCCGATAGGCCAGAGAGACCATGAGCAACTGATGCCCAAAACCAACTTTCGTCCCATCCACAATCAGACGGATCTCTCCCAGGCAGTGCCACTGGGCTTGCAGCCATTGGCGCGCAATCGGCTCATACCATTCACGAACATTGACCGCCGGATTATCCAGAAAGCGGCTCAAGCGTCTGGTGATGCTCACCAACTTTGCCGGACCGGGGATCTTCCCGGCAATCTTGCTCAAATGCACCGATCGGCTATTGTAAATACCGACCATCAGCCAGACAAAGTTGCGTACCTGATTAATTCTTTGACCTGGTCGCAGTTCCCGAATCCGTTGAGTCCAGGTATGATAGAGATGGTTGGTCGGCATAAGGTTACTCCGTTTCTAAAATGGTATCGACAAACCAATTCTAGTGGAGAACCTGTGCCGATCAACTATTCTGTTGTTAAATTGTCAGGTCGCTAGAACTAATTTTACTGCAGATTTTGATATTTGCCGCAAATAAGTGTGTTGCTCCTTATTTCACCAACGTGATATTTAACGCGTCTTCTATAACTCAGCCCGTAGAAACGTATTAGCCTGACACAGCTCTGTAAATTCTTAGCGGCGAGCGTTCCCTTTGGATGCCAATGACTTGGAATCCTGTATAAACTGGTAAATGCGAAACTTCTTCACGCATAGCGCCGATCAATCTGCATCCGCTGCGCCTGCATACGTTTGAGTTCAGCTTTTGCATCGACTTCAGGTTTATTGCTTTATTCCACGCGCTGGCGCTCAGCGCGCAGCGCGGCTAGGCCAGCCGCCAGAGTGAAACACAAGCCTTCCTGGACAAGCCATTCATTATAAATTCAACCTGGAGACCCTCTTGAGATCATTTATGATATCCAGTTCGATGTGCGAGATTTGAGTTTATGTAAAGAAATTTACTGCAAAAGTTTCTGTGTTGTCGCTCGTTCAGCCATCCCCCCAGAAACAAAAAGCCTCTACCGAAGGGAACCTTCCGTAGAAGCTATCAGCCTTGCGACGGTTTCGGCGAACCTCATCGCCAACAATTCGTTATGTGAGAATTGTACCATACAGAACAGACCGGGATGGAAATGCACACCCATCTGGTGACATATGTCATATTCCAATTCGCGAATATGGGTGTATAATACATTCGGAGTTACGAATATGACAAAATCAATGCCCCAATACAACATCGTCAAAGTGAGCGAGTTGTTGCAAGCCATTGGCCCGCAGCCGCGCCTTGAGATTTTATTGGCGCTTGGGACGGGAGAAGCCTGCGTCTGCCACCTGGAGGCGTTCCTGGGCCAGCGCCAGGCGTATATCTCACAGCATCTGATGGCGTTGCGCGAGGCCGGGATCATCACGGCACGCCGCGAAGGGCGTTTCGTGTTCTACCGTCTGCAAGATGTAGCGCTGTTGGATTTGATCCGCGGCGCGGCGCGACTGGCAGGCGTTCCCGAAAATAAATTGGGTGTAAGCAATATGCCCCTTCCAGCCTGCAACTGCCCAAGTTGCGCCCCTGTTGCACCTGGCAACATCCTCAGGCCGATCGCGAGTAGACTACTCTGAGGAAATAAAGGGAACAAGATGAACATTCTTGGTTTTGTGGTCAAACTCCTGCAAGGCGGCCTAGGCAACCTAGCCGCTTATCTGGCGGCGCACGTGCTGTTGTGTTTGGTACCCGCCTTTTACATCGCCGGAGCGATGACGGCGCTGATCCCCAAAGAGAGCGTGACGCGCTTTTTGGGGCGCAACACCCCAAAGTTCATCTCGTACCCGGCGGCGGCCTTGGCCGGTTCGGTGCTAGCGGTATGTTCGTGCACCATCGTGCCGCTGTTTGCCGGGATTTACAAGAAGGGCGCGGGACTTGGCCCGGCGATCACCTTCCTGTTCTTTGCACCCGCTGCAAACATCCTGGCGTTAGTTTACACCGGCGGGGTGATCGGTCCCGACCTGGCCTTCGCCCGCCTATTCCTCTCGCTGGCCTTCGGCATTGGCATTGGCCTGATCATGGCGATAATCTTTTCCCGCGAAGATGTGGCCCACGACAAAGCCACCGATGTCCTATTCGCCGGGCAGAGCGGTAAGGGCATGCGGACAGCCGCCTTGGTCTTTTTGCTGGTGCTGGTGGCGCTGCTACTTTCCGGCACACTGAAAATTGGCCTATTGACCGATTCCTACGCACAAGCGACATTGCCCATTCGGGGTATGCAAAGCTTTCAAGCGGGCTTGGATACGCTCATGCCGCACGACTCCGCCAAAGGCGAGGAAGGCGTGACGGTGCAGGGCGTGATCCTGATCGGCCTGCTGGCGCTGATCGGGCTGGCTTCGTGGAAGGGGCTGGATAACATCCACGAGGGCTTCAACCCCTGGACTTGGGCTTCCCTGGGGTTGGTGGCGCTGACGCTGCTGGTGGCCGCCCTCGGGATGCAAACGACCCCCGCCGGGCTGCAGGTGGCCCTGACGGGTAAGTTCGTTGGAGTACTGGTCGCCCTCGGGGTGCTGGTCACCATCGGGCGCAGCCATCTCTCCGAAGACGAATTGCGCGACTTCCTGTGGGAGTCATGGCGCTTCGTCAAGCAGATTTTTCCTCTACTGGTGGTGGGTGTCTTCAGCGTGGGCGTGATCCGGGTGATCATCAAACCGGAATGGATCGAAGCCCTGGCGGGGCAGAACACGCTGCTAGGCAACCTGGCGGGTGTGGTGTTCGGTGTCTTCATGTATTTCCCCACCCTGGTGGAGGTGCCGATTGCCAAAATGTTCCTTAGCCTGGGGATGCACCGCGGCCCGCTGCTGGCCTACCTGATGGCCGATCCCGAGTTGAGCCTGCAAAGCATTTTGATCACGGCCATGATCATCGGGCGCTTAAAGGCCTGGGTGTACGTGGCCTGGGTGGCGCTGTTCAGCACGCTGGCGGGGCTGATCTACGGGATCTGGGTGGACGGCACCAGCATCTGGCTCGTGGCGCTCTACCTGGCGATTTTTCTGGCTCTTCTGGCGCTTGGATTATTCCTTGTCAACAAGCGAAACGTCTTAAAGTCGGCTGGCCAGCAGCCGACATCGGCAGGTTGAATCACAGCCATACGGCTGATAAAACTCACATTTCCCTATGGAGGATACTATGCTTACGATCAAAATTCTAGGTCCTGGCTGCGACAACTGCAAAAAGGTGGAAGCCATTGCCCGGCAGGCAGTCGCCGGACTGGCTATCGAGGCCACGTTCGTCAAAGTGACCGACTACAAAGACATCATAGCCTACAACATCTTATCCACCCCTGGCCTGGTGATCAACGAAAAGGTGGTGTGCGCAGGCCGTATTCCCAACCCGGCCGAAGTGACTACCTGGCTGGTCAACGCACTGGAAACCACTTAAAAAAATCTTGCCTGGAGGGATTTTTCTATGTCTGAACTGGACACTGCTGCAAAAGCCCAACCGGTGGGTATGGCCAAACGCCTTTCTACCCTGGATCGCTACCTGACGCTGTGGATCTTCCTGGCCATGGCCGTCGGAGTGGGATTGGGCTTCCTGTTCCCCGCCGCGGTGCAGGGTCTGAACACCGCAGTTTCGGTTGGGACTACCAACATTCCCATTGCCATCGGCCTGATCTTGATGATGTACCCGCCGCTGGCGAAGGTGCACTATGACGAGCTGGGTGACGTTTTCCGCAACTGGAAGGTGCTCGGCCTGTCTCTCGTCCAGAACTGGGTGATTGGCCCGATCTTGATGTTCGTGCTGGCGGTAGTTTTCCTGCGCGGCTATCCTGAATATATGACCGGCCTGATCCTGATCGGCCTGGCGCGCTGCATCGCCATGGTGATCGTGTGGAACGAGCTGGCCAAAGGCGACAGCGAATACGCCGCCGGGCTGGTGGCCTTCAACAGCATCTTCCAGGTGCTGTTTTACAGCGTGTACGCTTATATCTTCATCACTGTGTTGCCCACCTGGTTCGGCCTGACTAGCAATATCGTCCATATCACCATCGGCGAGATTGCCAAGAGCGTGTTCATCTACTTGGGGATTCCGTTCATCGCTGGCTTCCTGACGCGCTTATTCCTGGTGCGCGCCAAAGGCAAAGATTGGTACCACAAGCAGTTCATTCCCAAAATCAGCCCCATTACCCTGATCGCGTTGCTGTTCACCATCGTGGTCATGTTCAGCCTGAAAGGCGAGCTGATCGTGCAACTGCCGCTGGATGTGGTACGGATTGCCATACCACTGCTGATCTACTTCGTGATCATGTTTCTGGTGAGCTTCTTCATGGGTCATGCTATAGGGGCCGGTTACTCCAAGACTGCCACACTCTCCTTTACTGCTGCAAGCAATAATTTTGAATTGGCAATTGCAGTTGCGGTTGCTGTTTTTGGAATAGGGTCTGGGGCAGCTTTTGCTGCGGTGATCGGCCCGCTGATCGAGGTGCCGGTGATGATCGGGCTGGTGAACGTGGCCTTCCGGCTGCAAAAGCGCTACTTCAAAGGTGAGGTGAGCGCCGCGCCTGCAATGGCTGCTGCTGCCGCTGAAGCCTGCCCGCCTTCTGAAAAGTTGGTCAAATAGGAGTGTACCGTGACTGAATTCTTGGAAACCAGCGTAGATAAATTTATCTTCCGGGTCGCCACCGACCGTTTTTACAACGGCGAGGGCGTCTGGGCGAAAGAGGAAAACGGGCGCGTACGCATTGGCATCTCCGATTTCGTGCAGCAGCGCAGCGGCGATGTGGCTTTCGCCGAGATCAAGCCCGTTGGAACGTCTCTCGCCTTCGGAGATGAGGTAGCCGTCATCGAGACCATCAAAGTCAACATCACCTTCTCGTCGCCAGTGACAGGGAAAGTTGTAGAAGTCAACCCAGCGATGGCGGAAGCTCCCGAGGCCATCAATCAAGAACCCTTCGGAGATGGGTGGCTGGCGGTGATCGAGCCTGTCGATTGGGCTGCCTACCGTACCCGTCTGCTGGATCCCCAGGCGTACTTTGTGCGCATGAAGACAGAGGCCGAAGAGGAAGCCAAAAAGTTATGAGTGAAAAAGTGCAAAATAACGAAACCCCAAAAGTCGTGATCGTTCCATGCAGCGGGATTGGCAAGACTTATGGCACGGTCAGTCGGGAGGCCGCTTACGACCTGATCGAAGACTTACGGCCGGATACCGCCCAACTGGTACCGCTCTCCCTGCTGGTGTTGGGAGATAAAGCCGCCCGCCAGGCGGTAGCGGACAGCCCAGCAATCACCATTGACGGCTGCAAGCTGGCCTGCGCCACGAAAATGGTGCAGGAGAGCGGCGGTACGGTGGCTCAAGACTTCGCTGTGCTGGATGTGTACCGGCGCTACCGCCAGTTCAAACCTCAGGGCATCGCCGAGTTGAACGAGGGTGGTGAACTACTGGCGCGTGCCCTGGCCGAGGAAGCGGCTGAAGTAGTTGACCAGCTCAAACCAGGAGGCCAGAATGGTTGATCTTCCAAAGAAGAAAGTGGGCATTGTGGCTTGCTCCGGGGAAGAACTGGCCGAAGGCACGGTGACGCGCCTGGCTGCCTTGAAAGTGCTAGAGCAGTTGCGCCCCACCGACACTGTGACCATCTGCCTGCCGCTTTTCCTGGCCGGTGGTGAAGGCGACCGCGCCTTTGCTCGCTTTTACCCCACCATCGCCGTGGACGGCTGCGCAGAACGCTGTGCAGCGCGGGCCACCGAACTATATTCCGGCAAACCGGCCGCCAGCCTGTTAGTCAGCGACCTGGTGGCGGAAAACGGCCTGGAAGAGCTCAAAGGCTGCCGCCGCCTAAACGAGGCCGGTCAGCAGGCCGTTGACCTGACCGCCAACCGGATAGCAGACCTGGTGGATGAGCTGCTGGACAAACGCTGGAACCGCCGCGCCGGCGAATTCATCGAAATCGAGACCGAGACCGCAGCCAAGCCTGAAGAAACCAAACAGGTCACCTGTTCCTGCGGATCCGGCATTCCTGTTCAGGAGATCCAGGTTGACGGCCACACAGTCACACTTGTAGCTCTGCCGCTTATCTTCGCCAAACTGCATGCGGATGGCAAAACGCCATCCAATGACACTCAGCGAGAACTGCTCGAACTGGTCAGAATTTACAACCCCATCCCGGATGGGGCCGAAGAAATCTATGCCGCAGCTTTGCTGCGCGAATACCAGGCCTTTTGCAAGCAGCAGGAGATCACCGCATGAGCCGCACCGCCACTTACCACACCACCGTTGCCTGGAAAAACGAACACTGGGGCCACATCGCCATGGGCAATGGCCCCGAGATGGATTTTTCTGCTCCGCCCGACGCCCAAGGCCATCCAGGCGTGCTCACCCCCGAGGACGCTTTTGTAGCCGCGGCCAACACCTGCATCATGATGATGTTCATCTGGGCTACGGAGCGCTATAAACTCAAGCTGATTTCTTACGAGTGCCGGGCCGAGGGCATCAAACTGATTGAACTGGATCGTACCGAGATTTTTACACACCTGCGCCTGTTTCCGGTCATCCGCATCGCCGCTGGCGATGAAGATCCCAAGGTCGTCGAAGCCCGCACCCGAAAGGCGCTCCAGTCGGCGCAGAAATACAGCCTGGTGGCCAATTCGGTGAAATCCGAGGTGGTGGTCGAGCCGCAGATTGAAATCGTGGCCTGAGCCCTCGGTTATGGTTTCCCCTGTTCCGGCAGGGGTATTTTTTAGAGAGATTACATTCGAGTTTCTGAATATAACGCGAGGCGAAGGATACAATGAAAACCGATTACGTTGAACTTCACCAGTCTCTCGAAGAGCGCCTGGCCCGGCTTGGGACTGAAATCCCTGGTCCGATGACGGGCTTCGCCCGGCTGCATAAAAAAGCCATGGAAGATGGGGCCCTGAGTCACAAGGTAAAAGAAATGATGGCCCTGGCAATCAGCATCGTTGTAGGTTGTGAAGGCTGCATTGCCTACCACGTTCACGACGCCGTGGAAGCCGGAGCAACCCGCCCAGAGCTGTTGGAAGCAGTTGGTGTGGGGTTGCTGATGGGTGGCGGGCCGGGTTTGATCTACGCCGCCCACGCCCTGGATGCCATTGAACAATTCTTACCGGAAGGCTGATCATCATCCCGGCGGCCGGCATGCCGGCTTTTGCGGTTTTCCTGGGAGCCTGGCGGCAGGCTCGGACATCAACCCTTTGAGAAGGAAATTCAAAATGGATATTTTTCTGCTTGCAACTCTTACCTGTCTTGTGATCGTCACCGTCGGATACGTGATCAACCGGTACTTTCAGATGCCATGGATGTTCACCGTGGTGGTGTTCGGGATGATCCTTTCATCGTTTGGCCTATTCAAGGGTGTCATGGAAAGCCCAGAATTCCATTTTTTGGCCAGAATGGGGATGTTGTTCTTTCTCTTCACCATTGGCATCGACCTGGAACTGAAGGAAATCCGCAAACTAGGGGGCTATATCGCCGGTGGGGATATTCTGCTCACGCTGACCGAAGGGTCGCTGATCGCCCTGTTTCTCTACTTTGTGTTTCCAGAATTCGTGAGCCATTCCATTTTTGTGGCGCTGCTGTGCGGCATTGCCTTTGGAACTGTCGGCGAGGTCATTCTGCTGGCTATTCTGAAGGAATTTGGGTTGGAAAAAACGCGCTTCGGGCAACTGGCTTTGGGCATCGGGGTGTTCGATGATGTCTTTGAAATCCTGGCCCTGGCCGTCATTGTCGCCTTGCCCGCCTTCACTACCGGCGCTTCCCAAAACGCGGCCTGGCAAAAGTCGCTCACCATCGTACTTTCGTTGGTCGGCATACTGGTGGCGACGATCCTCCTGGCTTTGGCCGGCAAATACACACGTCGTTACCTGGAAAAGATATCTGGCGATTTATTTGTCATCCCCTTTATCATCTTGATGACGCTTTTCGCCTTTATTTGCTTTGGGGCAACTGGCTTTGAAAACCTGGGGGTCGTGGCGGCCATTTTCAGCGGCATTGTGATCGGTCAGATCTTGCCTGAAAAATTTGTCCAACAGTACAAAAAGCCCGTCTTCTTCGTTGGCAACATCTTCCTGGGGCCGTTTTTCTTCCTCAGCCTGGGCGGCAGCATGTCGTTGAACGCGCTGCTCACCTACCCGTTGCTGATCCTGATCATCATGGTCATTTCACTGCTTTCTCGCGTGACGATCTCTTATTTGTTATTCCACAAGCTTCTTGGAAAACGCCAGTCGCTGGTCATGGGAGTGGGATTAACTGCAAAATTCAGCACCAGCGTAATCAGTGAGAATCTTTTATTTTCGTCTGGCCTGATCGCCCAACCCCTTTATTCGGCGCTCATGGCCGCTTTTATCATCTTGAAGCCGATCATTGTCGGTGTTTTTGCCAGGAGCCTTGCAGTTACAAAGGATTCGATCCAAAAAGCTGACCCAAAGGGCATCGTTTTTCCCAGAAAGTTGTGAATAGCGCAGTTAAGGCTTCGTAACAAGATTCAAAACAAAGAAAGGACAAGAAAAATGAGAATCGCAGCTGTTTCTGAAGATGGTGTGACCATCAGCCAGCACTTTGGCCGCGCCCCGTTTTACGTGGTCGTCACCGTCGAGGGCGGGAAAATCGTCTCGCGCGAGAAGCGCGATAAGATGGGACATGCCCAATTTGCCGGAGAACACGAGGAGCACGGTCACGAAGCTGACCCGCGCGGGCACGGCTTCGACCCGGCTGCCCAAAACCGTCACGCCAGCATGGCTGCTGCCATCGCCGATTGCGAAGTGCTGCTGGCGCGCGGCATGGGCGCGGGCGCGTATGAAAGCATGAAACAGGCCAATATCCGCCCGGTGGTGACGGATGTAGCCAACATTGACGAGGCCGTGCAGGCTTACCTGGCAGGCAGCCTGAAAGACCACGTCGAGAAGCTGCATTAGCTGGAAGGAAGCTTGAAATGGCGAAAGATGAAATGTGGCACGGGATTCCCCGTCAGGATATCCCCTGGTTCCCAAGTGTAGATGCCGATACCTGCATCGGCTGTACGCTGTGCTATACCACCTGTGGGCGTGGCGTGTATGAAATGCAGGACAATAAAGCCGTGCCAGTCAACGCCATGAGTTGTATGGTAGGCTGCAGCACCTGCGGCACGGTCTGCCCGGTGCAGGCCATCACCTTCCCCGACCGTGATCTGATCTGGAAACTGGAGCGCGAGCACAAGATTTTCAAGATCGTGCGCCAGGAAGCCAAAGAGAAAATGGCCAAGCAGGATGCGCTCAAGGCGCGCGCCGCCGCCGAAGACGCGGTGGCCAAACTGACCACGCGCGTGCGCTTTGAAGTCGCCGGTGAATTTGGCGAAAAACGTTTCCTGATCCAGATGGAAGAAATGGTCAAAGAAAAGCCTTATGACTTCGTCAACTTGCACCTGGAAGTGCCCACCGTGCAGGGCGCAACGCAGAAGACGCCCGCGTTCATGTCCTTCGAGGTCACTTCAACCGAACAGGAAGACATCCAGGGCTTCTTGCCCGATGTGCGCGACCTGATTCGCCGCAATGGATTGACTCTGGTCAGCGAAAACAAACTTTAATAATGCCTCTCGGCTTGCCTAAAAGCCTGGCGATGACAAAAAATATCATCCATTAAAATTTTGGAACAGGAGGCACAATATGAAACCCGAAGAAAATACAAGTGAAATCGGCGAAAGCTTGGCTGCCTTTGGTCAGGAGTTTGGGAAGGTGTTGGACCCGGTGGCCTTTTTGAACGAACAGAACCCAGAGTTGTGCGCTGCTTTTCTGCGGCTGCACGAATTGACGCTGACCGAAGGCGCCGTGTCCAAGAAACTCAAGTTCCTGATTCACGCGGCGGCCACCGCCAGCCAGCACGACCGCGAGGCGACGGTCATGCACATCACCGGCGCGCTACACGACGGGGCCAGCGAGCAAGAATTGCTGGAGACGGCCTTTAGCATTATTCCCGTCGCCGGGATGCCGGCCTTTGCCGTTTTCCTGGGGGCCTGGAAACAGGCGCGGCAGGTAGGCAAGTGACACAGGTGCAGCCTTTCGCTGCACGGAAAGGATCACGGGATGGGTGCGCAAAAAGTCACATTGCCCCCAATGGGGCTCTTCGCCTGCTTCAGCGGCGGCTCCAACACCGGCTCGCTGACCGGGATGGCGGCCCTGGAGGTGGTGAGACGTCTGGGCAGCGATGTGGTCGGCGTCTGTTCCCTGCCAGCCGTCCTGAGCGAGGTCCCCAGACAGTCCACCCTGGTGAAGAAGATCGGGAAGATCATCGTAGTAAATGGCTGCCACAACGCATGCGCCAGACGGTTGTTGGCCGGCGTTGGCATTGAGCCGGTAATCTACCTGAATCTGGAGGAGGACCTGGGGATTGCCAAGAGAGGCCCCTTCACAAGCCTTGAGTTCACGGACCGGGAGGTCCAGGCAGTGGCCAATGCCCTGGTCACGCTCATCGAGGCCGGAGCAGAAGCAGCCCCAACGTTCAGTCAAAGGAGGCAATCATGAGTCAAGAACACGAGGACGCCGAAAAACCCCGCGTCGGCATCTTTTACTGCGGCGGGGCCATGTCCAGCGTTGGCGAGCTGACCGGCGTGGCCGCCTTCGAGGTGCTGAAGCGCCTGGAGCCGAAGGAAGTAGGTATGGGCTGTGTAGCTGCCCTGGCGGCCGGGGTGCCCAAACACTTTCGCACCATGCAGGGCCTGGAAAAAGTGGTCGTCATCGACGGCTGCCCCAATTCCTGCGTGCGCAAGATCGTAGAGCAGACCGGGGCCAGGATGGATG
>Ga0315274_10011582_pt1 | contig 12631 bp, 8 predicted proteins | sample YL17G02_20_MG_FD_203700 | JGI IMG/M metagenome (GOLD analysis project Ga0315274, IMG submission 203700) | Sediment microbial communities from Yellowstone Lake, YNP, Wyoming, USA - YL17G02_20 | ecosystem: Environmental > Aquatic > Freshwater > Lake > Sediment | place: USA: Wyoming | collected... | reverse complement strand
TCTCTTCTCTCTTCATTCGGGACCTCCTTCCGCCCCCCCCGCCCCCCCCCCACCCACACACACACACACTCTTCGCCGCTTCCTCCTCGATTCGAGACGTATCCGTTCTTTTTTCAGTGCTGATACAGGTATTTTCCTCTTATTTTTCCGTTTTCTCATTCTCCCTCCAGCGATCGCGCAAAGGCCTCGAGCCGGCGCTCCTCCTCCTCCTCCGTCTCCTCCCTCTCTCCCGCTGCTCCCGCCCCCTTGCCCGCTTTCCTCCCTACCTTGGCTGTCTCCTCGAAGGACTCCACGCCGTCCCAGATGTCGGCATCGAGCTCTGATCCACCGAGCCACGACAGCAGAGAAGAGACAGAGGCGTGAGGGTCGGAAGAGGAAGAGGTGATCGAAGAAGAAGAAGAAGAAGAAGAAAGCGCTGCCGCGGCCCTCGCGAGCGCCGCGGGCGACGGCCGCCACGCCCTCCCCGTGAGCCGCGAAACGCACCTCGCCGCGGCGTCGCCCCCGGCAAACCGCAGCGTCGCGGTTCCCGGTCGCGGGTGCGAGGGGAACGCACGCACGGAGACGAGCCTGCCGTGAGCGGAGGCGTCGACGAGCAGGGCCGCCTCGGCGGCTGCCTTGATCCTTTTCAGCGACGGCGGCGCGACGGAGGAGAGCATCGCGCCGCCGCCGCCGCCTTCGCCGCCGTCTCCCGCCGCCGCCGTCGCCGCAGCGGCGGCCCTGGCGGCGTCGAAGGCGCCGCGGAGAACGACGGTCGCCTCCGCCGCCGGTGCCACGTCTTCGTCCGCCTCCCAGTCGAGCTTCGCGGCGGCGGCTGCCGCAGCAGCGGCGGCGGCGGCGGCGGCGGCGGAAGCTCCCGCTCCCGCGCCCCCGCCTCCGCCGCCGCGCCTTCTGCTCTTGTTCTCGTCGCCGCCGCCTTTCGAGGAGAACGTCGCCGGGCTCACCCCCATCGTCAGCCCCCCCCCCTTTCCTCCCCCCGCCGCGCCGACGCCGCCGCCGCCCTCCCTCAGGGGCGCCCCGTCGAGCAGCGCCACGGCCAGCTGCACCGAGGCCGGCCTCAGAAAAGTAACCAGGGCGTCGCCCTTGAGGCGCCCCGTGGCGCCGTCGCGGTAGAGCTTGATCTTGGGGCGGGTCGCCGCCGCCGCCGCCGCCGCCTGTTCGCCGCTTCCCCCCTCGGCCTCGGCCTCGGGTTCGACGGTCGGCATGATGACGCCGGCCTTCGCCGAGAAGCGCGCCGCGACCTCCTCGACCGTCGCGTCCGAGGGCAGGCCGGTGACGTAGACGGAGGTGTTCTCCGCTGCGGGCCGCTTCCTGCCGCTGCCGCTGCCGCCCCCGCGGCCGCGGCCGCGGCCCATGGCGTTGTCGCCGTCGCCGTCGCGGCCGCGCTTTTGCTGCTGCTGCTGCTGCTGCTGAGAAGGAGGGGGAGGAGGAGCCTGCACCTTCCCCGCTGCTGCCGCTTCTCCGCCAAAGGTCATATCTTCCAACCCGTACTCTGGGGCAGCAGCCCGAGCAGCAGCAGCAGCAGCAGCAAGGGACCCTCCTGAAGGCGTCGCCCCCTCCTCAGACTCGACGAAGCGGCGCAGGCTCGGGTCCCAGCTGAAGGCCGTGCCGTCGTCGTCGACGAAGGAGCGCTCCTCCGGAGGGGGCGAAGCGGCGGCGGCGGCGGCGGCCGCTCCCCTGTGGTCTCTTCCCGGTTCTCCTCCTGTTCCTGGCCCTGCTCCTGCTTCCTCCTTCTCGATGGCGGAGATCTCGGCCTCAAAGGCGGCCAGGGCGTCGTCGTCGTCGTTGCCAGCGGGAGCAGAGGTCGCCGTCGCCGTCGCCACTGTCGTCGCCACTCTCGATGCCCTCGCTGCTGCCTCTTCGCCGACGCCTCCTCTCCCGCGCGTCTCCGCTCCTTCTTCTGCCGCAACCGGGAGCGACGCCCTCAGGTACCCCTTCTCCACCGCCTGCCACAGAGGGAGCCACTCCTCCCCGGCAGCGGCCGAAGGGCTCCAGACGGGCGTCGATCGATGCAGCGTCCCGGTCGCCGCCATCGACCGAAACGTCTCTTCCGGGTAAGGGCCGACGGGGCCGGCCCCGCCTCCAGCTGCGTAATACCACGCAACGACAACGGGAGCGGTAGCAGAAGCAGCAGCAGCAGCAGCAGCAGCGGACGGAGCTCGCTCGTTGGCCGCCATTGTGAAGGAGAGAGAAACGGAAAAACAGAAGAAAGGAGACTGAAACAAAAAAAGAAAAAAAGAAATAAATTGGGCATCTTTCATCCTCTCTCTCTCAACCTCTCCTCCCCTTCTTTCTTCACCCGAGCTTCCCAAGCTCCCCCTTCTTCTTCGCCAGGATCGCCTTGCCCGAGTGCACCACGCCGTCCACGATCCCGGCCACCGTGAAAACGCCCCCCACGACGGCGCACGTCGACGTCACGAAGTGGTACAGCGCCTTCCTCTGCTCGGTGACGACGATCTGGATCGGCGAGACGTCGAACGAGAACTTGGCCGCCGGCGGCGGCGGCGCGGGCTGCGCGACGGTGCTTGCTTCGACCAGGGGCCCGGCGAGAGGGCTCTCGGCCACGAACGCGTGGGAGTGCACGGTGTACTCGTACGCATCGAAATGCGCCGCGGGGCCTCCGCGGCGAGGCTCGATCGAGGTCAGGACGACTCGAGCGTGGTGCTCGAACGTCGAGCGCTCGTTCTGGCTGATGAACGCCTGGCCCGCGAGCTTGTCTGCCCAGTCGGCCGAGAGACCCAGCGGGTGCATCGCCGCGAGCGCCTTCAGCCTCCGAGGGGAGCCGGGCTTCGACCCGAAGGAGAACTCGCCGACGAGGTGGGAGAGGTTCTGGCGGGCAAAGTCGAACGAGTGCCCGGGAGCGCGCGCCATGAAGTGCAGCGTGCCGGGCACCTTCTTGGCGAGGACGAACCCCGAGAGCGCGCAGCCCGGGGCCGCGGCCTGGCGGGTGAGGCCCCCGACGTGCTCGTGAGGGGCCCCCGCAGAGGCCGCAAGCCCGTCGGCGAAGCTCAGCAGGGATTCCTTCGTCCTGTCCCCCCGGTAGCTCTCGTGGTCCGGGTAGCCGTGCGCGTTGACCTCGTCGCGGCCCGCGCGGAAGACGCGAATCGAGGGGAAGCCCGTGACCGCGTGCTGCCTGCAGAGCTCGACCTCGGCGGTGCAGTCGACCTTGGCGAAACGGATGCGGCCGTCTCCGGCGCCGGAGCCGTCGGGGTTGCGGGTCTCCTCGGGGTATTTCTCGTGGACCGCCTGCGTGACTTCCTCCTGTTTTTTTTTTTTTTAAGTTTCAAAAAAAAATTAAAAATCTTTTGTGAGAAAAAATGGAACCGAAAACGGTAAAAGAAGGAGAGAAGAAAAAACCCTCGTCTTCTCACCCATGTCGGCGCCAGCCGCTGGCACCACGAGCACCAGGGAGCGAAGAAGTTGACGACGACGACCGGGTAAGCTTCCATCAGCGACTGGAAGTGTGCCGCGTCGATCGGGGCCGAGAAGTCGATCGGCGGCGCGTCGAACGCGCGCGGCGGGTCGTAGGCGATACCGCCGCCCGTCACGCTCCCCGTGTGTCCCTGGTCGTCGTGCGTGTAGAAGCCGGCGCGCTGGCCGTCGTAGCCCAGCGGCAGCTTGCGGACCGTCTTGGTGAGGTTCAGCCTCTTCGTGCCCAGCGAGTCGGAGACGTCGAGCGTCGCGAACTCGCAGGGCAGGCTCGGGAACGAGACGTTGAAGTTGACGCGGAGGAGCTCTCCCGGAGGGGAACGATCGACGACGAGCTCCTCCTTGTAGGTCGGGGAGAGGAAGCCGTTGAGCTCCTGATTGTGGTGGTGGCGGTGGTGGTGGTGCGAAGATGGTAAAAACTGAGCTCGAGGAAGGAAAGGAGGCTGGGGTTGAAACAGCAAAAGAGGGCGCGCCCCGGCCCTGAAGTGATGGTCGGAGGAGAAGAAATGTCCCGAGCTCCTTTTCTTTCCTCTCGAATCGAATCCACTCACCATCCCGAGCAGCAGCACGATAGAGACGGCCGCGACGAGAGATATGGACGCGCCGGCGACCGTGGCCTCGGTCAGGTCCCTGATGGTTTCGGTAGGATGGAAAGAGAGAGCAAGAGAGAAGGGAGGTGAGATCGATGGAGGGGCATCGATTGGCTCGAGCGAGCGAGATTTTTTCATTCAGGACGTGCCCCGCTTCCAGGGCGCTCTCTTTCCTCGGATTCGAATCAGCCCATGCTGCCATGAATTAAGCCTTACGTCGGTATCTTGCGATAAAAGTCCACCGCCTTGAGCTTCTGCAGGATTCGGCGGCTCATCTTTTGTTGTTGTCGTTCTTGTTTTTCTCTATTTCAATGGTCGGTCGGGTACGTGCAAAAGGCAGCAGCTGGCGCTCTCTCGCCCTCTGTTGCCGTTCCTTCGCTCGTTCGCCCTCTTGGAGAAGGACGCGCTGGGGCGACTGAGACTGTGATTGAGGCAGAAGCAGGGCCTCTCGGTCCGCGAGTCTCCTTTCTTTTTCAAAGAGAAGAGAAAAGCAATGGAGAGTGGAAAGTTTTGACGACGTCGATGTCGACCTCGGCCTCGACCTCGACCTCCTCAAAAACTCAACAAAAAAACTCGCAGCCGCTCCTGCTGCCTCTCCGCGACGAGCTCCCGTCAGTCGACTGATCGGAAGAAAAGGAAAAAAAACTCGACCTCGACCTCTTCCTCCTTTTTCTCTCTCTTCTCTCTCTTCCTCTCCCCGCATTCTGTAGGATCAAAAAAACAGAGCGGTTCAATTACAGCATTGTTGTTCTTTATATTTATCCGGAAAAACTCGCAACAAGTGGGTGAGTTCAAGAAGTGCAAGCATCTGTTGTAAAGTGGTCTGACGAGAGTCTGAAAATGGTTTTGACGTTTTTTCTCCCCTCCGTTTTTCCCTCGGTCCTCTCTCTTCTTCCTTCACTTCCTCGCCGACCTCCCCCCGCCGGGCCGGATCAGCGCGCGGGCCTGCGCCAGCAGCTCCGCGCACCGCCCGTAGGCCTCCCTGTTGTCGTTAGCAACGACAACAGGGAGGTCGCAGCAGAGAACGCGGACGGAGCGGTCAAAGGCCGCGACGGCGGTGGCGACCAAGGGCGCCGTGTCGGACTCTGCCGCCGCAGGCGCCGGCGGCGCTGAAGAGGCTGCCGCAGCAGCAGCAGCAGCGACCGCCGCCGCGGCCCCCTGCATCGCAGACAGGACCGCGGAGCACTTTGTGACGAGAGACGCGAGGCGCTCTGCCTCTCCCGGGGAGAGAGGGGAAAGAGCGGGGGCGGCGGCAGCAGGGGAAGCGGCAGCGGGAGCGGCTGCTGCTGCTGCGGCGGCGGCGGCGGCGGCGGCAGCGCCCCCGGCAGAGCTCTTGCGCCTGCTCTTGCGCTGCTTCAAGGGCTCGTCCTCCTCTTCCGCCTCTTCCCCGGCCGCCGCCGCCGAAGCCGAGGCCCCGTCCTCCAGCGCCTCCTCCGCCACGGCCCGCACCCTCGCCGCGGCCTCGGCCCAGGCCTTGCCCCAGGCCTCCTCCACGAGCGCGCCGCCGGGCGCATCCTCCTCCTCCTCTCCCTTTCCCTCTCCCTCCCCCTCTCCTTCGCCTTCTCCGTCGGCCTCGGTCTCCGCCTCCTCGTCGTCGTCGAGGCCGTCGGCCTCCGTCTCGTCCTCGGTCCCCGCTGCCGCCGCCCCGTTCCTCGCCGGCGTCGGGGGCATCGTCAGCCCCGGCACAAACACCCCGGCGAGCCCGCTCTCCGCGGGCCAGCGCCGCCTCTCGGCCGCAACCAGGGCGACGTCGACGTCCCTGACGGGGTGCACCCCGAGCTCCTCCCTGTCGAACTGGACGCGGCAGCGGCTGCCGGCGCCGAACGAGCCGAGCGACGAGGCGCCGAGCGCGGCGCCGAAGGCGCCGCCGACGCCGAGCTGGGCGAGCCTCGCCGCGGCCCCCGTCACGGTGGCGCCCGCGGTCAGGACGGCTCCCTCGGCCAGGGAGCGGGTGACGGGGTGGATGGCGGTGACGCGGGAGCCGACGGTGAGCGGCGGGGGGATCCCCGGCGGGAGGAGGGAGAGGAGGGAGGGGCCCGGCCTCGGGGCGGCGAGGGCGGCAGCAGCGGCGGCGCCGGCCGCCGCCGCCGCCGCCGCCGCTGCCTCTCCTCCTCCGGCCTCCGCCGTCGCCGCCGAAGCAACGGCAGCAGCAGAAGCAGCGGCGGCGGCCCGATGCAGCGCCTCCCTCTGCTGTCCCCTCGCCCGCTCCCTCCACGCCTCGAGCCGCGCGCGCTCCTCCCTGAGAAAGGCCGCAGACAGGCGCCGCGGCCTGCCCAGCGCCGAGCGCAGAGCGTTCCACTCTGCCCGCGTCGCACGGAGCCTGCGCGCGTTCCTGACCCCCGCCTTCTCCAGCACGCCGGCGAGGGAGCTGTAGCCCCGCGTCGAGGCGGAAGCGGCCGAGGAGGAGGAGGCGGAGCCGGCGCAGGAAGAGGGAGGAGAAGAAGAAGTCGTTTTCCCATCCTTGGTGTTGGTGCCGCCACCGCCGCCGTTGACGCCGTCGCCGCCGTTGCCGCCGTCGCCGTCACTGCCTCCGTCGTCATCGTCGCCGTCGTCGCCGTGGTCGCCGTCATCGCTGGCGAAGAAGGGCGCGTCGATCGTCGGCATAAAGAACTCGTACATCGCCCACCGCCGCGCCCTCGACGAGCTCGCCAGCACGCGGTGGAGCCTCGAGGCGGCGTCGACGGAGCGAGGGAGCGGCAGCCCGGGGGGCAGGAGCAGCAGGGAGGAGAGGGCCCTCGAGGCCGCCTCGCGCGGGATCGCAGCGGCGGCGGGGCCTCCTTCCGCTCCGGCCGCCGGAGCCGTCAGAGAATGAGATGCGCGCTGCTGGTTCTGCTGGTTTTGCTGCTGCTGCTGCTGCTGCTGCTCCGCAGCGACGATACCGGCAGAGAGCAGCTGCAGCAGCGCCGCGGGCACCCTCTCGGGCACCGGCTTCCTCCTCCTCTCGCGCTTCTGCTTCTGCTTCTGCTGCAGCTGCTCCTGCCTCTCTCGCTGCTGCCGCTGCTTCGTAAACATCGACAGTGCCTCGGAGGAGGAGCGCTGCTTGGCGGCTTCAGCGGCCGCGGCGGCCGCGGAGCCCGGCAGGGGGCCCCTGCCGCTGCGGTTGGAAGCGGCGGCAGCAGCAGCTCCTCCTCCTCTGTCGGCGGAGGCCGCCGCCGCCGCTCTGACGTTGGGCGGCGTGATCGCCGCGGTCGAGGCCGAGGCGGCAGGCCTCGAAGCTCCCTTTCCTCTTCCCTGCTGCTGCTGCTGCTGCTGCTGCTGGAGCTGGAGCATGCCTGCGGGCCTGCGTGGGGGCGGCGTCGCGAGCTGAGGGAGGGCAGAGCCCGCGGAAGTTGTTGCGGCAGCGGCGGCGGTCTCGCCGGGGAGGGCTTGGGCTCCCTTGGGCTTCCTCTTGCCGGAGCGCGACTTCTTCTTCGGCGGAGAAAGCGGGTCCTCCGCGGTGGCTCCCGTCGTCGCCGTCGGGGAGAACGGCGGTCGCTGCTGTCGGCCAAAGCCTCTGTCGGGGAGCGGGGGCCTCGCGCGCGTCGAAGCGCCGTCGCCACCGCCGGCGTCCTCGCCCTCCTCGTCGTCGTCGACGGACGAGGCCGCCTCCGCCAGCGCCGCGAGCGACAGCAACGCATCCATCGCTGCCTCTCCCGTCGTTGCTCCGGCGCCTCCTCCTGATGCTGCAGCTGGAGCAGACGAATGAGAAGCAACGGCAGGGACGAGGCGAACGGCGGATGTGTTGCCCGTCTGTTTCGCCCTCTTCGGCGCCGCCGAGCTCCCCCCGGCCGCCGCCTGCCACCGCCGGGAGGAAGAGGGGGTGCTTGCCGTCCCCGCCTCTTGCTGCTGCTGCTGCTGCTGCCGCTGCGCTTGCTGCTGCTGCAGCTGCTGCGCTTGCTGCTGCTGCAGCACCTTGGCCGAGGGGGCCCTCCTGCGCTTGCCGGAGAGGGAGCCCGTCGCAGGCGACGAGGGCGCGGAGCCGTTGCTGACGCCGGCAGCAGGAGCGGCGGTCGCATTCGCGGCGGCGTCATTGGCAGAGGCGAACTCGACCGCGCGCCTCGCAAGGCCTATTCCCAACCCGAGAGGCAAAGAGACGGCCCCAGAGGCAGATCCTCCTCCTCCTCTTCCTCGTCGGGGGGTGCCACCAGCAGCCGCGGCGTCGAGGACCCTGGAGGCGCCCCTCGAGGCCGCGGAGGGAGCGGCAGTGGCGGCGGCGTCCGCAGCAGCAGAAGGGGCGGCGTCCGCAGCGTTCGCAGCGGCCCTCCTCTCCTCCTCCTCCTCCTCCTCCTCCTCCTCCTCGTCGGCCTTGGCGTTGGCGTCCCTGACCATAGCCATGAACGCAACCGGGTGCTGGAACTGCTCGGGGAGGGAGAGGTATGCGGCGTGCGCGGAGTGGAGGGCGCGGCAGGCCGCCGCCGTCACCGTCCTTGAAGGAGGAGCGACGGCGGCGGCTCCGGCCGCCGCCGCCGCCGCCTTGCCGCTCTGCGCCGCGACGAGCTGCGCCACGCGCTCCCAGTCGAAGGAGCCGTCGCCCAGCGCGCAGCCGGAGCCGCGGGAGAGCGCGCGGAAGAAGGCCGAGGCCTCGCCCTCGGTCCAGCGGCGCGGGCCGCCCCGCGGCGACGGGGACTGCCGCTGCTGCAGCCGCTGCCGCGGCCGCTGCTGCTGCTCCTGGGCGAGGAGGGCGCCCGCCGCTGCTCCTGCTGCTGCTGCTGCTGCTGCTCGTGCTGCTTCCTCCGACTCCGCCATTTCGGCGTCGTTGGTGTGGAGCCGGCCGCCTTCGCCATTGATGTGCGCCTCCGCGACCGTCGTCGGGGAAGGGAGGAGCTCTGATTCTCCTTCGGCGGCAGCAGGAGCGGCGGCGAGGGCGGCGTCGTCGCCGCCTGGGCCAACCTCTCGGTTGCCGGAGCTCATCTCTCGCGGGAGTTTTTTCTTCTTCTTCTCTCTCTCTCTCTCCCTCTTTCTTCTCCTTCGACGATCAGAGCTCTTTCTTCGCTTTTCTCGCTTTCTCGCTTCTTCTTAACTACTCGCAATAGCCTGCGTGTCCTGTTTGGATCGCAAGGTGGGGGAGAAAAGAGGGCGCGGGGGCGTCAGGGGGGAGGGGGGGGCGAGTGAGGGGGCGAAAGATTGCGACAGCTGCAGCATGAAAGGGAAATCTCAAAGGCTCGTCGTTCGGGGTGCTCTCCTCCAGAACATGCCTTGGCTCGCTCGCTCTGCCTTTTCTCCGGTTCCAATGGAGAGAAAACATTGATTTTTGATCACTATCGTGGAGAGAAGGAGAGGCGCACCGCAATTCAGGCGAGGAAAGCGAACGCGAACCCAAAGGCCCGAGAGGATCTTCAAAGGCTAGGAGAAACGGCGAGCGAGCGCTTCCATTCGCTCTCAGTTCATCTGTCTCTCTCTCCTCCCGTTGAGCCCTCTCGTCTTTCCCTGCCTCTCCTCGCAGAAGCGAGAACCACGGTCGCACCTGTCGCTTCTGGAGCCTGAAGTGGTCGGAGGGCGGCTTTGGGCTTATGGGGGGGCGAGAGCTGTTTCTCTGCGAAAAAAAAGCAGCTCTCGAGTGTTGCAAGTTTCTCGAGAATGAATTCGAGAGCTCTCGAGTCTGTTCCCCCTCAAGTTTTTTTCTCTCTCTCTTTGCTATCTCGCACTTTCTCTTTCTCTCTCGCACGCGCGCTCGCCCTCTTTCCTCTCTTTGGGGAATCGAAAAAGGAGAGAGCGCGAGCTCCGGGGCTCCCTCTCTCGATCTCGCCCTCTCTCTCGCCCCGTGAATTTGAAGGCAGGGAAGAGAGCAAGGAACAAGCGGCCCACGCGAAAGAGGACGACGACGACGATCGGATTGTTCCCTTTTCCCACACCACACATTCGTTTCAAAATGGCCCCGCACACCGTCGGGGGCCCAGTTCCCGTGGCCTCGCGCGTCGGCCGCGACAAGCAGCGCTATGACGGCGAGACCGGAGGGAGGATGGTCGCAGGGTGCGTATCGAAAAAGAAGTTTCGTCTCTCTCTCTCTTTTTTCTTCCTCTTTCGATCTCGACCTCGTTCTCCTCGCTCGCTCTCAGCTCACGTCGCACCTCTTCTCTTTCTCCTCTCTCCTCCTCCTTGCTTCCAAAAAAAAAATAGAACCGTCCCCGTCCGGATCACTGGTCACGACGGCGGCAGCGGCGGCGAATCCACCGCGAAGCTGAGCGCCGAAAACGTCCGCGTCCTCCTGGTGACCTCGCGGTCCGGAGCGGGCCTCGTGTTCCCGAAGGGGGGCTGGGAGACGGACGAGTCGTGCGAGGCGGCCGCGGCGCGGGAGACGGTGGAGGAGGCCGGCGTGCGCGGGGACCTCGAGCCCGAGTCGCTGGGGACCTTCCGGTTCGCCTCTTCGAAGAATCAGGCCCCCAACGGGAGCGGAGGAGAGGGAGAAGCGGAGCCGAGGAAGAGTAGCGCCGCGACGATGTTTGCGCTGCGCGTCCGTGAGGAGCTGCGCGAGTGGCCCGAGAGCGCGCAGCGGTGCCGCGTGTGGCTCAGCCCCGGGGACGCGCTGGCCGCCTGCAAGCACGCGTGGATGAGGGAGGCGCTCGGGGCGTGGGCAGCGAGGCACGGGATCGGGAGCGGAGGAGGCGGGGCCGCGTCGGGAGGCGACGGCGGGAGGGAGGGGGCACGGAGCGACGGCGCCAACGGAATCGTTTCATCCGTTGGAGGAGCAAACGCCGCAGGGCCTTCGAGGCCCTTGGAGCCCTCCCCCGGCGGGAGGGAGCGCGCCGCTGCCGCTGCGGTCGAGGCCGCCAGGGCCGCCGGGCTGGCCGTGGAGCCGTGGATTACGATAGCCGGCGAGGAAGGAGGAGGAGGCGAGGGACGAGGCGAGGGGACAAAGCCCGCAAAAACGAAGTGAAGAAAGAAAGAAAGAAAGCAGTTCCCCTTCCACCGCGAGGGAACACTCGGTATCATATCCAGAAATCGTTGAAGTGTTTATTTTCGAAGAAGTAACAAGGTGCTCGCGCGCAAAACTGTAACAATACGGGAAAAGTGAAAGAACGAAGGAGAAACGAGAGGGGGAGAAAGAACGCTCTCTCTCATTTTCCTTCGAAAAAAAAAAAGGAAAGCGACGTCGATTCCCTTCTCTCTTTCTTTCTTTTCTCTTTCAAAAAAGATGTCCGGCCGTCCCACGGACCACCTCGAGCCCGCGGCGAAGAAGCGCGGCTCCGACCGCCAGCTCACGAAGAACGACGTTGGGGACAGCGACGACGAGAGCGGCGGCGAGGAGGTGTGCCTTGACTTGAGAGCTCCGTGTTATTGGAAAAACGGATGGCGACGGAAGAGTTTCGTCAGCGATTCTGCTCGTCTCTTTCTCTCTCTCCGAGATTTCTCCTCGACGATGCAGAGAAGACACATGCTCGTATCATCCTGAGAGAGAGGGTAGCAGGCGCGATCGCAAAGCACCGAGAGAGAGAGAGGGAGAGAGCAGCAGCACAAGAGTTGATGGCGTCGACGTCAAAAACAAAAAAATGTTTATTTCTTCCCTCTTGCTCAACCTTTTCCTCCTCTTCTCCTCTCCCAAAACCAAAACACCACCACCCAAACCCACAGGGCGCCGGCGGCACCCTGGCCCAGGCCCCGGCCGAGGTCCTCAAGCAGCGCAAGATCATCCGGGCGAGGCGGAGCGGCGGCAGCGGGAGCGTCGGAGGAGCGCCGGCGGCGGCGGCGGCGAACCCTTTCGCCGGCGTGACCCTCGCCGCCGCTCCGGCTCCCGCGGAGGCGGGCACCGCCGCCGCAGCAGACGCACCAGATGCTGCTGCTGAAAACCCCTTTGCGGCCCTGGCATCCAAGGCCAAGGAGGATGAGGAAGCGACGGCGAAAGAGGCAGAAGCCCCTGCTGCCGTGGCGGCAGCACCAGCAGCAGCAAAGGACAAGGAGGGGAAGGAGGAAGCCGCTGGCGGCGGCGGCGACGACAAGCAGCAGGAGGAGGAGAAGAAACAAGAGGCAGCAGCTGCTCCCGCCGCTGCTGCTCCCGCCGCCGTTGCCCGCCCCGCCTTTGGCTCGGCGTCCTTTGGCGGCAAGCCCGCCTTCGGCGGCGGCGCCGCCTCTGGAGGCTTCGGCTCCTCCGCGGGGGGCTTTGGGGCCTTCGCGAAGTCGATCGGAGAGGGAGGCAAGCCCGCTGCTGCCGGCGCGGGGGGCGTCTTCGGCTTCGGCTTCGGAGGCAACGGAGGGGAAGCGGCGGCAGCGGAGAAGAAGGATGGGGGAGCGGAGGGAGCAGCAGCAGCAGCTGGCAGCGAGAAGAAAGACGCGGAGGAAGCCGGAGAGGAAGAAGAAGAGCCCAAGCGCCCCCTCTTCTCTTTTGGCGGCACTGGGGCCTTCCCCCCGACTTCGACTGTTTTCGGAGGAGCTAAGAAGGACGGCGACGGCGATGGCGCGAAAGCAACGACGACAGAAGGAGGAGGAGGAGGAGCGGCGGGAGCGGGCCCGGCGGCGGCGGCGCTGCCCCCCGCGGCCGACGCGAAAACGGGGGAGGAGGGCGAGGACACCGTTTTCTCCGCCGACGGCGTTCTGTTCGAGTTCGAGCAGCCCAGCAGCACCTCCTCTAGTGCGGGGGAGGCGGCTGCTGCGGCGGGGAGGTGGAAGGAGCGCGGGCGCGGGGAGCTCAGGCTCAACGTCGC
>Ga0315274_10011581_pt1 | contig 12632 bp, 13 predicted proteins | sample YL17G02_20_MG_FD_203700 | JGI IMG/M metagenome (GOLD analysis project Ga0315274, IMG submission 203700) | Sediment microbial communities from Yellowstone Lake, YNP, Wyoming, USA - YL17G02_20 | ecosystem: Environmental > Aquatic > Freshwater > Lake > Sediment | place: USA: Wyoming | collected... | reverse complement strand
ACCAGCTCCTCCAGTACCATACAGTGAAATTGATTTCACATATATTCGTACCCCGGATGCTGATGTGATGTAAGTTCCTGCGGCTTGTGAGTCGTAGGAAGTTCCATCGATTGTGAAATCAGCGGCATTTCCATTGGATTTTATGCCGTTGAGTGTTATGGCAACCGTTACACCACTGACTGTTACAGTCTGTGATGGTGAAGTTCCCATTCCCCAATCAATGCCAACATCAGATCCTCCGCCGTACATAACCAGCGTTGTGTTTGAAAGCTCTGTAGTAATACCGCTTCCGAGTGAGTAGTCCTGTCCGAAAAGTTTTATGGACTTTCCGTCCAAAGATGTACTCGTTCCGGAAGTTATACTTCCTACAAGTGGCTTCTGGAACACGATTCTAGATGTGTAAAACGGTGTTGCTGATGTCTGAGTTACTCCGCCATCAATTACCGGCGCTGGGTCTGAGTTTGATGTAGGTCTTGCGTATGCATAGACCGGTGTTGATCCCAATCGAATGTACTGGTCGAATTTGTATTCGTTTCCAGACAAGTCGAAGACAGATCCCTGTGCGAGTACTGATGGAAGGTTTGTAGCAGTCAAGGTTTGCTTAGCAGAGGCAAGATTGTCGCCCATCTTTAGTTTTGTGTTTGTTGTATCCAAAGATACACCGTTTGTTACTGAGACGCCGACTCCGCCGCCTGTTACAGGCGTGGATGTCTTGGTTGTAGCCTCACCGCCCAATCGGGCAGCGATGTCTATTGCACCAGCAACATCGCTTGGGAGTGCCGTACTTCCGACGACTACCAAGTAGTTTGATGCACCAGGGTCCTTTGTAACGAAAGGTGATGGGAAATTGCTCAAGTCAGCTGCAAAAGCTACAGTCGATCCGACCATTATTGCTCCTATAGCACCTGCTGCAATTGCTTTTTTCAATTGCATTATTATTCACCAAATTTATACAAGCCTTAAGACAAAACCGGAATTCCAATATCAAGCGGATCCGTATATAATTAAAAACTATATACCCGGACTCGTATTTTCATTCCACCTTTGCCTTTCATAGACAGTTCAAGAAAGTTTTTCCGGTGTTGCACAGTGAAAACTTTTCTTGAAATGTTGAGTTCAATGATTTCTACCCGTTTTTCAGATGGAAATCTTTTGAACATTTATAATATGTGTCTTGTGGCTGAAGATTGATACTGTGAGAATTGGTCTTCACCAAACAAGACATTCTATTAATTGGCGGGGTTTATATATAAGCCTATCGTGAAACATAACCACATGATAGATGAAACGATCAAATATGCGGAATCACTACTTATTGGTGAAAAAAAATATGAAATTAAAGTAGAAATACCTTTCCATGCCAATTAAAACAATGAGAAAACTTTTCTTCGTGATTGCGATATTGTTTTTGCTGGTCGGAGTTTCAAGAGCGGTATCGATAGAGAACTGGATCGTGGATACTTCCTTGAATGAGGATGGTACAGCGGATTGGATAGTTAATATTACGTACAGTGATGCGGTTCCGAAGACAGATTACTGGATTCCTATTCAGGCAACCGACATAAACAAAATAGAAGTAACGGCAAATGATACGGACATTTTCTGCAGGTCAGTTAGCTTCGGTCCGGGAGTCTCAATACAGTGCGATAATGTCAACGCTGTTAACATCACTTACAAATTTCATTCGCTTAATCAGGTATCGCAGTTCAAGGATTTCAAAACATTCTCGAATAAAATATCCCTGACAGAGTCGACTAAAAGTTTTTCGATGACAGTAAAACTTCCTCTCGGTTCTGCTCTCGTTGACAAGTCTAAACTTCAAGGAACACCCCTGGTTCCATTCGAACCAGAGTTTGGTCAAGAAGGTAGCGATGGAAGAAGAATTTTTGTCAAGTGGATTATTAACAACCCAAGAATTGGGGACTCAATATCCGCATCTGTTGTATTTGAATCGTTTTTTAAGATAGAAACGCCCATCGGAGTAGTTTTGATAATAATATTGGTGTCAGTTATTGTTGTGGCGGTTTTGTTTGTATTATACTTTAGAAAACGACAGAGAAGACCGGAAGATATTCTGCGCGTACTCACGGATTCGGAGCGAAGAATAATGGAGCATTTGGTTGAGCGGAGAGTAATGGACCAGAGGGACATCGTGAAGAAGACAGGGTTTTCCAAAGCAAAGGTTTCCAGACTAATAAAAACCCTGAGAAAAAGAAATCTCGTTCGAACCATTGAAAAGGGAAGGAACAATGAAATTATGTTCTTTGAAAAAAAGGAAACCAAGATATTTCATCGACCGATACGACTCCACCGAGATCAGGCCATTGAGTTGATACAGAACATTATAACGCCCTGGATAGAAAAACTTGATGAGGAGATTAAACAATCGAAGAAAAAAATATTCTATCCCGAGGAAGAATATTTTAAGGATATCAGAATTTCCAGATCTCTCGCTCCTCTCTATGACGATCTGAAAAGCATATATCCGCAGATAGATACAAAAATATCAGAGCACAATAAAATGATATCCAGAATAGATGATGAGATAAAGAAATTTTCCAACCACAAAAAAATAGTATCCCTGGTAAAGGAGCTTGCGCAGATATCAGAGAATTTCATGCACGATCTGGAAAGAATCCGGGAAAAACTGCGAAGAGAGCACAAGATACCTTTATCTAAATTCAGGAAGTAGTGATCCACATGGACAAATCGGTTTTTTGGAAAGCAGGAATATTGACGGTAGTGATATTTCTCATAGGCATACAGATCGGAATGTGGATAGATTCTGCCAGGATAGAAGAAGTCAAATATGTTATAACAAGCACGGACATGCTTTTTAACGATGCCAGACTGCAGGCCCAGTATTATGAGTTTTATTCGAATAAAAGCACCTCCGATTTCTGCGAAAAGGCCGTTGACTCTAATCTGAAATATAATGATAAAATTTACAAGGAAGGAAGGGGCCTTGAACAGTATGAGGCGGCCAATAAGCTTGGTCCAGGGCTTGCAATGGAAAGGAATCAGTATGCACTTCTACAGTTGCAGTTCTGGATGAATTCAATGAAAATAAAAAACATGTGCAATTCAACCTATGATGTCGTGCTCCATCTCTGGAGATACGATACAAAGAATTTTTCTGATGTAGAAATTCCACAAAAGCTTCAGAGTGCGGTGCTGCTTGATCTGAAAGAAAAATGTGGAAACAAAATAATGCTTTCGAATTTCCCAATTGATCTTAATCAAACTTCAGTAGATCTCATAGTAAAAAATTTCAACATAACAAAAGTACCGGCAATCGTGATAAATGACAACATCGTCTTGCAGGGTCTTCAGACAACAGAAGACCTTCAAAAATATATTACATGTGATTAGTCAGTCACCACTCCCGATATCCTCTAGCATATCCAAGTGAGCCGTGTAAACAAGTGAGTAGAATACGAACGCCAGTGAACTAGGCGAACGCGGAAGATCACCATTCCCTGTAACCTCTGGCATATTTGATCAGCGAGTCTATGAGCACAAACGGATATAGTGCAATGTAAACGCCGAGGAAAACCGCGAATTCTAGCCACGACCTCCCCGATCGCATGTTCTTTATTCCCGAGAGCCCTAGAACCAGTATTGCGACTGTCATTATAGCAATAGGAATCACGAAGACGAAAAATGTATCGAGAACAGGCAGGGAGAGATACTTGAGAGGGTTGAGCCCTATTGATAATGCGCTGATAAGATACGTGCCGTACATTACGACATGATATATCACGAAATAGAATATCACTGAAAGCAGTAGTATGCTCAAAACGTAAGATATTACTGAGAACGGTACCACAAAAAAACCGAATGTTCCAGAGCCCTTCCTGAAGGCCGATTTTCTGTATTTATATGAGGTCTGGAATCCGCCTATGTTCCATCGTATCCTCTGCTTCCACCATCCCCTTATACTTTTTGGAATTTCTGTCTTCGTTTCCGCTCCAGCCATTCTTATTTTATAGCCCGCGTCCATCAATCTCCACGCGATCTCTATGTCTTCCGTTGCATTATTTTCATCGAAACCTCCAAGTTCATTCAAGATCTTTCTTCTGTAGAGACTGAGGGGCCCGGGTGTTGCCTGTATGCTGTCGACATATTCCAACAATTTTCTCGTCCATGCAATAAGTGCGTACTCAATTTCCTGCAATTTTCCAAGAAGACCTTTGCTGTCTTTTGCCAGTATCCTGGTTGTCACAGAAGCAACCATGGGATCCGAAAAAAATGGCAGTGACTTCATGAGTGCATTCGGTTCCGGATATGAATCCGCGTCAACAACCCCGACAATCTCGCCCTTTGCATATTTCAAGGCATAATTAAGCGCATTGGCCTTGCCGCCTTTTTCCTTCCGGATGACCTTTACGCCGGTCTTCTTTGCAACCTCTGCTGTTCTGTCAGTGCTGCCGTCATCTACGACAATAATTTCCAACAGCTTCTTGGGATAATTCAGATTCTTCAGGCATGTTATTGTGTTCACTATCTTTTTTTCCTCGTTATGCGCCGGAACTATCAGCGTAACAGTCGGCAGTTTGTCTATTTTAGGCACTTCCTTGATTTTCTGCTTATTCTCCCAGAATATTATCAGAAAAAGCAGCGAAAAATACAGCGCAAAGGCCGTTATTATTAGATAAAAAATATCTATCAAATTCACTGGATAACACCTTATAGATAGAAGTAAGAAATTCATAAAAGGTTATTAGAGAAGCTTCAGTTTGCCTGTGTCTTGAAAATCATCATCCCTATATTGATTTTTGAGACATCTGGAAAGCCGTCATAATAATTTTAGCTTTCCAGTGATCCTGTCTATTTTATTGCTCTTGTCAGGCCCTATTCCAAGTGCAGTTATCGTTCCAGTCGGAATCTCTGTGAGGCCAGCATCTATAATAAGAGCATTGGGAATATTCGCTTTCTTGCACTTTTTTTCAATGTCTTCAAGCTCCTTGAGGCCTTTTACGCCGACAACAACCTTCTTCTGGCCTCTGTGTTCCCAGGATTCTACGATTTTTCTATCGGCTTTGACAACCGAAGAAAGACATGCGTGAGCACATTGAACAGCTATCTTTCCTTTACCCAACTTCAGATCCTTCCTGATAACTATAACCTGCTTATACATATTTTCCACCTACAAAGGCGTCTTCTTTTCGCCAAGCTTGCGCGATTTATAAATCGCAAGCCCAAATGACTGAAATGTTGTTATAACTGATAAGATTACTACGCCAACGAATATATAGGTCGCGATGATCGGATAGTAAATGGATACCATAAGAGCCAATAGGAGCAGGCCGATCATTTCTGCACGGTGCAGTATTCTCCACACAACCTTTTCTCCCGGATCGTCAACTGCGCCCCTGTGATTCGCATATGCACATATGAACGATGGCATTATACCAAAGAAGATGAGCATCATCACCCACCAGTCTATTGGTAAAATAAACATGGGTATTGCCACGAAGATAAAACTGAAAAATACAAGAAAATCGACGAATCTGTCAAGCGTGCCGTCCATGAATGCCCCGAGCTTCGTTGCTTTTCCCCGTATTCTTGCTATTCCGCCGTCTATGCCATCCATGAATCCGGAAATAAGGAACAGTAGCACGCCGAGGATTATCTGTCCTGTTATTATAAAATAAAATCCGAAGATCGCTGGAATTATTGCAATCCATGTCCAGGCATCTGCTGACATCGGTATTTTGGCCAGAACCTTTGCTATCTTGAATGTGATTTTATCTGTATTTAGGAATTCCTTTATCATACAATCATGATAATAAATCTCTATTAACTTTTTAAGTATACTAAAGATTCTTTTGTCATGGTCTTTGAATTTCTTGCAGGCTTGGTGCCGGCATTTGGTTACTTAGGAATTTTTTTAGTGACGCTGATATCATCTGCCTCCATTTTCATACCAATTCCAGGCTGGCTTTTCATTATTCCGGCTGGTTTGTATCTCAACCCGTGGCTTGTTGCAGTAATCGCGGGCATCGGCGCTGCAATTGGAGAGCTCACATCCTATGGCGTTGGCTATGCTGGAGAAAAGATATATCTATCAAGAAAGAAAGGAAAAAAGAAAAAATATATCCAGAAGTGGCTTGACAAAATAGAAATCTGGTTTCAGAGGCACGGCGGGTTTACTGTAATTTTTGTATTTGCACTCACGCCATTGCCTGATGACATTGTCGGGATTTTCTGCGGAGCGATAAAATATGATATCAAGAAATTTTTCCTGGCACAGCTTATTGGTAAGATTTTGATGTCCCTTATTCTAGTCTATGCCGGATATTATGGCTTGACATGGTTTCTGGGATTGTTCGGGATGTAAGCTCAAATCTTCCTAGCTTTCGATAATCTATGAACAGAGATGACAGCATTTGCCATTTCGCGGATGCCAGAGGATATTTTTTTCTGATTGTTGATCATTTTAGTCATTACTCTTTTGTCGTTGATTATCCTTTCAACTTCTGCAATCTTACCGGAGACCAGTATTCCGTTCTTTTCGCCGAGTTTTCCAATCTCCCTCTGCTCGGCCTGGGTTGGGATCAAGAGAATAGGGCGCCGCATCATGACTGCTTCCATGAGAGCCGTGTAGCCTGATAGCACAACAAGATCTGCTGCGGCCATGTATTCAAGCGGGTTTGTGTCGCTCATTTTTCTCAATATTACATTCTCTGACTGTCTATTTTCTCTTTGCCCGAGAATGACAAAATCAAGGTTTTTATTTCCGGAAGCGATTTTTTTTATAGCTCTCAAAAATTTTAGTCTAGCTATGGTATTTGCGGATGCAAAACTCGGAATTATGCAGACAGATTTTCTCAATCCTAATTTGCGTCGCATCTGAGTCTTATCATATTTTACGCTCTTTGCCATCGCGCCGGTCCTTATGGTCTTTTCCCTTATTTCTTCGGGAACATCAACACCAACCACGTCTGGAACAAGTATTATCTTGAACGCCTTTTTCAGGTAGAACTTCCAGAGCCTGTTCGCCCGTTTATATTTTGTAAAGAGCTTTGGCTGATGGGTTATCATTATCGCAGGTTTTCTGTACTTTTTTATGTGAAACTTTCCGATAGCAGGGACAAGCAGTTCGGAATCCGAAAGGATCAGGTCAGGTTTGTAAACCTCTATGATTTGCTTGATTCTTGCCGGGTATATCACGAAATTTCTTATTATATCCCGCGCAAAACTTACCGTGCTCCCAAGGCTTAAGCCGGCTGAGGACGAAAGCGGTATTGATCTGTATAGTCTGAATGTCCTGTAGTCAGTGTTGTTTTTCAGATATTCATCATACGGCCGCCCTATGGCGAATGCGACCTCAACATTCTTGTGTTTTCTCAATTCTTCTGCAAGCGCAAGGGATCTCGAAAGATGACCGAATCCTATGTTGCAGCACGCAAACAGTATTCTCATGACAAGAGATGTTGGACAAAGATTTTATAGTCATCCAAGAAATAATTAACGGATCTAAAAAGAGGATTCCACAAAAGGGATGCAACCAAAAATTTGAATGAATGTTGTATTCCTTTTATTCTTTATTGTGCGAGTATTGTTATGTGGTTTGAGATAATAGCAAATGCCTTTTGGTTTATACTTCCGGCATATGCGGCAAACGGGTTTCCTCCGCTGATGCGAGGCAAACGGCCGCTTGACAGAGGATTCATGCTCGGCAAAAATCGTCTCCTCGGCAACGGAAAAACAGTCGAAGGGACAATAGCAGCCCTTGTATTCGGTTTTCTGATCGGTATTCTGCAGCTTTTTGTTCAAAATTGTTATGATGTAACCCAGATAGGAATGTTCAGCATGACAATACCTCTTATAATTCTAATCGTTCTCGGTGCAATTGCCGGCGATATCATAGGATCATTTGTAAAGAGGCGCATTGGCATGGAGAGAGGAGCAAAATTCATAGGATTTGACCAGCTCGGTTTTGTGATATTCGCGGTAATATTTGCAGCTCCAATAATTGTTCTATGGTGGCCCTCCATAATATTTCTCCTGCTCGTCACGCCACTTATACACTGGATAGGAAACCTGATCGGCTACAGGGCAAAGGTCAAGCAGAATCCATGGTAGCCAAGAGAGTCCGTTGAGCAAGAATCTACGATTCGACAGCGAAACGTAAAGGACGCCGATGCGAACTCTAATGATCGCATCGGAAATGCGGAGACGAACGCGGCAGTGTGTGCATGGCAGAATAGACCAGTCTGTTTATATATTTTGTTATAAAATTGTGATTCATGTCAAAGAAAAAGACGCAGGACGCAATTGTTGATGTCAGAGCTGAGCCAGAAGGAATGCTCAAATTTGACTTGCATATTCACTCAAAGTTCTCTGATGGCTTGCCTAGTCCGACCGAGATCGTTCAGCATGCAAAGAAGTCGGGTCTTCACGGATTGGCGCTAACTGATCACGACAATGTGAAGGGTCTTAGAGAAGCGAAGAAAGCAGCAGAGAAATATGACATACAGTTTATTCCCGGCGTCGAGATAACAACCATCTCCGGAGACATAGTAGCTCTTGGTATCGAGGAGATCCCAAAAACAACAGACGCATTGGAAATGATAGATATGATAAGACAGCAGGGTGGGGTGGCAATATTGGCCCATCCCTTCGCAGGTTTCTGGGCGCTGTCATTTGCAAATATACCGGATATAGCAAAAAGATTTACAGCAATTGAGATATTCAATGCGCTCACGCAATTCGATCTTAACATGGAAGCGATAAAACTCGCAAAACAACTGAACATGACAGGCACAGCTGGCAGCGATGCGCACAGGCTTCACGAGGTCGGGACAGCATACACTCTTTCGAAGGATTCCGACATCCTAACCGCGATCAAGAATGGCAACGTAAAGGTTGGCTGGGTTGTGTGATGTCATTTCTTCTTGAAAACCAGAAACGCTGCTGAGAATTTATTTTTTCCCAAAGGATAATAGAATCTTTCCAGGCATTTTAGTCCGAGCCTTTCCATTTCGTTTTGCCATTCATCCATGGCCATCCTCCAGACATGCGTCTCGTCCCTATCCTCGTGCTCTGGGAATATCTCAGCATCAGGTACTGTTATCAGCAAAATCCCGTTTGGTTTCAGCATTTTCTTAATTTTTTCCACGGATTTGCCAAGGCTTCTGCAGTGTTCAAGAACCTCGAATGCAGTTATGACATCGAACTTTTTGTCTATTTTCAAGCCCGTTATGTCACTGCACCTGAGCTTGTTTTTCACTAAAGGAAACATATCATATCCGCGTCTGATGGCATATTCTGATATGTCAAAGCCCGATGCATCAAAGCCCTTCTTGGACGCATAGTTGACAAAATAGCCGTATGCACAGCCAATGTCCATTAATTTTCCGCGTGGTTTATATTTCTTTATTGAAGAAATCGCTTTTCTCATCAGGATCCTCCGCCCAAGGGAATTGATGAAGCTCCCGTACCCGCCGAATATTGAGTAATTCGACTGTTTTCCTTCAAAATACGCCTCGCTATACGGATTTTTATCTCTATCCATAGGAGTAATAATTTACTAAATTATTAGAGGTTTAGATCGATGATCAAAATAAACATTGTTGCTGACACGTTCGTCAAGGGTTTCGGTGCCTATACGGCTTATACAAACAACATGGAATCTGCAAAGGGATTCAAGAATATCGCCCTGTTTCCAAACAAATTTTTGAACAACGGCATGGACATGGTCCACGTGCACGGTGTCAGTGTCTATGGTCTAAAGCACGTTCTCTCAAGGGAGAGGCCTGTTATTTTTTCCTATCATCTTACGCCATTCGAGGCAAGATTCATCCATTTTAACTCCATAATCCAGAGGATGATAAATACTTTCATCAAGAGATCCAGTTGCATTGTAGCTCCGTCCCCATTCTGTAGGAACCTGATAAAAAAACATACCGATAAGCCTGTTGCAATTATAAGCAACGGGGTGCAGGTGAAAAAATTCAAGATAGACAAGAAGAAAGGAAAACTGTTCCGCGAGGAATTCGGAATCGGGGACAAACCGATCGTTTTTTCTGTAGGAATGCCGATAGAGAAGAAGGGTCTTTCAGAATTCGTTAGACTTGCTGACAAGTTCAAGGGTGTTTCATTCGTATGGGTCGGCAGAAATTTTCCTCACCTTAAGGACAGGACACCTGTTGAGAAGCTGAGGAAAAAATATCCGAACGTTATTTTTACAGGCAGAATACAGGACATAACTTCTATTTACTCAGCAGGGGATATCCTGATATTTCCGTCTATTCACGAGATCCAGGGCATACCCATTCTAGAAGCAGCTGCGTGTAAAAAGCCGATTGTGGTTCGCGACATCTCGGCCTATCATCACTGGTTGTACCATAATAAGAACTGTCTCAAGTTCAAGAATCGTGCAGATGATTGCATCAGAAAGCTCCTTGAAGACAAAAATCTGCGCAGGCGCCTTGTCAACAATGCCTACAGGACAGCAAAAATGCATGATATCAGCGTAATCAGGAAATCCTACAAGAAGCTCTATGAATCCTGCGCAGCAGGCGATTTCGAAGCCGTTGATAAGATAAATTCTTCGTTTCTAGATAAGAAATAATTTCTATTTCCTTGCTTTCACGATAACGTTGTTGGCCATGCTCACTTTTCTGCTGAAAAATTTGTCTAATTTTCCAAACGCCCTAGCAGCTATGCGCCTTTTTCCGGAAAGCTTTGCAAAATCAAGCACAGAATCATTCATATCCATATGAATGCCATGGATCTCTTCTATTTTGAAATCGTGGATTTTCAAAAGCTCGCATAAAGAATCCTTTGTGAATGCCTTCACATGGCCTGATATCACTCCGTATGGCGTCCCGACTGGATTCCTGCTGCCGGATTCAACCCAGTTGGGAAGTTTGCCTGCCCAAAGAAGCCACCTGTTATACCAAGCCGCTATGTTCGGAGCTGTTATTACGAGAATTCCGTCTTTCTTCAGGACCCTGCGAATTTCGTCAAGCAGGCCGTCTGTGTCGTATACATGTTCAATAACTTCCCCGCACCAGACAGCATCGAAAAAATCATTTTTGAAAGGAAGCCTTGCTTTCCCGATGTCTATTTTTCTAGCCAGAACCCCGAGTTTTCTGGCCTTCGCAACAGCCACGGACGATATATCCACGCCGTATATCTTTGCTTCTGTTGCTTTTTCGATTTCTTTCGATATCTTGCCATCCCCGCAGCCGATATCCAAGAGAGTTTTGCACTTGGGAAAAAGCCTCAGGGATTTCTGTACCCTTGCATCAAATCCTACATACTGCCCTGTATTGTACAACCCGTCGTATATTTCTTCGTTTCCGCGCACTGCACTCATAACAAGACTACCCCTGTAATTATTATATTCTTATTCTATATGATTTACATATGCCCCTGTCGTCTAGCCTGGATTATAAACAGATAGGACAAGAGGTTGCGGCCAATTGAGCACAAAGTGTGCTTGTCCGGTGAACACCTTTAAACCCGAGTTCGAATCTCGGCGGGGGCACTTTTTAATAGTTTATTACAAGTCATAATAATCTGATAAAGAGGTTCGTTTTATGCAATGCTCATCATGTCACATCAAAGTGGACACAGAGGACAATTTCACAAAATTCGAATGCCCCAGGTGTTCGAAGGCGATGATAGTTAGATGCAGAATCTGCAGAAAGCAGAGCATGGAGTACAGATGCCCTAGCTGCGGATTTGTTGGACCCTAGGAGACTAGCGAGCAAGGGAAGAATGCAGATCGGCTCTTACATGATGTCGGCTGACCGCCAGTGAGCGTGTCGACTAGGGTTGAGTAAAGTGATTCAAAGGTGATTCGAATCGGCGACGTAGCAATTTCATTTAAAATCATGCCTTCTGATCCGGCAACTATAGGCAGCGTGAAGGCAGAGATAGAAAAGCTGAAGCCAAGGCAGCTGAAAGAGATCCCAATAGGATTCGGTCTTAAGCTTCTGGAAGTGTTGTTCGTGGTTCCTGACAAGCAGGGAAATACAATTGAAGAAACGCTGAGAAAGCTTCCGGGAGTCGCTTCTGTCGAGACAGACAGCATAACGCTGGTTTAACCTTATAAATTTTTCCTCCTACTTTAAAGCGATGATTTCTAAGAAAAAATCAAAATTAAAAAGAGCATTGATAGGTGCACTCATATTAGCATTGTCGAGTGCTTCTTTGTATGCCCCAACAAGGAAAGCTTTTTACAATCGTTATAGAGAGGCACAGGCAGTCATTACATGCGAATTTAACAATAAACAAATCAACCATGACACAAAATTACTTGAAGAAAAATATGATATCGATATACGAGGAAATTATCCCAAGGATTCCAGTATGCTTGCATTCATTCTAGAACAATATCGGAGGAGTGACATCGAGGGTCTTAAAATCTGCTATATTCCAACAGGAAAGGATAATAGACAAGGATTCTATTTTTCCGATCGAATTTTCATAAACACGGATAATTTTGACGGCATCGAAGGGACGACTATTCATGAAACATCGCACATAATAATTGATAGGCTTGGCAAAAGATTCAGAGATGAATGGATTCAGATGATGAAAAAACATGGGAAGTTTTATAAACATGATACTAATGTTGATATTTTCACCAACAACGATACATGGAAAAAAAC
>Ga0315274_10011579_pt1 | contig 12633 bp, 10 predicted proteins | sample YL17G02_20_MG_FD_203700 | JGI IMG/M metagenome (GOLD analysis project Ga0315274, IMG submission 203700) | Sediment microbial communities from Yellowstone Lake, YNP, Wyoming, USA - YL17G02_20 | ecosystem: Environmental > Aquatic > Freshwater > Lake > Sediment | place: USA: Wyoming | collected... | reverse complement strand
CCCAGCGGTGGTCTGGCCACACAGTCCATAGGCCATGACCACAGCATCATAGCCCTGCCCGACGGACGCATCGATCCGCGCCTGCAGGCGCGCTCGCAAGTCAGCCGGTTCTCTGTGCAAGCCCAGGCGGAATAGCTCTATGTCCACGAGGTGCGGCGATCGGGCCGCACAGAGATAGATGATGCGTGTTAGCGCTTCACAACCCAGACACTTGATCTTCACAGGCCTCCTTTTGCTGCGGCCACCTTCCTTTGTTGGCCAGGTGCTTGCCGCTGACGGCACTTCGGGCCGCTTCAGGGCATACATGCTCGCAACGACAGGCTGTCCACATACATCACCGCCACACCACCGTCCGTTGCACCATTGTTGTACGTGCCCAGTCTCAGATCAAACCCTTGACCAGCATAGTGGCTCACGTCCACAGAGATCAAGGTCCAGTCAGGGGTGCGCAAGCGAACCATGCGCAGGACCCGCCATGACGAACCAGAAGGACGGATCAGGAGGTATCCATAGTCGCCCGATCCCCCGTTGTTTGGCATGCGATACCACAGGCTGAGGGTCGCCGCTGCGCCGTCTGGAACGCGGAACTGCTGCTCAGCGGAGGAGAAAGACAACCGGTTCTCGCCCGAGTTGGGGATGCCCAACTGCAGAGCATGGTGTCCGGTGCGCGCCATCACATCGGTGTACCGCGCCTTGTAGGGCGTGTTCAGGATGCGCCACCCGGCGTCAACCTCAAAATCGCCATTGGCTGCCAGTTCGGAGCATCGTGCCGGAGTCGGTGTGGGCATGGGCGTTACTGTCGCCCCAAGCGTCGGCGTGCCGGTCGCAGTCGGTGCGGCGGGAGTTGGGGTGACGCTTGGAGGCGGGGTCGTGACGAGAGGGGTCGGCGCGGGCATGCCATCCAGGACGAGCGCAACGTCGTCTACGAACATCACCGACGCGCCATGGAGGCTGTCATTGTACGTACCAAAACGCAGTGTAACCATCCTGCCACTGTAGGCGTTCAGGCCGAAAGTGGCTCTCGTCCACGATGGCTGGTCCTGGCGGACAGCGCCCAGGAGCCGCCATGCTCCCCCTTCCGGCCGAATGTACACGTAGGCATGGTCGCCACGGTCAACCCTAGCCTGGTACCAATAGCTGAGGGTGATGCTTGGGGCAACGGGCACGACCAACGTCTGGTCTGCCGACGAATAGCACCTGGCGGCCAGGTTGGAGTCTTCCGCGCCCGTCTGAAGAGCGCCTCGCCCACTGTGCACGATACGGCCGGTATAGCGTGCGGTACAGGCAGTCTCGGGCATCGCCCAGGCCCAGGTGCCCTCAAACCCGCCGTTCTGCACCCCTCGAGGCCGTGGTGCTGATGTCGGCGAGGGGATGGGGACTGGAGTAGGAGTCGCTGTGGGTCGAACGTCCGCGACTACCACGGTCATCGAGAGGACCATGCTACTGGGATTGAGGTCATGGAACCGCCCCTGCCCTTCATGTACCATGTCCCAGACCAGGGCATAGGTCCCGGTGTGAGCGGGCGCCCTGATCGGCACCGACACGAACTCGTACACCTGGCCAAAGGGCAGATCCTCGTTCAGTGGCAGGCCCGGACTCTCTGCCGCTTGGGGTACTGGCTTGCCGATGCTGTCCAGCCAGCGGTACCGGAGATGCACAGGGTAAGTGCCACCATGCGGCCACACGAACCAGCCAGAATTGCGGACCTGCAACGCCACGGTGTAGGTCTGATCCGCCAACAGAGTGCCAGACTCAACCGCGCCCTCGCTGGACCTCCAGGCCAGCCATTCAGCGCCATACCTGGCAGTGTAGCTCTGCATCCGATCCCAGGTCGCGGCGCGGACCTTGGGCAGTTCGGCGAACACCAGGTCACCAGGGCACGTGGTAGAGTACGGCGGATAGTCCCGGTGCCCGGCCAGGTCCGGCGGAGAGATGTCGCGGAACTGCGATCTGCCCAATGGATGAATGGTGCTGCGGCTAGCTTCCCATGCACACAGGCGAGCCAGCGACGACAGCAGTACATCCGTGGGCGAGGCACTGTCAGGGTAGTTGCCAAACGTCCCGAGCAGGCCTATGCCCACGGTGCCATAGTTAAAGCTCGAGACATGTCCGCCTACCACACCTGGGCCCCCATAGCGCCCCTCGTAGATGTTCCCGTATTGGTCCACCAGGTAGTTGTAGCCGATATCACCCCAACCCCGCGTTACTGCGTGGTAGTAGTATATCGCTCGCACCCAGGAGGCTGCCTGTTCCTCGGGATAGCTACTCGGCGTCACCGTGTGATGTATGACTACCTTCTGCACGACGCGGTACTCGGGCTCCCAGGTACGATAGCTCTCATCTGCCCCCCAACCAATGCGCGGGATGATGCCTGGTTTGGGGACGCCGCCAGCCGTCGGCAGACCTGCTTGCGCCATGGCCTTTGCCTGGAGAGTTGTCGGCCCCTCGTGGGTATCCATGTAGGTGACCGTCATCTCGCGAAGCACGGGAGACACTGCGCCGGGCTCGCCGGGGAGTTGAACAGCCATAGTAACACGATACTGAAACTGTCGGCCGTCGGCAAGCAGGAGCGGACTCTGCGGGTAGAACTGCCCCTTCTCAACACTCCACTCCACGCCATCCATGGAATGCCAGTCCGACCATCCTGTGCCGGTGGCGAACACGCGGAGCTCAGCACGCATGGATGTGCCGGCCGGGAGGTCGGCGTCCCAATGAGCCACCACAGCATTGAATGGGAAACCCACGGCGACTATCGTGGAGGTATAGACACCAGTAAGGGAGCCTGAGGATAGCCTGAGCGCCCCACCGCCGTCCTCGGTGACGAGGATGTTGGCCGTTTCCCCTGATGCAAAGTCATGCGCCAAAGTCTGCACCCACTCCATGACGTTCATGGCCTGACCTGGAGGGTAGGCCACACCCCGGTAAACCGTCTGAGACGAGATCCGCAGGCCCTGCTCAGTTTCTTGGACATCAACATAGACCAGGGTGGATCCGTAGCCCGGCGCACCCCATGTGATCTTGTAGGAACCAGGTTCCAGGGTGCCTACCCACTGGTGAAGGCGTGTGAAGGGCTCTCCAGCGGCTACCGCCGGCAGCGAACTGACGCGCCCCTGAACAGTCACCTCCCCTGTCGGTCCTGCGATACTCCAGTACCCAACCCACCGGGAGTTGGCTGGGATCAGGGTTGACCCCTCATTGGCCGCCCCCAGATCGACCACAACTCGCTCCCCACGATCAACGTCCGCACGGATCACGAACCGGAGCCCTGCCAGGCCTGGAGTAGGCTGGATAGCCCTTCTCCGGAACAGGACACAGCCCGCTAGAGCCAGCAGGAGACACACCACGGATGACAGGCAGATCCACCTTCGCGCCGGCGCACGCAGCGTGCCCATCTTGACTCCTTGAGTATCGTCACACCAAGAGCCGATATGCCCAATATACCCGATCTTGCCCCCTCGTGCAAACCGGGGGCACCTGCGCCTGGCGAGGGACCGAGGTTCCGTGAAGGGGCATGACACAGAAAGCCGAACCAAAAACGAAACGGCCGCGCGTCGCGCGGCCGTCGCCGATTCCGATCTCACAAGCTAGCTTGCGGCTTGATGCAGATGATGAGAGAGATCCGTGTGAGCAGTTCCTATGCCTCGCCCTCGGGTAGCAGATCCACAATAGTCTCCACGAACCTGGCCGCTGGGAACCCTTTGAACAGCACCGCATCCGCGTCAACTGCCTCGGCCTCCCGGTGTTGCTCGCCCGTCTCAGCCAAGGCGAGGCATCGAGTCTCTGGCCACTCCGCTTTGATCTGTCCCAGCACTGTCCAATCAGCGTCCCGGAAGAGATCCGTATCCAGGAGCACAAGCGTCGGCTGGAATCGAGCCACCAACCGCTGCATCGCCGATGCGTCGCTGGCTTCGCCCACTACCTCCACATCGGGTATGGTTGCGACCAGGGCGTGCAGACCATCCCGCAGCGGCCCTGGCCTACCCACCAACACAGTTCTGACGTGACTTCTCTCTCCCTCATACCTGGGTTGCTCCTCCCTGTCTATGTTCACCCGGACGTCGCACCCGCACTCCCTCCCATGGTCAGCTGTCCCTACGGATTCGGCCAGCCCGCCGCATCGCTCGAACCGGGGGGCGGAACACCATCTGCCCACCGTGCCCGACGCAGCCCTCGCTGCGACTGTCATTGTCCTCGGCCGTCGCTAACAGAAGCGAGGCTCACCCACCGGCTCGCCACTGTTGGCCTCACAGGAACCGCCAGGGTCCGTGCAGCAACGCCCGATATCGCACGATGGGACGTCCCACCTACGCGCCTATGCTCCGCCCTTCCTGCGCATGGCGGTTGACAGACAGAGACAGGATCTCGTTGACCAGATCCTCATAGGGCAACCCATCAGCATCCGCCATGAGGCACAGGTCACTCAAGCCCGGCTTCATGCCGGGCAGCGTGTTGATCTCCAGAATGTGCGGGCGGCCATCTGGCCCCAAGCGGAAATCCACCCGCCCAACGTCCAAGGCACCGATCGACTCAAACGCTTCCACCGCCAGCCCCTTGAGATCACCCTCCAAGGCAGCAGGCATGTCTGCTGGGCAGGTATAGAGGGGAGCCCCTTCCTCGCCCGGCCACAGAGACTTGGCGGCAGTGTTATAGGAGCCCTCTCCCACGCCGATCCTGGCATCGATCTCGAGGATCGGGAAGAGATGGTAGCCCCGCTCATTGTACAAGCCCGCACTCCGCCGCTCCTGGGTGCCCCATGCATTCCCAATTAGGCCAACAGTAAACTCGCGGCCGGCTAGATGCTGCTCTACCAACGCCGGCTGGTGATAGGTCTGAGTCACCCAGCGTACCCGTTGTCGCAGACTGGCTTCGTCCTGGACAAACGAGCGTCCGTCAATGCCCATTCCAGAGCCTTCACGCACGGGCTTCACAAACAGTGGAAAGCTGAGATCCCGGCTCAGTGGTTCGTCGCCGTGGCGGAAAACCTGGAACGGAGCCGTCGGAAGACCCACGTCCCGCCACACGCGCTTGGCAACGGCCTTGTCTAGCGAGATCGCATGGGCCAACACCTTGGAGCCGGTGTACGGAATACCCAGCACCTCCAGCAGAGCCGGCACATGAGACTCGCGCGCGTCTCCTCTTAGCCCCTCGGCGATGTTGAAGCAGATGTCAGGCCTCTCACGACGCAGAGCATCCATCAGGCCTTCATCTGCTTCCATACCCACGACCTGATGGCCTCTCGCCGTCAGCGCGGACTGGATCGTGCGCACAGTTTCCTCAGAGTCATACTCAGCCAGGGCATCCGCTGGGGCATCGGGCCCAACAGACCTATGGCGCTTCAGGTTGTACAATACTGCTATACGAAGGCTTGTCATCTTGTCTCCCTAGCACGCCTGATGAGATTCCCGACTGTGTTGACTGGCTTGAGTCGGCCACTCAACTGCGATTCTCTCATCTGGGAGCCCGCCCACGACTGCCTCCGCCTGTTCGGCCACCACACCCGTCGAGGACAATCTTGCTGTCGAAGCTGAGCTGACCGTGACTGGAGCCCGGTGATGCAGAGAATGCCAACCTTCCGGGGCAATAGTCAGAGCCTGGCCATCCAGCAACCCAAACACACCCTCCTGTCCGCCCTCACTGCGACGGTTTTGACAGAAAGCGCACGTGGCTGGGTCGTGTGCGACATAGGTTGTCGGTTGCACATAGGTGCTCACATGGCCCTCGTAATTGCGCACCACGACGCGGCTGTCCGACATGCTGAGTAGATAGTTCGGCAGGATGGGTACCTTGCCTCCCCCTTCCGGAGCATCGATGACAAAGTTTGGGATCGCATATCCCGAAGTGTGGCCGCGCAAACCCTCCATGACCTCGATGCCTTTGGCCACCGGTGTCCGAAAGTGGCTGGCACCGTGGACCAAGTCGCACTGATACAGATAGTACGGGCGCACGCGGTTCCTGACCAGCTTCTGAACCAAAGCCCGAATGATGTTCGGGCAGTCGTTGATCCCCGCCATCAGCACCGTTTGGCTACCCAAAGGAATGCCCACATCGGCCAGGCGCGCCAGTGCCGCCTCCACCTCAGGCGTGATCTCATCGGGATGGTTGAAATGGATGTTCATCCACAACGGATGGTACTGCCGCAGCATGTGAACCAGATCGTCCGTGATCCGTTGGGGCAAGAAGACGGGCACTCGAGTGCCGATGCGGATCACCTCCACATGCGGGATGGACCGCAAGCGCTTGAGCAGCCCCTCCAAGGACCGCTGAGCCAAGATCATCGGATCCCCACCTGAGATCAGCACATCGCGGATCTGTGGCGTATTGGCAATGTAGGCCAGTTGCTGGTCGTATTCAGCAGGCCCGAACTGCGCATGGGGATCTCCCACGATGCGGCTACGCGTGCAAAAACGGCAGTAGCTTGCACACTGGGTCGTGACCAACATCAACACACGGTCAGGGTAGCGGTGAACCAAACCCGGTACCGGAGAGTGCGCATCCTCAGCCAGAGAGTCGACCATTCCTGCTTCAGAAGGCACCACTTCGTGGATAGTAGGGACAACCTGGCGGCGGATAGGGCAGCCAGGATCCCGAGGATCCATCAAACTAGCAAAGTACGGCGTGACGTCTACACGGAAATGGACCGATCCCGAGAGGGCGCTCCTCTCTTCGGCGGTGAGATCGATCACCTGAGCAAAGTCTTCTACTGTGTTTAGGCGGTGAGACAACTGCCATCGCCAGTCGCTCCAACGCGAAAGCGGGACATCCTCCCAAGGGTGGGGTGGCCTCCGTTCTCCCGGAGGCTCACTAGATTGACACTCGTCCATTGCTAGTTCTCGACTCCTTTCCTTACGACATTGTAGTGGCGAATCCAGACACTTCAGGCCAGCCTAAAGCGGGCCAGGCTCGTGTTGGGAGCCATGACACCTAGGATCAGCATGCCGATTCAAAGGAAACATTATACTGCTTTTCCTGCGAATGCACAAATGGACGCGGCCCGTCAGCCAGATTGGGCACGACCAAGGGCTCACCGTGCTCGACAACCCACCCGGCCAGGCCGTCTCGAGTCACCTCTGTGCTCATCACGTCGATCTGGTCCTGCGGCACGCCCCGCGCGGCAGCCAGACGCAACGGCCCACCCGCTTCGTCCACAAGATGGATCGCACCGACGTCGCTGTGGATCACCGCGAGAACGCACTCCAAGGCGCGCTCGATGATGGCCCGCAGATCGAGGGACGCGCCGACCGCCGTCATCACGTCCCTAAGAGCAGACAACTCGCGCACGCGATCGGTAGCCTGTTGCTCCAGCGTCAGGTGGGCCTGAACGCGCTCGGTGACATCGAGCATGAGCACCAGCGCTCCGATCACCCCGCCCCGCGACCTCAGCGGAGCAACCGCGATATCTCAGTACGAGACCAGGGTGTCCGTCTGTCCGGCAAGTTGGCTTTCAAGACGGGCCGCGTCCTGGCGCACCGGCTCACCTGCCAGCGCCCGCTCAAGCAATGGCGCAAGAGCTGCTTCGCTGCCCGGGAACAGCTCAACCACCAGGGCGCCCTGCCTTACCCGCCCCAATGGCACAGATAGGCGCTGGCTAACAGAGCGTGCCCAGTCCGGATTGCAGCAAAGGAGCACAAGCTCGGGGCTGAACACGGCGATCCCGGCAGGCATGCGGTCAAAGAGGATCCCCAGCCAATGGAGAACGTCATCCAGGACCGCGTCTTGCCGAATGGCAAGCTCGCCAGCAGGCGAGCCCGTGAAGGAAAGCGAACTGCTCACCTCAGTCTAACACCTGGAACACAACCTTGTACGCCTCTTTAGGATCACGAAGCAGCAGGTCAAAGGCTTGCTGGTACCCCTCGAGTGGGAACCGGTGAGTGATCATTGTACAGGGCGACCCGACCTCGACCCAAGTATACACGTATCATCCCTGAAAGGCAATCGCAGAGCTCAGACCGCTCTACTTGACAAATCCGCTAATCTGCGGTATTCTCCCTGCGTCAAACCGGCGCCGCGTCGGGCCAGCGACTGTGGAGGAATGGATGAATCCGAACCGGCATACTGTAAGAGTCCTCTCGCCCAAAACGTGGGCACTGGTCCTGGCCCTGACCACGCTGGTCCTGGCCCTGACCGCCGGATGTGGCCCCAAGCCCACTCCCACGGCCACACCCACCAAGACCCCAGTTCCTCCATCCCTGGCCACAGCAACGCCCACAGTTACGCCAACCGTCGAGGTATTGCCGTCGCCCACAGCTACGCAGACCAGGACACCCGAACCCTCCCCCACGGCCACACAGCAGGCAGGTACTCCGACCCCTACACCTCTGGCGCTGATTGAGATGGGCCCTGACATCAACCCATTGACCGGGCTCAAGGTTGACCCGTCCAAGCTCGAACGGCGGCCTCTCGGAGTCAAGATCCCCAACTATCCGCCTCAGGCCCGTCCCCAGTCAGGACTAAGCTATGCGGACGTGGTCATCGAACACGAGGCAGAGGCCTATCTGACCCGCTTTACCGCCATCTTTCTTGGGAATGACGTGTCGCCTGAGCTGGGCCCTGTGCGTAGCCTTCGCCTCGTTGATTCTGAACTGATGCCCATTTTCCGGGCCGTTCTGGTGGCCTCCGGTGGGCATCCAGCCGTAGATCAGCGGGTCACAGAGGGCAAGGAATGGGCCGCAGGGTACAAGCGCATTGTCTGTCCCGAGAGTCCCTTTCTGGGCGACGGGGGCACAATGCGCCGCATCCCCAAAGAGGGCCGGCTGTACGAACTGACGCTGTACACCGACACCGCGCGTCTCTGGAAGCTCTGCACCGACCGTGGCATCAACAGCCGCCAGGGCTTTTCCGGCATGTGGGTCTTCAGCGAGTCCGCGCCCGTGGGAGGTACTCCTGCTACCCACCTCAAGATAGTGTACAAGCCCAACGTCTCGGAGGCAGAGTACCGCTACGACGCTGGGTCCCGCACCTACAAGCGATCTGATCTCGGACAGCCTCTGCTGGATGCTCTGACGAACACGCAGATCGCCCCTGCCAATGTAATGGTGCTGTATGCCAACCACATTGACACGGACATCGCCGCGGATACTCACGATCCCAATCACACCTGGTATGCCGTCAGCATTCAGTTGTGGGGCGAAGGTCCCGGCAAACTGCTGCGAGACGGGCAAGAGTACAGCGGCAAGTGGGTGCGAATCAACCCACAGCAGGCCGACGACCGCTTGGTCTTCCTGGATAGCGAGGGGAAGCAAATCCCCCTCAAGCCTGGGTCAACCTGGATCCAACTGGTCCGGACAGACGGCAGCGTCACCATCGACTGAAGTCCGATCTCCGCTGGTTGTTCCTCCTCACCTGACAGGCCGCCGTGCTGTGTGCGGCTCCAGGCCAAGCAGGCGCCGCGCGTTCCCATCGCCGATTGCACCTCGGACCTGCTCAGGCACATCGAGGTCGGTGAGCCACCGCACGATCGGCAACTTGTCGTTGGGACTGACGATGTCTGTGCCAAGAAGCATCTTCTGCCAGTGACGCTCGATGAAGCCCAGCGTGAAATCGGGATCTCGGGTCAGGGCATTGTACCCCGAAAACGCCGACAGATCCAGGTATAGATTGTCGTGCTCTGCCATCAGCCGGTCGATGGCCCCTCCTGGTGTGATTCGGCCCACCGGGTAGCCTGGTCTGCCATCGTCATCACCGGAGATTGCCGACCAGAACCCTGGCCCGTGGCCACACCACTTGATGGCAGGGAACTGCTGGAGGCAGCGCTCCAGGCGAGGCAGGCCAACGTCATCGTGGCAAAGATACGTCTTGTTGATCTCAAAGACCAGCGGCAGCGCGAGTTCGTTGCACTTGGCATAGAGCCTCATGTTGAGGGGATCGTCAAAGGGCAGCCCGTTCACATGCTCGCCGAAGCCCCTGCAGCCGTGGAACCGCGCAAAGTGATCGATGAACTGCTCGGCCAGAGGATAGCGAGGATCCACACACAGAAAAGCCACGAACCTCTCTGGATACATGTTCCTGGCTTCCACCACCTGCTCCGTGAGCAGATAGCCCCAGCTACCCTCAGGGCTCTCGAGAGGAAGCAATACCGCTATGTCGATTCCCTCCCGGTTCATGCGGTCAACCAACTGGTGAACAGACAGGGACTGGTCCGCAGGATATCGCTCGCGGCATAGATTGCCGAAATGCGCATGAAAGTCGATCATAGGTTGGCTCCTCTGCCACACGCCCTACCTTCACAAAGGCAGCCACGTGCCCACACCCTTTTGCAGAGCCCGGTGGTAGACGAGCGGCGCCACCGCCATGTCGTCCAATGCCAGGCCCAGGTTGCACGCCATTGTCCGTTCGCCCTTGGTCTGCCGGCCGGGCTTGCGGCCCACGACTAGGTCACACAGCTCAGCGTACACAGGTGGGATGCCCTGAAAGTAGCCCATCTGCCGATAGTGTTCCAGTTGTGGCACGTCATCGGTGCAGAACTTGTCTACCTGCCGCATAGCGTCTCGATGCCAGTACGAGTCATAGTCAACCAGGGACGCAAACGCCCCGTGTTCAAGCCAGCCTGCCTGGATGGTGGCATGGGGCACTTTGACGATCGGCCCGGCTGTCACTACAATGTCACAGCCAGACACCGCCTGGCGCGGGCTGTCCACTGCCACGACCTCTACCCCACGCAGCAACTGTATCTCCCGCAGGTAGCGCCGCTGGGCACCGGGGTCAGTGTCGTATGCCCGCACCTGCTGGATTGGGAATAGTACCCGCAGAGCTTCCAGGTTGCTCCGTCCCTGGACGCCACAGCCGAGTATGCCGACCACGTGCGCATCAGGTCGGGCCAGGTGCCGGGCAGCCACCGCGGTGGCTGCCCCAGTGCGTTTGGCCGTGATCCAGGTGCAGTCCATCACAGCCAGGGGGATGCCGGTATCCACATCGTTCAAGATGAGCAGGCCAGAGATGTAGGGCAGACCCCGTTGCTGGTTCTCTGGGAACCCGCTAACCCACTTCACCCCTGCAGAGCGCAGTGCCGGGATATAGGCCGGCATGGCATGGATGAAGGCATCGGGTTTGGGATGGACGCCCGGCTTGGGCGGCATCTCAACCTGGCCCGCCGCCTTGGCCTGGAACATCTGCTCCAGAGCTGTGATGATCTCCGCCATTGTCACGCCTACGGCTGCCACATCAGCGCCAGTCAGGTACAGCATACGGTCTGACATGCGTTCCTCCCTGTTTGGTGATCCCCGACCTCCGCGTACGCCAGCGAATCAGCAGAGTGGGACAGACCAGTCCGGATCCACAAGCCAAGCACCTACACACTCAAGCCGAGCATCTGGGCTGCGTTCCGCCAGCAGAGTTGCTCTTTTACCCCTTCGTCCGCCTCGAGGATGTCAACCTTGAGCAGGGCTGGGTCGGGATAGCTGATGGGGATGCCGGTGCCGAACGCCAATTTGTCTGCCCCGAGTTGGTCGATGAGAGTGGGGATGCTGACATCGCGCGGAAGCGCACGCAGGCGCAGGTGACTCAGACGCGAGATGTCGATGAGCACCTGTGCATCCCTGAACGTCGCCCAGTCAACCGGATCGCCGATGCCGTTCAAGACCATGAACTTGACATCCGGGAAGCGCCCCACTAGCTCTCCCACGTCCCGCGGTGAGATGTCCTCGGCCGTATCCATCCAGTGCTGCTGGCGCCGATCCTCCATGCGCAGCGGCAGAGCAACGGGCAGGTCCCGCTCTCGGGCAACGGCCATGAGTTTGGCGCACGCGTCATCGCGGAGGGTGTACCCATGGTACGCGGGGAAAATGCGCAGTCCCTTCATCCCCCATACCTCCTGACAGTGAGCGACGTCCTCCTCCCAGGCCGCGTATGTGGGGTTGACGGTGGCAAACGGGATTAGCCGTTCTGGGTAAGCCGCCACGTCCGCGGCCAGGTCCTCGTTCCCAGCCTGACAGTTCTTGTACAGAATGGCGTCCAGGGAGGAGACGACCGCTGCGCTAATCCCCTTGCGATCCATCAGTGCGACCAACTCGGCAGCCGTGTTGCCACGCAGCCGGCGAAACGGCCAGTGCCCCAGATAAGCGTTGATGTCTATGACCGTCATCACCTGGCGTTCCTCCTGGAGAGTATTCCCTGCATGTTGCGCCAGAAGATCTCGTCCCTTTGTTCAGGCGTCAAGTCAGCGCCCAGGATCTTGCCCACGCCGCCCTCCATCGTCATGTCCGTGCCGAAGAGAAGCCGGTCGGTACCCAATTCCCGAGCTGCCATCTCGATCATGCCCGAGTCAATCACAGTTCCACTGGTGTCGAGGTAGACATTGGGCACGTGCCGCAACTGCCGGATGGCCCATTCCCAGTCTCCCCCGCCCCCAATGTGCCCCTCAATCAATGTCGCCTCGGGATAGCGGCGGGCCAGTTCGGCAATGTCGCCCGCATGAGATGTGTTCTTGTCCAAAAGATCCAGTTGTCCGCGGATCAAGGAGGTCTGGTTTCCCGCGTGCCAGAGCACGGGTACGTCCATGGAGATGGCCTGCTCTATGACAGGAAAAACCACGGGATCGTTGGCCTTGTACTGCCGGTATAGTTTGACGCCGATCATCCCGAGCTCATTCAGGCACCGATCGATCTCCTCAAGCGCTTCGTGGCCATAGCCAGGGTTCAC
>Ga0315274_10011578_pt1 | contig 12637 bp, 17 predicted proteins | sample YL17G02_20_MG_FD_203700 | JGI IMG/M metagenome (GOLD analysis project Ga0315274, IMG submission 203700) | Sediment microbial communities from Yellowstone Lake, YNP, Wyoming, USA - YL17G02_20 | ecosystem: Environmental > Aquatic > Freshwater > Lake > Sediment | place: USA: Wyoming | collected... | reverse complement strand
AAGCTCACCGATCTCGCTGCAAGTCCCTTCGGCCGACTCTCGCCAGGCCGCGCGCTTCTGGCAGGGTCTTTCGCTCCGGATCTGTCCCACACAGATGGGAGGCCTTCGGTCCAGCGGTGTCGGGCGTGTCGAATCCGGGGCGCGGCGTGGATATGCAGGATCCAGGATCCGTGGTCCACCAGGGTTTCTCGGCAATAGGGAGGTGAAATGAACCCAAGGAGCATCCTCGTGCTTGCTGCACTCGCCATGACCCCTTCCCTCTGGAAGTCCTGTAGTCCAGAGTCATCCATGGTATCAGCAGCTGCACCTCCGGCCACGACCAACGCCGCAGAACGGGTGACCGCGACCGTTGCGATCGAACGTCAACCCGCCTCGGGCAAGGACTCGCCGACCGCCACCCCTGTGCCTCCGACCACGCCCGCCGCCGCTCCAGAGGCAGCTGAGGTGCCTGCGGTCGCTGCACCCACTCGAACGGGTACGGCCCCCTCGTTTCCCACACCACGAGGTGGTGTTCATCCAGCATGGCAGCCGGGAGGTCCGTCAAGTAGCCCTGACGTTCGACCTGTGCCAAAGGCCGGAGGATCTTGCCGGGTTTGACAGCGAAATCGTCGATGTGCTGCTCGAGTACCAGGCCCCGGCCACGTTCTTCGTAGAGGTCACTGGGCCATCACCCATCCCAGGGAGACGCAGCGGCTGGCAGGGATTCCTCTGTTCGAGATCGGCAACCATTTCTGGAGCCATCCAGACTTGCCCGATCTGACGGACCTGAGGGAAGGACAGATCGGGCAGCAACTCTTGCGCACACAGGACGCGCTATGGCAACTCACCGACATCGCGGGGCGCCTCTTCCGGCTGCCTGCGGGCAAGTACAACGACCTGGTTCTGAGTGTCGTGGCCTGGCATGGGCTGGACACCATCCAATGGGACGTTGACACCGGAGACCCCGTGTTCGATACGACCCCCGAGGTCTTGGCGAAGAACGTCCGCGATCGCACTCAGAACGGATCCATCATCCTGATGCACGCGAACGGCCGAGGCTGGCACACCGCGGAGGCTCTGCCCTCGATGATCGAGTTCCTGCGCGGGGAGGGGTATGAACTGGGGAGAGTGTCGGAGCTGATTCACCTGGAAACGTCGTCGGCTGGCTCGGGGGTCCACGATGGGCGCGTCGAGTGACGAGAACAGGCAGACTTGAAGTGAGGCGCTGCCCCACTGCCCGACGAAATCCCTCGCTTCCTGGCTTGCCCCTTGAGAAGGCGCCCCCCGAGGGACTCGGCATGACGAATCGCGGGAAGCTGATCCGGCCTCGTGGGCAGAGCTGCCCCCCGTCTCTCTTGTCATTCCGAAGGCTTCGCTGCCGCGATGTGTCACTGCAGGAGCATGACGATGTTCACTGGGTGACGACAGTCGCGATAGGATAGTATCTATATATCGAATATTGAATATAAGGGAGGCGGCTGTGACCTCGGGTTTCCAGCAAATGGCCCTCATCACTCGGGCCATGGCCCATCCGGTTCGGCTCCAGATCGTGGACGTCCTGGCCCATGAAGGGGAGGCCTGTGTGTGTCACTTGGAGAACCGGCTCGGCTGTCGCCAGGCCTATCTCTCCCAGCACCTGGCGCGCATGCGCCTGGGGGGTGTAGTCAAGGCCCATCGAGCAGGCCTGAATGTGTATTACTCGTTGGCGGATGAGAGCGTTGCCGAGGTCTTTCAAGCGGCCGCACATGCCGCCGAGCGGTTAGCGTCTCGAGGGGGAAAAGGCCGAGGCGGCCGTTCGGTCAGACGACTCCCTGCTGGACCATGTCCATGCCCGAAATGTGCGACCGCGCAGAAGGTCCTGCACGCCCAGAGCATCCCAGCGCCGAATGGTGCTTGAAGGGAGAGGAATCGTGAGGCTGTCGATCAAGGTGCTCGGTCCCGGATGCAAGAACTGCGAGCGGCTCGAGGAGCATGCCCTGCGAGCCGCAGCGGATTTTGAGCGGAGCCACCCTGGCACAGAGATCACGGTGGAGAAGGTGACCGACGTCGTTCGCTTCGTTGACTACGGCCTGCTGACAACCCCCGGATTGGTCATCAACGAGAAGCTGGTGTCCTCCGGGCGAATCCCTGCGCCCTCTCAGATCGTCGGCTGGTTGCAGGAGGCATCTGCAGCGCAACGCTGAGGCCTGCCGGTAGAGCTTCGCGGGAGATGAATCGTTCGGTCTGAGGGCTTAGTCTTACGGGGTAGAAAGATGGAAGTACTGTCGGTGCTACTTCGGCTCTTGCAGGGAGGCCTAGGAAACCTTGCCGCCTACCTGGCGGCCCATGTTCTGTTGTGCCTGGTGCCGGCCTTCTTCATCGCCGGCGGGCTGGCGGCGCTGATCCCCAAGGAGTCGGTGACGCGCTTTCTCGGACGCAAGGCGCCCCGGATCGTCTCCTATCCGGCGGCGGCCCTGGCCGGCTCGGTCCTGGCAGTGTGCTCGTGCACGATCGTGCCGCTCTTCGCCGGGATCTACAAGAAGGGAGCCGGGATCGGCCCCGCCATCACCTTCCTGTTCTTCGCCCCGGCAGCAAACATCCTGGCCCTGGCCTACACCGGCGTGGCCATCGGCCCCGACCTGGCCTTCGCCCGGCTGTTCCTATCCCTGGCCTTCGGCGTTGGGATCGGCATGATCATGGCGCTCATCTTCCGCCGGGCCGACGCCGAGCACGACCGTCAGACGGACGACCTGTTCGCCGGGCGCGGCAGCGTACGCCGGGGGGTGGTGGTCTTCCTCCTGGTCCTGGTGGGGCTGCTGCTGTCCGGGACGCTCAAGATCGGCCTTCTCACCGATGCCTACGCCCAAGTCAACCTGCCAATCGCCGGGGCCGACCGTCTGGAAGAGGCGCTCTTCCGCCTGGTCCCGTATGACGCCAGCCGCGGCGAGGAGGGGGTGACAGTCCAGGGGGCGGTCTTGATCACGCTCCTGGCCATGATCGGCTTTTCCGCCTGGCGCGGATTCGAAAACGTGCTTGAGGGTTTCAACCGCTGGACCGGAATCACGCTCGGGCTGGTCGCCTTGACCCTGGCTGTGGCTGCCCTGGGGATGGGCCCGGTCGCTGGCGGATTGACCATCCGCTTCCCGGGCAAGTTCTTCGCCGTCATCCTGGCTTTGACCGCGCTGGCCTGGCTCGGCCACAGGGGCCTGACTGAACACGAGCAGCGTGACTGGCTGTGGGAATCCTGGCGCTTCGTCAAGCAGATCTTCCCCTTGCTACTGGTGGGCGTCTTTTTCGTCGGCGTCCTGCGTCAATTGATCCGGCCGGAGTGGATCGAGTCGCTCGCCGGGCGGAACACGTTGCTGGGCAATCTGGCCGGTGTGGCCTTCGGTGTGTTCATGTACTTCCCGACCCTGGTCGAGGTGCCGATTGCCAACATGTTCCTCAGCCTGGGTATGCACCGCGGCCCGCTTCTGGCCTATCTGATGGCCGATCCCGAGCTCAGCCTGCAGAGCATCCTGCTCGTCTCGGCCATCATCGGGCGGGCGAAGGCCTGGACCTATGTGGCCTGGGTGGCGCTGTTCAGCACCGCCGCCGGGCTGATCTACGGATCCTGGGTGGATGGGGCCAGCCTGGGCCGGATCGCTGTCTACCTGGTGGGCTTCCTGGGCCTGCTGGCGCTGGGCCTGTACCTGGCCGGGCGCCGGAGCGCGAAACAACCTTGGCCGGCCCCGCACGCCGCCGGCGACTGAGCCGGCGACTGAGCCGGTGGCCCACAACTTATCGTCTCTGGAGGACGTCATGCTGACCATCAAAATCCTGGGCTCGGGCTGCCCGAACTGCAAGAAGGTCGAGGCGATCACTCGTCAGGCGATCGCCAACCTGGGGGTAGAAGCTGAGATCCTCAAGGTCACGACTTACCCCGAGATCATGAAGTATGCGGTGCTGGCTACGCCGGGCTTGGTTGTGAATGAAAACCTGGTTTGCGCCGGCCGCATACCCAGCGAGGCGGAAGTCACGACCTGGCTCACGACAGCCCTCACAGCGGAGGCCAACTGACATGGCGACTTCGGCATCCTCAAGAGCCAAGCAAACGCCTGCGGCCGGAGTCACCAAGCGGCTCTCCACCCTGGATCGCTTCCTGACCGTGTGGATCTTTCTGGCCATGGCCATCGGCGTGGGGCTCGGGTACTTTGTGCCCGGCGTGGAGGCGTTCATCAACCGGTTCTCGGTCAGGACCACCAACATCCCGATCGCCATCGGCCTGATCCTGATGATGTACCCGCCTCTGGCCAAGGTGCGCTACGAGGAGCTGGGGGATGTCTTTCGCAACTGGAAGATCCTGGGATTGTCATTGCTCCAGAACTGGGTGATCGGTCCGATCCTGATGTTCGTCCTGGCTATCATCTTCCTGCGCGGCTATCCCGAGTACATGACCGGCTTGATCCTCATCGGCCTGGCGCGCTGCATCGCCATGGTCATCGTCTGGAACGAGCTGGCGAAAGGCGACACCGAGTACGCCGCCGGGCTGGTCGCCTTCAACAGCGTGTTCCAGGTGCTCTTCTACAGTGTCTACGCCTACGTCTTCATCACCGTCCTGCCGGCGAGGCTGGGGCTGCAGGGCAGCGTCGTGGATATCACCATCGGGGAGATTGCCCGCAGCGTCTTCATCTACCTGGGCATTCCCTTCATCGCCGGCTTCCTGACGCGCCTCGTTCTGGTGCGGGCCAAGAGCAAGGAGTGGTATCACAACAAGTTCATCCCGCGCATCAGCCCGATCACGCTGATTGCCCTGCTCTTCACCATCGTCGTTATGTTCAGCCTGAAGGGCAACCTGATCGTCACGATCCCGCTTGATGTGGTGCGGATTGCCATCCCGCTCCTGATTTACTTCGTGATCATGTTCCTGGTGAGCTTCTTCATGGGCAGGGCAGTGGGCGCCGACTACTCCAAGACGACCACGCTGGCCTTCACGGCCGCCAGCAACAACTTCGAGCTGGCGATCGCTGTCGCCGTGGCTGTCTTCGGCATCTCGTCAGGCGAGGCCTTCGCCGCGGTGGTCGGGCCGCTGGTCGAGGTGCCGGTCATGATCGGGCTGGTGAACGTGGCCTTCTGGTTGCAGAAGAGGTCCTTCGCCAAGCCGGTTGGCGCGGCGGCGGGCTAGGGAGTGATGGATACCCCCCGCCAAAGTGCGGGGGCATCTGCTGACGATGGGCACATGGGACTTGTGCGTCCGGGGGGCACATGCAAGACGCAAGCTACGCGATCATCGGATTGGGGAATATCGGCCGGATCCTCGTCCAGCGTCTGCTGGCAGGGCCCGCGCGGCCGAGCCAACTGGTCGTCTGTGATTCCGAACGGCCACGCACCGAGTTGGTGGCCCGAGAGTCGGGTGTGTCTGCGGCAACACTCGACGACGACGCCGTTTCATCGGCTGACGTTCTGATGATCACCACGCCTCCCAAGGCCGCGCAGGAGGTGATCCGGAGGCTGGCCCCCAGGATGCATCCTGGCCAGGTAGTTCTGTCGTTCGCGGCGGCCGTGCCATTGCAGTCGATTGAGGACCTGGTCCCACCCGGCGTGCAGGTCAGTCGCATCATGCCGAACGCGCCGTCGCTCGTAGGGCGGGGGATGAACCCGGTTGCCTTCGGGGTCGGGGTCACGGCCGAGGCGAAGGCGCGAATCTCAGCCATCCTCGACGAGCTTGGGGAGCACCTTGAGGTGCGTGACGATCAAATGAACTGGTGCGTGGGATTGAGCGGTGCGGCCATGCGCTCCCTGCTGCCCGCTCTGGAGGGCATGACGCAAGCCGGGATCGAAGCCGGCCTGACGGCCGAGGACGCCCGGCGCGTGGCGGCGCAGGTCATGCTGGGCACGGCGGCCCTCGTCCTGGAAACAGGATTGAGCTTTGACGAAATCCGGGCGCTGACCCCGATGCAGACCGTCGACGAAGCCGCTCTGGCTGCTCTCTACCTGGAGGCGGCCCGTGCCGCAAGGGACAAGATCGACCAACTTCAGGCAAAGCTGTCGGCAGGCTGAGAGGTGACCGTGACGACCAACTACGTTGAACTTCATCAGCACTTGGAAGAGCGCCTGACGCAACTCGGGCGCGAGCTGCCCGGACCCATGTCCGGCTTCGCCCGCCTGCACAAGAAAGCGGTGGAAGATGGAGCCCTGAGCAGCAAGGCCAAGGAGCTCATGGCGGTTGCCATCAGTATTGCTGTGCACTGTGAAGGATGTGTCGCCTATCATGTCCGTGCCGCGGTGGCGGCTGGGGCGACGCGCCCCGAGCTGCTCGAGACCATCGGGGTAGCCATCCTCATGGGAGGGGGTCCGGCGTCGGTCTACGCCGCGCACACGCTGGATGCCATGGACCAATTCCTTCCGGACGGAAGCCCAGACAGTGTAGGTTCGTCCAGTAGGTAGTGGTGTCTTGTTTGCCACCTGAGCGCCTCCCAGCGAGCAGATTGAGCGGTGACGAACCGAGGTGGAAATGCCGACGATAGAGGTCCGGACAGCCGGCCAGCAGATGGCAGCGATCCTTGGATTGACCGGATCGCCGATCGGTGTCCGTCTTCTGGCCCCAGGGCAGCCGCAACCGGAGGGGGCACTGCCACTCCGACAACATCGCTACTGCCAGGCCCTGATGAAGGCCCGGCGCGGCCAATCCGTCACGCTCGACGCCGAAGGCCTGTCCTGCCCGGCGGCCGCAGCGGCGTTCGGCTTCAAGCCGCTTCCGGAAGGCCTGGCGACCGGGAAAGGGCTGGTGGGCTTCGGCATCGTGGTCGAAGCCTCCGTTGGGGCAGCCATGTTTGCCGGGATGCCTCGCCTGGAGCCTGGCCGCGTGGGCAGCGTGCATCTCTTCCCCTTGGACGTCGGCCGCGACCAGCCGGACGTAGTGATCGTCGAGGACGAGGTCGAGAAGCTGATGTGGATCGGCCTGGCTTACCTCAACGCCATCGGCGGTCGGCGGCTCACCGGCTCGACGGCCATCCTGCAGGCGACCTGTGTCGACTCGACGATCATGCCGCTGCTGGAACACCGACTGAACTATGGATACGGATGCTATGGCTGCCGAGAGGCGACCGACCTCGCTCCGGGCGAAGCAGTGCTTGGCTTCCCCGGACCGCTCTTGCCCGCAGTGCTCTCCACCCTGGAGTTCCTCGGCGGCAAGGCGATCGCCAACTCGCGAGCCAAGAAGCCCTGGAAGGCTCTGGCCGGTGCCGAAGCAGGCGCTTGATGGGCCTGGCATGTTGGCGGACCCCAGCGGCGTGAAGAAAAGGAAGGAGTCCGGATGACTGGATCCCAGAACGATTCATGGCATGGCATCCCGCGCGGCGAGATTACCTGGCACCCGAGCGTGGTGGCGGAGCGCTGCGTCGGTTGCGGGATGTGCGTTACCTCCTGCGGCCGCGGCGTCTACGCGTTCGACTACGAGCGTAACAGGCCGACCGTGATCGCGCCCCGCCAATGCATGGTCGGTTGCACGACCTGCGCCACCATCTGCCTGCAAGACGCGATTGAGTTTCCCTCCCGTGGATACATCCGCGGGATCATTCGCAGGAACCGGCTGCTTCGCCAGGCGAAGGACATGCTGCGCGACGCTGCCGATCGGTACGACGTCCGCCGGCCGTCGTCCTCCGCCGGGTGAGGCGGGTTGCCAGAGAACGTGACGGAGTTGCGGGGCCAGGATCATCCCTTGAGCCTGATCTGGGTCCGAGCCGGACAGTGCAACCACGAAACCACCATCGAAGCGCGACGGGTGGATCTGACTCATGTATCCGTGGAATCCGTGACCACCTGGGAACACATCCAGAGACTGTCGGCAGTGCTCGTGAAGCTGGACATCGCTCACGAAATGAGCACTAACCTGCTGGATACCGAGGTCTACCGAACCGCAGACGAGTTTGTATGCCGCAACAGCTGCGTGGTGCCAGCCGCCATACTCAAAGCTCTGGAGGTCGAAGCCAACCTCTTCCCCGCAAGCAGAGAGTCACTTCGCCTTCGTCGATTCGAGCAACCTCATTCGCTGGAAGGCACCAAAGCGTGGACGTGCAAGCCAGCCCAATCCCTGTCCCAAGAGCGCTCGCGACAGATCCCCGGCAGGCCGCTCAGGCCCTGGGAAGGCTCCTGTATCAGACCCCAGACCGCGGGGTCTTCCTGGAGGCCCTCAATGCGCTCAATGGAGACCTGACTGTCAAGAGGCTTGGGGCGCAATTGCGATCGCACCAAAGCGCCCTTCAGTGGGGCCGCGACGAAGACGGCCAGCACGCCCCCGAACTGGCGCGACTGGAACGGGAAATGCAAACCCTCCCGGTCGTCCAAGAGTATCGGCAGGCTGAGGCGGGGGTGCGCCAGCTGTTCTGCGCTGTGGACGAGATCGTCAGCCAGGAAGCGGGGGTGGCGTTTGCCGTCAACGCCAAACGGGGAGGGTGTTGCGGTGGTTAGGAGCGGAGATCGATGATGCCTATGGTGGAAGAGATGGAGCACGTGGCGGCTGAGCTAGGGAAATCCCTGCGCCGAGAGAGCCTCATGCGCGCCCATCTCGAGGCGGTGGAGGAGTTCCATTCCAGCCCCGAAGCCGTCGAATTGGAGGAGCGTCTCTACGCCTCGTATGACGATCTGATCGCCCGTCAGCAGGCTGGTGAACAGCTCAGCCGTGAGGATATACAGGCATTCTACGACTTGCGCCGCTGGGTGCAGGCGCACCCAGTCATTTCAAAGCGTGACAACGCACTCGGGTCCGTCAAGCCGCACTTGGCCGAGGTTGCTGATGAGATCAGCCTGCTGCTGAGTGCTGACTACACGGCTCTCGCCAGGCCGGAATAGGGAGTTCGGAGGCAAGGAAATGGAGATCGCAGCGGTTTCGGACGACGGCGTGACGATCAGCCAGCACTTTGGCCGCGCCCCATTCAACGTCGTTGTTACCGTCGAGGACGGGAAGATCGTGGCGCGCGAGACCCGCGACAAGATGGGCCATGCCCAGTTCGCCGGAGAGCCGCACACCGAGGAGGCGCACGGCGCTGACCCGCGCGGGCACGGGTTCGATCCCGCGGCGCAGAGCCGCCATGCCCTAATGGCGGCGGCCATTGCCGATTGCGAGGTGCTGCTCGTGCGCGGCATGGGCGCCGGCGCCTACGAAAGCATGAAGCAGGCCGGCATCCGCCCGATCGTCACGGACGTCACCACCATTGATGAGGCTGTTGAGGCGGTCATCTCCGGCCAGATCGAGGATCACAGTGAGAGATTGCACTGAGATGGCAAGACGGAGGGCGTTTTTCGTCGGATTGGGGGTGCTCTTGGCCGCCGTCTTGTTGGTCGGACGGGGGACTGCCCCGACAGCTCGCGCCTTTGCAGAGGCACAAGCCACCGAACAGCCCACACTGACCCTTTGGGTATGCCACGCCTGCGATGAGGAGGTCGCTGCAACGGACACTCCGACGCCCTATTCAGCCTGCTCAGCGTGTGAGCTCGCGGCCACCCGCGATGTTGCGCTGATGACGGCCCAGTCGGGAGGGCGTGAGACCGCCGTGCCCGGAATCGTCCGGCCGATTCTGTTCTGGATGAGCGGCTGCCCGCGCTGCCGCTATGTCCTCGAGGATGTCCTGCCGCCTCTGCAGGAGCAATTCGGGGAACAGCTCGAGATCCTTCTGGTGGAGGTCGTGACCGTGCAGGACGTGGACCGGCTCCACGAGGTAGCAGCAGGTTACGGCATCCCCCGCGAGCGCGTCGGCGTGCCGTTGCTTATCATCGGAGAGCAGGTGCTCATCGGGCCGGGGCAGATCCCGGCTGAACTTCCTGCCCTGATTGCGGCGTATCTGGCTGCCGGCGGCGTGGACTACCCGGGATTTTCCGTTCTGGCTGGGCTGATCGCTACGCCGACCACGTCTGCGCCGGGCCCGCCGGTCGTCAATCTTCTGATCTTCTGGACCTCCGACTGTCGTGCCTGCCGAGAGGTCCTGTCGGACGCTTTGCCCCCGCTTAACGAAAGGTATGGCGAGCAACTCTCCGTCCAGTACGTCGACGTTGTCAGCAGGGAGGACGTGAACCGCTTCTATCAGGTCGCGGCGGCGCTTGGTGTGTCCCAGGACGAGGCCCATCTGCCGATGATCGTCATTGGCGAGCATGTGCTCATCGGGTCGGAATGGATCCTGGCCGAATTGCCCGGCCTAGTCGAACGTACTCTGGCCGCAGGCGGGGTTGAAGCGCCCGACATCTCAGGCTCCGTTGCCGGGCCTCCGGAGTTGGAGGCGGCTTCGCCTCCAACAGAGATCAGCGGATTCACGCTGGCGGTTGCCGTCATGGCCGGAATGGTGGCGGCGCTGGTGGCTGTCGGCGCACAGGCCTGGCGCACGATCCAGGCGGAGGCCTTCCCCCCGGCATCCGCCTTCTCTGAGAAATGGCGCAATCTCGCCTTCCCGGCCCTGGCCCTGGTTGGGCTGGGCGTGGCCGGCTATCTCGCGTACATTGAAACCCGGATGGTGCAGGCGGTATGTGGGCCCGTGGGAGACTGCAACGCGGTGCAGAGCAGCCCCTACGCCCGGCTGTTCGGCGTGCTGCCGGTGGGCGTGTTGGGCATGCTCGGCTACCTGACGATCGTGGGCGCCTGGGGCTGGAGTCGACTGCGCCGCGACCGGCTGGGCCGGCTGGCCCCGCTGGCTGTATTCGGAATGGCGCTATTCGGCACGCTCTTCTCGCTCTACTTGACGGCCTTGGAGCTGTTCGTCATCAAAGCCGTCTGCATTTGGTGTGTTATCTCGGCCGTTCTCATGACCCTGCTGCTACTGCTCAGCCTTCACCCGGCGCTGCGCAGCTTGATTGGAAAGCCCGATGCCGATGAAGAGCCGGCATAAGAAGACAAACCACGAGCCGCGCATTTTGATCGTGGCAGCGGTGCTGGTGCTGGCCGCCGTGGTGCTGCTACTCAAGGAGGGCAGAAGCACTCAAACAGAGGGTACAACCGGTTCTGGCGAGTCGCCCGCCGCCCAACTCCAAGGCGCCTTAGCCGAGCACCGCCCGACGCTGGCGTTCTTTCACTCGACCACTTGCCACCAGTGCATCGAGATGACCCGGATCGTCGCCCAGGTCTATCCTGAATTCGGCCATTCCATCACCCTGGTGGACGTTGACGTGTACGCAGAAGCCAACGCCCCGCTCCTGCAGCAGGTCCGGCTTCAGTACATTCCAACCCTCATCTTCTACGACCGCGCCGGGACGGGACAGGCTTCTGTCGGCGTGATGGAAGCCGAGCAACTGCGCCAGACCCTGGCGGCCCTGGCCGAAGGGAGCTGAGATGCCCTTCGATCCGGCCTGGCTGCAGGACGTTTCTCTCCTGACCTTCTTGCTGGTCTTTCTGGGCGGCCTCGTCACCAGCATTGGCCCGTGCAACATCGCCACCATCCCGCTCATCGTGGGCTACGTGGGTGGCAGCCGAGATCTACCGCGCTCCCGCGCATTCGGACTTTCGCTGGCCTTTGCCAGCGGGCTGGCATTGACCTTCATGCTGCTGGGGGTGGCGGCCGCCCTGATCGGCGGGCTATTTGGGGCCTCCGGCGGGTGGTATTACCTGGTGGCGGCGGTGTGCTTCCTGATCGGATTGAACATGCTCGGTGTGCTGCACATCCAGCTCCCGCTATGGTTCGGCGGCTTGCGCGAACGCATTGGGCTGAAGGGCATCCCCGGCGCGCTGGCGCTAGGCCTCGTCTCCGGCCTGGTGGCTTCGCAGTGTGCCACGCCCGTGCTGGCGGCGATCCTGACCTACGTAATGTCCAAGGGCGCCCTGATCTACGGTGCGGCATTGCTCTTTGTCTACGCCCTGGGGCGCGGTGTGCCGGTGGTGCTTGCCGGGACATTCACGGGCGCGCTCAAAGGCCTGCAGGAGCTGGGGCGCTGGACGGAGGTGATCGAAAAAGGGAGCGGCGTGATTGTGATGGGCGTCGGGCTGTATTTCTTGTGGATGGCCTGATGGAGACAACGTGCGGCTCGCGTTGGCGGGCCTTGCTCGTAGTGGCGGGTCTCTTCGTGGGAGGGTTGGCCCTCAAGGCCGTGCAGGATGGCTGGTTCGCGCCGCTCCCATCCCTGGAACTGCACGGCCAGCCGGCCCTGGTCATGTTCACGCTGGATCGGGGGTGTGAATGCCAGATGCAGGTCGTCCGCATCGCCGAGGCGGAGCTTGCCGCCTGGGAGCTGCCGGCGGCCATGGGGTTGAACGTGATTCATGTGGACTCCAACCGCCGCCCGGACCTGGCCAGGCAGCATGGGGTTGCCCGCGCCCCGGCGCTGGTCCTGCTGGATGCACGAGGAGAGGTGGCCTGGAAGCAGGATGTTGGCCTGAACGAGGAAGCGCCGCTTGATCTGAGCCAGCGCAAAGCCACATTGAGGCCCTAATCTTTGAGGATGAAAAGCAATTGTGTTCTTAACTGCCAACCGGCCGTCTCGTCCTATTTGTTGTGATATAGTATATGCTAATGGCATATAGATACAATATGAGGTAGGCTATGTGCGAAGGCAATCACACTGGACCATCTGGCTGTCGTTGCATGGGAGGCCGGTTGCGCGGGATGATCCAACCGCGTTTGCTACTCTCCCTGGAGCAGAGAAAATCCCACGGTTATGAGTTGATGGAAATCCTCGGCCAAGAGGGTGATTCTCCCGATCCCGGCAGCCTTTACCGCACGCT
>Ga0315274_10011577_pt1 | contig 12638 bp, 13 predicted proteins | sample YL17G02_20_MG_FD_203700 | JGI IMG/M metagenome (GOLD analysis project Ga0315274, IMG submission 203700) | Sediment microbial communities from Yellowstone Lake, YNP, Wyoming, USA - YL17G02_20 | ecosystem: Environmental > Aquatic > Freshwater > Lake > Sediment | place: USA: Wyoming | collected... | reverse complement strand
TAAAGATGCTATTCACCTTCATGTAGAAGACAGGCTCAAAAGTGGCGAAGATATCCCTCAAGCTGAATCAGTAAGTCTCACCTTAATGGAAGTGGCAATATGAGCGAGAAATTACCAAGAATAACCGACACAGACGCTATCAAGGTATTGGAACGAGCGGGTTTTTTATTCTCGCGACAAAGTGGTAGTCACAAAATATACAAAAACAGAGAAGGGAAAAGGGCGACCGTTCCTTATCATTCAGGCAAGATTCTCCATCCGAAAGTCTTAGCAAGCATTCTGAGAGATGTTGATTTGACGGTAGAAAAATTTAAAGAACTTTTGAAATGATTCCTGCCCTAATAGCAGATAACACAATATTGGCGTTGACACCCTTTTGAAAATTCCAACGAAGCCGGAACTTCGCCAATCCAAATCGTTAGCCGACATGTTTTAATCAGGAAGTAGAGGGAATGGTTAAAAAGATATGAAGTGGTTTGAAGATCTCTTCAACAGAAATATCCGTTTGACCGATGAGCGTCTGGAGCATATCGAGCTTGACCATCCTGAAATGTCTGGTCAGATTGATAAAATAGCAGAGACGTTACAAAACCCTGAGATCGTTATCAGATCAAGATCGGATTCGGAGGTGGAGCTTTTTTATCGGTAATATTCAGAAACGCCTGTCGGAGACAAATACATGTGTGTTATTGTTAAAGGAAGCGGTAAAGACCTCTTTATTATAACTGCATATTTTACTGACACCATGAAGAGAGGTGAAACACTATGACGGAAGCGATAAAAGTTTGGTACGACAAAGAGGGAGACTACCTTGAAGTTCTCTTTGAAAGAAAAGCCGGTTATTTCAAAGAGACCGAGAACGATGCAGTGATGGAAAAAGTCGATGATAAAGGGAACGTTATCGGTTTCTCCATATTGAAAGTCAGCGCGCTAAAGGAGCAGAAACCTCTTTCAATTGAATTGAAAAGACACGTCGCCTAACAACAGGCCAAAAGCAAAAGGCATTGTTGAAATGCTTTCCACTTCTTTTGGCCTTGAACGTTAGCCAAAATGACGCTTCGCTCGTCCCGATAAAGCGGGACGCATTTTGGGTAACGGCTGACGGCTGAGAAAAGAAAAGCCAAGGGGTCAGCCCTTGAGACGGGACAAATTGAATAATTGATTGAAAAGAATATTTTGCTCATACCGGCAGATAACACCGGCTAAATGATTCTTATCCAAATGCCACCGCAGTTCTTTTAGCCTTGAACGTTTTTCCTATTATATTTGCGTGAGAAAGTTTATATTTTTGATGTGATCTTTCCCTTATCTTTTCCAACTTAGTACCCAATTCACAAATCGAGCCGCTCCAATAACCCCTCCCAGCCTCCCGAAGTTGTGAAAAAATTAGGGGCAGTGGACCGGCCAGAGGGATATCTCCAAAACTGTAGAATGCGGACTTTGAAAATGTTTGGGTCATGAGTCAGTTTAAGCTATCAATTTTACATAGCTTTCAATCCTTATCATTAAGCCTAAAAAGGTAGCCGCTCTACAGTTTTTCCGACATCCCTCTGTCCTGTCTGTGAATATTGGGATTTTTTCACAGCCTCCCCTTTTCAAAGGGAGGAAATACGAATCGACATAAAAATAGCTGACCCCGTATACCTCTTTGACCACTGTGATTCGGACATTAGACGATAGACTCCAGACATCAGACCGAAAGGGAGGAAATGGCCAGAGATTTTACAAAAAGGTTTACAAGGAAATTCGGAAAGATGGACATCAGCGAGGGTTGGTTTGTCTTATAAAGAGTCTGATATCTAATCCCGCCTTGGCGGGACTGGGGTCCAGTGTCTGAATTGCAGCTTTGCCCATTTGACCATTTCAAACTTGACAAACCTATGGGATTCCTTTAGTTTTTAAAGATGGGAAATCGGCTCATTCTCGCCTCTAAGTCTCCCCGTCGATATGAGTTGCTAAAACAAGTGGGTCTCGATCTCGATGTGATCCCCAGCAAGGTGTTGGAGGATTTTGTTAAGGGGGAATCCCCAGAGGAACACGTCATTCGATTAGCCAAAGCGAAAGCCTTGGATGTGGGAACACAGTTTTCTGATTGCTGGGTGATCGCTGCAGATACGATCGTTCATATCGATCATTCCATTTTGGGCAAACCGAAAAACCGAGGGGAGGCAACGGAGATGTTGCGCCGTCTCAGCGGCCAGGAGCATTGGGTGATCACTGGATTTTCTGTCCACCATCTGGAAAAAGAGATGAGGGATTGCGAGGCAGTCAAAACCGCGGTGAAGGTGAAGACCCTGACTCCGGTTGAGATCGATTGGTATGTGCAGACAGGTGAGCCTTTCGATAAGGCAGGAGGATATGCCATCCAGGGAATCGGATCCTTTATGATCGAATCGATTCGGGGATCCTACACCAATGTGGTTGGCCTTCCGTTGTGTGAGTTAATTCAGATGCTAAATCGGCTGGGGGCCATCGAGATTTCGGAATTCGGATTGTGGATTGCGGATTGAAGAGATGTCAGAGATCAAAGAAAATCTATTAAAAGTGATGGAAAGGATAGAGGGAGCCGCTCGAAGGGTCGGAAGAGATCCGAGGGAGATCAAATTGGTTGCGGTCTCCAAGACCGTGGACGCTCCGCCAATCAAAGAAGCCATCGAATCAGGGGTCTCTATCCTTGGCGAGAATTATGTGCAGGAGGCGCAGAAAAAGATTGAGGAGATTGGACGACCTGCCTGCACGGAGCCCGCCTCCAGAAGCCTTGCGGAGGGCAGGCGTTTCGGCGAAGGCAGGCCCGTGGCTTGGCACTTCATCGGACATCTTCAGTCGAATAAGGCTAAATATGCGGTGCGGCTCTTTGATATGATACACTCCCTGGACAGCCTCCCTTTGGCCGAAGAACTGAATCGGAGGGCTGAACAGGCAGGACGGGCGATTAAGGTAATGATCGAGGTAAATCTGTCTGGAGAAATGACCAAATTCGGGACGGAAGAGGAGAGCGTGTTGAATCTCGCCAAAAGGATTCTCGATCTTAATCGTCTCTCCTTAGAGGGGCTCATGACCATGCCACCCTATTTCGACTTGCCAGAAATGAGTCGGCCTTACTATATAGGGCTTCGGGAAATGAAGGAGAGGATGGTGAAAGAGGGCATTCCGATGAGGGAGCTCTCCATGGGGATGTCGAATGATTTTGAAATCGCCATTGAAGAAGGGGCTACCTATATCCGAGTAGGAACAGCGATCTTTGGGACCAGGAGATGAAGCACCAAATAACAAACACCAAATCCCAAATAAATCCGAATGACCAAAATTCGAAACTTCAAACAAAATCGTTTCGGTCATTTGAAATTGATGATTGGAATTTGTTTGGGATTTGTAATTTGGAATTTGGGATTTGAAATAAGGGCCATATAAGTTGAGATTAAATAAAATTACAATTTCATTGTGGGCCTTTTTGATACTGGTGGCTGGATGTGGTATTAAAAAACCTCCGGTGCCCTGGGAGACGATCGTCCCTAAAAGGATTGTCGACCTTGGGGCCGTGCCCCGGGAGGGACGTCTCCTCTTGGAATGGACATCTCCCAAAGAGAATACGGATAAATCCGTCCTCACTGACCTGGCAGAGTTTAAGATTTTGAGATCAGAAGGGGTTCTTATTGCCGGGGAATGCAGGGGATGCGGAGAGAAGCCGAAGGTTGTCCATGAGATGAAGTGGGATAGCAAAGAAGAGGTGAAGGGGAAAAAGATGTCGATCTTCTTCGAGAATCAGGAGGCGAGAAGGGTCTATGTATACCAGGTGGTTTCGATCAATCGGAGAGGACATCCCAGCGCGCCTTCGAATCCGGTTTCAGTCTATTGGGATTACCCGCCTCAATCGCCAAGGATGGTGGGAGGGGAACGGGGGGATAAGAGGGTGGATCTCTATTGGGAACCCGTTGAGGGTGCAACGGGTTATAATATTTACCGGAAAGGAGAGGAAGAGGTATTTTCCCTTAAACCATTGAACAGGGAGCTATTGATAGAAACGAAATACACAGATCTGAACGTGGAGAATGAGAAAAGATATCTCTATTCAGTTAGGACAGTGAGACGGGTGGTCAAGACCGATGTAGAAGGGAGGGGTTCTCTGGGTATCCCTGTCACTCCCACTGACCTCATCCCACCCAGTTCTCCCGTGGGGCTGGTGGCAATCTCCCTCAAAGATGGGATAGAGTTGAATTGGAGAAGGAATCCAGACCCCGATCTTTTAGGGTACAATGTATACCGAAGGAAACTCGGGGAAGGAGAGTTTAAGAGATTGAACGAAAGCCCCTTGAAAAAAGAGGTCTATGTTGATACCGATGTAGAGTTAGATCAGGATTATGAGTATACTGTAACGGCAGTAGATAACTCCATTCGGAAGAACGAGAGCCCCTTCTCTGAGGAAGTGGGGGTGAAATACATTTATTAACAATCAATTGGCAATGATCAATTATCAATGAGCAATTAGCAGTTAGCACTGACAATTGATAATTGGACATTGACCATTGATCATTGGGGAGTAAGCTGATGCATTTTTTTGAATATAAGAATCATCAACTGCACTGTGAGGGGATTCCGGTTGAACACATTGCTGAGAAAGTGGGGACGCCTTTCTATCTCTATAGCTATAACACGTTGGTGAGGCATTTCACCGTTTTTAACAAGGCCTTCGAAGGAATTCCTCATTTGGTCTGTTATTCGGCCAAGGCCAACTCCAATTTGGCCCTCCTCCGTCTCTTCGTCAACTTGGGCGGAGGCATCGATGTTGTCTCTGGAGGAGAACTCTGCCGAGCCCTTAAGGGAGGAGCGGATCCGAAAAAGATTGTATTTTCAGGAGTCGGGAAGAGGGAGGACGAAATCGAATATGCCTTGGAGACCGGTATCCTCATGTTCAATGTGGAATCCTCTCAGGAACTTCAGGTCATCAACGAAGTGGCAGGCCGAATCGGGAAGAAAGCGGCTGTCGCTATTCGTGTCAACCCGGACATTGACCCCAAAACCCACCCTTATATCTCCACCGGGTTGAAGCAGAATAAATTCGGTATTGATATCCTTCGGGCGCCCATGGCTTACCGCCTGGCATCTCAATTACCCCACCTAAGGATTGTCGGGATCGATTGTCATATCGGGTCCCAGCTGGTGGAGGTGGAGCCCATTGTTGAGGCCTTAAAGAAACTGAAACGATTGGTCGAAGATTTGAGAAAGGAAGGAATGGAGATCCAATATTTGGATTTGGGAGGTGGCCTTGGAATTACCTATGAGGATGAAGAACCTCCCCATCCTGTGGAATACGCTTCCACCATCCTTGAAGAGGTTCGAGGTTTCGACTGTACCCTCATCCTTGAACCAGGCCGTGTGATTGTTGGGAATGCAGGGGTTTTAGTGTCAAAGGTCCTCTACATCAAGGAGAATGAGGAGAAGCGATTTGTGATTATTGATGCGGGCATGAACGATCTGGTACGACCGAGCTACTATGGTTCTTATCATCAGATCCTTCCTGTGAAAGAGGAAAATCGAGAGGAGATCGTGGCTGATGTAGTTGGCCCCATCTGTGAATCGAGTGACTTTTTGGCGAAAGGACGGAAGATACCGAGACTCAATCCCGGTGAGCTGATTGCAGTGATGAGCGCTGGTGCCTATGGGTTCTCCATGTCCACCAACTATAACTCCAGGCCCAGGGTGGCCGAAGTCCTCGTTCGGGAGGATCAGATGTTTGTGATCCGCCAGAGGGAGGACTATGAGGATCTTGTGCGAGGAGAGACTATACCTGATTTTCTAACTCACCCATGACAGTTTGGTTGCAGATAATGTTAAAGTTCAAATGTCAAATGAAACTCAAATGGCAAAATCCCTGCCTGCGGCAGGCAGGCCAATGTCAAATGAAGCTCAAATTTCAAAGTTCAAATCCCCCACTGGACCCTCCCCCTTGAGGGGGGAGGGGAAGGGAGGGGGTGAATATTGAGGCGGTACCATGAAGATTTCTTTTATGAAGATGAGCGGAAGTGGAAATGATTTTATCCTCGTCGATCATCGAAAACCCCTTCTGGATGTGAAACGCATGAAGAAGTTTGCCCAGAAAGTCTGCCGAAGAAGGGTCTCTGTGGGTGCAGACGGCATCATCTTCATCGAACGATCGAAACAGGCTGATTTCAAGTGGCGGTTCTTCAATGCAGATGGGAGCGAGGCAGAGATGTGCGGCAATGGTGGTCGTTGCGCTGCTCGCTTTGCCTATTTGAAAGGGATCGCAGGTTCATTTCTGACCTTCGAAACCTTAGCGGGTATACTCTCTGCTGAGGTAAAGGGAAGGCGCGTGAAGCTGGAGATGACCAAGCCCTACGGCCTTAAACTGGATGAAAAAATTTCCATCAAAGGAAAGAGAGTGAGGATCTCAAGCATCAATACGGGGGTTCCTCATGCGGTTCTCTTTTTGAAGAGCTTAGAGAATGTGGATGTAGTTGGAATGGGGAGATCGATTCGATATCATCCCCATTATGCACCGAAGGGGACCAATGCCAATTTTGTTAAGCTGGAGAACAGCTCACGATTATCCGTGCGTACCTATGAGCGAGGCGTGGAAGATGAAACTCTGGCCTGTGGCACAGGGGCTGTGGCTTCGGCTCTGATTGCAGCCTTTAAGGGGTGGGTAAGATCTCCGGTATCCATTAGAACCAGAGGGGGCGAGGTATTGACGGTTTACTTCGAGATCGAAGGCGATAAGGTAAAAAGAGTCTTTTTTGAGGGAGATGTCCACATCATCTATGAGGCCGAGATGTGGGAGGAGGCCTATCAATGACATTCATTTTCCCTAATTTACTGCTTCATACATATCCCTGAAGTCAAAGCTTCAACTTCCCTTACTCTACAGTCGGAATTGCTCGGAGTAGAACCCCTTCTTCATTTCTCTCCTTTCAGATCCCCAAAGTTCATCGAGAAAATCAAGATAGCTGCCCAAATCCCTTGGTTCATGAGACGGTGGCTCACCTATCGCTCCGAAATCTTCCTTGGTGAGTTCCCAATCTTTCTCAAGATGGAGGCTTCTCTTTCCCTCTTTTGGTAAGCTCATCATATTTCTCCATTTGTTCATATTTTTCAAAGTACCCTCGAATCTCTTTCAAATCCAGCCCTGGCAACTTTAAGAGATACTGAAGATCTGCCATTTCCCTGAAGGATCTTTCCGGGTCGTTTTTCATAGCAAAGACCTTCAGGGCAATCAGATGCTCCGCTCTCACAACAGGTACCGATATGTCATCCAGAACAAGTAATGGCCTGGCCTCCGAAAGGATGATATCAGCGGTTTCTCCTTCTACGTAAATGAAATCGATCCTTCCAAGATTTGCGAGAGGATGTACATGATTGGAATAACCTGCCGAGCGATAGATCGTCTCGTAACCAAGCGATTCCACATAGGCTATGATCCTGCTTTGATGAGTGCCTCGAACTAAAAAATCCACATCCTGGGTAGCCCGCAAATATCCATAAGCCTTCAAAGCAAAAGCGCCAACGACAGCGTAGTCAATTTGCGCCTCTTTGAAGAAACCGATCAGACTTCGGAATATCGTTTTAATATTCAAGGGTGAGCTGAATATACGAAAAAAAAGTTGAATGTCAACCCTTTCCAATGAGAGCTCTGAAAAACTACTTTCCGCTCTCTTGATTACGCAGATTCCAAAAGATGATTACACGGATTTTTCTTTATTTTCAATCCACTTCTAATCGGTGCAATCGTTCCATAATCGGTGTAATCAGAGATTTCCGGACTTTTTCAGAAATCTCCCAATGAAAAACCAAGCAAGGTAATATATTCTTTTAGCCTCTTCAAGCCTCATAATGCCCACCTCTATAATAAATTATATCATAAGACTGCCCTCATGGCCAATCAACAGCAGAGTCTATGGAAAGACCAAGCCCATCATTTGTTTCCACCCCTGACGGTAAAAATCGGATCGTATTCTAATCTTAAAACGAGGGAGCGTACTGAAACAACTTGACAAAAGTTGCCTTCGGTGAATGATCGGAATTAGCGAAACCCAAGCAAAGTACTTCAGAACCTGCGTCCCCTCGAACACTTCTTCTCCCCAGAAGCCCTGAAGCTAAAAAATCCGGCTTTAAGAAGAATGAATTGAATAAACGAGTTGTTGGCTTCACCTACTTATCTTCAGTGTGAAGTTGATTTGGGACTTGATGATTACCGAAGGAAATAAATAAAAAAGCAGAATCATAGAGACCCTGGCTTTCTGTACCAGACTTTTGTTACCCATTCCTTCAGCATTTCTCATTAACTCAGGCGCAAAGGATCAATCCCTCAAAATAAAGCACCAAATTCCTGTGGAGTGTCATACTTATGGCACCAAGGAAAAAGCTTTAAATCCTATATCATTACAGAAGAAATACTCATCTTTACTCTCGTTTGTGCCTTTGGGATTTCTGAAAACAGTACCGCAAAATTCAAGTCCCCAATAGCTCTTTTGGAACTGATCGCAAATCATATCGCCTTCAATCCGACTCTTACCACGGTCAGAATTTGGCCCGGCCAGCGTGGGGGCAGAGATAATCTTCTGGGTATACGGATCCTTCAAAGCTGGCCCACGCCAAGTGAATTCTCCATTCTTTTCACGATCGACCCACCATTGCTGACCATCCCAATCGATTCCTGTGATCCTCGAACCCAAGAGCAAGCTCTTGATCTCTTCCCCGGTCAGCTGGTTTTCCTTGGAGGCAGGGAAATACCCGCCCGATATTCTTGCAGGCGCCAAGCCTGCCTTGAGGAGACCCTCCGCATACCGATCGACAATTGCGCGGTCTCTGAAGGGATTACTAAACATGGTAACCCCCACATCGGGCACGGCTCCTACCTTTCTGCGCATCTCGATCATAGCTCGGGCATCCTGATCACGACCAAGAGTGGCGTAGAATGCAGCAAGTGGAATTGAGAGTCCAGCTTCCGGGTTGAGTTTCATCGCTTGTTCGTAAAAAGTTGCGGCTTCGGCAATTTCCCCCATGCAAAAGTGGGCCCAGCTGAGGGCTACCAAATATAAAAGACGGCTTCGGGGATCCAGCCGCCAACTCTTATTTATATATTCAATTCCCTCTTTCGGCCTGCCAGCAAAGTACAAGACCCGACCCATGTTAAAATGGCATTCCCGACCGTTGGGATCAAGAGCCAAGCCCCTTTCCTCTTCGGAGATCGCCTCCTTATGCTGACGCCGAGAGAGATACAATAAAGCTGATAGATTGTAAGCACTGGGTGTCGGCTTTTTCAGGGCCATCTGTGTATATTCACGCAACCGCAAGCGGCCTTCTATCCAAGATATATTGAGTGCTGGGAGCAATGGCGTGAATAGGGTGACTTGATAGTAAACGTGGGCTAGGGCTGCATATGCCCGCCCATAGTTTGGGTCCAGCTCAATGGCTTTCTTGAAAAGGGCAGCTGCCTTCGCAGTACCATCGGGCGTGTACCGATAAAAGTGACCCAATCCTTCCAAGAGGGCATTATAGGCTTCTATATTATCAGTCGCCCTCAGACCTACCTGTTCTTTTTCACTTCCGGTCAGCTTCACTTGCAAGGCAGAGACAATCTTCTGGGTGATCTGATCCTGCAAAGCAAAGACCTTGCTCATCGTGCCGTCATATCGTTCTGCCCACAGGTGAACGCCGGTCATAGCATCGATGAGCTGGGCATTGATTCGGATTTCGTTATCGGCCCTGCGTACACTTCCCTCCAGGACGTACCGCACCCCGAGATCCTCGGCCACTTGTTTAACTTTTATGGGCTTCCCCTTATAAGTGAAAGTCGAATTACGAGCGATCACCATGAGGCCAGAAATCTTGGATAAGTCGGTTATTATGTCCTCAGTCATCCCGTCGCTGAAATATTCCTGCTTCGGATCCTCACTCATATTTACAAAGGGAAGAACAGCGATGGAAGGCTTGTCAGGTAAGGGGAATGCCATCTTCTCTTTGGAGGCAACCTCTCTGGGCGGAGGAGTGGGCCGTAAGTATAAGCGCCAGACCGCAAAAGCAGCGATTACCACAATTAGAATTGCCATAACAATTAAAGCCGTCTTCTGCCACTGCCTCGGTTTAGCCTTTTTCTCGCCGATCACCTTACCCGCTGCTTCAGGCTCCATCAAAACTCGATACACCCGTACAGGCTTCTCAATATTCTTGACCGTGTGCTCACCCAAATACTCATAGCCAAACGGCAACTTCTTTCCAACAAAGTCAAAAGCTGACCCGGAGATGCAGACGCCTCCCGCTTCAGACAGGCTCTCTATGCGAGCTGCGATGTTGACTCCATCCCCGTAGATCCGCCCTTCTTCCTCGATCACATCCCCAAGGTTAATACCGATCCTGAACTCCATTCTCCGGTTCTCTGGGAATTCAGCATTACGAGTTTTAAGTTCTTTCTGAATCTCGACGGCACACTCAACCGCATCCACCACACTGGCAAACTCTGCCATTAAATTATCCCCTGTAGAATCCACCAACCGACCCCGGTGCTGCTGGATGAGGCTTCCCATGACGTCTTTATAGACCTTCAGTGTTCGTACGGTCCATTCTTCATCCTCTCCCATGAGACGGCTATACCCCTTTACATCCGCACTGAGGATGGCCGTGAGTTTGCGTTTAACCCCTTGTGTGGTCATATAATCCCTCTCAAAACTTCCGGAATAGAAAAACAGAAACAATTTTCTAAAAAAATCTTGATCTTGCAATGGCTTAGAAGCCTCTACGAAGGCATAAGAGCCCTCTCGGAGGCTTCATATCGGCACCTTTTGGAAATCCCATTTCATTTCTAACTCCAAAAGGTTGAGGTTGGGTTGTTAAATTATTTTTACGGAGACTAACCGAAGGATTTATTATTAATTTACCTATCAAAAAATATTGTATTTGTCAATTGAATAATAGGCTCGTGAAAATTGTCTTGTATAAAATTGAGCTCCAACTCGGCAAGAAGGAGGACACTAATGATTACCAACTCAAATCATGCATGCTTGGTCAAAAAGCCGGGTCGTTGATTTCAGGAAGAAATGTGCACGCACTCTCTATCTCAAGCAGTCAAAATAGACTTCGGTGTCAAGCCTACACCTTTCACTTTTGACTGGAGCAGATATTGCGTCCACAAAAGGCAGAAAGCCCATTCTTTTTGAGAATAGGCTTTGTTTTAAACCCGAGTCCATGGAAATATGGCCTCCGTTTTTGAGGTCGACTTAATATGTCAAAAACCCGACAAATTGATAAGCAAATTCTTTGCCCAAAAGGTGTTTTTTATAAACAGTGAAAATTAAAGGATTATTCAGAATTGATGGTTTCGTAAAAAGTCGTCTCACCGGTGGAAACCGGTGTCCAGTGTCTTGATAATTATCTGGAATTACTGGATTCCGGCTGGAGTTTACCCCGTACTTGATACGGGGCCGGAATGACGATCATTAGCCTTTTTCGACATCTTACGACTTCATCAATACTCGATTCCAGTTAAAATGGGACGAAATTGCCTGTTTTTCTGGCAGTTGCCTATTTTTATGACACCCTAATTTGGGGGTTAATGAATTCGAAAATTGGGAGATGAGGAGATAGGGCTACCAGATTTTTCGAAGTGACTTAAGCCCATTCAGATAATCTTCGTATTCCAGATTCGCTTCTACTCCATGATCCCGCAGTATATCGATCATTTTGGATACGGAGACCCCTGCTATCCTTGTAGCCTTCTCCAAGGAAGCTTCGGATTTTCTATATCTCTCTATGGCAAGCATTCCCCTGCCAAGATCAACCATAAGACATCAATATGATAATTGCATTACAAAATCAAGAGAATTCACTTTGGAACCAAACCAGGATTCTCACGTGCGCCCCTCTTGATCCTAAACACATCGTGTCCTTTGAAGAAGCTCTCCTATCCCAGGTAGCCCAGCAAGAAACTATCACAAGGGTTCTTATACAGAAAGGAATATTTAGTAGGGACGATTTTTTGAAGGTGCTGAAGATCGTCAACCAAGAGATGAAGAAGGACGATAAGTAATCAAATACTGGGGTCAAAATTGCCTATTCTTATGAACAGTGGTGCGTTGGCTGCCTGATCGCTGGGTTTGGAAAACGAGGCGCATTGGAAAACGGGGCGCTTGACAAACCGAGAAGATTCCTTTAGTTTTCAGCATATGCCTCTTTCCTGTAAGAGGGGAAGAGGTGCTGAAGTGTAGAGATACCGAAGGAGGTGTACCCATGAAAGAGGGAATCAACGCGATTGTTGTTGGAGCAGCCGGAAAGATGGGAGGAAGGGTTATACACATCATCAAAGAGACGCAATTGATTGAACTCCATCGGGCTATCGAGAGACCGGATCATCCATCCATCGGAAAAGATATTGGAGAGATCGTGGGGTTAGGGAAGATGGGAGTTTCTTTAGAGGGATCATTGACGAAGGAGGGAGGAGATGTGATTATCAACTTCAGTAATGCTCAAGCCTCCCTTGAGAGCTTAGAGTTTGCAAAAGAGACCGGTCTGGCCATTGTCATCGGCACCACTGGCTTGAGTTCAGAGCAGATGGAGAGGGTCAAGGAACTTTCGAAGAGCATTCGGTGTGTTTTCGCCCCCAATATGAGCGTGGGGATGAATGTCATGTT
>Ga0315274_10011576_pt1 | contig 12640 bp, 10 predicted proteins | sample YL17G02_20_MG_FD_203700 | JGI IMG/M metagenome (GOLD analysis project Ga0315274, IMG submission 203700) | Sediment microbial communities from Yellowstone Lake, YNP, Wyoming, USA - YL17G02_20 | ecosystem: Environmental > Aquatic > Freshwater > Lake > Sediment | place: USA: Wyoming | collected... | reverse complement strand
CGATTCGCTCGAGCTGCCCAGCGGCTACGAAGGCGTCGTGATCAAGACGGAAGTCTTCACGAGGCGCGGGGCGAGCGACGAGGATCAGAAGAAGGTCCTGGCCGACGAGGTCAAGAAATTCGAAGTCGAGGTCAAGACGAAAGCGTGCGGCATCTTTCGGCAGATGGTCGACGTGATCCACAAGCAGTTCGAAGTCAACATCATCGACCCCTCGACGCGCCAGAAAGTCGGCGCCAGCGAGGACGACGAAGTGATCTACGAGCAGATCGAGAACTTCGACATCAAGTGGGTCAAGCCCGCCTCGGCCCGCGATGACGTCCAGAAGCTTGTGAACAAGTTCTGGGTCCGGATCACGGAGCTTGAGGAAGACAAGGCGCGTCGCATCGAGCGGATGAAGCACGGAGACGAGCTGCCCAGCGGCGTGCTGCAGATGGCCAAGGTCTACGCGGCGATCAAGCGAACGCTGTCGATCGGCGACAAGATGGCCGGCCGGCACGGGAACAAGGGCGTCATCGCCAAGATCATGCCGGAAGAGGACATGCCGTTCCTGGGGGACGGCACCCCGCTCGACATCCTGTTGAATCCGCTGGGTGTGCCGAGTCGTATGAACGTCGGCCAGATCCTGGAAACGCATCTGGGCTGGGTGGCAAAGGTGCTCGGCTTCGATGCCGTTACGCCGGTCTTCGATGGAGCCACCGAAAAGGACATCCAGACGCTGACGGAAGAAGCGAACAAGCGGATGACGCAAAGGCAGGCGGAGTTGAATAAGCAAGGCGAAGCGCCGCAGGCCGATGAGTTCTTCGTCCACGTGCCCAAGACGCTCAAGACGCAGCTCTACGACGGTCGGACGGGCGAGCCGTTCGACCAGCAGGCGACGATCGGCTACATGTACATGATGAAGCTCCATCACCTCGTGGACGACAAGATCCACGCCCGGGCGACCGGGCCGTACAGCCTGATCACCCAGCAGCCGCTGGGAGGCAAGGCTCGCACGGGCGGCCAGCGCTTCGGCGAGATGGAAGTCTGGGCCCTCGAGGGCTACGGCGCCGCTTACACCCTTCAGGAAATGCTCACCGTCAAGAGCGACGACGTCGAGGGCCGAACGAAGATCTATGAATCGATGGTCAAAGGCCAGAACACGCTGGAGGCCGGCACCCCGCTGTCCTTCGACGTGCTGTGCAACGAGATCCGCGGGCTGGGGCTGAACATCCAGCTCGAGAAGAAACGACTCGGACGGACCGCTCTGTAGATCGGGTGATCGAGATTTGAGACAGTTAGGGGGCTATCAATGTTAGGCAATATCTACGATCGAATTAACGACTACGGTTCGGTCAAGATTTCATTGGCCAGCCCGAACGATATTCGCAGTTGGTCCTTTGGGGAAGTGCGTAAGCCCGAGACGATCAACTACCGAACGTATCGGCCGGAGAAGGACGGCCTGTTCTGCGAACGGATCTTCGGACCGGAGCGCGACTGGGAGTGCGCGTGCGGCAAGTACAAGGGCACCAAGTTCAAGGGGATCATCTGCGACCGGTGCGGGGTCAAAGTGACCCACAGCCGCGTCCGGCGCAAACGCATGGGACACATCAACCTGGCCGCCCCCGTGGTGCACATCTGGTTCTTCAAGTCGATTCCCAACCGCCTGGGCACCATCCTGGGCATGAAAACCTCGGACCTGGAGAAGATCATCTACTTCCAGGATTACGTGGTGACCGACCCGGGTGCGACGGGCCTGAAGGCGGGACAGCTCCTCAGCGAAGAGGATTGTCGCGAGGCGAACAGCAAGTACGGCAGCTCGTTCAAGGCTTCGATGGGCGCCGAGGCGATCAAGGTGCTGCTGGAGAGTCTGGATCTGGAAGTCCTGGGCGGGCACCTGCGCAAGGCCATTGCCAAGACGAGCAGCAAGCAGAAGATCAAGGACCTGACCAAGCGGCTCAAGACGATCAATGAGGTCAAGAACAGCGGGAACAAGCCCGAGTGGATGGTCCTTGACGCGGTCCCCGTCATTCCGCCGGATCTGCGGCCCCTGGTCCTGCTGGAGAGGGACAATTTCGCCACGAGCGACTTGAACGACCTCTACCGGCGCATCATCAACCGGAACAACCGTCTGAAGAAGCTGATCGACCTGAACGCGCCTGAAGTGATCATCCGCAACGAGAAGCGGATGCTCCAGCAGGCGGTGGACTCGCTTCTGGACAACGGGCGGTGCCGCCGGCCGGTGCTGGGCAGCAACAATCGGCCGCTGAAGTCCCTTACGGACATGATCAAGGGCAAGCAGGGCCGGTTCCGCGAGAACCTGCTCGGCAAGCGCGTCGATTACTCGGCCCGGTCCGTGATCGTCGTGGGCCCGGACCTGAAGCTGCACCAGTGCGGCCTTCCGAAGAAGATTGCATTGGAGTTGTATCAGCCGTTCATTATCCGCAAGCTCAATCAGCATGGCTATGCCGACACGATCAAGAGCGCCAAGCGGATGATCGAGCGTCGAGACGATCAGGTCTGGGATATCCTCGAAGAGGTCATTCACCAGCATCCGGTGCTGTTGAACCGGGCCCCGACCCTGCACCGCATGGGCATCCAGGCCTTCGAGCCCGTGCTGGTCGAGGGCAACGCGATCATGCTGCACCCGCTGGCCTGCAGGGGCTTCAACGCAGACTTCGACGGCGACCAGATGGCCGTCCATCTGCCGTTGAGCATCGAGGCGCAGGCGGAGACCCACATCCTGATGATGACGACGGGCAACATTTTCTCGCCGGCGAACGGCTCGCCCATGGTGGGGCCGTCTCAGGACATGGTCATGGGCAACTACTACCTGACGATCGCGACGGATGATCTGAAACAGGCCGGGGCGCCGGCCGGGAAAGGGCCTCGTCCGATGCCTCTCTTCCGCGACCCCTACGAGGCCATGATGGCCCACGATATGGGCAAGATCGGGTTGCACGAGAGAATCCGCGTCCGCATCCCGCAGCGATTGGTCAAGGATGAGACGGGAAAATTGCGTGCGGCCGAGGAGATGCAGGGCCCCCGGAAAGGGCTCAAGGCCCACGTGATCGAGACGACGGCCGGCCGGTGCATCTTCAACGACATCCTGCCGGACGGCATGCCCTTCTACAACATGACGATGGCCCAGAAGAAGCTCAGCCGCGTCATCAGCGATTGCTTCAAGTACGCCGGCAGGGCGGAAACGGTCGATCTGCTGGACCGGATCAAGGACCTGGGCTTCAGGTATGCGACGCTTGCAGGGCTGAGCTTTGGGCTGACGGACCTGAAGATCCCCGCCAAGAAGCCCGAGATCATTACGGACACCGAAAAACGCGTCGCCAAGATCTATAAGAACTACAGCGAAGGCGTCCTGACGGATCGCGAACGCTACAACCAGGTCATTGACGCGTGGACAAACGCTCGTGTGGCCGTCACCAACGAGATGATCCGGGGGCTGCGGGAGGACACCACGGACGATGGCTCTCCGTATCTCAACCCGATCTACCTGATGACGGATTCCGGCGCCCGCGGCAGCATCGATCAGATTCAGCAGCTCGCCGGGATGCGAGCGTTGATGGCCAAGCCCAGCGGCGAGATCATCGAGACGCCCATCAAGTCGAACTTCCGCGAGGGCCTGACCGTTCTGGAGTATTTCAGCTCGACGCACGGCGCCCGCAAGGGTCTGGCCGATACGGCGTTGAAGACGGCCAACTCCGGGTACCTGACCCGGAAGCTGATCGACGTGGCCCAGAACGTGATCATCATCGAGCGCGATTGCGGGACGCTGCAGGGCATCAGCAAGACGAGCATCAGCCGCGGCGACCAGGTGGATATCCCCCTGTCGCAGTTGATCATCGGGCGAACGGCCCGCGACAACATCCGCAACCCCATCACGGACGAGATGATCGTCCATGAAAATGAAGTGATCACGTCGGAGATCGCCGACAAGATCGAGGCCTTGGGTCTCGATGCGATCCGGGTTCGAAGTCCGCTCACGTGCGACAGCCCGATTGGCGTTTGTGCCAGGTGCTATGGCTGGGACATGAGCACGGGGCAGACTGTCGAAGAGGGTGCGGCGGTCGGAATCGTGGCCGCTCAGTCCATCGGCGAGCCCGGAACCCAGTTGACGCTGCGAACCTTCCACACGGGCGGCGTGGCCTCCCGCGCCATTCTGGAACGCGAGCAGAAGGCGACACAGTCCGCCAAGGTTCAGTACCGCGATATCAACGCCGTCTTGTTCAAACGCGACGACGGCACGACGGTCGTCGTGGCCCTCAAACGCAATGGCGAGATCGCGTTGCTCGATGACAAAGACCGGGAACTGGACAAGTTCAAGGTCCCCTACGGCGCCAGTATCCTCGTGGAGGACGGCCAGAAAGTCAAAGCGGGCTCGATTCTGTTCCAGTGGGACCCGCACCGGACGCCGATCCTCGCGGAAGTCGGGGGACGCATCCGCTTCGTCGATGTTGTGGAAGGCGAGACCGTCCAGACCGAAGAGGTGCGCACGAAGGGCCAGAAGCTCAAAGGCAAAGAAAAAGAGAAGGACAGCGATGCAAAGGTTCTCGATCGTCCGGTAGTCATCGAGCACAAGGGCGACAAGCATCCCCAGATCATCATCGAGGATGAGAAGGGCAAGATTCTGGATGTGCACTACCTGCCGGCAGGCGCGCGCATCGAGGTGGCGGAGGGCCAGGGGGTGCAGGCCGGCCAGTTGCTCGCGCATCAGCCCCGGGCGACGGGCGGCACGCAGGATATCACCGGCGGTCTGCCTCGAGTCACCGAGGTCTTCGAGGCTCGCAAGCCGAAGGACCCTGCCGCCATGGCAGAAATCAGCGGTCGCGTCGAGCTGCGAAGCGATAAGCGAAAGGGCAAGATGACCATCACCATCCGCAACGAAAGCGGCATGGAAAAGGAGCACCACGTTCCGCGCGACAGGCACCTGAACGTCCACACCAGCGACTTCGTGGAGGCCGGCGACGCCCTCACCGATGGTCCGCTGGTGCCGCACGATATCCTTCGCATCAAGGGCGAGGAAGCGCTCCAGCGGTACCTCATCGGCGAAATTCAGAACGTCTATCGCTCGCAAAACGTGAATATCAACGACAAGCACGTCGAGATCATCATCTCGCAGATGATGCGGAAGATCGAAATCGATACCGTCGGTGACAGCCCGTTCCTGCCGGGCGAGGTCGTGGATAAATTCGTTTTCCGGAAAGCGAATGACGGGCTGTCCAACAGCATCAAGATTGCCAGCGTCGGCGATGCCACCGAGGTGCAGGAAGGCCAAGTCCTTGACAAACGGGAACTTGCGCGCGTGAATGAAAAGGTGGAGGCCCTGGGAGGCACTCCTGCCAAGGGCCGCAAGCCGAAGCCGGCGACCGCCAAGACGATGCTGTTGGGCATCACGAAGGCGTCGTTGTGGTCGGACAGCTTTATCGCGGCGGCGAGCTTCCAGGAGACAACAAAGGTATTGACGGAAGCGGCGCTGGCTGCTAAAGTGGATTACTTACACGGTCTGAAGGAGAACGTGATCCTCGGGCACCTGATTCCGGCCGGTACGGCGTTCAAGCCGCACTTGGAAATGAGAGTCAAGCATCTTGTCGAGGCGCCGCTGCCGAAAGAGCTGGCCGGCGTCCGCGAGGAGAAGGAAGCCGAGGCCAAGGCCGAGTCGAAAGTCAAGGAAGTACTGGGTATCGAGTAGTCATTACTGTTTCTGTTGAGATGGATGTATGCCGACAATCAACCAGTTAGTCAGGAAACCAAGGGCAAAATCGAAGCGTAAGAAGCGCGTTTCAGACATCAGCGGGTCCCCGCAGAAGCGGGGCGTGTGCCTGATTGTCAGAACCCAGACGCCCAAGAAGCCGAATTCGGCTCTGCGAAAGGTCGCGCGTGTTCGGCTGACCAACGGCAAAGAGGTGACCGCATACATCCCAGGCGTCGATCACAACCTGCAGGAGCATAGCACCGTGCTGATCCGCGGCGGTCGCGTGCGCGACTTGCCCGGCGTGCGTTACCACATCGTTCGCGGCGTCCTGGACTGTGCCGGAGTGGCCAACCGCAGACGCGGCAGAAGCAAGTACGGGGCAAAGAGAGCCAAGTAGTCGTTCGGCAGCGGGAACAACCCGGGAGTGTTTTGAGGCAATAGAACGTTATGGCCAAGAAGTTTACAGCGTCCAGCGATCAGTTGAGACCGGACCCGAAATTCAACAGCAAGCTGGTCTCCAAGTTCATGAACTGCATGATGTGGCAAGGGAAGAAGAACGCTGCTCAGGACGTGTTCTACAAGGCGATGGATATCGTCGTGGGCAAGATCAAGGATGTCCCGCCGCTGGAGATCTTCGAGACGGCGATCAACAACGTCAAGCCGATGCTCGAGGTTCGCAGCAAGCGGGTCGGCGGTGCGAGTTACCAGGTTCCGATGCAGGTGAATCCGAAGCGGCAGCAGTCGCTGGCGTTCCGCTGGATTCTCCTGTCGGCACGCGGCAAGAAGGGCAAGCCCATGGCTGAACGGCTGGCGACTGAGTTGGCTGACGCATACAACAAGCAGGGCGGCGCGATGACGACGCGGGAGAACGTTCACCGTATGGCCGAGGCGAATAAGGCGTTTGCTCACTTTGCCTGGTAGGAATCCGAAGCTACACTGCCACGGCGGACGCTTGCGAACCCGTGGCAGTTTTTTTATGCACTGATAATACCGTTAAGCGGAGCTGAGAGGAGCCTGGTGGCTGCCTGGTGAACGCAGCTAAACCACAAATGTTCAAAATGGAGACCTTAGAGAAAATACGCAACATCGGCATCGTCGCGCATATCGATGCCGGAAAGACCACGGTAAGCGAACGCATCCTCTATTATGCGGGCAAGACGTATAAAATGGGGGAAGTGCACGAGGGTACCGCGGTGATGGACTACCTTGAGGAAGAGCAGCGCCGGGGAATTACTATCACCTCGGCGGCGACGAAATTCCCGTGGAAGGCGTTCGAGATCAATCTGATCGACACGCCCGGGCATATCGATTTCACGGCGGAGGTGGAGAGGTCGCTGAGAGTGCTCGACGGTGCGGTCGCGGTTTTCGATGCCAGCGAGGGGGTCCAGGCCCAGAGCGAGACGGTCTGGCGGCAGGGTCAGAAGTACAGCCTGCCCTTCCTGTGCTTCATCAATAAGATGGACAAGACGGGCGCCGACTTCGAGATGAGCGTCCAGAGCATCCATGACAAGTTGCTGGCCAATCCGGTGCCCGTGGAGATCCCGATCGGGGCGGAGGACGCCTTTGCGGGAATCATCGACCTGATCGCGATGAAGGCCGTCTTTTACGAGGCCCAGGAGATGGGAGCGAAGTTTCAGGAGACGGACATCCCGGCCGAGCTTGAAAAGCAGGCACGGAAATACCGGGCGGAGCTGATCGAGCGGGTGGCCGAGTATGACGAAGAGTTGACGGACGCGTTCATCCATGATCGGCCCGCTTCCGAGCAGGCCATTAAACGGGCCGTACGCAAAGGGACCCTCGAAAACAAGGTCAATCCCGTCTTTGTCGGCTCGGCGTTGAAGTACGTCGGAATTCAGCGGTTGCTCGATGGGGTCGTGGACTACTTCCCGTCGCCGCTGGATAAGCCTCCGCTTATCGGACACAAGCCCGACGACAATGGCAGGGAGGTTCCGGTGCGTTGCGATCCTGAAGGCAGCCTGGTCTCGCTGGCGTTCAAGATCATCAGCGACGTCCACGGCGACCTGTACTTTCTGCGCATCTACCAGGGGACGTTGAAATCAGGCAGCCGTGTCCTGAACACCAACCGCGATAAGCGGGAGAATATCATGCGCGTGTTCGAGATGCATGCCAACGAGCGAAAGATCCTGGATTCGGCTCGCGCCGGCGATATCGTAGCGGTCATCGGTCCCAAGCAGACGTTGACGGGCGATACCCTGTGCGATCCGAAGAAACCGGTTCTTCTGCCCAGTATTACGTTCCCTCAGACGGTCATTATGATGTCCATCGAGCCGAGGACGGCCGCCGAAAGGGCGAAACTGGGCGATGCGCTGGAGTCGCTGCGGCGGGAAGACCCGACATTCTCCTATAAGACCGATAAAGAGACCGGCCAGACCATTATCAGCGGCATGGGTGAGCTTCACCTGGAAATCCTCCAGCACAAGCTGGTCAGAGAGAAGAAGGTCGATGTGCGGGTGGGCAAGCCGAGGGTGGCTTACAAGGAGACGATCACGCGGGCTGCCCGGGCAGAAGGCAAATTCGTCCATCAGGCGGCGGGACGCAGCCAATATGGCCATGTGGTCCTGGAGGTGGAGCCACTGATTGGGGAAGACGGCCATTGGGAGTCCAAGATCGAGTTCACGGCCGATGTGCCTGCCGATAAGGTCCCGCCGGAATATATTGGCGCGGTCGAAAACGGGGTCAGAGAGTCTTGCGGCAACGGTGTGTTGGCCGGCTACCCCATTGTTGGGGTCAAGGCGAAACTGGTGGGTGGTTCCCACCACCCGGTGGATTCCTCCGAGCTTGCCTTCGAGCAGGCGGCGGCATTTGCCTTCGAAAAGGCCCTGAAAGAGGCCGGCCCGGTCCTTCTGGAGCCGGTGATGCGAGTCCAGGTAGTTGTGCCGGACTCGGCATTTGGCGCGATTCAGGCGGACCTTCTGGCCCGGCGGGGATCGATCCTGGACTGCCGGACCCACGGCAATATGCGGGTCGTGGACGCAAAAGTGCCTCTTGTGGCCCTCTTCGGCTATTCCAGCGATATCCGCAGTCTCAGCGCAGGCCGCGGCAGCTTCACCATGGAGCCCATGACCTACGAGAAAGTGCCCGAACAGGTGGCCAAAGAGGTCATCCTCTGAAAGAGGAAAATTTTCAAAAATTTTTTAGGATTTTCGTGTGCGCGGCTGTTGACAATCGCTGCGCATCGTATTAAGCTCAGGGTTTCTCGGCTGTAGCGAGCATGGTCATGGACGACTGTGCGATACGAGTTACGCTGTGGCATGTCTATAAGTTGCCATCAGGGATGGCTCAATGGGTGTTCTGTTGAATTAAGGGTTTGGCAGAGCCGGGTCAGCTTTGCCGGGATCTCCGATGGATTCCGATAAACCCTATACCCTAAGGAAGGCTGCAGAGGCGGCTGGCTGCTGCTGACAGGCTCAGCGGTGATGCCGGATCGGCCACAGATGCCTTTCCTGCCTGTGTTCAACGAACGGTTTCAGCCAGGCCAGAGACTATCTGCCTCGCACTGAACCCTGAATCGTACGTCAACGGTGGTAATATTGTAGGAATTTGTGTCGGCATACGGCTGTTGGAGCCTGCACGCCGGCGCGATGAATGGTAGTCCCAAGGGGCGTTATGGCTGCCGAAAGTGAAAGAATCAGAATCCGGATGGAGGCATACGACCATCGAACACTGGATGCCTCCGCCAAAGAGATTGTAGAACACGCTCGCAGGACGAACGCTCGGGTGAGCGGCCCGATTCCGTTGCCGACGCGAATCGAGCGGTACACGGTTCTACGGAGCCCTCATGTCGATAAGAAATCGCGCGAGCAGTTTGAGTTGCGGACACACAAGCGGCTGATTGATATCCACGAGGCGAATGCGAGAACGGCCGAGGTCTTGAACCGGCTGGTCGTGCCCGCGGGAGTCTTCGTGAAGATCAAGGCTTAGGAACGAAGGACATCGGGATATGGCGATGTTGCTTGGAAAGAAAGTAGGGATGACGCGGGTGTATGACGCGAAAGGCCGGCTCGTGCCGGTAACGGTCATCCAGGCCGGTCCCTGCACCGTCACCCAGGTCAAGACCAGCGAAACGGACGGCTACGACGCCATCCAACTGGGCTTCGAGGATAAGAAACCATCGCGGTGCACGCACGGGCAGATCGGGCACGCCAAGAAGGCGGACACGACCCCGAAGAGGTTCGTCAGAGAATGGCGTCTGCCCGAGGGCGCCAAGGCGCAATACAAGCCGGGCGATGCGGTCACCGTTTCGGCCCTGGCCGATGTGAAGATGGTGGATGTCGTAGGGACCAGCAAAGGCAAGGGATTCGCAGGACCCATGAAGCGACACGGCTTCAAGGGCTTCCCCGCCTCGCACGGAACGGAGCGCAAGCATCGCGCCCCCGGCTCGATCTGCGCCTATGCGATCAACTCCGGCATGGGCGGCGGCCTGAAAAAAGGCAAAAAGATGGGCGGGCATATGGGCACCGATCGGGTCACCAGCAAGAATCACCTCCTGATCTCGGTTGATCCGGAGAACAACCTTCTGGTGGTCAAGGGAACCGTTCCGGGGCCGGCCGGCGGATATTGCATCGTGAAAACGGCCAAGAGTCTTGGTCTGGCGAGTGGAACCTGAGATGATAGAGTTAACAGTCTACAATACCGGCGGGCAACAGGTCGACACGGTCCGCGTCGATGAATCGGTGCTGGGCGGCTGTATCCGATATGCGCTGCTCAAGCAGGCGATCGTCATGTATCATGCGAACAAGCGGGTCGGGACGGTCAAGACGAAGAGCCGGGGCGTGGTATCGGGCTCGACCCGGAAGATATTCCGGCAGAAGGGCACGGGAAACGCCCGGGCGGGAACTCGTCGAACCGGAAAACGCGTCGGCGGCGGCATGATCTTTGCGAAATCGCCAAGGGACTTCAGCCAGCGAATGCCTCGCAAGCAGCGACAGCTTGCGAGAGATTCCGCGGTCCTGGCCAAGCTTCGCAGCAACAGCGTCATGGTCGTTGACGGCCTGGCGTTCGAGAAGCCGCGGACGAAGGACTTCGTCGGCCTGCTGCGGAATCTGAAGATCGACCGGAGCTGCCTGGTGGCGCTCAGCGATTACGACGAGAACGTGCACAAATCTGCGCGGAACGTGGCGCGGATCGCCATCCTGCCGGTGGGGGACCTGAATGCGGCGGACATCATCAATCATCAGAAGATGCTGTTCACGAAAGACGCGCTGATGCGGTTCATGAACCGGGGGCCCGGCGCCGAGGGGCAGGAAGAGACGAACGCGTAGCCGTGCCGGTCCTGTGAGTTGACAGTGTACATTTTGAATTCGAGTGCTCGATGGAAAGTTATAACGTAATCGTTCGGCCGATGGTCACGGAACAGGGGATGCATTTCGCCAACGTCAAGGGTGCATACTCCTTCCGGGTGAACCCGAAGGCGAACAAGGCGGAGATCAGAAACGCCGTGGAGAAGATTTACGGCGTCAAGGTGGACAAGGTCAGGACGGCGAACCGCAAAGGCAAGCGGCGCCGCAGAGGCCGCACCATCGGGACGACCTCGAGTTGGAAGAAAGCCGTAGTATATCTGAAGCCGGATTATCACATCGATCTGTTCTGATCGGGCGGATCCTGGAAAGAGACGAGCAGTATGGGTATTCGAATTTACAGGCCGACAAGTGCGGGACGCCGAAACAGTTCCGTCAATGACTTCGCGGAGCTGACGACGGACAGACCCGAGAAAACTCTGTGCAAGAGGATCGGCAAGAACGGCGGCAGGAACCACAGCGGCAAGGCGACGGTTCGGTTCCGCGGCGGCGGCGCACGGAAGATTTACCGCACGATCGACTTCAAGCGGAACAAGGATGGAGTCCCTGCGACCGTGGCGACCGTGGAGTACGACCCCAACCGAACCTGCTTCATCGCACTGCTCCAGTACAAAGATGGAGAGAAGCGGTATATCCTGTGTCCGATGGGCGTCGGTGTGGGCGATGTGCTGGAGAGCGGCCAGGTGGTCGAGCCGAAAACGGGCAACTGCATGCCGTTGGGATCGATTCCCGCCGGCCTGGAAGTGCATAACGTGGAGATGACGGCCGGGCAGGGCGGCAAGATGGTGCGGGGCGCCGGCGCCGCCGCACGGATCGTCGCGAAAGAAGGCAACTGGGTGACCATCATTCTGCCGAGCGGCGAAATGCGAATGGTGCGAAAGGAATGTCGGGCGACGATTGGTCGCCTGGGCAATCCGGATTGGCAGAACGTCCGCATCGGCAAGGCGGGCCGCATGCGCCATATGGGAATCCGGCCGCACGTCCGGGGCAAGGCCCAGAACCCCGTCGATCATCCGCTCGGCGGCGGCGAGGGCCGCTCCAACGGCGGTCGCCACCCGTGCTCTCCGACGGGCGTGCTGGCCAAGGGCGGCAAGACCCGCAACCCCCGGAAGGTCAGCAACAGCCGGATTATCCGCAGGCGAAGGAATACGACGCTGGGCCAGTTGACGCTCTAACAGGGAAACGAGGACGCCGCAGGACTATCAGAGGCTTGGCAAAGCCGCGAATTCTTGAGAAGAGACGAGCAAATGGGAAGATCTCTCAAAAAAGGGCCGTTCGTTGACGAAAAATTGTTCGCCAAGGTCAACCGGCAGATCGGTACCGGGAACCGGGACCCCATCAAGACGTGGGCGCGAAGGTGCACCATCGTGCCGGAGTTCGTCGGGTTCACATTCATGGTCCACAATGGCAAGATGTTTCACAAGGTCTTCGTGACCGAGGATATGGTCGGACACAAACTGGGCGAGTTTTCGCTGACACGGACGTTCCGGGGACATTCGAGCAAGAAGATCAAGTAGTGGATGCGGTGGAGTGGACTGGCGGTCCAGTAAGACAGGACACGATATATGCTTAGCCCTGCAAAGTTGAAACAGGTGTCGAAACAACAAGGGGTGCCCGTTGAGGCGCTGGCGCGTGGACT